>Ga0194129_10007118_pt1 | contig 13439 bp, 11 predicted proteins | sample TA2KigCa35mmetaG_FD_150862 | JGI IMG/M metagenome (GOLD analysis project Ga0194129, IMG submission 150862) | Freshwater microbial communities from Lake Tanganyika, Tanzania - TA2015038 Kigoma Deep Cast 35m | ecosystem: Environmental > Aquatic > Freshwater > Lake | place: Tanzania: Lake... | reverse complement strand
GCTGGGACCGTCGGCAAGAAGTTGACCCTTCGTCACCTTGTCACCTTCGCGTACACGAAGCGTCTGGTTGATGCAGGTGTCTTGGTTCGAACGATGGAACTTCGACAGACGATGCTCGACCTTCTTCGACTTGCTCGCGTACTTCATGACGAGTGTTGCACCAGTGATCTCGACAACTTCACCGTCGTCCTCCGCGAGGATGACGTCGGCACCGTCGAGTGCTGCACGCTTCTCGATGCCAGTTCCCACGTACGGTGCTTCGGCGCGCACGAGCGGAACTGCCTGACGTTGCATGTTGGCACCCATGAGTGCACGGTTTGCATCGTCATGTTCGAGGAACGGAATGAGTGCGGTAGCAACCGACACGATCTGCTTCGGCGACACATCGATGAAGTCGACTTCAGCTGGTGTCACCGACGCGATGTCGGTGGTTGCACCGAAGAAGCTTTCTGCTTCGAGCATCTTGCGAAGGTCGTCGAGGCTCGCTGCTTGTGGCGAACGACGCACGAGAATGCGCTCGTCTTTGAAGGTGCCATCTGCATTGAGAGGTGTGTTCGCCTGGGCAACGACGTAGTTCTCTTCTTCGTCGGCAGCCATGTACACGATTTCGTTAGTGACCTTGCCGTTCTTCACACGGCGGTATGGGCTTTCGATGAAACCGAACTCATTGACACGGGCGAACGTGCTGAGCGCACCAATAAGACCGATGTTCGGACCTTCAGGAGTCTCGATCGGGCACATACGGCCGTAATGCGAGAAGTGAACGTCACGGACTTCGAAGCCTGCGCGCTCACGTGACAAACCGCCAGGTCCGAGAGCCGAGAGACGGCGACGGTGCGTGAGACCAGACAACGGGTTGACCTGGTCCATGAACTGCGACAACTGCGATGTTCCGAAGAACTCCTTGATGGCAGCCACGACTGGGCGAATGTTGATGAGGGTCTGCGGTGTGATTGCTTCAGTGTCTTGCGTGGTCATGCGCTCGCGAACGACGCGCTCCATACGTGACAGGCCGATACGCACCTGGTTTTGAATCAACTCGCCTACTGAACGGATACGGCGGTTTGCAAAGTGGTCCTGGTCGTCTAGACGGTAACCAGGAGCCTGCTTGACGAGATGCAGCATGTAAGAAATTGCAGCAAGAACTTCGCAACGCGACAGAACGTCTTGATCGTCGGTCGGAAGATCGAGCTGGTCAGGTGTGAGACCGAACAGTTCGGTGAGCTTGGCAACTTCGCCACCGAGCTTGCGATTCAGCTTGTAACGACCGACGCGGCTGAGGTCATAACGACGATTCTCAAAGAACGCACCATCGAAGTATGAACGTGCCGACTCAAGTGTCGGCGGTTCACCTGGACGTGCACGCTTGTAGATCTCGACGAGCGCATCGTCTTGAGTTTGTGCGACGTGACGCTCTTTCTCCCACTGCCCTTCGAGGAAGTCGAAGTACGCGACAAAGCGCTCGAGGAAACCGGGTGCATGGTCTTCGTCGAAACCGAGTGCGCGCAGAAGCGTGAACACACCGAGGCGACGCTTACGTGCGACACGTGTTCCGGCGGTGACATCTTTGCCTGGCTTGTGCTCAACATCGAATTCGAGCCATTCACCGCGGTAAGGATGGATGGTGCCCTTCACCAACTGATGCTTCGACAAGTTACGCAGGCGGTAGCGCTCGCCTGGTTCGAAGATGACACCAGGTGAACGAACAAGCTGCGACACCACGACACGCTCAGTGCCGTTGATGATGAAGGTTCCCTTGTTGGTCATCTTCGGGAAGTCACCCATGAAGACAATCTGCTCTTTGATTTCACCGGTCTCGCGATTTCCGAAACGCGCGCGCACGAACACTGGCGATGCATATGTCATTTCGCGTTCGCGACACTCGGCCTCGGTGAACTTCGGACCTGGGCACAGGTCTTCGTCGTTCGGATCAAATTCAAGATCGAGTGTGAGACCACCGCTGTAGTCGCTGATGGGAGAGATGTCGTCGAAGGTTTCTTTCAGACCTTCACGCATGAACCAGTCAAATGACTCGCGTTGAATAGCGATGAGATCTGGCAACTCGAGGGACTCCTCGAGGTTTGCAAACGAATAGCGCTCACGGGACGACGAACGAGAGGTCACGAAAAACTCCTGGGCAGCAAGGCGGGCACCGTAAGACACCATGAATTTGTGCAGACCCGTATTTGGGGACAGCAAAAACTCAGGGGGTGACGCACGACAAATTACAACGCTACCGGCGAAACCGGCCCTTGGACAAGCAGAACAGGACCCCGAAGGGGCCCCGCCCGTTTGGGGGGCACGGTACGCCCCTTCGACCCGAAGGTCAAGGACCGTCCATAGATATAGCCAAGGACCGTCCATAGATATAGCCAAGGACCGTCCATAGATATAGCCAAGGACCGTCCCAGCAAGTGCCCCCGACGACGGCCTTGCCGGGAAACGACAACGGCCCCCGCCCCTCGTATAACCGAGGTGCGGGGGCCGCAGATCGCGATGGATATCGGGTCTTACTTGACCTCGACCTTGCCGCCGGCCTCTTCGAGCTTGGCCTTCGCCTTGGCGGCGTCGTCCTTGCTGACCTTTTCGAGAACGGGCTTTGGTGCACCGTCAACGAGGTCCTTGGCTTCCTTCAGACCGAGGCTGGTGAGCTCGCGCACAACCTTGATGACCTGGATCTTCTGGGCACCACCGTCGGCGAGGATGACGTCGAATTCATCCTTCTCTTCCTCTGCTGCTGCACCACCGGCGGCTGCACCACCGGCTGCAACTGCTGCGACTGCAACCGGAGCGGCTGCGGTGACGCCGAACTTCTCTTCGAATGCGTCGAGGAGTTCCTTCAATTCGATGACGGTGAGATTTGCGATTCCGTCGAGGATGTCGTCTTTGCTAAGAGCCATTGTTCTTTTTCCTTTACTTGTTGGCTTTTGTTACAAAAATGAATGTTGTTGTGAAACTGCTACACAGCTTCTGTGTTTCAAGAACCTGCTACGCAGCTTCTTTCTGATCGATGAGAGCCTTCAGACCATACGCGGTGTTGCGTGGCAGTGCCTGCAACAGACCGGCGGTGCGTACGAGCGGAGCTTGCAGGAGACCTGCGAACTGCGCGAGCAACACCTCGCGTGGCGGAAGATCGGCAAGCACCTCGACGTCTTTGGCAGAGATCGCCTTGTTGGCGACGACTCCTCCACGGATGACGAGTAGCGGATTGGTCTTCGAGAAATCTTTCAGTGCTTTCGCAGTGGCGGCCACGTCACCATGCACAAATGTGATGGCGGCTGGACCGACGAGTAATTCATCGAGACCTTCAGCACCGGCTTCACGGGCGGCAAGACGAGCGAGCGTGTTTTTGTACACGCGATACTCGGCGCCCACGCCACGAAGACTGATGCGAAGTTCCGCAAGTGCAGACACCGTCATGCCTCGGTACTCGGTGATGATGGCGGCATCAGAGCCACTCAACTTCGCCTTGACCTCGTCGACGACGGCGACCTTCTCGGGACGAACGATTGACATTTCACCTCCTCGGTTGTTCTGTTGGTCTCGGGGCGCTCGCTGAAAACGAACGCCGCACCGAGCACGCAACAGCGCACACAAATGAGGAATCCGCCTCGTCTGGCGAACCAAAGTGGTTCCTTAGCCGGCAAGCCGGACCGGATGTCTCTGGCGAGTAACCGAGAGATGTAGTTGTGACTCTGAAGCCTAAGGGCGAACTGGGCGAACCCCTACTCAGCCGCTGACCGTATTGCTCGCCGCGGCTACTCAGCCGCTGACCGTATTGCTCGCCGCGGCTACTCAGCCGCAGGCTTGAGCCTTGCGGTGTCGACTTTGATGCCAGGGCCCATAGTGGTGGACAGCGAGATCTTCTTCAGGTACTTGCCCTTGGCTGATGCCGGCTTCACACGCTGAATCTCATCAACGATGGCACGGAAGTTGGCTTCCAAGTCGGCAGCCGAGAACGATGCCTTGCCGATGCGTACGTGCACATTGCCGTAACGATCGGTGCGGTACTCAACCTTTCCACCCTTGAATTCGCTGACGGCACGGCCGACATCTTGCGTGACGGTGCCCGACTTTGGGTTCGGCATGAGACCGCGAGGTCCGAGCACGCGACCGAGACGACCGACGAGCGGCATCATGTCGGGAGTGGCGATCATGAGATCGAAATCCATGTTGCCCTTTTCGATGTCAGCAGCAAGGTCGTCGGCACCGACAAGATCGGCACCAGCTGCTCGTGCCTCTGCAGCAGCATCGCCAGCAGCGACGACTGCGATGCGCAGGGTCTTTCCGGTTCCGGCAGGAAGTGCGACGGTTCCGCGAACGGTCTGATCAGCTTTACGCGGATCGACTCCGAGACGGATTGCCACGTCGACGCTTTCATCGAACTTGGCTGACGCTGTCTTTTTCACCAACTCGACTGCTTCAGCCGGTGTGAATTGGTCATCGCGATTGAACAATGCAATCGCAGCCTTGTATTTCTTTCCTTGTGCCATGTTGACTCCCTCACTCCTTTTCTATGGACGTCCGGGCGAGGTACTCCCGGCGCGTCGGATATGTGTTTGGTTTTTCTCAGACCACCTGGAGACCCATGGAACGTGCGGTTCCACGGATCTGCTGCTTGGCGGCCTCGAGGTCATATGCGTTCAAGTCAGGCATCTTGATTTTTGCAACTTCTTCGATGTCCTTTTCGGTGACAGTGCCACACACAGACTTGCCAGGCGTCTGTGATGCCTTGTCGAGACCAGCCTTCTGGCGCAGCAACACTGGCGCTGGCGGAGTCTTCAAGATGAAAGTGAACGAACGATCTTCAAAGATGCTGATTTCGACCGGGATAATGGTTCCGGCTTGCGCTTCGGTTGCAGCGTTGTACTGCTTGACGAAGTCCATGATTTGCACACCATGCGGTCCGAGCGCGGTACCAACTGGCGGCGCAGGCGTGGCCTTGCCGGCAGGGATCTGGATCTTCACGATTGCTGCGAGTTTCTTCTTTGCCATGTTCGTTCCTTACTTGACGTTCTCTACTTCGAATATTTCTGTGTGTGCGATCAGAGCTTCGCCACTTGGCTGAAGTCCATTTCGACCAATGTTTCGCGACCAAAGATGTTGACAAGAACCTTCAACTTCATGTGATCGGCGTTGATTTCAGCAACGGTTCCGCTGAAGTCCGCGAACGGACCTTCCTTCACGCGCACGCTCTCACCCTCTTCGTATTCGAGCTTCGGTGCCTTGCGCTTCGGTGCTGCCTGACCATCACCCTTGGCCGACAAGAAGGTTTCCACTTCTCGACGTGACAGTGGTGTGGGCTTCTGACCCTTCTGGCTTTGACCGACGAAGCCGGTGACGCCAGGAGTGTTGCGAATACAGAACCAGGTTTGGTCGTTCATGTCACAACGAACGAGCAAGTACCCAGGGAACACCTTCTTGGCGACGGTCTGCTTGCGACCCTGCTTGAACTCGACCACATCTTCCATCGGGATGACGATTTCGTAGATCGAGTCACCCATGTCCATGGACTGGATACGCGAGCGAAGGTTCACTTCGACCTTCTTTTCGTATCCAGATTGAGTGTGCACGACGTACCAAGAGCCGGGCTTCATCCATGGCTTCTCGATCTCTTCTTCTTCGTCATCGTCTGACTCGAAGTCGGCGTCGACAACGTCGTCACCCGACAGGTCGAGCACGACCTCGGGGGCTTCTTCTTCTGTCTCAGTTGTGGGGTTGAAAATGTCGCTCATGTCGTCTCGTCAGTCCTTGTACAGCCAACCGGAAAACACGCCGAAAACCGCATCGAGAGCACCGATGTATGTGGTGAACACGATGACGGTGGCGAGCACGATGAGCGAATACCGGCGGATTTCGGGCCACTTGGGCCATGCCACCTTGTTCATCTCGTCACGTACCTCGCGCATGTACTGCGCCGGTCCGACCTTGTCCTCGTCACGACCCTGTGGACGCGCTTGCGGCTGGGTACGCACGGGATTGCCCTTCTCATTGAGGGCTCCCATGCGCTTCATCGCGCGCTTTTGTTCACGGTTCATTTCGACTGACATATTGTGCTTCCGCGTTGTTCGTTCTTTGCAGGGCAAGAGGGACTCGAACCCCCGACCCTCGGTTTTGGAGACCGATGCTCTACCAACTGAGCTATTGCCCTTGGCGAGCCCCATGGGGATGGAACTCGTCACCCACAAAGAAACCTGGTGTTAGCGGGTCTCCTTGTGAAGAGTGTGCCGACGGTCGCGGGAGCAGAATTTCTTCATCTCCAGACGCTCGCGGTCGTTGATCTTGGACTTCATGGTGATGTAGTTCCGCTCTTTGCACTCTGTGCATTCGAGCGTGATCTTCACCCTCTTGTCGCTCTTGGCCATGGCCGTTCCTTAATTCCTAACTGGATTCCTGATAGATCCGAATTACTTGATGATCTTCGTGACGCGACCCGCACCAACAGTGCGACCACCCTCACGAATAGCAAAACGAAGACCCTCATCCATAGCAATCGGCTTACCCAACTCAACAGTCATCGTGACATTGTCACCAGGCATCACCATCTCCGTACCCGACGGCAACTGAACAGTGCCAGTCACGTCAGTCGTACGGAAAAAGAACTGCGGACGATAGTTATTAAAGAACGGCTTATGACGGCCACCCTCTTCCTTCGTCAACACATACACCTGACCCTCAAAATTGGTGTGAGGAGTGATCGAACCAGGAGCACACAACACCTGACCACGCTCAACTTCTTCCTTCTTCGTTCCACGAAGAAGCGCACCAATGTTGTCACCAGCCTGGCCCTCATCAAGCAACTTACGGAACATCTCCACACCAGTACAAGTGGTCTTTTGAGTGTCACGCAAACCAACAATCTCAATTTCATCACCCGTGTGAACCTTGCCCTGCTCAACCTTGCCAGTCACCACAGTTCCACGACCAGTGATCGTGAACACATCCTCGATCGGCATAAGGAACGGCTTGTCCAACTCACGAACCGGCTCAGGAATCGACGTGTCACACGCAGCCATGAGCTCCATGACCTTGTCCTGCCACGCCGAATCACCCTCAAGAGCCTTGAGCGCTGACACACGAACCACCGGTGCATCATCACCAGGGAACTCGTACTCATTCAACAACTCACGAACCTCAACCTCGACCAGTTCCAACAACTCTTCGTCATCAACCATGTCGGACTTGTTCAACGCCACAACGATGTAAGGAACACCAACCTGACGAGCAAGCAACACGTGCTCACGAGTCTGAGGCATCGGACCATCCGTCGCAGCAACCACCAAAATCGCACCATCAACCTGCGCAGCACCAGTGATCATGTTCTTGATGTAGTCAGCGTGACCAGGCATATCAACATGCGCGTAGTGACGCTTCTCAGTCTCATACTCAATATGAGCAATCGAGATCGTGATACCACGAGCCTTCTCTTCAGGAGCCTTGTCAATCTGATCAAACGGCGTGTAATTAGCCAACCCACGATCAGCCAACGTCTTGGAAATAGCAGCCGTCAACGTGGTCTTGCCATGGTCAATATGACCCATCGTTCCAATATTCACGTGAGGCTTCGTGCGCTCGAACTTTGCTTTGCTCATTGTTCTTCTCTCTTTTTCTTTTGCTGATGTTGGGTTGTCAAGGAACTTCCGCTCGTGTGGGACTACTCGCCCCGCACTCGCTTCACGATTTCGGTTGCAATTTGTCCTGGTACCTCTTGGTACGAGTGGAACTGCATGGTGTAGGTCGCGCGCCCTTGGGTGCGTGACCGGAGGTCGGTACTGTAACCGAACATTTCCGAAAGCGGAACCTGCGCCCGCACCACCTGGGTGTTGCCGCGAGCTTCCATGCCTTCGATACGTCCACGACGGCTGGACAAGTCGCCCATCACATCGCCCATGTACTCATCTGGCGTCACCACTTCGACGGCCATGATCGGCTCGAGCAAGACCGGCTTTGCCATTTCGGCAGCCTTCTTGAAGCCCATCTGCCCGGCAATCTTGAACGCCATTTCGCTCGAGTCAACGTCGTGGTACTGACCATCGACGAGGCTGGCGCGAACATCGACAGTTGGGTAACCGGCGAGCACGCCATTTTCGAGACCAGCCTGGATGCCTTGGTTGACCGGCTGGATGTATTCGCGAGGAATACGACCACCAGAGATCTTGTCGACGAATTCGTATCCGCCGCCAGGACCAGTTGGCTCGAGTGTGATCTTGATGACTGCGAACTGACCAGAACCACCGGACTGCTTGATGTGGCGGTACTCCACCGACTCAACCGTCTTGGTGATGGTTTCGCGATACGCAACTTGCGGCTTACCGATGGTTGCGTCGACATTGAACTCGCGTTGCATACGGTCGACGAGAATTTCCAAGTGCAACTCACCCATTCCGGAGATAACGGTCTGGCCGGTCTCTTCGTCGGTACGCACACGGAATGTCGGGTCTTCGTCTGACAACGACTTGAGCGCCTTGCCCAACTTGTCTTGATCGTCTTTGGTCTTTGGTTCGATGGCGACGTGGATAACCGGCTCAGGGAATTCCATGCGCTCGAGAATCACCAAGTTCTGACGATCGCAAAGTGTGTCACCAGTGGTGGTGTCTTTGAAACCCAAACCTGCGACGATGTCACCTGCCATCGCAACGTCGAGGTCTTCGCGCTGGTTGGCGTGCATGAGAAGAATGCGTCCGAGGCGCTCTTTCTTTTCCTTCGTCGAGTTGTAGACCTCGTCACCTTTGTTGATCTGGCCCGAGTACACGCGGAAGTAGGTGAGTTTTCCAAAGGGGTCAGCCACGATCTTGAATGCAAGTGCTGCAAACGGACCATTCTCGTCGGCATTGCGCTCGAGAACTTCGTCACCTCTCATGTTGGTGCCCTGTGCTGCTGGAATGTCGAGTGGGCTCGGCAGGAAGTCGACTACTGCGTCGAGCATCGGCTGCACACCTTTGTTCTTGAACGCTGATCCACAAAGAATCGGCACGAACTCGAATGCGAGTGTTCCCTTACGAATGGCACGCTTGATGTCGGCCTCGGCGAGATCTTCGCCAGCCAAGTACTTCTCCATCAAGTCTTCATCGCTCGTTGCGATGGTGTCGAGCATCTGCTCGCGATAGGTGTTGGCTTCATCGATTTGGTCGGCCGGAATATCGACTTCGTCCCACTTCGCACCGAGTTCTTCATCGCGCCAGATGAGGGCCTTCATCTTGATGACATCGATGAGTCCGGCGAAGGGCTTGTTGCTTTCTGGGCCACCCGCACCGACTGGAATTTGGATGACGAGCGGAACAGCCTGAAGGCGGTCGCGCACCATGTCCACGGTGCGATAGAAGTTTGCACCAATGCGGTCCATCTTGTTGACGAAGCACATACGAGGAACGCGGTACTTGTTGGCCTGACGCCACACGGTTTCAGTCTGCGGCTCGACGCCTGCGACCGAGTCGAACACAGTGACTGCACCGTCGAGCACGCGCAATGAGCGCTCAACCTCAATGGTGAAGTCCACGTGGCCAGGGGTGTCGATGATGTTGATGCGGTGGTCGTTCCAGATGCAGGTTGTGGCCGCCGAGGTGATGGTGATGCCGCGCTCTTGCTCTTGCACCATGTGGTCCATGGTTGCCGCGCCTTCGTGCACTTCACCGATCTTGTAGCTCTTGCCGGTGTAGTAGAGGATGCGCTCGGTGGTCGTGGTCTTACCGGCGTCAATGTGCGCCATGATCCCGATGTTGCGGGTTCTTTCTAGTGGGTATTCGCGCTTAGCCATGTGTGTTCACCTGTTATGTGGGGGTCTCGTCGGGATCTGGATTGTCAAGGAAACTGCGCGCGCAGCAACGAAGAAATCCGTTGCTGCGAGTGCGAGGGGTTTGTAGTTGTGTCGAAGAAGCGACGGCTACCAGCGGTAGTGCGCGAAGGCCTTGTTGGACTCGGCCATCTTTTGCATGTCGTCACGTTTCTTCATTGATGCACCCAAACCGTTGGCTGCATCGAGAAGTTCGTTGGCGAGGCACTCGGCCATCGTCTTTTCACGACGATCACGCGAGTAGTCCACGATCCAGCGAATGGCGAGTGTGGTGGCGCGACGGGGGCGCACTTCCACAGGAACTTGGTAAGTGGCACCACCAACGCGGCGGCTACGCACTTCAAGTGGCGGCTTGACGTTCTCAACCGCACGCTTCAATGTTGCGATGGGCTCGGAACCGGTCTTTGTTTCGACCATCTTGAGCGCGTCGTACACGATGCGGTCGGCGATGCTCTTCTTACCGTGAAGCATGACTTTGTTGATGAGCTGCGTAACAAGCAGCGAGCGATACACCGGATCGGCGCTGAGTTCGCGACGTTGTGCTGGACCCTTGCGAGGCATAACGGTTCCTTCTACTTCTCGCGCTTTGCGCCGTAACGGCTACGAGCTTGCTTGCGATTTTTCACACCCGCTGCGTCGAGCGCACCGCGGATGACCTTGTAACGGACACCCGGCAAGTCGCGAACACGACCACCGCGCACGAGAACGATGCTGTGCTCTTGGAGGTTGTGTCCTTCACCTGGGATGTATGCGGTGACTTCGACACCACTGGTGAGACGAACACGAGCAACTTTGCGAAGCGCCGAGTTCGGCTTCTTCGGAGTAGTGGTGAACACGCGCGTGCACACGCCGCGACGTTGCGGCGAACCCTTTAGCGCAGGAGTCTTGGTCTTTGTCGACTGCGAGCTGCGACCCTGGCGGATCAACTGCTGGATTGTGGGCACGTATTTACCTTCTTCGTTCGTTTCGTTCTTGGCGTTCGTTCAATGCAAGGACCCTGCAAGGTTAGGGGTGGTTCTTCCCCGCTCCCAACCCCCGGGCACACCCCAAAGTGGGGTGCGACCCGATGGTGGATCAGGAACCGAAGTCGACCTCGGGGGCCGCTTCGGACTCGTCTGCTGAATAGCTGCCGTGGATTCCGGCCAAGAACGCAGCCGGATCGGCCTCGTCACTTGAGAAGTACTCCATGGGCACATAGTCGGGCGCATCGACATCGAAGTCGCGGTAGCGCTCCATGCCGGTACCAGCCGGGATCAACTTGCCGATGATGATGTTTTCCTTGAGGCCCACCAAGCTGTCGGCGCGACCGTCGATGGCGGCCTCGGTCAACACGCGAGTGGTCTCTTGGAATGACGCTGCCGACAACCATGACTCTGTGGCAAGCGATGCCTTGGTGATACCCATGATTTCTGGGCGACCTTCGGCGGGACGCTCACCCGACTCGACCATGACACGGTTCGTGTCGCGGAAGACCTTCGCATCGACACGCTCACCGGGCAAGAAGCCCGTGTCGCCGGGCTCTTGCACGCCGACGCGACGTGTCATTTGGCGAACGATGAGTTCGATGTGCTTGTCGTGGATCGACACACCCTGGTCGCGGTACACCTTCTGCACTTCTTCGATGAGGTACATCTGCGTACGACGGATACCGAGAATCTCCATCATTTCCTTCGGATCAAATGGTCCGTCGGTGATGGGCTCGCCAGCGGTGATGTCTTGTCCTTCGGTGACGAGCAGACGGCTACCAGTTGGCAACACAATCGGATGCTCATCGCCCTTGTCGTCGATGACATTGACAGGAATTCCCTTGCCTTCATCTTCGCCGATACGAACAACGCCGGTCGCACGTGCGAGACGTGCGGTTCCCTTCGGAGTGCGCGATTCGAACAATTCGACGACGCGCGGCAAACCACCGGCGATGTCCTTACCGGCAACACCACCGGTGTGGAATGTACGCATGGTGAGCTGAGTACCAGGCTCACCAATTGACTGAGCTGCGATGACGCCGACTGCTTCACCAAGTTCGATGGCCTTGCCAGTGGCAAGTGAACGTCCGTAGCACAGTGAGCAGACACCGAGGACTGCGTCACAGGTGACGACTGAACGCACCTGCACACGCTCAACTGCGGAATCGTCACGCAATGCGTCGAGTTCATCATCGCCGACGATGGTGTTCTTCTCGAGCACTTTGCCGGTTGACAGTGTGACATCGTTCAGCAGAGTGCGACCGAACAACTTCGTGTCGAGGTGACCACGGAATGTTCCGGTGTCAGGCTTGACGTTTTCGATCCACACGCCGAGGTGAGCACCACAATCCTCTTCACGCACGATGAGTTCCTGTGCCACGTCGACGAGACGACGTGTGAGGTAACCCGAGTCGGCGGTACGAAGAGCGGTGTCGACAAGACCCTTACGTGCACCAGGAGTTGCGATGAAGTACTCGAGTGTTTCGAGACCTTCACGGAAGTTGCTCTTGATGGGACGAGGAATCATGTCACCACGTGGGTTGGCCACGAGACCGCGCATGCCTGCGATCTGACGCATCTGCGTCATGTTTCCACGAGCACCCGAGCCGACCATCATGTCGATTGGGTTGAAACGCTGTGCCTTGAACTCGGCTTCCATTGCAGCCTGAACTTCGGCGGTGGCGTCGGTCCAAATGCGCACTTCCTGCTGACGGCGCTCACCATCGGTGATGATTCCACGACGGAACTGAGTTTCAACCTTGTCGGCCTGCTTCTCGTATCCGTCGAGAATGCTGCGCTTGCTCTTCGGCGTCTTCACGTCGTCGATCGAGACTGTCAGACCTGACTGCGATGCGTAGCGGTAGCAAACGGCCTTGATGTCATCCAGCGACTGAGCGATGTCTGACTTCGGGTAGTGGTCGGACAGACGCTCAACAATGAGACCCATCTCGCGCTTCTTGATAGGAGCTGTGATGTGACCGAATCGCGCGGTGTAGTCCGCCGGCAGTGCCTCTTCAAACAAGAGACGACCAGGAGTGGTTTCAAACTCGCCGCGAGTGCCATTGACACGCTCGACAACCTTGATTGCAGTGTGCAAAGTGACCGCACCTTCATCGAGAGCGCGAAGCACTTCCCAACGATGACGGAAGACCTTGCCTTCACCCTTCGCGCCTGCGACATGCTCGGTGAGATAGAAGCCACCGATGATGAGGTCCTGCGTCGGTGTGACGATCGGACGGCCAGATGCCGGCGACAAGATGTTGTTCGCCGACAACATGAGCACGCGTGCTTCGGCCTGGGCCTCGGCTGACAACGGCAAGTGGACTGCCATCTGGTCACCGTCGAAGTCAGCGTTGAACGCCGTACACACGAGCGGGTGAATTTGAATGGCCTTGCCTTCGACGAGCACCGGCTCGAACGCCTGAATACCAAGACGGTGCAGCGTTGGTGCGCGGTTCAGAAGAACTGGATGTTCCTTGATGACATCTTCGAGCACGTCCCACACTTGCGGACGACGGCGCTCGACCATGCGCTTTGCATTCTTGATATTCTGTGCCAACTCGAGGTCGACGAGACGCTTCATAACAAACGGCTTGAACAACTCGAGTGCCATCAACTTCGGCAGACCACACTGGTGCAGACGAAGTGTCGGGCCAGCCACGATGACAGAACGACCTGAGTAG
>Ga0194129_10007116_pt1 | contig 13441 bp, 12 predicted proteins | sample TA2KigCa35mmetaG_FD_150862 | JGI IMG/M metagenome (GOLD analysis project Ga0194129, IMG submission 150862) | Freshwater microbial communities from Lake Tanganyika, Tanzania - TA2015038 Kigoma Deep Cast 35m | ecosystem: Environmental > Aquatic > Freshwater > Lake | place: Tanzania: Lake... | reverse complement strand
GAGGAGCGGCGCGGCCTAGGCGGACGCGAGCACCGAAGCGCAGCGCACACATGGTGCGTGAGCATCGGAGCGCAGCGGCCAACGACGGACCCGACGCTCACACCCCGAGCGGTCAGCGGTCGATTTCGGGGGCGACGACGTCCAAGCTCGCGATGAGCGCGACGAGATCCGCGAGGAACAGGCCTGGGCTCTTTGCCTCGATGATCCCCATCGCCGTGAAGCTCCCGGTGCGGAATCGAGCGCGGTAAGGCTCGGTCGCGCCGCGGCCGACGACGTAGCACCCCATATCACCACGAGCGCTCTCGATGCGCGCGTACGCCTCACCGTCCGGCTTGATCTTCTTCGGCAGCTTCCCGAGGACGTCGTCCTCGGGGTACTGGTCGATCTTCTCGAGCGCCTGCCTCACGATCTTCGCAGACTCGCGGCACTCCTTCACGCGCACGTTGAACCGATCCCAGCAATCTCCCACCGCGCCCGCCATGCCGTCCCCGACGGGGATGTCGAACTCGAAGTCGTCGTAGACGGAGTAGTGGTCTTCCTTACGGAGGTCCCACTTCACGCCGCTCGCGCGCAGGTTCGGTCCGACGAGGCCCCAGTCCTTCGCCTCCTCGGCGCTGATCACGGCGACGTTGCCAAGGCGCTTTAGGAAGATGTCGTTCATCGTCACGAGACGATCGAACTCCCACATCGCCGGCTCGAAGTTGTCGAGGAAGTGGAGCGTCTTCTCGCGCCAGCCCTTCGGTATGTCGAACGAGACGCCGCCGATGCGGTGGTAGTTGTACGTGAGCCGCGCGCCGCAGAGCTCCTCGACGAGGTCGTTCACGTACTCGCGCTCGCGGAGCGTCCACGGGAACGGCGTCACCGCGCCGATGTCCATCGCCATCGCGCCGAGCGCGATCATGTGACTCGAGATTCGGTTCAGCTCGCAGCTGAGGACGCGCAGATACTGCGCGCGCTTCGGGACCTCGATCCCCATCAGCTTCTCGCAGGCGCTCGCCCAGCACTCGTTCGCGAACATCGCCGCGACGTAGTCGACGCGATCGGTGTACGGCATGTACCCCTGGTACGTGCAGCGCTCGCCGATCTTCTCGATCGAGCGGTGCAGGTAGCCCACATCCGGGGTCGCGCGGCGGATGATCTCGCCGTCGCTCTTGATGATGAAGCGCAACACGCCGTGCGTCGACGGGTGATGCGGACCCATGTTCAGGGTCATTTCCTCATCCATCTCGTTCGCGAATACGACTTCAGACATGGTTCACGCCTGCGCCTTCTTCTCGGGGAGCTTGATGGAGAACAGCTCGACCGGGTTCGGTCGGATCGTCGGAATGCCGTGGTACTCGTCCCCCTCGGCGTAGTCCTTGCGGAGCGGGTGTCCTTCCCAGTCATCCGGCAACAGAATGCGACGGAGGTCGGGGTGACCGTCGAACAGCACTCCCAAGAGGTCGAAACACTCGCGCTCTTGCCAGTTGGCGGCGGGCCACACGCTCGAAATCGTGGGCACCACGGGGTCGTCGCGATCGAGCAGCACCTTCAGAACCGCGCGATGCTTCTTCGCGTAAGAGTAGAGGTGGTAGACGACATGGATTTTCTTGTCGTCGGGGAAGTCGATGCCGGTCACGCACTCGAGGTAGTCGAAGTGGAACTCCGGCGCCGTCTTCAGCTTCACGGCGATCGCCTCGATGCTGAAGGGCTCGACCTGGAACCACGGGTCGCGATCCTTGCCGGCCTCGTGGAAGTCGAAGACGGCGGACTCTCCGAACTCGGCCTGCAGCTTCTGAAAGACTTCGGCGGTGTTCACGTTGGGCTCGCTCGGGGGTGCGGTCACTCAGAGGCGGTCGAGGCCTCGACAGCCTCGGTCACTCCGACGCCGTAGCGGTGCTGGAGGTAGCGCTCGTTCTTGATGCGCTCCTGAACCTTGAGCAGCCCCTCGAGGAGCGCCTCGGGTCGCGGCGGACAGCCGGGCACGTACACGTCTACAGGGATGATTTGATCGACGCCCTTGCAGACCGAATACGCGTACTGGAAGAGGCCGCCGCAGTTCGAGCAGCTGCCCATCGAGATGACGTAGCGCGGCTCGCTCATCTGGTCGTAGAGGCGCTTGACGCGAAGGGCCATCTTGTACGTGAGGGTACCGGCGATGATGAAGAGGTCGCTCGAGCGTGGGCTTGGACGCGGCGCGGCGCCGAAGCGCTCGAAGTCACCGCGCGGGCCGCCGGTCTGCATCAGCTCGATCGCGCAGCAGGCGAGGCCGAAGAGCATGTACCAGACGCTGTTCGAACGACCCCAGTTGATCAGCCAGTTGATCGCCTGATCGACGCGCGTCGTGATCACGCCGCCGCCATCGTCCGAGTAACGGGCGTCGTATCCCGGGGACGGGACCATCATGTTCAGCTTCGGACCATTCATGGAGTCTCCTCGCTGGTGAGAACGGAGCTAGTTGGAGCGGGTCGGCGGCGGACGGAGCTTCGTGGCCAGGCACGCGCGTCGGGGAATTCGCGTCGGATGCGCCATGTCGAGGAAGCAGGAGCTAGTTAAGCCGCGTCGTCGTAGGCCTCGAGCCCGCTGCGGCGGGCGTCGGGGGCCTTGATGGGGCTTGACGTGTCATTCGCGCCTCGCGGATCTCCCTTGATCGAGCGGATCCACTCGAGATCGCCCTTGACCCACACGTACACAAGGCCGACGAGGAGCACGGCGACGAAGAGAAAAATCTCGGCAAACGCAAACCAGCCGTTGCCCTGGTCGACCCAGCGGCGGAAGACGCGCGCGACCGGGTAGATGAACGCGACCTCGACGTCGAAGATGATGAAGATGAGCGCGATGATGTAAAAACGCGGGTTAAAATTGAACCACGCGGGACCGACGGGTGCCTCTCCGCACTCGTAGGTGTCCTGCTTCTCGGTGTACATGTTGTCGGGACGAATGAACTTCCCGACGATGAGGGAGGCGAGGATGAAGCCTCCGGCGACGAGGAAGAACGCCGCAACACTCGCGTAGGCCATCAACATGACGACGATCTCCTAGCCCGAGCCGGGCCGTTCGTAAAGCGAACTTGAGTCATTAGGGTGCCGAAATCCTTGGGGTCCTAAGACTGACCGGGAGGTCGGCTCAACGACGGGGCGGGTAGCCCTGCCCGGGCCCTGCCATGGGGCCCATGCCCGGCCCCGGACCGATGCCCGGCCCCGGCGCCATTGGCCTGGGAGCCCCGCCGCCGCGCCGCCCTCCGCCGCCGCGCAGCACGTTGACGAGCAGCAGGAGCAGCACCACACCGCCGAACGTCCCTGCGCCGATGAGCAGGTAATTGAGAGGCTTCTTCTGCGCCGAGAGCGTCAGCACGTGATCCGCGGTGACGGCGCTCGTACGACCAAGCTTCGAGTCGTAGACGACGAGCCTCGCGTTGTAGGCCTTCTTCTTCTTGTCGACGAGCTGGAGGAACTTCTCGTTGTCGGGGAGCTCGAACTCCGCGTAGGTGATGTCGGTGTCGGTCGCGTTGCCGACGAGCTTCAACGCGACGAGCTCCTGCTGAGCCTTCTTCGCGTCCTCGACGCTCTTGCCCTTCAGCGACTCGGGCAGCTCCTGGTCGGCGGGAACGAGGTAGACCTTCGCGCGCTGTTTGTCCGTGGACCAGCAGAAATTGCCAAAAATCCGCACCGTTCCGCCGGGGTGAACCTTGTCCTTCGAGGCGGCCTGCTGCGTCTTCTCGATGTCGACATCGAGCGGCCAAGCCGTCGGGTCGATGCCCACCGGAACATCAATGAAGTTGTCGCCGGCGATCGGCGGGTCCGTGCTCTTGAAGACCAACTTGAAGGTCTGCTGCACCGTCGGCGCGACACAGGGCACGCGCCATTTGACGATGTGCTGCTGGTCGAATCGTCGCCGGACGGCGTCGACGATGCGGCCCGCCTTGGAGCCCTGGCCGTCTCGGACGATGTTGAAAAAGCCGCCGATCTCGGGGTTCGCGAGCTCGGTCATGAACTGACGAGCGTTCGCGCGAAACTCCTCGGCCTCCACGTACGGGAACCAGATCGAGACGACCGGGACAGGAGCCTTCGGGAGCGTCTTGTTCTCCTCGGGGAAGCGGCCGCCCGTCAGGTAACTCTTCAGTACGGTCGCCGCCGGCGCTGCGGACGAGGCGTCCGTTCCGCCCGAGCCGTTCGACAGCACGACCATGGCTTGGTGCATCGGCCCGAGGACGCCGCCGGCGTTGCCGAGCTCCGAGAACGCGTCGGTCGCGCCGGTCTTGATGATGCTCATCAGCTGTCGCGTCCGCCCCTGGTCCGGGTACGTCCGCTCGACGCTGTCGATGTGGGCGATCGCAGCGGTCTTCTTCGTGATCCAGCCGCTCGGCTTCACGACGCTGTTGTCGTTGAAGAACATGACGTTGACGACGTCGTAAGGCGTCATCGAGTTCACGAACGCACGCGCGACGTCCTTCGCTTCGCCGAAGCGGCTGCCCATGCTGTTGCCGGCGTCGACCAGGATCGCCCAAGCGGTTCCGATCCCCTCCTGGCTCTTGCTCTCCCCCCACTTCGCCCGTGAGACGAAGGTGGTCGGCATGTCCCGCCCGTCGACGGTCACGGTGAAAAAGGCGTTGTCGTCCAACCACTTGAGCGGCGTGTAGAGCGCCTCGGGCTTGAGCAGCGCCTCCGAGATGCAGTCGAGGTTCGCGTCCCCCACGCGCTCGGCGCACGCCCCCGTCACCTGGCTGAACGGCTTCGTCTGGACGAGCTCGATCACCGTCGTCAGGACGGGAGCGCCGTCCGCCATGCTCGCGCGCGGGTCGATCCGAAGGATGCGTGCCTGGGGTGCGGCGTCGGAGACGTTCGCCGCCAGCGTGGCGGCGAGACCGATGGCGGCGGCGAGCCAGCGAGGCGACGTCGAACGGGACCGGTCGATGGGAGCTTCAATCATGCACCCCCCCTCTAAACCATCGCCCATGCGGCGGCAAACGAAGCCCGCCGCGGTCCCAGGGGGCCTCGCTCAGCCGTCGATCCCGAGGAGCGCCCTCACGATTTGCGAGCGAATCCCCTGCGCGCTCGCGAGCGCGGAGGCCCCCGCCTCGAGCAGGATCTGGTAGCGCGCCGCCATGGTCGTCTCCTCGGCGAGGTCGACCTCGCGGATGGCGGCGACCGACGCCTCGAGACGCGAGCGCATCCCCTGCCCGTTCGAGAGCGCGAAGCCGAGGCGACTGATCGCCGCCCCGAAGCGCGCCCGCTTCGTCCCCATGGTGCCGAGGGCCGTGTCGATCGCGGTGATGGCCGCGGTCGCGTTGGTCGCGTTCGTGCCGGTGAGGAGCGTCGTCCCCACCCCGAGGCCCGACGCGCTCACCCCTCCGAAGCCCACCGACAGCACATCATCGGTCGTCGTATCGACCCCCACGCGAAAGTCGACGGTCGAGGCGGTGCCCGCGAGGAGCTCTCGGTCGTTGTAGGTCGTCGACCCGGCGAGACGATCGATCTCGTCCAACAGCTCCTGATACTCAGTGTCGATGTCCGTGCGGTCGGTCGAGGTCAGGGCCCCGTCCGACGCTTGAACGGCCAGCTCCCGCATCCGCTGGAGCGTGTCGACGATCTCGGCGCTGCCCCCCTCGGCGGTCTTCGCCATCTCCACCGCGACCATCATGCCGCGCTCGACGACCTGGAAGCTCCGCGCCCGCGCCTCGAGCCGCGACGCCACGCCGACGGCCCCCGGGTCATCCGCAGCGCTGCTGACGCGATAGCCGGTCGCGAGGCGAGAGAGCGACCGCTCGAGACCGGCCTGATTCAACTTCATCGCGCGCTGCGCCTGAAGCGCCGCGAGGTTCGTCGACAGTTGAATGGGGTTCACCGAGTACGGCTCCGACGAGGTGAACGGGCGACCTCTCCAAAACTTGAGGAGCAGCCAGCGAAGGCAGCGTGGACGGACGCCCGAGGAACGCGGTACGATTGCAAGTCGTCTACCGGGGCTCGCCCCGGCACCTTACGAATCCCTCGTCATGTCCTACCGAAACAACCTTGGGATCGCGCTTCTGGCGCTCGCGTCTACGACCACGATTGGCTGCCAAATCCTCGCCGGGCTGACCGATCTAAAGCCGCGCAAGAACACCTCCGGCTCGACGGTCGCCTCCGGCGGTGGCCAGGGCGGACAAGGTGGCACCGGCGGCCAGGCCGGCGTCGGCGGGCAAGGGGGCTCGCCGGACACGGCGTCGAGCAGCTCGGCCGGCGGACAGGGCGGCAGCATGACGCCACTCGAATGCACGAACGATGGCGACTGCGACAAGAACGACTCGGCGTGCACCGAAGGCGTGTGCGGCGGGGACGGCACCTGCGGGACGAAGAACCTGGCGAAGGGCACGAGCTGCGGCGCGGGCAAACAGTGTGACGACGGCGGGAACTGCGTCGAGGGCGGCTGCCTCGACGGCCAGAAGGGCTCGACCGAGACCGACGTCGACTGCGGCGGCGTCTGCGCCAAGAAGTGCGCGAACAACAAGGGCTGCGACGCCGGCATCGACTGCTCGGACGGCTTCTGCGACACGAGCTCGCCGAACGCCAACGGCTCGGCCGGGACCTGCAAGCCGTGCACGCTCGACTCTCAGTGCGCGTCCGATCAGTTCTGCCAGCTCGCGCTCGGCGGGAAATGCGTCGCGAAAGCGAATGTAGGCGTCCCGTGCGCCGGGCCGAACGGCTGCAATAGCGGCTTCTGCGTCGACGGGGTGTGCTGCGACACCGCTTGTACCGGCGCGTGCCAGGCGTGCTCGAGCACCGTCGAGCCCAGCCTCACGAGCGGCACCTGTGGCCCGCGGGCCAAGGGCGCTTCGAGCAAAGGTGACGCGTGCGGCGCATTCTTCTGCGATGGAACCGCGGTGGGGTGCCCGGCGTCGTGCGCCGTTGACGCCGACTGCATCAAGGATGGGCACTGCGACAAAACGAAGCTCCTCTGCGACAACGACAAGGCCTACGGTCAACCGTGCACCTTCGGCAACGAGTGTGTCGGAGCGGAGTACTGCGTCGACGCCACCTGCTGCGAAGAGATGAGCTGCGCCGTCGGGAAGTCGTGCAAGAACGAACAAGGCAAGTGCTTGTGAGGAGAGCCCGGCGCCAAGCGCTCGGGACGACCACCCTCGCCGCACCCTCTCTCCGCGCGGCCATGCTCGTCGCGGCAACGCTATTGACGGCGTGCGGCGGGACCGCCGAGGTCACCCCAGACAATGGGCCGCCGCTGGTCCCGGACCTTCCTCAAGGATGGACGGAGATCAAGCCGGGTGGCGAGACGATCTGCTCGCGCGGGACCGAGTTCTCCTTCTGGGTGCGCCCGGGCAAGGTGAACAAGCTGGTCATCGAGTTCATCGGCGGCGGCGCCTGCTGGAACCAGCTGACCTGCAGCATCGCGGGGCAGATCTTCTCGCCCGACGTCGAGGACGTCCGCGAGGCGGTCGCCGAGAACATGCCGGTCGGCATCTACGACCACGAGAATCCCGACAACCCGGTCGCGGACTGGCATCACGTCATCGTGCCCTACTGCACCGGGGACATTCACTGGGGCGACGCGTTCGTGAACTACGGCGGCGGCGTCTCGATCCACCATCGGGGCGCGACGAATGCGAAGGCCGTCCTCGAGTGGGTCTACGCCGGCTACGCGGCGCCCGAGACGATCCTCGTGACGGGGTGCAGCGCAGGCTCTTACGGCTCGGCGATGTGGGCGCCATACGTGGCCGAGCACTACGCCTCGAGCCGCCTCGTGCAGATGGGTGACTCGGGGGCTGGCATCGTGACGAAGCAGTTCTTCGACGAGAGCTTCCCGAACTGGAACGCCGAAGCGACCTTCCCCTCCTGGATTGCCACGCTCGACCCGACGCGGGTCGACGTGAAGACGCTGTCGCTCGTCGACCTCTACGCGACGCTCTCGAACCACTACGGGCAGCACCGATTCTCGCAGTACACCACCGCCTTCGACGACAACCAGCGCTTCTACTACGAGGCGATGGGGGGCAAGGGAAGCGAGTGGTCCGAGCTGATGTTCGACTCGATCGCGGCGACCGAGGAGCGCGCGTCGGCGTTCGGCTCGTTCATCGCGCCGGGCGAGCAACACTGCATCCTTGGCTACGAGAACTTCTACACCGTCAACGTCGGGGGCGTGCGCTTCGTCGACTGGCTGCGGGAGTACCTCGACGGGGCGTCACCCGCTGACGTCAGCTGCGGGGGCGACGACTGCAAGGCCGCCACCCCCTGAGGTCACGCTCGCGAACGCGGCCCTCGGGTGTCGACGTCGGTTCGCTCAGAACAGGAGCCGCAGCCCAGGCGCGGCGGCTTCGACGCAGCCGCCACGCTCCTGGCAGTGAACCACGACGTCGGCGTCGAGACCGTGCGCCACATCCTCGTCGCACGTCGTGAGGACGACCGTCGCGCGTCGCGACGCCGCCTTCAGCGCCTCGAGCACCACCGCGAGCCGCGCGCCATCGAGGCCGAGCGCGTCGAGCTCGACGACCAGCAGCTCCTCGGCGCCGAGCTGGTACGCCGCGACGAGCACCGCGAACGCCACCAGCGTACCGGTCGAGAGCTGCGAGGGCTCGCAGTCGACGTCCTGCCCTGGAGCGAGCCTCCTGACGAGCGACCAGCGGACGCGGCCGTCGTCCGCTCGCCGCACGACGAGGTCCACGAGCCCCGCGACGACGTTGCGCGCGGCCTCGAGAAATCCTGGGTAAAGACGCGACTCACGCAGCCGCTCGAGCGCCAGCGAGAACGCCGACCCGTCGGGGCGCATTCGCCCATCCGCCTCGCCCGGCGCGTCCCCAAACGAGGGCTCGACAACGCGCGCCGGCGACGGCTCAAGCCGCTGTACGGGCCGGTGCGGGACGTGGCGCGCGAGCTCACGCGCGGCCCCCGGTAGCTCGAGGAGCGCGCGCATCCGATGGCCCTCGTCGCCCGGCGCGTCGCCCGGAGCGGCGCTCGACGGGCTCGAAACGACGGCCTCGCGATTGATTTCGATCAACACCTCGTTGGCGTGCACGCAGGTCCACGACTCCTCCGTGATCGCAAATCCGGACGGCGCTGCCGTGAGCGCGATTCGATGCCGCCGATGACTGTGCTCGAGCGCGTCCCGCGTCGCAGCGACACGGCGCTCGAGCGAGACCGCGCCGCGACCGAACCGGGCGACCGCCTCGAAGCCTCCACGGCGTAGGAGCGCGCCGCTCGCATCGACGGAGAGCTCCTGCGCGAACAAGAGAGCATCGACGATGCTGCTCTTACCGCTCGCGCCTCGGCCGTGAACGACGGTGAGCGGCCCGAGATCGAGGGTGAGCTGCTCGAGGCCTCGAAAGCCGGTCACCGCGATGCGATGCCAGCGCGCGCCGAGGAGACGCTCCTTGAGCTCGCGCGGATCCGGGACCTCGAAGAGCCGCTTGCGCCAGCCGAACAGCATGCCCGCGCGGTGCGCTGCGGTGTTCTCGGAGAGACCGACGGCGTCGCGAATTCGCGCCGTCACGAGCTCTCGCGATGGCGGCTCATCCGCGAGGAGCCCTGGCGCGACGGCGGCCAGCGGCTCGCTCGACTCGATCGCGCGTCGGAAGACCGCGCACTCGTCGGCGCTCCCGACCTCCGTCCGAGCGAGCGCGCGCCCGAGCTCGGTCGCCGAGAGCACCTCTTCACCTCGGACAAGGCCGAGGAGGCGCGCAGAGACCACGCCGTACGCCACCTGACGCGCCGCGACCCCCGTCGAAGCCGCGACGCCCGCGCGGCTCACCGCGCCGCGCGCGACCGCATCGACGATCTCTCGAGTACGCTCGAGCGTGGCCTGTGGGACCTCGAATCGCTCGCTCATGACGTGCCAGTCTACCTGGCTTCGCCGTCAGCGGCACATGCACGAAGCAACGGCCCTCGCGTCGCGCGAGCGCCCGATCGACGAGCAGCTCAGGGGCAGCCGACGACCTCGACCTGATAGCCGATCGGCTTCGAGGCGCCGGTCACCTTCACGTCGTAGGTGTGGCCTGCCTGGGTCTTCCAGCCCTTCGGGTTGAAGCGCACGGCCGCAGCAGAGCCGTAGTTCGGCAGCAACTCGACGGTCTCGACCGGCTTGTCGACGCCGCCATCGGAGACCGTCACCTTCGCGCCGCTCATCGTGATGCTGTCGCTCTGGACGGTCCAGCCGGTGGAGTCGAGCGAGACGAAGGCGACGTTCCAGGCCTCGATCGGGACCTGACCTGGCGGGGGCCACGCGACGAACTCCTTCTGCGCGTCGCCGCCGCCGCCGATCACCCACATGCACGAGAACCCGCTCGTCGAGCCGAGCCCGATGGGACCGAGCGAGTTCGACAGGATCCAACGTCGGTGCCCGATCGTCGTCTCGTTGCCGGGATCGATCATGTAGAGGTCGACGGCCTGTACGCCGGGAGTCGTGGCGATGTTGCTCTTGCCCGCAGCGCCCGCGCCGAGGTCCGAGTAGCACTTCCAGTTCTTCGGCGGGAAGTGTGAGAGCTGGTTGTTTGCGTGCATCATCAGCGAGCACGCCTGCGCGGCGTCGTTGTAGCCGGCGTCGAGCCCCACCGCGGGGAGCCCAACCATGGCGCGGTACAGGTTGACGAGCGAGAGCGCGTTGTCGCGCCCCTTCTTTGATACGTCTCCCGCGTTGCAGCCCGCGAGTGAGCCGCTCCACGTACCTTCGGACAGGTCGGCGCGCGCCGCCTTCCACTGGTCGCAGACCGTGTTACCCCCGCCCGAGCTCGCGGCTCCAGATGAGGCCGCGGAGGCCATCGAGCCCGTCGTCGCGGTCGCCGAAGCCGAGGACGTCGACGGGCCCGCGCCGTCGGCCGACGAGCCGCCCGCGACCGAGCCGCTCGAAGCGCCACCGCCGGAAGCGCTCGTCTGCGGCTCACCACCGGTCGCGCCCGCCTCGACGCCGCTGCCGATCGCGCCTTCGGTGCATGCGACCGAACCGAGAGCCACCACGAGTCCCCATGTCGGAAGGCGCGTCATGGGGAGCGAGTGTAGCGAGGACCGCTCGATCTCGCGACAGCGAACCCATCGGTGGGAAGCCCGGGCGTGGGACGCGAGCCTTCGCCGAAGCAGCGCGGCACCTCGACGCGGCGGCGCCGCCTCAACCACGCAAGAGCAACGAGACGAGCGCGAGCAGCACGAGCAGCCCCACCGCGACGAGGACGAGCCACTCCGGCGGAGCCTCGCGCTCCTTGAGCACCCGCTGGAGCTGGGCCGCGAGGGCAGGCGGGATCTCGGGCCGCCACGGCTCGACCTCGGCGACGAACCAGCGCTCGACTTCGGGCAGGACGAGCTCGTCGGGCGCCTCGGAGCCTTCGCGGAGCGAGCCCCCGACCGACGCGAGCGACACCCGCAACTCGGGCACGACGATCCGCATCGCTTCACCGAAGGTCGGGACGCGCGGTGGCGGGGCGCCCTCGAGGACCGGGGCGACCAGCGACTCGAGGATCGCCTCGGCGAGCTCGCGCTGCGTGAGGGCGCGAGGTTCGATGGCTGCGAACGCCGCCTCGAGGGCCCGCGCGCCGTACTGGACCTGCTCGATCGTCGCGGGCGAACCGTCGAGGGCGCCTCGGTACCCGTAGCCGGGCTCGAGCAGCGAGGCCGCCTGGAACGCCGCGAGCACGGACGCCTCGTCGAGCACGCCACGAGTGAACTCACGCAGCAGCCGATCAACGATCGAGGTTTCGCGAATCGTGCTTCGCATGTCGGGAGCCTCGCTCGCGCGCGCGGCCGCCTCGAGGGCCGCGACCTCGACCGAGAGCGACAGCGACCGCCGCTTCCCACCCGCGACCTCGAGCTCGAAGAACACGCGCGCGTCGCGCTCGACGATCGCCACGCGATACGCGCCGAGTCGCTCGTCGCGCACGATCCGGTCCCACTTCACGCCCGAGAAGCAGACGAGCGGCAGCTCCGCGAGCCAGCGATGGGCGAACGGCTGCACGTCGCGATCGAGCAGCCGCTCCGGCAGGACGAGCGCGAACTCGCGGACGAGCGTGTCGTCGAGCTTGGCTCGCTCGACGAGCCACATCGTGTGACGGAGATCGACGAGCTTGCCGACGCTGCCGAGCGCCTGCCGCGGGAAGCCGTCGGCCTCGACGAGAAGGCCCGCCCCGCGGCCGGTGACGAGCTCGCCATCGTCGTCGACGAACAGCTTTCCGGGGAGCCAGACGCGCGCAGGTCGAGCCATCTCGGGGAGCCTCAACCTGCGCCGCTCGACGACGGGGTGTTCGAGGAGGCTTCCCCCGGCGCCGCACCGCCCGCGCCACCGCTGCCGGTGCTGCCGGGCCCCGTCGACACCACGCACGATGCGACGCAGTTGTTCAGCGCAACGCAACCGGTCGACGCGGCGCACTCGGCTCCCGCGAGCGCACAGGCGCCCTTGAAGGTCGTGTCCGGTTGCTGCTCGAGCGCGCAGGGACTCGCGATGCACGAGGCACAGTCGGTGGCGTCCGCGCTGCAGCCGAGCTCCATCGCACCGCAGGCCGCCGGGAGCTCGGCCCCGCAACGATCGTGGCAAGCGTCGCACAAGAGGCAGCTCGACAGGGCGCGGTAGGCGGTCACCGCGTCCGGATGCTCGGCCTCGCAGAAGGCCTGGCACTGCGCCGCCGGTGACGGTGTGCCCGCGCCGCCGCTGCCGGCCCCGTCGCCCTTCGGTCCGGGTGGCACGCACGCGACCCAAAACCCGATCGGGATCGAGAATGCCAGGAGCCGCCGACCGCGCATGCGAGCACTTCTAGCAGACCTCCTCCAGCTCGGGCTAGCCGCGCCACCACGCTTCGAGCGACAATGGGGAATGACGTCACGAAAGCTTCTCGCGTCGCTTCTCCTCGGGGCCTCGGTCGCCATCGCCGCAGCCTGCGACTCCTCCGTCGAGACCCGTGGCACGGCCAGCGCGAGCCATTCCACCGGCGCGAGCAGCACCGCGAGCAGCGCCTCGACGTCCAGCGTCACCACCTCGAGCAGCGCGGGGAGCGGCGGCTCGACTGGCGTCGGTGGTGAGGCGGGAACGGGCAGCGCAGCGACGTCGAGCTCGTCCGGCAACGTGAGCTCGTCCGCCGGCGGCGGCGTCGTGGCGGAATGCACCGACTCGAAGGAGTGCAAGCTCATCAACGATTGCTGCAGCTGCTTCGCCATGCCGAGCGCCGAGCCCGGTCCGAAGTGCAGCCTCCCGAATTGCTTCGCCGACACCTGCACCGCGCAGATGACCCCGCCGGTCGAGCCGACGTGCGCCGCGGGGCGCTGCACCGCCTTCGACTGCGACCACTCGAAGGTGATGTGCAAGAAGTCGCAGCCGATCTGCGGACCGGGCGAGACCGTCGCGGTCGAGAATCAGTGCTGGGCCGGCTGCGTCCCCGCGACCCAGTGCATCACCGTCGCGAGCTGCGCCCAGTGCGACTCGAAGAAGCAGGGCTGCGTGACGGAGGCCGCGAAGGGCCCGATGCGCGTCCATTGCGTCGACCTCCCCGCGAGCTGCAACG
>Ga0194129_10007114_pt1 | contig 13447 bp, 10 predicted proteins | sample TA2KigCa35mmetaG_FD_150862 | JGI IMG/M metagenome (GOLD analysis project Ga0194129, IMG submission 150862) | Freshwater microbial communities from Lake Tanganyika, Tanzania - TA2015038 Kigoma Deep Cast 35m | ecosystem: Environmental > Aquatic > Freshwater > Lake | place: Tanzania: Lake... | reverse complement strand
TGACCCCGAAGGGATCGGCGCAGGCCAAGGCGGAGGGTGGGGCCGTCAGCTCCTGCGGAGAGCTCACCAAGGATTCGACGGGCCAGATGGTGCGTGTCAGCGGAACGGTCTCTGCGGTCTGTCAAAAGGCTGGCTGCTGGATGACGCTCCAGGATGGCAGCGCCGAGGCCCGGATTTTCACGCGCGAGCACCGGTTCTTCATGCCGAAGGACATCGTCGGCAAGCGCGCGGAGGTCGAAGGGAACCTCCGTGTGAACGCGGTTTCTGCGGGCTTCGCGAAGCACCTCGCCGAGGATGGCGGCAAGGATCCCGCCACCGTGAATGGCCCGCAAAACGAGTACGTGGTCAACGCGATCGGCGTGCGGATCCTCGACTGAGTCGCGGGTGAGCGAGCTGCGATGGGCGAGCCACCGAGGGATCCGACACCTCACGTCGAGGGGGGCGACAGGACCTTCGATGCCATCGTCGTCGGTGCTGGCCTGTCCGGCCTCGCGGCCGCTCGTCGCCTCGTCGCGCGCGGGCTCGATGTGCTCGTCGTGGAGGCGCGCTCGCGGGTCGGCGGTCGAACGCTGAGCATCGAGCATCGCGGCGCGACCTTCGACCTCGGTGGGCAGTGGGTTGGCAAGGCCCACCGGCGGGTCCATGCACTCGCCGATGAGCTCGGACTCGAGCGCTTTCCTCAGCCGCACGCAGGGGACAAGGTCCTCGATCTCGGTGGTCGCATCTCGCGCTACGGGGGCGCGATCCCGTCGATGTCGATTCTCGATCTCGTGCGCACCGAGCTGACGATGCGCTCGATCGATCGCATGACCGCGCGCGTCCCCGAGGACGAGCCGGGCGAGGCTGCCGAGGCAGCGCAATGGGATGCAACGACCGTGGCGGGGTTTCAGGGCTCGCTGCTCGGACGCGGAAACGCGAAGCAGCTGCTCGACGTCGTGGTGCGGGTCGTGTTTGGCGCCGAGCCGAGCGAGCTCTCGCTGCTCTATTTTTTGCATTATCTGCGAGTCAACGGCGGACTTCGCCCACTCGTCGAGACCGAAGGCGGAGCTCAGGAGGCGCGCTTCGATCGGGGGGCCCAGGCGCTCGCGCTCGGCCTCGTCGAACGGATCGGTGCGGAGCGGGTGCTGTGCGACGCGCCCGTGCGAGCCGTCCGTTGCACGGAATCGCGGGTCATCGTCGAGACCGACCGCGGGGTGTTTTCGTCATGCCGCGTGATCCTGGCGACGCCGCCGCACCTCGTCGGGCGCATGCGCTTCGAGCCGCCGCTGCCGCCGTCGCGCGATCAGTTCGTGCAGCGGCAGCCGATGGGATCCACGGTCAAGGTGTTCGCGTTCTACCGCTCGCGGACCTGGCTCGAGCAGGGCCTCTCGGGCGAGGCCGTGGTGGGCAAAGGGCCCATTTCGGTCGTCTACGATGACTCTTCCCACGACGGGGAGGTCGCCTGTTTGCTCGGATTCGTGGTGGGTCGCGCGGCACGAGAATGGACTCGGCGTTCGTTCGAGGAGCGGCGAGCGTTCACCCTCGCCGAGTTCGAGCGGCTGCTCGGTGCGAAGGCCTCCGACGCCGTCGACTACCTCGAGCATGATTGGTCGAGCGAGCCCTGGAGCGGTGGTTGCCCGGTCGCGCTGATGGGCCCGGACGTCATGACCTCCCTCGGCGAAGAGCTTCGTGAGCCGATCGGACGCGTGCATTTCGCCGGCACCGAGACCGCAAGGCGCTTCACGGGTTACCTCGAGGGTGCGATCGAGGCCGCCGAGCGCGTGACGGACGAGGTGCTCGCCGCGCTCGACGCGGAGTGACATCCGACCTCGCGATGAGCGCCGGCTCGCGAGCACGGCGCCCGCTGCGCTCGTCGCTTGCACCGAGCGGCGCGGTCGCGTAACTCGGGTCGCCGTGAGTCAGGGCAAGCAGCAACAAGCGAAGGGCAAGGCGCAGACCGGGATTTCGCCGACGCGAGCGGAAGATTACCCCGAGTGGTACCAGCAGGTCGTCCGGGCGGCGGACATGGCCGAGAACTCGGCGGTGCGCGGCTGCATGATCATCAAGCCGTGGGGCTACGCGCTCTGGGAGAACATGCAGCGTGTCCTCGACGGCATGTTCAAGGCGACCGGCCACAAGAACGCCTACTTCCCGCTGTTCATCCCGAAATCGTTTCTCGAGCGAGAGGCGAAGCATGTGGAGGGCTTCGCGAAGGAGTGCGCCATCGTCACGCACCACCGCCTGATCGCGGGGCCCGAGGGAGGGCTCGTGCCCGACCCCGAGGCCGAGCTCGAGGAGCCGCTCGTCGTTCGTCCGACCTCCGAGACCATCATCGGTGAAGCGTTCGCCGGCTGGGTGAAGAGCTACCGAGATCTGCCGCTCCTCATCAATCAGTGGGCGAACGTCGTCCGCTGGGAGCTCCGCACGCGGCTGTTCTTGCGGACCGCGGAGTTCCTCTGGCAAGAGGGCCACACCGCGCATGCGACCGAGGCGGAGGCTGTCGACGAGACGCGGAAGATGCTCGACGTCTACGCCACATTCGCCGAGGAGACCATGGCGGTCCCCGTGCTGAAGGGGCGCAAGACCGAGGGTGAGCGTTTCCCGGGCGCGGTCGACACGTACTGCATCGAGGCGATGATGCAGGATCGCAAGGCGCTGCAGGCAGGGACCTCGCATTTCCTCGGCCAGAACTTCGCGCACGCGTGCGGCATCAAGTTCCAGTCGAAGGAGGAGCGCGAGGAGTACGCGTGGACGACGTCCTGGGGCGTCTCGACTCGGCTCATCGGCGCCTTGATCATGACCCACGCCGATGACGACGGCATGGTGCTGCCGCCGCGGATCGCGCCGACGCACGTCGTGATTCTACCGATTTTTCGGGATGACGAGACTCGCGCGAAGGTGATGCCCTTCGTCGAGCAGCTCGCGGCGGAGCTGCGGCAGAAGCGGCATGGCGGGCGCGACGTCGACGTGGAGATTGACGCGCGCGATCTGCGAGGTGGCGAGAAGAACTGGGGCTGGATCAAGAAGGGCGTGCCGCTGCGCGTCGAGGTCGGACCGCGTGACGTCGAGGCCGGCAGCGTCGTCTACGCACGTCGCGACGAGCCCACGAAAGACAAGCACACCGCCACCGCGACCGAGCTGGTCGAGGGGCTCGTCTCGATCCTCGACTCGATCCAGGCGAACCTGTTTGCCCGGGCGAAGACCTTTCAGGAGTCGAACACGCGCAAGGTCGAGTCATGGGACGAGCTCGTCGCCTATTTTGCCAGCAAGCCCGGCTCGAACGAGCCGACCGGCGGGTTTGCGCTCGCGCACTGGGCCTGCGATTCGGCGGCCGAGGAGCGATTGAAGGAGCACAAGCTCACGGTCCGCTGCATCCCGCTCGAGCACGACGGTGAGACGGGGATCTGCATCGCGACCGGAAAGCCGAGCCCCCAGCGCGTCGTGATCGCGAAGGCCTACTGACGCTCGAACGCGGGCAGGACCTCCTGCTCGAGGAACTTCGGCAGCATTCGAAGGTGCGCGCAATGTGCAGGCTCATCGGTGCCGGTCGTGCCGCGGACGTGGAAGGCTCCTTCGTCGAAGCGGGTCCGGACGTCGAGTCCGGCGAGCTTCTCGAGGCCGCCGTAGTGCTTTCGACCACCCACGCTCGCGATGAGCGCGTCGGCGACTTCGGTCGTCGATGCGTATCCCGGTGGGGTAATCGACGAATGCGTGAGCCACACGAGCGGTGACCCGAGCTTCGCGCGCTTCACGAGGTCGACGAACGGCGCGAGGCCCGTTGGCTCCAGCGTGCCGGCACCGTCGTACGCGGTGTGGACGGCGTCGAGCAAGACGTACGCCTGCGCGAAGTCGGGGGCGAACCGGAGCAGCGAGCGGACGGCGCCGAATCCCGCGCTCCAGGCGGTGATGACCACCTTTCCGATCGAGCGGCCGGTCTTCTCCTCGACGGCCTTCACGATCCGCCCCGGCAGCTCGCGGTTGGCCGTCGTCTCGTAGCGCTGGGAGCTGGTCCCGACGTCGATCGTCACGAACACGACGTTGAGCTCGGCACCCACGATCAACCTGCGGACCGGGTCGCCCCCATGAAAGTGAATCACGAGCGGGAAGCGCTCCGGCACGCGCGCCGGGACGTTGAGACGCCCACCGGCGACACCGAGCGCGACGTTTCGGTGCTCGCCCGGCCCTGGATCCGCGATGTTGCAGCCGAGGACCACGCCCGGGGAGTCGCTCGCCGCGTTCGGCGCGGCGGACGTCGAAGGGAGGGGCGGAGCGGCCGAGCTCACGATGGCCGTGCTTTCCTCGCTTGCGGGGCTCGCGGGCTCGTTCGCGGTCAATGACGCCGCGGTCGGGCTCGCCGCTCGCACGTTCGTCGGATGTGACGCGAAGAGAGCCAGCACAACCGTGATCGCGCTGGCCCCTGCAACGGCGAGCGAGCCGACTGGCTTCGGAGCTTCAGACACCCTGAGGGGGGACCGGTCCGAAGAGGCTCTGGTAGAGTTGCTGCAGCTGCTGTGCCGCCTGAGGCTGGAGCGAGTAGTTGTTCGCGTGGGGCCATGCGAAGCCGAAGCCGTTGGCGGCTCCGCAGGAAAGTGAAATCACGACGTCGACGGGCTCAGGCTTGGTCGGGTCCGCGAACGAGATCGCGAGGCCGGGCGTCCAGCAGCGCGCAGGCTGCGCGTTGAAGCTGTCGGCCGAGCCGAACAGATCGAGGACGAGCTCGCGCGTCGCCTCATCCATCACCGGGCGCTGGTCGACGATCTGCCATTGATTCCGGAACAGCGGGAGCTGCGTCGGGGGCGCTGGCGTTCCGGTCGGTGCGGGCGTGAGGCCCGGGATCGGCGGGAGCCCGGGGATCCCCATCTGCTGCCACTGCTTCAGCAGGTCACCGGCCTGGGCCTGCATGTCGGCGGGGATCCCGAGTTGCTGGAGCAGCGGTCCCAGGGGATTGGCTCCAGCGCCGGGGATCAGCCCAGGAAGGCCCGGGGCGGCGACCGGCTGCGGCGTTTGAATTTTGTAGATGGTGACCTGAGCCTTGTCGAGCGCGTCGAACGGCACCGCGCGCGAGGCGCAGCCTGCCGCGAAAGGGGAGAGTGCAACGAGCGCCAGCGAGGCAACCCTGGGCATGGCTCCGGCGAAGTTGGTCATCATCCGCCACCGGTAGCACGGGATCGGTTTCGGGTTCCACCTCTACGCAAAGCCACGCCCGGCATCGCGGCGGCGTATTCCTTTCCCCGGGGAGAGGGTCCTTTGCTAAGTTCGACGGCTGGTAGCCGTGGTGGAAGAAGCCGACAACTCGGGACAGATCACGAAGCGGACGCTGATCAACGACCGCTACGAAGTCCGTCAGAGCCTCGGGAAGGGTGGAATGGGCGAGGTGTTCCTCGCTTACGACCGCTCGACGCAGCAGACCGTGGCGCTCAAGGTCGTGCGCGACGAGTCCCGCCAGCCCGGCGACGACGAGGCGCTTCGGCAGGAGGCGATCCTGGCTCGCTCCGTCGGCCACCCCCACGTCTGTCGCGTTCACGATCTCGCGCCCAGCCCCTGGGGACCCATCCTCGTGATGGAACACATCCCCGGGCAGACGCTGCACACGCACATCCGGCGCAAAAAAGCCTCCGGCGGATACGACGCCGACGAGTTTCGCAAGATCGCCTCCGAGGTTTGTGGTGGCCTCGCGGCGATCCACGCGGCGGGCCTCGTTCACGGTGACCTGAAGCCCGGCAACGTGATGGTGACCGAGGACCGCGCGATCATCCTCGACTTCGGGTTCGCGCAGGAGCGTGCTCGTGCTGCATCGCGCCGACCCAACGCGCCACCCGACGGCGGAACGCCAAACTACATGGCCCCCGAGCGGCTGCGAAACGGGGGCGCGAGCGAGCAGGACGACCTCTACGCGCTCGCGATGGCGCTCTGGGAGATGTGGACGTGTCGCGTGCCCGAGCCCGGCTACAAGCCGCGCTCCAAGACGATGCGGCAGCAGATCATGTTCGACGTGCCGTCCAAGCTCGCGATCGACGAGGTGCGGCAGATCTTCAACGGCCTCGCGAGCGAGCCCGAGTTCCGGCCGGCCGCGCGCTACATGCGCTTCTTCAACCCGTTTCAGCTGACGTCGAACGCGCAGCAGGTGCCCCGCCCGCGGCTCAACGCCGGCCCGCCGCTCGGACGCGCGCAGACGCAGACGTTCTCGCCCGATGCGCAGTCGCTGCTCGTGACGTACGCAACGAACTCCCCCGAAGTCGTCGGCGAACTGTTCGCGCTGAACAAGACCGAGATGACCGTAGGGCGTCACTCGTCGGCCGACATCTGCATCCCCGAGGCGACGGTGTCGGGCCAGCACGCCATCGTGCGGTGGCAGAACGGCAGCTGGATCATCGACGACAACGGCAGCACGAACGGCAGCTACGCCGACCATGACTACGATCGGAAGAAGCACGTCACCATCATTCAGGGTGGTGAAGGGCAGCTCGGCGAGGCCCGCGTCAAGCTCGTGAACTTCCAGCCGCAGAACAAGCTTCACGTGCGAGCTCGCGAATACCTTCAGAAGCGGGATGGCCTCACCGGGCTGCTCGTGAAGGAGCACTTGCTCCGCGCGGTCACGAACGAGTGCGAGTTCGCCGAGTGGTACGAGGCGCCGATGCAGGTGGCGCGGTACGAGCTGCGGGGGCCGAACCGCCAAGCCAACGATCGCCCGACGATCCTGGAGATGCTTGCGATGCGCCGAGCGGCCGCGCGGGTGATCGAGCTCACCGAGATGCTGACGGGCGCGATGCTCCCTGTCATGGCGGGAAGGAATGGCCCGCTGAAATTCGTCGTCTCGATGATTGGTCCGTCGCTCGATGAGGCACGCCAGATCGTCGAGCAGGTGCTCGCCCAGGTGCGCGGGCTCCTGCCGGACACGATCGAGCTCGTCGCCACGATCGTGAAGTGGGAGCCCGGCAAGAGCGCCAAGAGCCTCATCGAGTGACCGTGCCCTCGCCGCTGTCACCCCTCCCGCGGTCCAGGCCGTCGCCGTATCGGCAGCTCGGCTCCGGTGGGCAGCAACCCGTTCGGATCCAGATGATCCTCGGGCTCGTCGTCGGCCTCGTCCTCGTCGCCGTGCCGCTCTATCTATGGCGGCGTCCCGAGCAAGCCTCGCCAGGGTCCATGCCGAGCGCCACTCCGGCAACGCCGCTGCCTTCGCCGTCGTCGAGCGCCGTGCCGTATGTGCCGGCTCAGGATCCCGCGATCACCGAACCGAAGGTGAAGCTCGAACCGTTCCGGACCCTCCGGTGCTCGGACCCCGGGCCGGGGAAGACGCCGCCCGAGCGATGTGACCACATCACGTTCTTCGAGGATGCGCTGTCGCGCGCCGTGAAGGAGAACGTGAGCTGCGCGCCGCCGACCAAGACCGGGTCGCAGGTGAGCTTCGTGCTCGACCTCGATTTTCGCAAGAAGCTTCGCAAGCTGAATCGCGGCAAGAGCACGAGCCTCTCGAAAGACCAATCGAAGGAGCTCTTCGCGTGCATCGAGAAGGCGCTCCCGACGCCGGACTGGGACTCGGTGCCGCATCAACACGCGCGCTACGTCGTCAGCCTCACGGCCAACTATCCGCCCAGCGAGACCTTCTGAGCCATGCGCATCCTGATCGCCGACAAGCTCTCCACGAAGCCTCTCGAGGAACTCGAGGTCCTCGGCCTGAAGATCGACTACCGGCCCGACCTCGATACTGACGCGCTCGTCTCTGCGTTGACGGATGTCAATATTCTCGTCGTCCGTTCGACCCGCGTCACGCGCGCGGCGATCGAGGCTGCGCCCGCGCTCAACCTGATCGTGCGGGCGGGTGCGGGGGTGAACACGATCGACGTCGACGCTGCCAGCGACCGCGGCATCTACGTCTCGAACTGTCCCGGGAAGAACGGCGCTGCGGTCGCAGAGCTCGTGATGGGGCTCGTGCTGGCCCTCGACCGTAAGCTCGTCGACGCGACCGTTGCGCTTCGCGAGGGGCGGTGGTCCAAGGCGGAGTTCAGCGACGCGCCTGGGTTGCGCGGTCGGCGCATGGGCATCGCGGGTTTTGGCGCGATCGGTCGGCTCGTGGCGGAGCGGGCGCTCGCGTTTGGCATGCCGGTGTCCGCCTGGTCTCGGTCGCTCGGTGCGGCGCGGGCGCGGGAGCTCGGGGTGCACCACGCAGGCTCGCTGCTCGAGCTGGCGCGAACGAGCGACGTCTTGAGCCTGCACCTCCCGGCCACCGGCGCGACGCGCGGCATCGTCGAACGCGCGGTGCTCGAGGCGTTGCCTGACGGCGCCATCGTCATCAACACCTCGCGCGCCGAGTTGCTCGACTACGCGGCGCTCGCCGACGTCGCGAAGGCGAAGCGCTTGCGGATCGGGCTCGACGTGTTCGATGACGAACCCGCGAAGGGGCAAGCCGACCACCGTCCGGCCATCCTCGACGCCGGGCTGGTCTACGGCACGCCTCACATCGGCGCCTCGACCGAGGAGGCCCAGGCCGCGATCGCTGCCGAGGTGGCCCGCATCGTTCGGTGCTTCCTCACCGAGGAAGAGCTGCCGAACGTCGTCAACATCTGCAAGACGACACCCGCGCGCTACTGCCTCGTGTTGCGCGCCCGCGATCGGGTGGGGGTGCTCGCGAACGTCGCGAGCGTGATCAAGCGGCACGGCCTCAACATCGAGGAAGTCCACAACACGGTGTTCCAGGGAGCGGTCGCGGCGTGCACCAAGCTCCGCCTCTCGGGTCGACCCACGGAGGATTGTCTCCAGGAGATCCGCGCGTTCGAGGAAGTCTTGCACGTCGACGTGATCCCGCTGCCGAACCTCGCCTGATGTACGTTCGCCTGCCGTGCCGCTCGCTCGTCCTCGGCCCCACCCTGATCGCGGCGAGCTTGGCCGCGGGGGACGCGACAGCGGAGTCGCCCCTCGTTCGAGTCGTCGACGGGCGCGGTGAAGCGCGGACGGACTCGCAGATCGAACCCTGCCGCGTGCCGCCGACCCGCCGCACGACGCCCGGCGTCGAGGACGGGGTCCGCCTCGAGGTCGAGACTCGCGGGGCGCGCATCGAGGAGCTCGAGCTCGTGTCGTTCGATGCGGCATCTCGGCGCCTCGACGGGCTGCGCGTCCCGGCCGTGGCGCAGCGCTGCGTCGGCGAGCGTCCGAGGTCGTGTGCGAGCACGCTCCCCTTGCGTTTCGTCACGGACCTCGTCGATCGGGACCATCCGCTCGCCCGCGCGCGATCGCTGCTGGTGGACCTCGGCGGCGAGCTCGTGGTTCGGTCGGCCGATCGTGAGCTCGCGCGATTGCCCGTCCGTGGGCCGCGACTCGGCACCTCGGTGGCAGAGGCGCTCGGGGCGAGGCTCCGCTTCGTGCTGGTGCGGACGGCCAGCGGTGGTGCACCGCCGATCGGCGTCGACCGTGGCTCGGCGCGCGCGCTGCTCCGGAGCACCGTCTCGCGGGCCAGCGCGGTGTGGGCGAGCTGCGGCTTCGTGCTGCATGACCCCGAGCGATTCGAGGTCGAGCTGGTCGATCCGCCGCCGTCGCACCTCGTCGCTGTGGGCTGCTCGCACGGCTTGCCGGCGAGCGGGGGTGAGCTGCGCCTGTCCGTCGACGGGCACCGTGTGACCGCGAGCATCCGGCGCGGCGCGACGCCGAGTTCTGCCGCGCGCGTGCTGGTCGATGCGCTCCATTCGGCAGGTTTTTCTGCCGAAATCAGCGACAATCCGCGGATCGCGTCGGCCGCGCTGTCGACCACCGACGTCCTCGTGCGGCGCGCCGACGGGACCATCGCGGAGGTCACTCCGCCTCCGCGAGCCGACGTCGCGGGCGCGTTCGACGCCGCCTCGACGGATGCCACGCTCGACGTCTGTGTGGGCACGGTCGACCTCGGCGATGGACTGCAGCACTTCGGTGACGTCGACTCCGCGGCCGGTTCGCTGGAGGAGCGCACCATGATCAAGGCGTTCGACGATCGCGATCCGACCACGATCGACGTCTACGTCGTCCCCGGGTTCGCGAAGGGCGGGCGGATCGGCGAGTCGTTCATCCGCTCCGATCGCGGCAGCCTCTCGAACGCGATCGTCATCGATCGAGCCGGGCTGCGGGGCGAGCGTGCGCCTCTTACCCTCGCGCACGAGCTCGGCCACGTGCTGCTCGATGAGCCCGGGCACCCCGACGACTTCGCCGCGGACACGCCCTCGTTCTTGATGGATGCCAATTCATCGGACCTGTCCGCCTTCGGCCCCCGTCGCCTCACGCTCGCCGAGTGCCGCCGGGCTCTCGCCCAATCGGGGCCGCGAGCCGAGGTTCGGGTGCTCCGCCCGCGTCCTGCCGCGCCGCGGTGACGTTGCGAAACTGCGCCTCGCGAGCCCCGCCGCTCGTGCGCCGTCCGCGGCTGCTCGACCATTGTCGCCGTGACGCCGAACCACTACCTTCCCGCCTGGTTTCCGGGCGAGGGCTCGGAGCGAGAGGAGCGAACATGGCAGCGTCGGAAGAGCTAGGGATCCTCGGAGTCGATAGCTGGCACTACTTCGTGCGACAGCCGGAGCGCTCGCGGACCTTCTACGAGCGCGGCTTCGGCTGGCGCGAGGTCGCGCGCGCGGGAGAGGCGCTCGTGGCCGCGACGGGGCAACGCAGCACGGTTTACCAGTCCGGCGACGTTCGCGTCGTGGTCAGTACGCCCGAGAGCGACCGCTGCCGCGCCGGTCGCTACCTGAAGCGCCACCCCGCGGGCGTGGGCTCGGTCACCTTCGCGGTCGAGGACATCGAGCGCACCTGGCGCTTCCTCGCCGAGCGAGGTGGCACGCCGATCCACGACATCGCCGAGACCCGGGAGGGCGGGGGGCGGTTTCGCCACTTCAGCATCACGACGCCGATCGGGGACGTGGCCTTCCGCTTCGTCGAGCGCACCGACTACGTACCGTTCGCTCCGGGCTTCGAGGCCGTCGAGCCGCCCGCCTCCTACGTGGCCCCGGCCTTCGGTTTCAAGAAGGTCGACCACATCACGAACAACGCCCCGACGATGGCGCCGGTGAAGCTCTGGTTCGAGCACGTCCTCGGCTTCGAGCAGTGCTGGGAGATCGAGTTTCACACCAACGACGTGAAGCAGGGAGCGCGCAAATCGGGCACCGGCCTCAAGTCGGTCGTGATGTGGGACCCGCGCTCGGGCATCAAATTCCCGATCAACGAACCGCTCCAGCCGTTCTTCAAGGAAGGGCAGATCAACACGTTCGTCGAGGACAATGCGGGCGCCGGGGTGCAGCACATCGCGCTCGAGGTCGAGGACTGCGTCGGGGCCGTGAGGACGCTGCGCCAGCAGCAGGTTGGCTTTCTGCGCACCCCCGGGAGCTACTACGATGCCGCGCCGAGCCGCCTCGCGCAGAGGGGGGTCGACACTGCCAAGATCGCCCACCGCCTCGAGGAACTGCGCGAGCTCGGCGTATTGATCGATGGCAAGCCGGAGAACCTCTACCTGATCCAGATCTTCCTGCAAGACGCGGCGACCCTCTACGCCGAGCCGGGGGCCGGTCCGTTCTTCTACGAGCTGATCCAGCGCTGCGGCGACCCGGGCTTCGGCGAGGGAAATTTCCGAGCGCTCTTCGAAGCGATCGAGCGGGACCAGGTGACCGCGTGATCGACTACCGGTGCGTGGGCAAGCTCCCCGCGAAGCCGCACACGGCGTTCCGCGACGAGTCGGGGAAGCTCTTCCACGAGTACTGCTTCACGCGGGTCGGGTTCGATGGTCCTTTCACCATCTCGTACCACCGCCATCCACCGCAGGACCACGGGGATGGGGCGCCGCACGCGGCGCTCTGGCCCGAGCGGATCGAGGTCTCGTGCGACGACGGGGATCCGCTTCGGCGTCGGCACCTGCGCTCGCAGGACATGCACTCCGGTGGGAGCGCGACCACCGGTCGACGGCCGCTGCTCTTCAACGCCGATCTCACGGTCGGGGTCCTCCGTCCGAGCGAGAGCGACGCGGTCTACTTCGCGAATGGGGACGGTGACGACCTGTTCTACGTTCATCGGGGCGGCGGCGTCCTCCTCTCGACCTACGGGAGGCTCGCGTTCGGCCCCGGTGACTACGTCCTCGTCCCGCGGGCCGTGATCCATCGCTTCGTTCTCGACGAGGTGCCGCAGCACTGGTTCTGGGTGGAGTGTCGCAGCGGCCTGAGGACACCCTCGCAGTACCGGAATCCCGTGGGGCAGCTGCGCATGGATGCGCCCTACACGCACCGTGATTTTCGTGGTCCCGAGCTGGCCGCCGCGATCGATCCGGAGGGACCTCGGGCGGTCGTCTCGAAGCGCCGCGACCGTTTCTCGCGTCACCTCTACCGGAACGAGGTGCTCGACACCGTCGGCTGGGACGGCACGGTCTACCCGTTCGTGTTCCCGATCGGACGCTTCTCGGCGAAGGCCGGCGCGGTCCACCTCCCGCCGACCGTCCACGGCACGTTCGCGACCGGCGGCTCGCTCATCTGTTCCTTCGTGCCGCGGACGGTCGATTTCGCCGAGGGCGCGATTCCCTGTCCGTACCCGCACTCCAACGTCGACGTCGACGAGGTGATCTTCTACTGCGACGGCGACTTCACGAGCCGCAAGGGCGTCGACGGGGGTTCGCTCAGCTTTCATCCGGCGGGCGTTCCGCACGGTCCGCAGCCCGGGGCGTACGAGCGCAGCATCGGCGTGAAGAGCGTCTCCGAGCTCGCGGTGATGATCGACACCTTCGAGCCGTTGAAGATGACCGAGGGTGGGCGAGCGATCGAGAAGGCGGACTACGACGAGAGCTGGTGGACCCGATGATTTTTGCGACACGCTGGAATGGAACGCGGGATGGGGAGCTGCTCGTCGTCGCTCGCGACCGGCAGCGCGCGGTGGCGGTCCCCGAGATCGCGCCGACGCTGCAGGCACTCCTCGATGACTGGGTGACCCTTGCGCCGCGAGCGGCCGAGGTGGCCTCGCGCCTCGAGGAGGGGTCGGTCGTGGGCGCGTTTGCGCTCGACGACGCGGTTCGGCTCTTGGCGCCGCTCCCCCGCGCCCATGGCTTCGCCGACGGCAGCGCGTACATCAACCACATCGTCCTCGTGCGGAAGGCGCGGGGAGCCGAGCCGCCACCCGGACTCGAAACCGACCCGCTCGTTTATCAAGGCACGAGCGATCCCTTCCTCGCGCCGACCGATCCGATCCCGCTCGAGGACGAGGCGTTCGGGTGCGATTTCGAGGCGGAGGTCGCCGTGATCGTGGACGACGTTCCGCAGGGGACCACGGCGGACGACGCCGGGCGCTTCATTCGCCTCGTGATGCTCCTGAACGACGTCACGCTCCGGAACCTCATCCCGCCTGAGCTCGCGAAGGGGTTCGGCTTCTTCGTGTCCAAGCCGCAATCGTCCCTCTCGCCCTTCTGCGTGACGCCCGACGAGCTCAGCGACGCCTGGCAAGACTGGCGCGTCCACCTCCCGCTCGAGACGCAGAAGGGCGAGAG
>Ga0194129_10007111_pt1 | contig 13456 bp, 15 predicted proteins | sample TA2KigCa35mmetaG_FD_150862 | JGI IMG/M metagenome (GOLD analysis project Ga0194129, IMG submission 150862) | Freshwater microbial communities from Lake Tanganyika, Tanzania - TA2015038 Kigoma Deep Cast 35m | ecosystem: Environmental > Aquatic > Freshwater > Lake | place: Tanzania: Lake... | reverse complement strand
CCGGATAGATATCGCCGAGGACGGCACGCGATACGGTCGTCGCCGCCGCGCAGCCCGCAGCCTGGATGGCACGCGCAATTACCACGAGTTCGAGAGTCGGTGCCAGATACGCGAGCAAAGAGCCAATGAAAAAAATGGCGAGCCCGCCGAGCACCAAGGGTCTGCGGCCATAGCGATCGGACAGTGGCCCGGCGAGCGGAATGCCTGCCGCAAACGTGAACAGAAATACACTGATGACCGCTTGCGTCGCCGCGGTGCTGGCGCCGAACTCGGCGCGGATCGCCGGTAGTGCCGAGATCAGCAGCAGCGTCGATACGGGACCAAGCGCACTACAGGCTGCAAGTAGCGGAAACAACCCGCGCGGCGCGCCTGTCTCGGCTATCGCCGGCGTGCCGTCCTGCATGGCGGTCACGAGTTCAGGCCGCCGACGCAGACGTATTTGAGTTCCGTGTATTCGTCTATGCCGTAGCGCGAACCTTCGCGACCGAGCCCCGATTCTTTGACGCCGCCGAAGGGGGCGACTTCCGTCGAGAACAGCCCCGTGTTCACGCCGACGATGCCGTATTCCAGCGCTTCTTGCATGCGCCAGCTGCGCGCGAGGTCGCGCGTGTAGAAATAGGCAGCCAGACCGAATTCGGTGTCGTTGGCCATGCGCACGACTTCGTCCTCGGTATCGAAACGAAACAAGGGCGCAACGGGGCCAAAAGTCTCTTCGCGTGCGACCCGCATTTTGGAGTTCACATCGAGCAGGACCGTCGGCTCGAAGAAATTGCCGCCTAGCGCATGCGACTTGCCGCCGCAGGCGATTCGCGCGCCTTGATTCACGGCATTGCTGATATGCGCTTTGACCTTGGCGAGTGCCCGCGCATCGATCAGTGGTCCCTGCTCGGTCGGGCCTGCCAGACCATCGCCCACGCGCAGCGTCGCGACCGCCTTGACGAGACGCTTGGCGAATTCTTCGTAAACCCCTGCTTGCACATAGAGCCGATTGGCACAGACACAAGTTTGCCCGGTATTACGGTATTTGCTGGCCATCGCACCCTGCACGGCGGCATCGAGATCGGCATCGTCAAAAACGATGAAAGGCGCGTTACCACCCAACTCCATCGATACTTTTTTCACGGTCCCTGCACACTGTGCGATCAATTTTTTGCCGACGGCAGTCGAGCCCGTGAAGCTCAGCTTGCGAACCAAAGAATGACTGGTGAGCTCGCCGCCGATGGACTCGGCGTCACCCGGCAAAACATTGAACAGCCCCGCAGGCAGGCCGGCGCGAGTGGCAAGTTCGGCGAGGGCGAGCGCCGAGAAGGGCGTTTGCGGTGCGGGCTTGCAGACGAAACTGCAGCCGGCCGCCAAGGCAGGTCCGAGCTTGCGCGTGATCATGGCCGCCGGAAAGTTCCAGGGCGTGATCGCGGCCGCCACGCCGACCGGCTGACGCAGCACGAGCAGACGTGAGTCGGCGCGGAACGTCGGGATAATGTCGCCGTAAGCGCGTTTGCCTTCTTCGGCGAACCACTCGATGAACGAGGCGGCATAACTCACTTCGCCCTTGGCTTCGGCGAGTGGTTTGCCCTGCTCGGCAGTCATGATGATCGCCAGATCATCGCCATGGGCGATCATCAAATCGGCGAAGCGGCGCAGGATGACTGCGCGCTCCTTCGCAGTCTTGCGTGCCCAGGCGGGCTGAGCGCGCGCAGCGGTTTCGATGGCACGGCGCGTCTCGGCGGCGCGCAAGACAGGCACTTCACCGACTACCGTACCGTTGGCCGGATTGAGAATCTGAACTTTGGCACTGTCATCTGCAGCACACCAGGCACCGTCGATGAACGCCGCTTCGCGCAGCAGCGTGGAATCTTTGAGGTTGAGAACGCTGCGGGTGGTGCTCATGATCGTATTCCGTATTGGGCGCGATAGTCGCGCAAGGCTTGCAGATGCTCGACCGGCAAGGCGCTCGTGTCAGGCGCCGACGGTGAACCGCCCGACTGCGACAACATGTCGATGAGATCAGCGAGCGTCAGCAGACTCACGCAGCGCAGGCCGAACTCGCTCTCGACTTCTTGTACGGCCGAGCGCTCCCCGTGTCCGCGTTCCTGCCGATCGAGTGCAAGCAGCACCGCAACCGGTTCGGCTCCCGCACGACGGATGAGTTCGACGGATTCGCGGATGGCCGTGCCGGCCGTGATCACATCGTCGACGATGACCACACGCCCGGCGAGGGGGCGGCCGACCATCTGGCCACCTTCGCCGTGATCCTTTGCCTCTTTGCGATTGAACGCCCACGGCACATTGCGACCCTGTTGTTCGGCGAGAGCGACCGCCGTGGTGGCGACGAGGGGGATGCCCTTGTAGGCCGGACCGAACAACATGTCGTAGCCGACTCCCGAGGCCTGCAGCGCTGCGGCATAACACTGACCGAGCACGGCGAGTGCCTCGCCATCGTTGAACAGGCCGGCATTGAAAAAATAGGGACTCTCTCGTCCCGACTTGAGCGTGAAGCGGCCGAAGCGCAGGGCGGAGCGGGCGAGGGCGAGGTCGATGAATCTGCTTTGGTGGGGATGCATGCCGCTATCATATCGCGGTGCGCGTGATCACCCTGAATGCGAATGGCATACGTTCGGCCGCCTCGAAGGGTGCCTTCGAGTGGCTGCGCGGGCAGGGGGCCGATGTCATCTGCCTGCAAGAGACCAAGGCGCACGAGCCGCAGCTCGCAGGGCACGATGTCGAACTTGCGGGCTATCACCGCTACTTTTTCGATGCCGAGAGACTGGGTTATTCCGGCACGGCGCTCTACTGCCGACAGCAACCCGAAGAGGTCATCCGCGGCTTCGGCGTCGACGAGTTCGATCGCGAGGGCCGTTATCTCGAGGCGCGTTTCGGCGCGTTGGCGGTGGTGTCGCTCTATCTGCCCTCCGGCTCCTCAGGGCCCGAACGGCAGGCCTCGAAGTTTCGGTTTCTCGATGCCTTCATGCCCTGCTTGCGGCGGCTGCGGCGTCGCAAGAGCGAGTACATTCTGTGCGGTGACTGGAATATCGCCCACAAAGAAATCGATCTGCGCAACTGGAAATCGAATCAGAAAAACTCGGGCTTCTTGCCTGAAGAGCGCGCCTGGATGGACGAGCTCTTGGGCACCGCCGGTTATGTCGATGCCTTCCGCGAAGTCAACGATCAGCCCGACCAATACACCTGGTGGTCAAATCGTGGTCAGGCCTGGTCAAAGAATGTGGGTTGGCGTATCGATTACCAGATCGTCAGCAAGGGGCTCGCGGGAGCCGCGAGCGGCGCGCGCATCCACAAGGACAGCCGGTTCTCCGATCATGCGCCGCTCATTCTCGACTACGACCTGAAGCTTGGTCGAGCGAAGAGGAGCCCAAAGTCATGAGCGACACCAAAGATTCTGGCAAGCCGCAGCTGCGTGAAATTTTGACGAGCCCGCGGCTGGGCGCAGTGGTTGTGATGGGCGTGGCGTCGGGTCTGCCGTTCAATCTCACCGATTCGACGATGCAGGCTTGGCTCAAAGACGCCGCCGTCTCCAACACCACCATCGGCTGGCTTTCTTTGGTGGGCCTGGCCTATACGCTGAAGCCCTTGTGGGCGCCTTTTCTCGATCGTTTCGCGATGCCGTTTCTCGGCCGTCGTCGCGGCTGGATTCTGATCTTTCAGCTTGCCTTGGCGGCGGCGCTTGCCGCGATGGCCACCCACGGGCCCGAGCAGGGGCTTGCGCCCTTTGCGGTCCTCGCCGTAGTCGTGGCGTTCTTTTCAGCGTCGCAGGACATCGTCATTGATGCTTGGCGTACCGATCTCGTCTCGGCTGCAGAACGCGGGCCTGCAGCCACCGCCGCAAATCTCGGTTATCGGCTGGCCGCGTGGTTTTCTTTTGCAGGTGCACTGATCCTCGCCGATCTCATCGGATGGCGCAGCACCTACTTCGTCATGGCGGGCGGCATGCTGGCGGTGACGCTGGTGACCTTTTTGGCGCCCGAGCCGGAGCAGCGCGCGCCACCACCCCGCACTCTGCAGGAGGCGGTCACCGGTCCGCTGCGACAGCTTTTGGCGGGCGAAGGAATGCTGCTGTTGTTGCTCACTATCGTGCTCTACAAGGTGGGTGATGCGTTCGCGCTCAAGCTGTTGACGCCTTTTTTGATGGATGTCGGTTTCAGCAAGACGGAAATCGGGGCGGTTACCAAGACCGTCATGCTGATCGCCAACATCGGCGGTGCCGTGGTGGGTGGCCTTTGGCTGGTAGGGCTTGGTCTCGTGCGCGCCTTGTTGTTGTTCGGTGTCGTGCAGGCGATCGCCAATCTCGGCTATTTTTTGGTCGCCGTTCAAGGCAATAATTTGCTGCTGATGTCGACCGTCGTGTTTCTCGACAACTTCGTGGGCTCGATGGGCAATACAGCCCTGGTCGTATTCATCATGGGAATTTGCGACGTGCGTTTCAGCGCCTTTCAATATGCGGCGCTGTCGGCCATTGCCGTGTTGCCGCGCAATTTGCTGGGTGCACCCGCAGGCATTCTCTCCGATACCTTGGGCTGGGCACCGTTTTTCGTGCTGACTTTCTTCACCGCTTTGCCCGGGCTGGCGATGGTCTGGTGGCAACGGGCGCGCATCGCAAAACTCGATCTGCCGTGAGCGCTCCGATTTCGACCAACTCAATTCTTTGCAAGCTGGCCGATCTTGCCGCGACTGGCAGCCGCGGATTTCGCGTTGGCGGTGGCGACTGGCCACTCAAGGGTTTTGTGCTGCGCCTCGACGACGGTGGCTTGCGTGCTTGGATCAACTCCTGCCCGCACGCCGGGCACCCGCTTGATCTCTTGCCGCATCGCTTCCTCACGGCTGATCGCCAGTTCATCCAATGTTCGTCACACGGGGCACTCTTTGATCCAGCGAGCGGCAGCTGCGTAGCGGGACCTTGTCTCGGCCGCAAGCTGCGCCCGGTGGCGGTCGTATTGCAGGGCGATGACATCGTGCTGGCGTCGAACCCTGCGGATGTGGACAATGCGCGGCCCCAGAGGGTCGCCGAGTCGCCGCATTGATCGAATCCTTCCTCAAATTCTTCGTCGTGTTTTTTCTGGTGGTCGAGCCGATTTCGCTCGTGCCGGTGTTCGCGACACTGACCGAGGGGGCGAATGCGGCCTATCGCAAACGCATGGCGATCAAATCGGTGATCGTCGCCGGCATGATCATCATCGGTTTTGCGCTGAGTGGTGCCGCATTCCTCGAAGGCATGGGGATCAGCATCGACTCGTTCCGCATCTTCGGTGGTTTGCTGCTGTTTCTGGTCGCCCTCGAGATGGTCTTTGCGCGCGAGTCTGGGACCCGCACCTCGACGGATGAGCAAGCCGAGAGTCGTCGCCGAGCCGATATCTCGGTGTTTCCGTTGGCGTTTCCCTTCATGTCGGGTCCCGGCGCACTCACCACCATCCTGCTTTGGTTCGGCCCGGTGTCGGCGGTCGATCAGCCGGCATTGTTCGCCGCACTGCTTGCAGCGGCCGTGCTGGTTCTGCTGATTTCTTTGGTAATGATGCTGGGTGCAGGGCCGCTGATGCGTATTCTCGGGGCAACCGGTACCAACGTTGCCAACCGCCTGCTCGGCGTGGTGCTCGGCGCGCTGGCGGTGCAGTTCATCGTCGATGGCATCCGCGCGAGTTTCGGTCTTGGCTGATCAGTATCCGCTCATCGGTATCAGCCAATTCGCGCGAACGATAAATCCCACACCCCATGGCCCAATCTTTGGCCACGGCGCTCGAAGCGGGTGAGCGCCCGCCAGTCGGGTCGTGGCATGAAGCCTGCTGACGCGAAATCCCCGGCAAGATTTTCGAACTGCACATCGGCGCCGACGACTTCCAGCATCTGCGTGGCGTAGGGTTGCCAATCGGTGGCGAGTTGCAGGCGCCCACCCCGCGCCAGTCTCGAGGCCAGCAAATTCACGAATGCCGGCTGTACCAAGCGCCGTTTGTGATGTCGCTTCTTGTGCCAGGGGTCCGGGAACAAAATCAGCACTTCATCGAGCGAGTCTGCCGCGAGGTAGCGCTCCAGAACTTCGACGGCGTCATGACAGATCACCCGCAGATTGGCGACTCCGGCCTCATGTGCTGCCAGCAGCAAATGTCCGACGCCGGCGCGGTGCACTTCGACCCCAATGAAATCGCGCTCCGGATGCGCCTTGGCGAGACCCAGCAAGTTATCGCCATTGCCGAAGCCGATCTCGAGCGAGCGGGGGGCCTGGCGGCCAAACAACAGGTCAAGATCGAGCAGTGTGGGTGCTGCGGGCAGGTCGATGCCATAACTTGGCCACAATTCCGTGAGCGCCCGCTCCTGCGCCGCCGTGATGCGACCCGCCCGCAGGACAAAGCTGCGGATACGGCGTTGCGGCGGTGAGACATCTTCCATCGCCCGCATTATGGCACCAGATATTCAAGGGACTTGCGCGCCAGCGACCTTGATCCCAAAGTGCAACATACGCAAGCTTTGCGGCGGCAGCCGAGTCTGCCCCCTTCTCAGTTCGAGGATTCCGTCGTCATGCCTGACCAGTCCCATACAGAAATCGTTCGTTATCAAGCGGTCGGTCGCGAGTTCGCGAGTTACCTCGCCTATGATCCGGCGCGCGCAGCCAAGCGACCGGGTCTGATCGTGCTTCCCGAGTGGTGGGGGCTCAATGATTACCTGCGACGTCGCGCGCGCGAGCTTGCGGGACTCGGCTTCGTCGCCATGGCCACCGACGTCTACGGCGATGGTCGCGAAGCGGCCGATTCGACCGAGGCCGGTACGCTCATGAATGGCCTCTTCGCCGATGTTCCCGCGCTCGGCGAGCGGCTCAAGGCCGCCTACGACACCTTGCGTGCACACCCCATGGTCGATCCGGATCGCATTGGCGCGATGGGGTATTGCTTGGGCGGCGCCTTGTCGTTGCACATGGGCCGCATCGGGCTGCCCTTGCGCGGTGTGGCAAGTTTTCACGGTGCACTGCGCGCTGCTCATCAGGCCAAGCGCGGCGAGTTCAAGCCCTCGGTACTCATCTGTCACGGCGAGGCTGACGGCATGGTGCCCGCCGAAGATCAAGCGGCCTTCCGCAAAGAAATGGAAGAGCTCGGTGCCGACTATGAATTCCACTCCTATCCGGGTGCGAAGCACGGCTTCACCAACCCCGAGGCCACCGACAAGGGCAAGAAGTACAACTTGCCGTTGGCCTACGACGAGCGCACCGATCGCCAGTCATGGGAAGACATGAAGACTTTCTGGGTCAAAGTTTTCCGCTGAGCGATCTGCGCCGCGTGGAGCTAGAGCTCGAGCCAGCCACAGCCGAGAATATTGCGCCGTTCGGTGAGTTGCTCGCCTTCGGTCGCGGCCGACCCGTGACACGGACGCGTTTTTATGACAACGCGGTCGAGCTCATGGAAAAACCGGCCTTCATGTCTGATGCCGACACCTGCCTTTCTTTGGCGCGAGTGCATCCACGCCCGCTCGAAGTGACCTGGCTGGAGCGGCACTTCAAGCACACGCAAGTTTTTTTGCCGCTCAATGCTCTGCCTTGGTGCGCCGTGCTGGCGCCGCCGACGCAGGGTGATCTGCCTGATGTTGCACAGGCACGAGCCTTTTGTTTTGCCGGCGATTGCGGCTTGCTGATGCATGTGGGCACCTGGCACGAATTCCCGTTTGCGCTCGATGCCCCGACCGATATGGTCGTGGTACTGCGCAACGAGACTAACCGCAATCTCGATGCTGTCAGTGATGGCGAGGCCGTGGGCGAAGATCTCGAGAAGCGCAACATCGCCAAGCGCTTCGGCGTGAGGCTCGCTATTCGTCGAAGCGCAGGTGTTTGACGCTCTTACCGTGACGACGAATGAGGCGCAAGGCCTCGATACCGATACGGATATGTCGCAGGACGAATTCATTGGTGATTCGCCGATCCGAGGCCTCGGTCTTCACGCCTTCGGGGACCATCGGCTGATCACTCACCAGCAACAATGCACCTGCGGGGATCGAGTTGGCAAAACCGGCGGCAAAAATGGTCGCGGTCTCCATGTCGATCGCCATGCAGCGCGTCTTGCGCAAATATTCTTTGAATTCGTCGTCGTGCTCCCAGACACGTCGATTGGTGGTGTAGACCGTGCCGGTCCAGTAATCGCGATTGAGATCGCGGATTATGGTCGACACCGCGCGCTGCAGACTGAATGCAGGCAGCGCCGGCACTTCGGGCAGCAGATAGTCGTCGGATGCGCCATCGCCACGAATGGCAGCGATCGGCAGTACCAAATCGCCAATCTGGTTCTTGCGCTTCAGACCGCCGCATTTACCGAGCAGCAGTACCGCTTTCGGCGCGATCGCCGACAGCAGATCCATCACGGTAGCCGCGTTGGCGCTACCCATGCCGAAGTTGATCATGGTGATGCCGTCGGCGGTGGCGTTGGGCATCGGTCTGTCGCGGCCGACGATTTCAGCGCCGGTCTCTTGCGCGAAAAGTTCGAGGTAGTTGCCGAAGTTGGTCAGCAGTACGAACTTGCCGAAACCCTCCAGTGGGGTTCCGGTGTAACGCGGCAGCCAGTTGTCGACGATTTCCTGTTTGGTTTTCATCACGGCTCAAGGTATCACGATCGACCGCGAATATAATCCCATCGGTTGTTCGATGGCGTATTGGCCCTATCCGGAGTCAGCATGAGTCAGGCTCGAAGCCGCGTCGCGGTGAGCTTCGATTTTCAGCCGACGCTGACAGGCGGCTTGCTGCTCGTGCAGCCGCTTGTTCGCAGCGATTTCGATGCGCTCTATGCCGTGGCCTCGGACCCCCTCATCTGGGAGCAACATCCTGCGCATGACCGCTGGCGACACGAGGTCTTCAGTGCCCTTTTCGAGCGCTTGCTGAACGGCGGTGGCGGCCTGGTGGTCCGCGAGCGCAGTACAGGCGAGGTGATCGGCAGCTCCAGTTTTTACGAGTACAACGCGGCCGCGCGGGACGTAGTCGTCGGCTATACCTTTTTGGCACGTCGCTGTTGGGGTGGTCTTTTCAATCGTGAATTGAAATCATTGATGCTCGAGCATGCGTTCAAGTCTGTCGATCGTGTGTGGTTTCATGTGGCAGTCAACAATTTTCGGTCGCAGCGCGCCATGGACAAAGTCGGCGCGACCCTCAGTCATCACGTGGTCCGCGAAAGTGGTGGCGTGACCGCCGAATTCATCCACTATTACATTGCCCGGCAGCGATGACCGACCCTGCCGAACAATTCGCGCGCAACAAATATTCGATTGGCGTCGATCTGGCGATCGGCGCGCTGTTTTTCATTTTGGTCAAACTGACTGACGATTTGACGCTTTCTGCGCTGGTGACGGCTGGTGCCGGGTTGGCGGCAGTGGTGGCGCAGCGCTTCGTCAAGGTCGATTTGCTCGGCGGTTTGGCGATCTTCGGCATCGTGATGCTGTTGATCTCGGCCGGGTTCTCCTGGTTTTTTCAGGATGACTGGGCCGTGAAAATGAAGAGCACTATTTTGGGCGTGCTCGTCGCCACGATCACCTTGGGCGATGCCGTCTTCAACAAGGGCCAATATTTCGGGGGACGTTTGCTGCGCTACATGATGCAGCCGATGGACCCGCAGCGTCTTGCGCTTGGGCTTGGGGTATTGGGTCTGGTGATGGCCGGCGTCAATTGGGTGTTCGCCGAATACACGAGTCAGGACACCTGGCTCTACTACACGAGCTTCGGTGACTTTTTATTGACCGTGGTCTTGATGCTCGGCGTGATGCGCTACGCCCGTACCGACCGTTAGTGCACCGACCACCCTGAAGCCGAACTCAGGCCCGCCAGGCTTTTTGCAGCAATGCGACGACCTTGCGACCGCCTTTCTCGCGCAGATATTGGACGATGAGCGCTCGGCCCTTGTCGCCAGCCTCGGGGGGTAGCGCGAGTTTTTCGAGTATGGGAGCCAGACCCTCGATCGTCTTGGGCAGAGCGCCGTTCACTTCGTTGGCAGCCTGAAAAATCAGGCGCTCGGTACCCGGCAAAAATTTCGTGACCTCGGCAAACTCGAGGGTCAGCAATTTCTCGCGAGCGATATGCAGCAGCGCCCCGGTGACGGCGACCGCTTTTTTGACCGGGAGCTCGAGAGCGAAACCGAGTTCGCGGGTGAGCTCGTCAATGCCACCGTCGAGTTGCGCGCGCGCCTCCGAGCCAAAACCCCAGGCGACGGGCAGGACCAGGACCGTCATCTTCAAAAAATCGCGCTTTTTCATTGGGGTCGCCCTACCGCCGACTTCTTTGGTCGACGTCAGGCAACTATATTGGTCAAGGATTTGTCAAAAATCCATCAAAATTGTTGACAAATTTACCCGGTATCCCGGGTTCAAGGGATATGCAGCGAGCCCTCGATACGGATCATGGTGTCACCCCCGATCCAAATGTCGTCGCCCCGGCGCTCGATATGGACCAGTCCTCGTCGCTTCAGTACCTGACCCTGCGAGACCGTGAACTCGGGGCGTGCCTGACCGGTACGGATCAGCCAGACAGCGAGACCGGCATTCAGACTACCGGTGACCGGGTCCTCGGCCACGCCCAGGCCCGGAACAAAAGCCCGGACCTCGAACATCGCCGCGCTGCCCGCAGGCAGCGGGCCGATGACCCCGAGGTTCACCTCGCGGAGGAGTCCCATGTCGGGCTGCAGCTTCAGCACCTGCTCGGCCGAGCGCAGCATCACCGCGCACCAACCTGGTCCGTTGTCGACCCACTGGTGCATGACGATGTCGCTGCGCGAGATTTTCAGACCGGCGACGATGGTCATCAGCAATTGCTCATCCAAAATTCCGCTGCGGCGCAGCGGCGGCGCGGCAAAGGCCAAGCGGTCGCCGGCCACGCGGACACGCACCAGCCCAATCCCGCATTCCTGCACGACCTCGCCAGTGTTTTGTGGCGTGTTGCCGGCTGCAAGCCAGGCCCGCGCGCTGCCCAAAGTAGGGTGTCCGGCGAACGGCAACTCCCCGCCTGGGGTGAAGATCCGCACGCGATAATCGGCGCCTGCGGCGCTCGGTCGCTGCAAGAACGTGGTCTCGGAGAGATTGGTCCAGCGCGCAAAGGTCGCCATCTGCACCCACGACAAGTCATCGGCGTCATGGACTACGGCGAGTGGATTGCCGAGAAAGGCTTCCGCCGAAAAGACGTCGAGTTGGTGGAATCGGTAATGACGCGACATGTTTCAGACCCAACGCGAAAGTTAACTTGATTGACCCCCGTCAATGCGCGCTCCGACCCGCTGCCGTCCACGGTGTGAAAATCCTCTGCAGGCACCCGTTTGCTATCGTCAGCTCCGAGGTGATATAGTGAAATACAACACCAACTCAAGATGGGTTCGATGGGAGATAGCCATGTCAGCAGCTCGCCCCCTGTTTGTTGCCGTCGGACTGATCACGCTTGCGCTGTCGACCACTGTGGCGGCCGCCGACGAAGTGACGCGCACCCGATCCTTCAAGGCTGCTGAGATCGCGTCCGTGGCGCTGCGCTCCGGCGTCGGCGAGGTCCGCATCGAGCAGGGCACGGGCGATGTACTCGAAGCGCAGGTCACGATCAAACCGAAGCGCACGACCGGTATTTTCAGCGCCCTCCCGGACGTCAAAAATCTCGACATGTCTGCCACTACCCGCGGCGATCAACTCAGTCTCGAAGTCGATGCCAAGAACATCGAAGAGCGCTGGTTGCTGCGGCTGCCAAAGAAAATGCTGTCGGCGGTCGAGGTGAAGCTCGGCGTCGGCGACATCAAGGCCACTGCGTCCGCCAAACGCATCGAGGTGGATGTTGGCGTGGGCGATGCCGACATCGATATCGCCGTCGGCGCGATCACCCTGCAGGTCGGTACCGGTGATGCGAGCATTCGCACACCGCGAGTTAATGCCGGCACGATCGATGGCAAAACCGGTGTCGGTGGTGTTTCGTTGAAGGGACTCGACGGCACCGTCAAAGGCAGTACCGTGGGTGGCAGTGTCAGTGGCCAGGGGGCAGGTCAGCAGCCGATCGAAGCCCGCGTGGGCGTCGGCGATCTGAATATCGTGCTCAGCGACTGAGTCGCGCTGAGCACCACGCTTGCGCTCGGCGATTGAGCGCCATTCGGCTCGTGGTTGCCCGCTGCCCGAGCCTGCTTCTAGAATGCTTCACCCCGCGCGGGCGTAGTTCAATGGTAGAACTGTAGCTTCCCAAGCTACTAACGTGGGTTCGATTCCCATCGCCCGCTCCACTTCCCCTCACGGTCAGATCCAGATTTCCCCAGAGGCTCTCAGACCAAAGAGAGTAGAGGGCGGACTACAGCGGGTTGTTGCGGGATTCCCCGAAGAGAACTAATTGGAAAGTCAGCACGTATCTTGGTGCAACGAGAACTAATCAGCTCGTTGGCAGATCCTCTTCATTTTTATTCGCCTGGTCTTTACGTACTCTCGTTAAGAAGTGGTAAAGCAATAAAGCGATACCCACTGCAACAACCACCGAGCCATCTTCGGCGTCAGCTTTGCCAATTGCGATGGCAGCTCCAGCGAACGTAAGAATAAGCCCCCAGAGCAGTGTGGGCGAGCTTTTGGGATTAGTCGATTTCGAGCGACCGAACAGCGCATCTAGCGGTAGTGGCTCGGGCTGGTAATCGACACCGCGCTCGAGTGCAGCGAGCCGCTCCTTATGTCGCGCTTCGATCAACTTCTGCTTTGTTTGCTGGTCGAGGTAAATCCAAACGATCGGGATCATTATCCCGAAGACTATGGCAAAGATCGGTACCAAGATTCCTAGTTCATCTGCCATGGCATACTCCTAAAGACGTTGCTTATGGATATTAGACGTAGCAGAAGGCAATCCGGTTTCAAATAGAATTTTGAAACCGACTCGCGCTGCGGTGCGTCTAAGGGTATTTGCCCACACTGTTAATGTCCGATAGAAATGAAACTGACGGGACAGCACCCCATCGGGAGCGTGCAGAGTTTCAGAATGTGGTTCGCACCTATTCCAGAACGGTCTTCAACCTCGCGTATGCGATCGTAGGGGATCGTGGAGCAGCAGAGGAGGTTTCGCAAGACGTCTTTCTTCGCATCTGGCAGCACCTAGGAACCTTCAAGGGGCAATCCGCCTTTTCTACGTGGTTGTACGCTATCACCCGCAATACCGCTATTTCCTATCGCCGCAAGCTTCTAAGTCGCGGGGCATCTAAGGGCTCTACTTACGATCCAAGCCCCGAAGAGTATTCACCCGTTGATGTACAAAGTACAACGGACTTCCTTGAAGAGCGGCTGCTCATTAACTCCATAGCGGAGCTTCCGCCTGACATGCAGTCAGTGATTCGCTTGTATTACCTCGAGGAGAAGTCTGTCGATCGCGTTGCGCAAGTGCTGCAGATTCCAAACGGTACAGTCAAGACGCTGCTTCATCGAGCACGACTTCGATTACAGAGCAGATTAGAGAAATATCGTATGGAGAAACTAACATGAATAATGACGACATACTGGC
>Ga0194129_10007107_pt1 | contig 13458 bp, 7 predicted proteins | sample TA2KigCa35mmetaG_FD_150862 | JGI IMG/M metagenome (GOLD analysis project Ga0194129, IMG submission 150862) | Freshwater microbial communities from Lake Tanganyika, Tanzania - TA2015038 Kigoma Deep Cast 35m | ecosystem: Environmental > Aquatic > Freshwater > Lake | place: Tanzania: Lake... | reverse complement strand
GGCCCAGCAGGTGCAGGAGCTGATCGAGGCGGCGGGCAGTGGCTCCAAGGCGGCAGCCGGCTTGGCCATCGCCGCCTACAACGGCCCCGCCAACACGGTGGTGTCGGGGCCCCAGAAGGCCCTTGATGCGCTGGTGAAGGTGGCCCAAAGCGCTGGCATCGCCTGCCACCCCCTGGCGGTATCGCATGCGTTCCATTCGCCGGCGATGGCGCCGATGCTTCAAGACTTTGAGCAGGTGCTGCGCCAGATCCGCTTCTCACCCCCCAGCCGCCCGCTGGTGAGCAACGTGAGTGGCGAACTGGCCGGCCCCGAGATCGCCCAGAGCGATTACTGGTGCGACCACGTGCTCTCCCCGGTGCGCTTTGCCCAGGGCATGGCCACCCTGGCGGCCCAGGGGGCAGTCACCTTTGTGGAGCTGGGTGCCAAACCCACCTTGATCGGCATGGGCCGTCAATGTTTGGAAGGCCCCTATGCCTGGTGGCCCAGCCTGCGCCCCGGCCTCGACGACTGGCAGGTCATCTTGCGCAGCCTCGCTGAGCTGCACCGCAGCGGCTACAGCGTTGATTGGCGGGGCTTCCACCGCCCCTTCCCGCACCGGCAGGTGGCGTTGCCGGGCTATCCCTTCCAACGGCAGCGCTACTGGTGGAGCCGCCCCGGTGAGGGCGAAGCCCCCGCGAGCCTGTGGCTGGGCCACATCGGCGGGGCTCACTTGGCGCCTGTCTCCGACGCGCGCTTGTCGCCATCAGGTACGTCCACTGAAGATCCAGCCGCAGGTCAGGCTGCTGGGCTCCAACCTCCGGGTTGGCCTGGCCTTGTGCCCCTGCCGCTGCCCGGCGGCATCGAACGCCGTTTTCAGACCAGCCTGTCGGCGGCCGATCCTGCTGATCTGGACGACCACCGCATCCGCCGCCAAGTGGTGTTTCCGGCTGCCGGGTTTGTGCAACTTGCCTTGCAGGCCGCCCAGGCCCAGGCCCAGGCTGAGGCCCAGGGGCTGCCGCTCGAGCTGCACAACCTCAACCTCGATCAGCCGCTGCGGCTCAGCGACGACACCGCGACCGAGGTGCAACTGGTTTGCGGTGCTGCCGGCATCGAATTTCACAGCCTGCAGCGCAATCCTGCCGATGGTGCGCCGTCATGGCGGGCCCATGGCCTCTGTGCCTGGGACGGCGCTCCGGTCACGGCACGCGCGCATCACGGCACGCGCGCATCACAGCACGCCGATGCAGCCGTGCAGAGATCGGAGACCTCTTCCAGCACCCTCCCCACCTCCTCGCCCAACGCAGCCCCGCTCACGCCCGCTCCCCTGCAGCCCCAGGCGCTGCCACCGGAGGCTGAGCTCCTTGATCTGGCGGTGTTCTATGCGGCGCTGGAAGAATTCGGCCTCTGCTACGGCCCCGCTTTCCGCAGCCTGGTCAGCCTGCACCGGCAGGGAGAGCGCGCATGGGCCACGCTGCAGCGCCAAGCGGCGTCTTCATCGCAGCCCGCCCAGGACTGGGCTCTGCTCGATGGCTGCTTCCAGGCGGTGGCGGCCACCCTCGATCCCGAGGCTGCTGCCGGACAGCTGTTTTTGCCGGTGGGTTTTGAGGCCATTCAGCTGCAGCAGCTGCCGCTGCCCGATGCCTTGCAGTGTCAGGTGCAGCTGCGCGCCAGCGACGAACCGGCCTTTGTGCTGGCCGATCTGCTGTTGCTGGCCGCTGAGCCGTCAGAGCAGAGCGAACCGTTGGGCTGGATCCGGGGCTTCCGCCTGCGCCGCATGCCGCGGGCGGCCCTCGATTGGTTGTTCCCGCTCGAGCCGGGTGAAGCCGCTGCACCCGCCGCCGCCCCTGGGCCTGCCGATTGGTTGGTGCGGGCCGAATGGGAGCCGGTTCCGGCTGGCGAGCTGGCGCTCGAGGCCAGCCAAGCCACCAGCCCGCCAGAGGGGCTGATCGTCGCCAGCACTCTGGGCTCAGACCCTGTGGCTGCGGTGATGGCGCTGCTGGCGCTCGCACAAACCACCGAGCCCTCAGCCAGCGCCAGCCGCTGGCTGCTGCTCGACACCCCCGATCACCCCGCCCTCAGCGGCGCCCTCGATGGTTTTGCCAAGGCCGCGGCGCTGGAGCAGGGCCAACGGCAGTGGTTGCGAATTCACCTGTTGCTTCCCGCTGCCCCAGCAGCTCCAGGCCCTGCTTCCACCGCCACCGATCTGGCCGCCAGCCTGCCCTGGGCCCAGATCGAGGCCCTGGCCCCATCAGAGCTGGCTCTTGCCTGGAACGGGCGCCAGCTGCTGCGCCAGCGCCTGCGGCCGCTGCCGCCCGAGCGCTTCCGCTTTGCCACCCGCAGCTTTGGCCTGCTCGAGAGCCTCGAGCCCCAGCCCATGGCCGCGCCACAAGATCCCAGTGACTCGGCGGCCCCCGGCCCCGGCGAACTCGAGCTGGCGGTGGAGGCCACCGGCCTCAACTTCAGAGATGTGCTCAACGCCCTGGGACTGCTGCGGGTCTACAGCCGCCAGCTGGGCCTCGATGAGGCGGCCCAGGTGCCCTTCGGCGGGGAGTGCGTGGGCACCGTGACCGCCGTGGGTCCGGGCGTGGATCCCAAGCTCATCGGCCGCCGCATGCTCGCGGCCTTGGCCGTCGGCAGCCTGGCCAGCCATGTGAACAGCCGCGCCGAGCTCTGCGTGCCGTTGCCCCCCTCCCTGAGCCCCGCCGAGGGAGCCAGCGTGAGCACGGCGTTCCTCACCGCCATCTATGGGTTGCAGACCACGGCAGGCCTCAAGAAAGGCGAAACGGTGCTCATCCACGCCGCCGCGGGCGGCGTGGGCCAGGCCGCGGTGCAGGTGGCCCTGCGGGCCGGCGCCCGGGTGCTGGCCACCGCCAGCGCTCCCAAGCAGCAGGCCCTGCTGGCCCAGGGCGTCGAGGCGGTGTTTGATTCGCGCAGCCTGGCCTTTGGCGAGCAGGTGCGCGCCCACACCGGTGGCCGCGGCGTCGATGTGGTGCTCAACAGCCTCAAGGGCGAATGGGTCGACGCCAGCTTCGAGGCCCTGGCCGAAGGCGGACGCTTTGTGGAGCTCGGCAAGATCGAGATCTGGAGCCGCAGCGAGGCCGCCAGCCGCCGCCCCGATGCCACCTACCTGCCGTTTGATCTGCTGGAGGTGGCCGCCGCTGAGCCCCAGCTGATCCGGGACCTGCTGGAGCAGCTGCTGGCTGATCTGGAGGCCGGCCGCTATCAGCTGCTGCCGATCCAGCAGTTTCCGATCAGCCAAACGGTGGATGCCTTCCGCCTCATGGCCCAGGCCCGCCACGTGGGCAAGGTGGTGCTCACCAACCCCGACACAACAGTCTCTGCCGCAGCCACGGGCATCCAGCCTGAGGCGACCTACCTGATCACCGGCGCCCTCGGTGGCCTGGGGCTGCAGCTGTGCCAGTGGTTGGCTGATCAGGGCTCCCGCTCTTTGTTGCTGGTCGCGCGGTCGGCTGCTCACCCCTCTAAGCAGGCACAGCAGGTGCTCTCGGCGTTAGAGGAGCGGGGTGTGGCCTGCACCCTGATCCCCTGCGACCTGGCAGCATCCGGGACCGCCGCCGGCCAGCAGGAGCAGATCCTGGCTTCAGCGCTTGAAGCTGTGGAGCCGGGCAAGCCCCTGCGCGGCGTGTTCCACGCCGCGGGCCTCCTCGACGACGGTCTGATCGAGGCGCAAACCCCCGAACGCCTGGCCGCGGTGCTGGCCCCCAAGCTCGGCGGCTGGCAGCTGCTCGAGCGTGCGCTGACCAAGGTGGACACCTTCAAAACGCCCGCCAACAGCAAACCGGCAGAACAGCCGCGTCCCTTTGTGGTGCAGTTCTCGTCGATGGCGGCGCTGCTCGGTTCGCCCGGCCAGAGCAACTACTGCGCCGCCAACGGCGCCCTCGATGCGCTGGCCTCAGAAGCTCTGGCAACCGCAGCCGATCGCCAGGGCCTTGGCCCCCAGCTCTCGATTCAGTGGGGTCCCTGGGACGGGGCCGGCATGGCTGGTGCGCTCAGCGAGCGCGAACGCCAGCGCTTTGGTGCCCTGGGTGTGCGCCTGCTGCCCCCCGATGGCGCCTTTGACGCGCTGGGAATGCTGCTGCGCCGCGGCATCACCGGGGCCGTTGGCGCCCTCGATCTCGACTGGCCGCGGCTCGCCTCCCAGGCGAGCGCACGCCAGGCGGCCCTGCTGGAGCCGATGGTGGCCCGCGCCAACGCCCGCGCTGCTGCGGGGTCTAACGCTTCTGGCGACTCTGGAGCCGCCTCCGAAACTCCGGCCTACCTCAAGGTGCTGGAAGACACCCCGCCGCTCGAGCGCCAGCTGGTGCTGGTGGGGTTTGTGCAGCAGCAGCTGGCCAAGGTGATGGGTCTGGGCGATCCGCAGCAGATCGATCCCAGCGAACCCCTGTTCAACATGGGCCTCGATTCGTTGATGGCCCTCGAGCTCACGGTGCTTCTCGAGAAAAACCTGGGGGTGCGCCTCACCGAATCGCTGGTGTTTGAGCACCCCACCGTCGACGACCTGGTCCGATACTTCCTGCGGGATGTGCTCTTCCCCGAGCACGCCACACCAGACACCACATCTGGTGTTTCGAAACCCGAAAAACCGGCCTCAGACAACACAGTCTCAACAACAACATCCCCTGCTTCAACCGACTGGGACCAGCAGGTGGCGGATGTGGCCGCAATGGACACGGCTGATCTGCTCAAGCAGCTGCGCGGCAAATAACTCACCCCTGTTCCATCAGGCGTTTGAGGATCGCCATCGACTGGCGCAGGTTGGCCTCGGTGAGCTCGTAATACAGCGGCCGCACAAACCCAGGCACCACCGGATCGATCTGGATCTGGTGGCGCACGATCACTCCGCCGTTGACCGGGGTGATCGTCCAGGTGCCGCGCAGCTGCCGGATCTGGTCACCGCGCACCAGCTCGTAGCTCAGCTGGCGGGGGGCTTGCTCCCGCATGGTGAGCACGGCCTTGATCCGCTGGCCAAAGGTGTATGGAGCCTGATAAGTCTGCTGCAGCTCCACCACAGAGCCTTTGCGGCTCAACACCTTGGCTTCCTTGATGTCGGGCATGACGCCCGCCATGGCTTCGTAGTTGACCAGCACGGCCCAGGCCCGCTTGGCTGGCACCGCCACAAACACACTGGCGCTGTAGTTGCCCTGGCGGCCCTGAAGGGTTGGTTTGGCGCCGCTGGCTTGGGCGATCAGCACCGCTGGGGCTGCCGCTGCCTGGGCCTGGGGCCAGCCACTCAGGCCAGCTACGCTCAGCAGCACAGCAGCCATGGGCCGCAGTCGCGCAGGTTGCAGCACGGTTTGACGGGCCTGGAAGAACTGGATCAGGATTCGAAACGGGATTCGAACGTTGTGCCGCAGAGCGATCAAGGACCGAGCGATCAAGGGAGTCTCCCCAAGCGCATTTATTTTCTCAGCGGCTTCGACCCCCGCGGCTCCTCGTTTTATTACCGCCTGTTCGTCGAGCAATTGGCCGCGTTTGCCGGCCGCAGCGGTCGCCGGCTTTCGGTCAGCCGTCGCCGCGGGCAAAAGGATCCTCTGGTCAGTTCCTGGCAGGTGCTGGAAGAACGTCAACCATCCGGTGCACCCAACAGCTCTGAGCCGCGAGTCAGGCTTGAGGTGTGCTTCCTGCATTGGGATGACATTGCTCGTCAGAACTGGCCTAAGAACCCGTTGCGGCTGATTGCCGATGGCGTGGGCATCTATGGCTGGTATCTACTGCGCGGTGGGCTGCTGCGCATTGGTCGCTGGGCACCAACGGTGGCGTTGTGCGGCCTTTGGCCTTTTTTGTTTTTTGTGTTCTGGGTGGTGTTGACCCTGGCTGTGGCAACAGCGCTGGCCCAAGCGGTTCATCTTTGGCTGGGTTTTGCGGTGGCGGCAGTGCTGGTGGCGGCGGCCTGGCGCCTGGCCGAGCTCCAGGGTGTGGTCTGGCTGTATCGCTCGATTCGCTTCACCCACCGGCTGGGCCAGGCCCGCGACGGGGGATTGCGGTTGCGCTTGATCGAGCTGGCCCAGCGCATCCTGGCGATCGAGCAGGCTTCGCCTGCTGCGCGCGTGCAGCTGGTGGGCCACAGCTCCGGCAGCTTTGTGATGGCGATGCTGGCGGCTGAGCTGCGCCGCCAGCCGGGCTTTGAGGCCGAACTGGCGCCCCGCCTCAGCCTGCTGAGCCTGGGCCAAAACCTGGCCAACCTGGCGGTGCACAAGGGCGCCGCCGCCTTCCACAACGACCTGCGCACCCTGGCCGCCGTGCCGCGCCTGCCCTGGCGCGACATCACCTCAAGCGACGACTACCTGTGCTTTGCGGGGGTCGACCCCTACCGCAGCTGCCGCATCGCGATTGAGCCGCCGGCCTACCCGCAGCTCGAGCGCATTCGGCTGGCCCAGCGCCTGGGCCTGGGCAGCTGGTGGGCCCTGATCACCAACCAGTTCCCGCTGCATTTCGAGTACCTGCACACCGCCACGCCCGAGCGGCAGGGGGGCTTTGACTACTTCGAGGAGCTGCTGACTGAGAGCCAATGAGTCAGCAGGAACCCCGCTGCCCCTTTGCCGCCGAACCCGTCTACCCGCGGCCGGCGCCCTACAAGAAGCACTTTTTCTGGCGGCTGCTCAAGGGGCTGCACAGCTGGTTCGGCTTGCTGAGTGATGTGGATTTCCAAATCCCCATCGGCTCGGTGCAGTTCCTCGGGCTCAACCTGTTTTTGGTCAACGATCCGGCCACGGTCAAACGGGTCATGGTCGATGCGGTCGAGGATTTTCCCAAGCACCCCTACACGCTGTGGATCCTCGAGCCGTTGATCGGCCGGGCGATCTTCTCGGTCAACGGCGCCGAATGGGCCCGCCAGCGCCGCCTGGTCGACCAGGCCTTCCAGGTGGCGCAGCTGCGCCGAGTGCTCCCGCAAATGCAGGGCGCCGTCGAAGCCATGGTGTCCAGGCTCGATGCCGCTATCGCCACCGAGCCGGTCACCATCGAGATCGACGAGGAGATGACCCTGGTCACCGCCGATGTGATCGTGCGCACCATCCTGTCGCGCCCGCTGCAGGCGGCCGAGGCGGCGGGCATCTTCGATGCGTTCGCCCGCTACCAGCGCCGCGCCGGCCAGGCGCTGATGCTGCGTTTCCTGCGGCTGCCGCAGGACAAGCTGCAGGCCTACCTGGGCCGCCACGCCAGCACCATTCGCGGCTGGATCCGCGACGCCATCGACGCCCGCCTCGATGACTCGCTTGATGTCCCCCCCGACACCGGCCTTGCCAACTGGTCCGAGGCAGCATCGTCGGCCGCGGTCTCTCGCTCTGACGCTGCTGATCCCCTTCCCTCAGGCGCTGCTTACAAAGGTGTCCACAATGTTGGTCACCTTGGTAAGCGCTCCCCAGCCACCCAAGTCACCTCAGCCACCCCAGCCAGCCCAGATCCCCCGTCAACGCAAGAGGCCACCAACCAGACAGCGGCCGATGTCCCGACAGAAGTTCCTCCCCAGGACCTGCTGCAGGCCCTGATCGACGCCCGCGATCCCGACACCGGCGACCAGTTCAGCCGCGAGGAGCTGCTCGATCAGGTCTGTTTTCTGTTTTTGGCGGGGCATGAAACCTCCGCCAGCTCATTGGGCATGGCGGTGTATTTGCTGAGCTGTTTTCCGGAAGCTCAGGCTCGCCTGCGCGCTGAGGTGCTGGAGCTGCTGAGCTCGCAACCCGGCGCGCCTGATGGCACGTCTGCAGATGCTCCTGGCTGCTCAAACCGCCCCCTCACCTTTGAAGACCTCCGCCAGCTGCCCTATGCGGCGGCGGTGTTCAACGAGACCCTGCGGCTCTACCCGCCGGTCAGCTTTTTCATTCGCGAGTCGCAGAGCGAGGGCGTGCTGGTGGATCGGCGCTGCCCGATGCGCTCGCTGGTCACGATCTCCCCTTGGGTGGTGCAGCGTCAGGAGGGCCAATGGCCCCAGCCCCACGCCTTTGACCCGGAGCGTTTTTTGAGCGATTCGGCCGCATCAGCGGCGCAAAGCTCCCAGAACCGCCAACTCGCCCGCGATGTGTGGCTGCCGTTTGGCCTGGGGCCGCGCAAATGCCCCGGGGCTGCCTTTGCCCTGCAGGAGGCACAGCTGGTGCTGGCCGAGCTCGTGCGCCGCTACGAGCTGCTGCCTGCCGAGGGTCCAGCGCCCGACCTGGTCGGCCGCCTGACTCTGCGCTCGCGCAACGGCATCCGCGTCAAGCTGCGGCGTTTGCCTGCGATGATGACGTCATCTGATAACGTCATCGTCGATGCGCACGATCATTGATCTTCCGGAGACTGATCGTGCGGCGCTCGACGCGCAGTGCCTGCAACGGGGACTGTCGCGGGCCGAGGCGATGCGCCAGGCCTTGCGCCTTTGGCTTCAGCACCAGAGCCCAAGCACTGGCAGCGTGTTCGGGCTCTGGTCTGATCGCGAGCAAGACGCGCTTGCAATGCAGCAGGCCCTGAGGGATGAGTGGTCAGGCCGGTGAGGCACCTCCTCGACACCAACATCCTGATCGACGTGCTGCGACGGGAACAGGCAGCACGGGATTGGCTTGAGCAGCAGCAGCGCCCTGCCATCAGCGTGATCACCTGGATGGAGGTTTTGGTGGGCTGCCGTGCTGAGGAGACTCTGGCTGTTGAGTCTTGGCTTGAGAGTTTTGATCGCCTGGCGATCGATCAGGCAGTCGCTGCTCTCACAGTGACTCTCAGGCAGCGCCATGGCCTCAAGATTCCTGACGCCATCATCCTGGCGACGGCGCAGCACCATGAGTTGCAACTGGTCACCGGCAATGTGCGCGACTTCCCGTTGGCCTTGGGATTGGTGCTGCACCCCTATGTACTTTGAGCCTTAGAACTGCACGGTGAGCTTGCCGCCCACGCGCAGCTGGTTGGTGCCCAGCAGCTGGCCCAGGTCCAGGATGCCGCTGGCGTTGCCGGCATAAATGTCGAGGGCGGTGGTGGGGGTGGCCAGCCAGCGCAGGGCCAGGGTGCCGTTGGTGCCGTTGCGGCCGCCGAAGCTGGTGGCCACGGCATTGAGTTCGGGGATGAGCTGGAAGCTCTTGCCCAGCTGAATGTTGGCGCTGAGGCCCACGCCCCAGGGCACCCCAAGGCCGCTCCAGGCCAGTTTGGGGTTCAGGTTGAAGGCCAGCCATGGGGTGGCCTCCCAGGTGTTCACCGACTCAAAGAACAGGTAGCCCTGGTAGCTGCTCGAATCGAAGTTGCGGCCCACGGTGATACGCCCCGCCGCCCAGATCGGCAGGCCCTTGGTGGGCCGGTAGACCATCGCCTTGCCGCCAAAGCGGATGTTGACGTTGCCGGGGCCCAGGTAGGTGTTGAGGAAACTGGCGGCCTCGCTGCCGGGTGGTGCCCCGGTGGCGCTGGCACCGGCGTTGCCATAGGTGCCGCCGCTGGCTTCAAACATGAAGTCGTTAGAGACCGCATAACCCGCAAAACCCAGCAGGTTGCCGAGCGAATCGCCATTGGCCCACAGCTGGGTGGTTTCGGCCGGTGGCAGCAGGGCGGTGCTCACGCTGACGCCGCCAAGGGTGAGCGAACGTTGACGCTCGCTGAACTTCGCCCGCGGCGAGTCCGGGGCGCCAGGGTTCCAGACAAAGCGGCCGCTCAGCATCGGCGTGGTGGGTGAGCTGGGCAACGCCAAAATCGCCGTGGCGGGGGTGAGGCCAAAACCGTTGGTGACGGCGGCCTCCAGGGCGATGCGCGGGTTCACGGCGTAATTGGCGCCAACGCTCACAATCGGCACCCGGTAAAAGCTCAGACTGCCGTTAAACGCGTTGGTGCCTGGTCCCAGGGGAAACACCGCGCTCGAGAACAGGTTCAGCTGATCGCCGATGCGGTAACTGCTGCCCACCCCCACGGTCAGGTTGGTGCCGAAGAAGGTGCCTCCGGCCTGGGAAGGCGGCAAAAACGACACCCCGGGGGTCAGGGCCAGCTGCCAGCGCGGCACGGGGTTCCAGCTCAGCGGCAGGCTGATGGCGCCCACCCAATTGCGGTTGAGCACCCGTTGGCCGCTGGTGTTGAAGATGTTGTCGCTGGTGCTGGTGCAGGCATTGGAGAAGCAACCGCCACTGCCCACGGTGAACAGCTCGATCGAGCCTTCGGCCGCCAGCGCCCAGTTGTTGCCGCCGGCCAGGCGGCCGCGCAGGGCGGCCCCGCCGGCGGTCCACAGGTTTTCGGGCTGGCTGGCCCGCACCGTGATCGGCGCGTACAGGGGGTCGTCGGCGTAGGTGTAGAAGGCCGACAACAGCAGCTTGCTGTTGATCGACAGATCAGCGCGAAAGCCGTAGTTCTGGTTGCCTGTGCCGCGGCCGCCGCCAGCGGCGCCGCTGCCGGGGCTCACCTGCTGAAAGCTGAACTGGCCGTAGCCGTCGTCCAAAAAAGCGGCCACCGGCAGCTGGCCCAGGCGCAGCAGGGGCGGGTAGCTCTCGGCTGGTGGCGGCAGCTGCTGGCGCCGTTCTTCGGCCTCCTGGGCGGTGCGCGGTGGGCCTCCAGCGGCGGTCTGTTGGGCGGTGATGGCTTGGGCAGCGGCTGCCACGTCGCCGGGCTGCAGCACCACCCAGCGCGGGGCTCGGGCGCGGCCATCGGCGGCCACGGCCGGGGCATCGGGCACCCGGGTCCACACGATGGGCCTTTTGGGGGCGGTGCTGCCGGGCAGCGGCACAAATGCGGGGGGCTGCGGTGCTGCGGCAGGCCCTGGCAACCGTTGCCAGCGCACCGGTTGCTGCACCTGCACCACCGCTGCCGGGGGCGCAGGGGCGGGGTCAGGCTGCATCGCGCATCAGCAGCAGGCCGGCCACGGGGCGGCCCTGCAGCTGCAGATCTTGCTGCAGGCGCGCCAGCTCGGCCCTGCTGGCGGCGCCGGGGGCAGCCAGCAGCAGCTGTGCGCTGCAGCGGCCCGCCACGCTCAGGTCACTGGTGAGCAGCACCTGGGCGGCCGGATCGGCCGCCTGCAGGGCCGCCTGCAGCTGCTGCGCCACGGCGCTGGCCTGCGGCTGTGCGCCGGCGGGCACCAGCGCCACCTGCACGGCGCCCGCCAGGGGTCCCTGGGCCAGCAGCTGCAGGCTGGTGCCCCAGCTGATTGGCTGGCCGTCCTCCAGGCTGGCCAGCAGCGGGTAGGGCAGCTGCTGCCGCAGCTCGTCTGCGGCAAACACCAGGCCGCTGCGCCGGTCGGCCACCAGGGCGCCACCACTGCCCAGCACCAGGCCCGCCAGCAGCCCCAGGGCCAGGTTGCGCGCCGGTCTGGGTGATACGGGTGCATCCACAAGGCTGGGGGTCGAAATCAGATCCCAGGGGTCGGTTTCGCGGGCTTGCTCCAGCTTGAATTTGGCCAGGTTGTTTTCAAGTTCCACCAGGGTGGCCTCATCGCGCAGGGCCTTTTGGGTCAGCTCGCGATGGCGTTGAATCACCGCCTTGGGGCGCTCCAGGGCGTTGAACTGGGCCCGGGACACAGCCAGCTCTCCTTCCAGCAGGGCAATGGTCTGGCGGTTGATGTAACCCACCAGGGCGGCGCGCTCGCGCTCCAGCCGTTGCACCAACGGGTCGCCGGGCCGCAGGCGCGAACGCTTTTCGGCCAGCTGGCCCTCGATTGCGGTCAGGGCAATAAAGGTGGAGCCCTTGTCGGTGCGGGCGGCGGTTTCTGAGGCAATGAACAGCAATTGATTGCCGGCGGCTTTGACCTGGCGCAGCTGCAGCTCCAGGGCGGTGATGCGCTGCTGGGCCAGGGTGCGGCGAATCTCCAGGATGCCGCCTTGGCCGGCGCCAATCGCCACTGAGCTTCCTTGACCGGGCTGTTGGCCGGTGGCACCACCGCTGACGCTGAGGGTGCCGCTCACCGGCAGCCCATCGATTACCCCCAGGCCCTGGGCGCTGGCGTAGTCCTGGGCGGCCCGCGACGAAACCTGCACCTTGGGCTTGACGGCTTCGATCTGGGCCTCCAGGTAGGTCACCAGGTTGTTGAGCTCGCGCCGCCGCTGGCGGCCCGAATACTCCTGGTAGGCCTGGGAGATGCGCCGCGTGGCGGGCAGCACCAGGGCCTTGTCGGTGTCACGAAAGCTGACGTTGAGCACTGCTGTGCCCTTTTCGGCTTTGACCTCGACTGCATCTTTCACCCAGTTTTTGAACCGCATGTCAGCGGCAATCTGGGCTGGCTTGTTGGCTTTGAGCCAGGTGAACACGGGCAGCAGCACCGAGGGGCTCTCAAGGATCTTCACCTCGGTTTCCTGGCCGTCGCCGCCAGCACTGGCCCCGCCCAGGCCCACCAGCGAAGCCAGGGCAGCGTTTTGCCCCAGCAGGGCGCTGAGGCCGCCGCCGTGCTTGTCTTCGGCCAGCACGATCTGAAATTCCCCTTCCCACACGGGCTTCTGAATCAAGGTGACCAGCCCGGCCAGCACCAGCCCGGCACCGGCGCCGGCGGCGATCAGCCGCCAGCGGCGCACCAGGGCGCCGCCCAGCTCGCGCAGGTCGATCTCGTCGTCGCCAGCAGGGGCGGCGGCGGTTGGCAGCGGAGCGGTGCTGGTCAAGGCTGGAAGAACCTGTAGAGCGAATAGAGGGTCAGCACCGGCCCGGTCACCTCGTTGAGCACCTCCAGGCTGGCACTGAGCACCGAATCATTGATGCGAATCACATCGCCGGTCATCAGCACCGGGTTTTTCTGGCTGCCGGCGGCGGCGCCGGCGTCATAGCCGAACTGGCGCCGGTCGGTGCTGCCGTCGCGGTTGAAGCGCAGAAACTCCACGCTGCCGCGCAGCAGCTTGGGCCCACCGGCGGCGGTAATCGCCTGGTTGAGGCTGGATCCCTGGGGCAGCTGCACGGCGCCGCGCCCCTGGGCCCCGGTGATCGTGGTGTTCTTGACCCGGCCGCTGACGAACACCTCAATCAGTTTTGGGGACAGGTTGGTTTCGGCGGCCTGCAAGATCTGCTCGCGCAGGGCCACGGGCGATTTGGCCACCACCACCATGTCGCCATCAAAGAGGCGAATGTTCTGGCTTTCGTCGCCCTCGGTGATCAGGCTCAGAAAGTCAAGGGTGGTGCGGATCTTGCCGCCGCCGGCGCTCAGCGGCTGACGCCGGGTGACGCTGACGCTGGCCAGGTCCGAAAAGGGCGTCACCCCCTGCCCAGCCCTGATCGCGTCAAACACGGTGGGCAGGCGGATCGGCCGCGTGCCCACCTGGGGCCGCACCAGGGCGGTGGGGTTGGCCAAAGCCCCCAACCGTGTGGCCTGGGTGGAGCTCAGATTGCTGGCCGCCAGGGCAGCGCTGCTGTCGGCGTCATCCAGGGTCTGCTCACCCGCCAGGTAGTAGTAGCCGGGCCGGCGCACCTCCCCACCCACGTACACCCGGATCGGCCGGTAGGCCACGGGCCGCACATATACCTGTGGGTTGCGCACGTAGGTGTTGAACTGCTGGGTGAGGAAGTAGCGCAACTCCTCCACCGTCAGCCCTTCGACGTAGAGCCCCCGCA
>Ga0194129_10007104_pt1 | contig 13460 bp, 10 predicted proteins | sample TA2KigCa35mmetaG_FD_150862 | JGI IMG/M metagenome (GOLD analysis project Ga0194129, IMG submission 150862) | Freshwater microbial communities from Lake Tanganyika, Tanzania - TA2015038 Kigoma Deep Cast 35m | ecosystem: Environmental > Aquatic > Freshwater > Lake | place: Tanzania: Lake... | reverse complement strand
GAGGACAAGGCACGCGGCTGCTGCGTCAACTCACAGCCCTTCGACGGCATGGACCACGACAGCGCAGTGGCAGCGGTCGCATCGGCACTGGAGGCGCTCGGACTGGGCAGTCGCCAGGTGCAGTATCGCCTGCGCGACTGGGGTATCTCGCGCCAGCGCTACTGGGGGACACCGATTCCGGTGATCCATTGCGGGGATTGTGGCGTGGTACCTGTTCCCGATGAGGATCTGCCGGTTGTCCTTCCCGATCACCTCATTCCAGACGGAAGCGGCAACCCGCTCAGCCGTTACGAAGCATTTGTGCACTGCGCCTGCCCGCGCTGCGGCAAGCCTGCGCGGCGCGAAACCGACACGATGGATACCTTCATCGATTCGGCCTGGTACTACATGCGTTACTGCTGCCCGGATGCGGGCACGCACATGGTGGATATCCGCCTCGACTACTGGATGCCGATGGATCAGTACATCGGCGGCATCGAGCATGCGGTGCTGCATTTGCTCTACGCGCGCTTCTGGACCAAGGTGATGCGCGACCTCGACCTGTTTGGACAAGCACCCCAGGCAAAGGGGGAACTCGAGCCTGGCGGGCAACCAGGGTGCGCAACGAAGGCACCCGGGCGCAGCCTGCTCAGCTTCTCGGAGCCCTTCAGCAACCTGCTCACCCAGGGGATGGTACTCAACGAGACCTACTACCGTGAAGACGGTGCAGGTCGGAGGACCTGGTTCAACCCGTCCGAGGTCGACGTCACCCACGACGACAAGGGACGCCCGGTGGGCGCAAGCCTCCGGCTGGATGGGCAAGCGGTTGAACTCGGCGGCGTCGAGAAGATGTCCAAGAGCAAGAACAACGGTGTCGATCCCCAACACCTGATCGACCGCTACGGCGCCGACACGGCACGCCTCTTCACCATGTTTGCATCGCCCCCGGAGCAGTCGCTCGAGTGGTCGGATGCCGGCGTGGAGGGCGCGCACCGCTACCTGCGCAGACTCTGGGCAAGCGCGATGCAGCGCGCCGGGGCGATTCGCCAGGTGCTTGCCGGCCCCTACAGCGGCTGGGCCGCAGGCACCGCGAGGGAATCGAAGGCCCCTCCCCGCTTCAGTGCGGCCGCCTCGACGCTGCGCTTCGAGATTCATCAGATCTTTCGCCAGGCTCACCTCGACTACCAGCGAAGGCAGTACAACACCGTGGTCTCGGCCTGCATGAAGCTGCTCAATGCGCTGGAGGCCGCTCCCGGCAATGGGGTTGCAGGCGCGGGGGGTGCAGGCACCGCGGTTGAAGGCGCGGGGGGTGCAGGCACCGCCGTTGTCTCGGCCTGCATGAAGCTGCTCAATGCGCTGGAGGCCGCTCCCGGCATTGGGGTTGCAGGCGCGGGGGGTGCAGGCACCGCGGTTGAAGGCGCGGGGAATACAGGCGCGGGGACCGCCGCCACATGCCCTGCGGCGCCCCCTCCACACCACGAAACCGACCAGGCCGCGATCGCCGAAGGCTTTTCGATCCTGATCCGTACCCTCTATCCGGTGGTGCCGCACATCGGGGTGGCGCTCTGGCGCGAACTGGGCTACGAAGCCTGTGCTGGCGATCTGCTCGACGCCCCATGGCCCCTCGTCGATGCGAGTGCGCTGATCCAGCCCCGGATCAGCCTGGTGATGCAGGTGAACGGCAAGCTTCGCGGCAACCTCGAGATCGAGGCCAACGCAGCGCGCGAGCTGATCGAGGCCTCAGCCCAGCGCTGGGCCGAAGAGGAGGAGGTGTTGAGGCGCTTTGCGCCCGGCCAGACGATCCGCAAGGTCGTGATTGTTCCGGGGCGTCTTGTGAACCTGGTCACCGGCTAGTACCCGTGTCAGTACCCTGGCCGGCTGGTGGCCGATCCTCCCGCAGTCGTTGCTGCGATCGGCCCGGGCGTCGCGCGATCCTTGCGCTGGTGGGGGTGCTGGGTGGGTGTGGCTTCCAGTTGCGCGGCAGCACCAGCTTGCCATTTGCAAGTGTCTGGATCAGTCTCCCCGCCGAATCGGAGATGGGCGCAGACCTGCGAAGGGCGATCCGGGTTGCCGGCGGCGCGCAGATCGAGCCCGATCCCTCGCGCGCAGAGCGCAAGCTCTTCATCGAGCGCGAGGAACGCACCCGCGAGGTGGTGGGGTTCACCGCCACCGGTCGCCCACGCGACATCCGCATTGGCCTGCAGGTGGTGTTCCGGGTTACGGACCGCAAGGACGAGGAGAAGTTGGCGCGCAGCGACATTGCCCTGCGCCGTGATCTTGTCACAAGCGATGTGATGCAGGGTCCCACGGTGCAGCAGGAACGCTACCTCCACCGTGACATGCTTGCCGAAGCGATCGAGCGGATCGTTCGGCAGCTGCGCGCAAGCTGACTTTGCGCGAGGCAGGCCTTCCGTGGCACGCGACCTCGCAGACCGGTTGGCGAAGGCAAAGCCGCCTGCATGGCTCCTCATCCATGGCGACGAGATGCTCCTCAGGATCGAGGCCGCCGACGCGGTGCGTGCCTGGGGGCGGAGCCTGGGGTTCGACGAACGCGAGGTTGTGCAGGTGGACCGCTACTTCAAGGTCGAGAGCCTCGACCGCGCCTGCCGCAGCGCCGGACTTTTCAGCCAGGGAAAACTCGTTGAATTGCGCTTTCCGGCCAAGCCGCACAAGGGCTGCATCGAGTGGCTCAATGCCTGGGCGTACAACCCGCTCACCGGTGTGATGGTGATGGCCAGTTGTGCAAGGCTCGACCGCTTGCACACGGACACCACCTGGTTTAGGGCGCTTGAGCGCGAGGGCTGGGCGATCGACGCCTCCACCGTGCGGCTCGAGCAACTTCCCGCATGGGTGCGCCAAAGGCTGAAGGCTGAAGGGCTCGAGGCGAGCGATGAGGTCGTTGGTCTGATCGTGGAGCGTACCGAAGGCAACCTGCTTGCCGCGGCACAGGAGATCCGCAAGCTCGGGATGATCGGGACGCGCAAGGTGGAGTATGCAGTCGCCCAGGCCAGTCTGAGCGTGTCGGCCCGGTTCAGCGCCTTCGATCTGCAGAGCAGTTGCCAGGAGGGCGACCGCGTGCGTGCGCTGCGGATTCTCGCCGGGCTGCTGGCGGAAGGGGAACCGATGCCACTCATCGTGTGGGCACTTGCCGAGGGCGCTCGTCAGGTGCTCCGGGCGCAGGCCTTGTGCAACGGTGGAGTGCCGCGAAGCCAGGCGCTTCGGCAACTCCGGGTGCATCCTCAGCGTTTTCCGGCCTTGGGGCGCGCGCTCGACCGGCTCGACCCAGGGCAGTGCCTGCAACTGCTGGAAGCAGCCGGCATCGCCGACCGTTGCATCAAGGGGGTGGGACCTCAGGACGCGGGCACAGCCCTACGCGACCTGGTGCTGCGCTGGACCGCGAAGGCGGGCCGATTTGCTGCCGCCGATCTACTCGCCGGATAATCCACAGGTGAGCAAGGCATCCCCTCGGGTGGACTCCACACGATCCACGGAATCCTCCGCGCAGACAATCGTGCTGCAGCTCGGCCAGAACGCACGCAAGGCCGCTGCCGCGATGGCGCTTGCCTCAACCGCTGCAAAGAACGCGGCACTGCTCCATGCGTCTGAACTCCTTCGGGCCACCAGAGCCGAGCTTGCAGAGGCAAACCGTGAGGATCTCGCCGCGGCGGAGCGCGCCGCGCTGGAACCCGCAGCGATCGACCGGCTCAGGCTGAGCAGCGCAGTGATCGAAGCGATGTCCGAGGGCCTCGAACAGGTCGCAGCGCTCCCGGATCCGATCGGCAGCATCGAATCGCTGCGCAAGCTGCCCTCCGGCATCAGTGTTGGGCGCATGCGGGTCCCGCTGGGCGTGATCGGCATCATCTACGAGTCGCGTCCGAATGTCACGGTCGACGCGGCCGCGCTGTGCATCAAGTCGGGAAACGCCACCATTCTGAGGGGCGGTTCGGAGGCGCTCCACTCCAATAGGGCACTCGCCGGGTGCATGCGCAGGGCTCTTGCGCACGCCGGACTGCCGGTCGATGCAGTACAGGCAGTGCCCACGCGTGACCGGGGTGTGGTCGGTGCACTGATCCAGGCGCCCGAGTGGGTGGACGTAATCGTTCCCCGTGGTGGAAAGTCACTGATCGAGCGTATCAGCCGCGAGGCCAGGGTGCCCGTCATCAAGCACCTGGACGGGATCTGTCATGTGTACGTGGATGGGGAGGCCGATCCCGACATGGCTGTACGGGTTGCCGACAACGCCAAGACACAGCGCTACTCCACCTGCAACACAATGGAGACCTTGCTGGTTCACCGCGCCATCGCGAAGGTATTCCTGCCGCGCATTGCGGCCATCTTCCGCGACAAGGCTGTGGAAATGCGCACCGACGCCGATTGCGCCGCGCTGCTTGCTCCGCTTGGCATCGCCACAACGCCCGCCACAGACGCTGACTGGTCCGCCGAGTACCTCGCCCCCATCATCGCGATCCGGATCGTTGACTCGATCGACGAGGCAATGGCCCATATCGCCCGCCACGGATCACAGCACACCGATGCAATCATCACCGCCAACCACGTCAACGCCCTGCGTTTTCTGCGTGAAGTCGATTCTGCGTCGGTGATGGTGAATGCATCAACCCGGCTCGCAGACGGCTTCGAGTTCGGCCTCGGCGCCGAGATCGGCATCTCCACCGACAAGCTCCATGCGCGCGGACCTGTGGGACTCGAGGGTCTCACCTCGCAGAAGTTCGTGGTCCTCGGCCAGGGCGAAATCCGTTGCTGAAGGGACCCCGTGGCGTACCTCTGGATCAAGGCCCTTCACATCGTGTTTGTGACCAGCTGGTTTGCCGGGCTCTTCTATCTGCCGCGCATCTACGTGAACCTCGCAATGCTCGAGCCCCAGGCGCACGCCGAGCGTGCGCGCCTACTGCTGATGGCGTCGAAGCTCCTGAGGTTCATGCAGCCGCTGATGTGGCTCGCGCTTGGGCTCGGACTCTGGTTGTGGCTCGGCTACGGTGTGGGCCGCGGAAGCGCGTGGATGCATGCCAAGCTTGCGCTGATCGCGCTTCTGATCGGCTACCACTTCCATTGCGGTCGCTTGCTTCGGCGCTTCCGTGAGGGCGTCGAAGTGCGCTCGCACCGTTGGTTCCGCTGGTACAACGAGGCCCCGGTGCTGCTGCTGGTTGGGGCCGTGGCCCTGGTGGTGGTGAAGCCGTGGGGCGGTTGAACCTGCAGCGAGGGGCCGGTTGAGCGCGGATCCGCACTGCCGCTACTTTGCGCCGTGTCCGCGCGGGCTCGAGGCGGTGCTCGTGGAGGAGTTGACTGCGCTGGGCGCTCTCGGGTGCAGCGTAGTGAACTCGGGTGTGCACTTTCAGGGCGACCGGAACTGCGGCTACCGGGCCAATCTGCACAGCCGGATCGCAAGTCGGGTGCTGCTCTGGGTGGGATCAGGCCGCTACCGCAATGACGATGACATCTATCGCATCGCACGGCGTCAGGACTGGCCGGCGCGCTTCGCGGTGCAGCAGCGGATCCGCGTGGACTTGAGTGCCCAGGGATCGCACGTGCGCTCGCTTGCCTTCCTCACGCTTCGGATCAAGGACGGCATCGTGGATGCCTTCCGCGCGCACTGCGAACAGCGTCCCTCCGTGGACACGCACACCCCCGAAGTGCGCATTTTCGGTCACCTCGATGCGCGCCAGCTCCACCTTTACCTCGACTGGAGCGGAGAGGCCTTGTTCAAGCGGGGCTGGCGCGGCCACGACGACAAGGGTGCGGCTCCGCTGAAGGAGAATCTCGCGGCCGGGATGCTGGCACTGAGCCGCTGGCACCCCACGCAACCGCTCGGCGACCTCTTTTGCGGATCGGGAACGCTGTTGATCGAAGCGGCACAGCGTCGCTTTGGCATCGCTCCGGGAAGTCAACGCCGCTTCGGCTTCGAGCGCCTTCCCGACTTCGACGCCCCAATGTGGCACACACTGCAAGCCGAGGCGGCGCAGCGGGCGAGCGTCCTCACGGCACAGGCGCTGAGGCTGGCGCCGCTCTTTGGCATGGATATCGCTGCGGAAGAACTCGCGCGCGCCAGACGCAACGCGGAGCGGGCAGGGCTTCCTGCAGGCGCCATCACCTGGCAACGCGGCGACGCATTCCTCAGCCGCAGCCCGGCCGAGGCCGATCTGGCCAACGCCCCCGGCCTCCTGATCTCCAATCCCCCCTACGGCGAGAGGCTCGAGCGCCCCGACAACTTCGCACTCGGCAGGGGGTTGCGTGATCGCTGGCCAGGCTGGACGCTCTGGATCCTGAGCAACGAGCCCGAACTTGCGGCGCTCTGGCGCATGCGTGCATCACGCAAGATCGCGCTGATGAACGGAACGCTACCGTGTCGTCTCTATGCCTTTCCACTGAGAGGCAACACGCCGCGTCGCGAGCCCGAAGGCAGCGCGATGCCCGCGCCGACACTTGGCTCAACCGCACGCAGCGGGCCGGACCAGGCTTGGGTCAAACGGAAGCAGGGCCATGCAGCTGCCTGACCGGGAACTTCTGGCGCACCGACGCGCTGCGGTACTGAGCCGGATCGCGGATGCGCTGGCAAACGCGCCGGCGGCCTGTGCACCCGTGGCCCTCGCGCCGGCGGACTGTGCACCCGTGGCCCTCGCGCCGGCGCTTCTTGCGGTGAGCAAGACCTTTCCTGCCGAGGCGGTCCTTGCACTTGCCGCGGGCGGCCAGCGCGACTTCGGCGAGAACTATGTGCAGGAGGCTCTTGCAAAGATCGCCGCCTGTGATGCGGCAGCGCCCCACCTCGGGTTGCGCTGGCACTTCATCGGCCCAATCCAGTCGAACAAGACCCGCGCAATCGCCGAGCATTTCCACTGGGTACACAGCGTTGACCGTTTAAGGATCGCAGAGCGTCTGAGCGCACAACGGCCCGCATCGCGTGGGCCACTCCAGTGCTGCATCCAGGTGAACATCTCCGGGGAAGCGAGCAAGAGCGGAGTCGAGCCCGGCGAACTTCTCCCGCTCGTGCGTGCCGCGAGCGAACTCCCGGGCCTGCGGCTGCGTGGGCTGATGGTCATTCCCGAAGCGGTGGCCGATCCGGCCGCGCAGCGGATTCCCTTTGCACGCCTGCGCAAGCTGCTGCGCGAAACCAACCTGCAGCTCAGACCGGATCAGGCGATGGACACGCTGTCGATGGGTATGTCAGGCGACCTCGAGGCGGCAGTGATCGAGGGGGCAAGCTGGCTGCGGATCGGCAGCGCGATCTTCGGCGCGCGAAGCACCGGTACTGGCCCCTGAGGGGCGTCAGGGCATCGCCTTGACTGCAGCCGAGAGTCGGCTGATGTAGCGCGAGGCGGCATTCTTGTGCAGGATGTCCTTGTCGGCGATCGACGCGATCACGCTCTGCGAGGCCGAGAGTTGCGCCTGAGCCTTGACTTTGTCGCCGGCCTCGATCGCCTTGCGTACCGCCTTGATGGCGGTACGGTAGCGTGAGCGAAGCGATGTGTTGCGTGCATTGCGCTTCACATCCTGACGGGCACGTTTGCGTGCTGAAGCGATATTGGCCATGTTTGCCTTGTGCCTTGAAAATGCTGCATGCGGGAAAGCTGCGGAGTATATCGGTGCACGCGCGAAGCAGGCAACCAATCGACTCCAACTCCGGCCTGGCTTGGCTGCACAATCTTCCGCAGTCATCCAGCCATCCGCCTTGCCGGCCAAGCTCCTGATCCATTTCGACTGACCGCCTGTCCATGACCCTCTTTCGCTCTGCGGCGCTGATCAGCGCGCTGACGCTGCTTTCGCGGGTGACCGGACTGCTGCGGGAGAACATCACCGCAGTGCTCTTTGGCAGTAGTGCCTTCACCGATGCCTTTTTTGTGGCGTTCCGCCTTCCGAACCTGCTGCGCCGCCTCTTTGCCGAGGGCGCCTTCTCGCAGGCCTTCGTGCCGCTCCTCGCGCGGGTCAGGCTCGAGGCGGATGACCAAGCCTACAAGCGCCTGATCGATCAGACCGCAACCGTCCTGTTCTGGTTTCTTCTCATGGTGTCGGTTGCCGGTGCGGTGGGAGCACCAGCGCTTGTCTGGATGATGGCTGGAGGAATGGCGCAGTACCCTGAGGCGATGGAAGCGGCGGTCACCATGTCGCGCTGGATGTTCCCCTACATCCTGCCGATCTCGCTGGTGGCGTTCGCAAGCGCGGTACTCAATGCCGAGCACCGCTTTGCTGCACCCGCTTTCACCCCGGTGCTCCTCAACCTCGCAATGATCGTTGCCGCGCTCACGCTGCACAACCGCTTCGACCCCCCGGTGTACGCGCTCGCCGCCGGCGTGAGTTTCGGTGCAGTCCTGCAACTGGCGCTCCAATGGTGGGCGCTGGGCGCAATCGGCAAACGGCCGGCACTGGCCTTTGGATGGCGCACCGTGCGATCGGCCTGGGAGGCGCCCGCAACCCGCGACATCCTCGTACGCATGGTGCCTGGCGTGTTGGCGGTGTCGGCGGCCCAGCTCAGTCTGGTCATCAACACGCACATCGCCTCCACGCTTGGTGCCGGTCGGGTGTCCTGGGTCTCCTACGCAGATCGGCTGATGGAGTTTCCCACTGCGCTGCTCGGTGTTGCGCTTGGCACTGTGTTGCTTCCCGGTCTGTCGCGCGCGAGCGCCAAGGGCGACCTCGCCAGCTACAGCGCGCAACTCGACTGGGGCTTGCGCCTCGTGGTGCTGCTCGCGCTTCCCGCGAGCGTTGGCCTGGGGGTGCTCGCCGAGCCGCTCACTGCGCTCCTCTACCACTATGGAAAGTTCTCGGCGCTTGACGTACGCATGACTGCGCAGGCCGGAGCCGCCTATGCCGTGGGGTTGCTCGGGCTGATAGCCGTGAAAGTACTCGCCCCCGGCTACTATGCACAGTTGAATCTGCGAACGCCGGTGACCATTGCGCTCGCAGTCCTCGCGCTCACCCAGCTCCTCAACCTCGTGACCGTACCGCTCCTGGGTCATGCAGGGCTGGCGCTGTCGATTTCACTCGCTGCGCTGTGCAACGCGCTGCTGCTCCTCGCCGGGCTGATCCGTCGCGGCATGTACCGACCGCAGCCTGGCTGGCCGCGCCTGATGGCCGTTGTGGCCGCATCCACAGCTGCGCTTGGCGTCTTGCTTGGGTGGGCGAAAGAGCAGCGCTGGCTTGCCTGGGAGTCCCTCGCCGGGCATCCCCTGGAGCGCGCCGGCTGGATCCTCTTCGTGGTCCTGGGGTGTACCCTGGGCTACTTTGCGGTCCTTGCCTTGCTTGGCGTGCGCTGGAAGGCCATGCTGAAGCGTTGAGCGTTCACCCCTCGCCCACACCTTCACGATTTCCCAAACCCCTGCAGGGAGCCTCCCGCATGCCCGACTCGATCACTTTCTTCGGCGGCGGCAACATGGCCAGCGCCATCATGGGCGGTCTTGCGCGGGCATCGGCGCCTGGATCGATCCGGGTGCAGGTTGTTGACCCCTTGGCCGCCGTTGGTACGCGCTGGATCAGGGATTTCCAGGCGCAATGGCATCCCGGGGTGAGCGCTGCCGCGTGCACCAGCGCATGCTGGGTTCTTGCAGTCAAGCCGCAGGACATGGCCACGCTGTGTGCGCAGTTGCACGACGCGGCACCGGATCAGAGCGCTCTCGTGCTGAGCGTTGCTGCAGGCATACGCCTTGCAACGCTGGCGCGGTGGCTCGGCCCGCAGCACCGCATCGTCCGCAGCATGCCCAACACCCCCGCGTTGATCGGCATGGGTATCAGCGCGCTCTACGCGGGACCCCGGCACGAGGCCGCGAATTCCCACCCCAACGCTGAAGATCCGCAGGCGAGGGCTGGTGCTGCCGGGTTGGTCACCGGGGATCGCCGGCAGGCTCAGGCGCTGCTGCAGGGCGTTGGCGAAACGCTCTGGGTGAACCACGAGGCGCAACTTGATGCGGTCACCGCTGTTTCGGGGAGCGGCCCCGCGTATGTGTTCCGTTTCATCGAGGCGCTGCAGGATGCGGCCACCGCGCTCGGTCTTGATCCGGAGCAGGCCAGACAACTGGTGCTGGCCACGCTGCACGGCGCAACCGCCTTGGCGCGGACCTCCGCGCTTCCTCCGCGTGTACTACGCGAGCAGGTCACCTCCAAGGGCGGCACGACCGCAGCAGCGCTTGCCGTGATGGATCAGGGGGACTTCCCGGGGCTGATTCGACGTGCCCTGGAGGCAGCGGCATCGCGCTCAGTCGAGCTTTCGCAACGCGCCGATACTGCGCCTGGGGCGGGCCCAACCCGGTAGCGCATCGGCCCTGGCGGCAAACCGGGTTTCGTGAAAGGCGGGGTAGGCGGCAACCGGCAATTGGCTCACACCCGGGTCTGGGCAAGGCTCGGCGCACGAGGGCGGGCAAGGGGGCCGATCAGCCTCGACCTGCTGCATGCCGAGCCGCTTCGGGAGTATCGAAAACCGGCACGCCAAGGCTTGCGAGCAGATCCCCATCGCGTCGCAGGCGTGCACCGAGCGCAGTTTGCGGCCGCACAAGCACCAGCCGCGAGCCTGCGGCTTCGAGGTGGTGTGCGAGCTCATCGAGCACCTTGAAGGCACTGGCATCGAGATCCGTGAGCCCGGATAGGTCGAGGATCAGCGCAGCGGGCAGCGGAGAGGCCACAAGGCGGGCGCGCAGTGTGTCGATGGTTCGTTCGGCGTTCACGAACACCAGCGCTCCCTCGATGCGGCAAGCAACGCCCACAGAGCCCCGAAACGCTTCTCCTGGTGCAGTGAGATCGAAAGGCACCACCTCGAGCGCGGTGGCGGGTGCAGAAAGCAGCTTGCTCAGCAGGCGCCCGCGGCGCCACGACGGACCAAGCAGCACGAGCGACAGGGCAACGCCAAGCGCCATGGCCGTGGCCGCATTGAAGCCGAGCAGGATCACCGCAAGCGCTGTCGCGAGAAAGGCCAGCGTATCGCGTCGATCAATCCGCCAAAGCCCCGCGAGTGCGTGCCATTCCATCATCCCCACCACCGCAACCAGGATGGTTGCAGCCAGCGCGGGCATCGGCAGGAGACCGAGCCATCGTGTGGAGGTTGCGAGCGCGGCAAGGAGAACCAGCACCGCAATCACCCCGGCGAGTTGACTGCTGGCACCTGCCTGCGCGTTCACCGCCGAGCGCGAAAGGCTCCCGGTGACCGGGAGACCGCCACTGATCGATGCGGCAAGGTTCGATGCGCCCAGCGCGAGGAGTTCGCGGTTGCTGTCAACCCGCTCCTGCCGCTTGCGGCCCAGAGCGAGCGCACTGCTCTGTCCGAACAGAAACACCATCACGGCCATGGACAGCGCGCTCGGGAGGAGTGCAATCGCACGCTCGAAGGGTTGCTGGAGGCCGGCTCCGGTGATCCAGTGCAGCCCGAGGCGTGGCAGGCCCGAGGGAACCTCGCCAACGAGCCGGATCGCATCCGCGCCGGCAAGGTACACCACCAGAGCCGCAACGACGATGACCGCAAAGGGCACCAGTCGAAGGCCAAGATTGGCCAGCACAAGGCTCAGCCGAAGGCGTTGACGGAGCCTCAGGATGATCGGCCCCGCAAGCCAGAGGGCAAGGCAGGCGCCGAGTCCGAGCAGGCTCGAGTCGATCCTTGGATCAGGCACCGGCAACCCGGCAAGAGTCTGCGCCGAAGCCCGGGGTCCGAGCAGGTAGGGAAGCTGGCTCCAGGCGATCATGACTGCAGAGCCCGTGGTGAAGCCACTCAGCACAGGACGACTGATCAGCGACGTGAGCGATCCAAGGCGAAGCAACGCCGCCCCGAGCAATATCGTGCCGCAAAGGAGCGCCAGGCCACAGGCAATCGCCACAGCTTCCTCGGGAGACGCCGGACGCTGTTCGGCGAGCACCCCGCCCATCATGACCGAGGTGATGGCCATCGTCCCCACCGACTGGACCGAGCTCGTGCCCAGCCAGGCGTAGACCAGCACTGGAAGGACGCTGGCGTAGAGGCCGCAGACCGGCGGGAGCCCCGCAAGTATTGCGTAGGCCATCGATTGTGGGACCACCATCAGCGCGGTCACGAAACCTGCGCTCAGGTCGCCCGCAAACCACCCGGCGCGGTAGGAAACAAGCCAGGCCGGCACGAGCTTCAGCAGGAACATGCGCATGGACGCTGCGGGCCCGGGTTTAAGGCTGGAGGAAAGATGGGCCCAGGCTCAAGGCGGGCGGATAATATCCTGGCCGTTTGCACCAGGTCTTCATCGGGATCGTCTGTCATGCCGGAACCATCCGCCGAAGCATTGCCGCGCCCCCACCCGGGCTCTCCAACGGCAGTCTATGCGCGCCTCGACGACTGGATCGATGCCCACTTCGACAGGGAAGTGGAATTCCTCCAGGAACTCGTGCGTGTGCCAAGCGACACACCGCCGGGCAACAACACGCCGCATGCGCTGCGTACCGCCGAACTCCTTGCGGCCATGGGCCTTGCCTGCGAGCGGCACCCGGTACCGGAGGCCGAAGTACGCGCCCAGGGGATGCTGAGCGTTACCAACCTGATCCTGCGCCGCGACTACGGCGCAGGCCTGAGGATTGCGCTCAACGCCCACGGTGATGTGGTTCCGCCGGGCGAAGGCTGGACCTTCCCCCCCTACGCAGCCCACATTCACGAAGGCAGGCTCTACGGGCGCGCTGCAGCGGTGAACAAGAGCGACTTCGCCACTTATGTGTTTGCCTTGAGGGCCCTCGAGGCTGTTGCGCGCCCCACGCACGGCGCTGTGGAGTTGCACTTCACCTACGACGAGGAGTTTGGCGGGGAGCTGGGGCCTGGCTGGATACTCTCCCAGGGCCTGAGCAAGCCGGATTTGCTGATCGCGGCTGGATTCAGTTACGAAGTTGTAACGGCTCACAACGGCTGTCTCCAGCTCGAGGTTACGGTGCACGGCAAGATGGCGCACGCTGCGATCCCGCATTCGGGCGTGGACGCACTCAAGGCCGCAGTGCAGATCCTGCACCGACTCTACCAACAGAACACCCACTACACCTCGGTGCTCTCGAAAGTGCCGGGCATCCGTCACCCCTACCTCAACGTGGGCCTGATCGAGGGCGGCACCAACACCAATGTGGTACCCGGCAAGGTGCGTTTCAGACTCGACCGTCGCATGATCCCTGAAGAGGACCCGGAGCAGGTTGAGGCCGAGGTTCGGGCGCTGATCGCCGATTCGGCCCCGGGTGTCGAGGGGCTCCGGGTGGAGGTCCGCAGGCTGCTTCTCGCAAGGGCCTGGCCACCCCGCGCGGGTGCGGAAGGGCTGATTGCAGCGATTCAGCGCCACGCCGGGGAGATTTTTGGCGAGTGCCCGCCCTGCTCCGGTACGCCGCTCTACACCGACGTGCGCCTCTACGGCGAGCACGGCATTCCCGCGGTGATCTACGGTGCCGGGCCGCGCACAGTGCTCGAGTCCAACGCCAAACGTGCCGACGAGAATCTGGTGCTCGAGGATTTGCGCAGGGCAACCAAGGTTGTGGCGCGCACCCTCCACGACCTCCTC
>Ga0194129_10007099_pt1 | contig 13468 bp, 11 predicted proteins | sample TA2KigCa35mmetaG_FD_150862 | JGI IMG/M metagenome (GOLD analysis project Ga0194129, IMG submission 150862) | Freshwater microbial communities from Lake Tanganyika, Tanzania - TA2015038 Kigoma Deep Cast 35m | ecosystem: Environmental > Aquatic > Freshwater > Lake | place: Tanzania: Lake... | reverse complement strand
TGAACTTTTGTACCTTTCCTCATTCCTTTTGCATAATCTGATAGGTGAGCGTAGTTGGTTTTATACTCTGAGTTATGTCGTATCGTTATAAATTTTCCATAACCTCCTTTCCATCCGGCATATTCAATTATACCATTTCCAGATGCCATTATGGGGGTTCCAACTGGTGCTGCAAAATCTGTTCCTTGATGCATTGCATTAAATCCTAAAATCGGATGAATTCTAAATCCAAATCTTGATGAAAGTTTTGCACCATTGATTGGTGTTCGCATTAAAGTTTTTTCAATACTCTTTCCATCGGTTGTGTAATATCCAGTTTTTCCATCAGGAGCTTCATATCGATAAAGGCTAATATTTTTTTCTTGCCCTATAATTTGGCTGAAAATAATGTTACCTGTTTTTTGTGCGATACCATCGTCATCTAAATAACGTTCATAAAGAATTTTGATTTTATCGTTTTTTTTTAAATCTCTTTGAAAATCAAATTCAAATCCATAAAGCCTTGCAAAGCGTGTAACGATGCTATTTTCAATTCCAGAGTCTTTGGTTGATCCATAAAGACTTCTGTCAATTGTGGTCTCTACATAATGATTTTTTTTTGTGAGTATTTTTGCAACTATTTTTGACTCAAACACTTTATCATTATTTAAGTAAATATGTATTGAAGTAATGTTATCTACAGCAAGCGTAAGCCTTGATATTGAAATACCGTTTTTCTCTCTACTTAAAATTATTGATAACTTTTGGTCTGGTCGAAGAGGTTGATTATAATCTCGTCTTAAAAGGTTTGATACCGCATTAATATCAGATGGGTTTACTCTATAGTCTGATAATATTTTTTGTATTGAATCGCCTCTTTTAATAATTGGTTCAGTTTTTGAATCTATGTCACTAAATTGGCCTAAAAAAAATTTTTGCATTGATAAGATATTTTCTGAATAAATATTTAACTGATTGTTTTCAATCTCTTTTTTTCTTATAACTTCAAAAAAAAAAAAAAACAAAAATACAAAAATAAAAATAAATAAATAAGAATTTTTTGATTTTAGTAACATAAAAATTTAATTTCCTCTAAATATGTTTACAGATTTCTATTTAATAAATAATTTAGTTTTTTATTAATGTATTAATATAAGCAAAAAAAATTTAAATTATAAGTTATTTTAAAAAAGACTTATTTAAAAAGTAAATTATATTAAATTATATAAATAATATCCATCTTAACTAAATATTTTTTTATTTAGGATAAAAAAAATGAAGATAATTTTTTCTCGGCCACCACGAAAAAAAATACTAATTTTTGATAGAAATTTTCCATATTTATTTATCAAAACTTTAAAAAATAAATGTGAAATTATGGATGTAAGAAAAGAAAGTATAAATTTGTTTGTTTTATTTTATACTTTAATTAATAATGGATTAAAAAATATAAAAAAAAATTATATAATTTCATATATCAAATTAGTAAATCCAAAAATTGTTTTAACATTTATTGACAACAATTTTTTTTTTTATGAAATTAAAAAATTTTATTCAAAACCAAAATATATTTCTATCCAAAATGGATTCAGAAATCATATTTTTTATAAAATTTTAAAAAAAAAAAGTTTAAAAAATCTAATAGTAGATTACTGTTTTGTTTTTGGAGAAATAAATAAGAGGATCTTATCAAAATTTATTATTGGAAAAATAATAGTATTTGGAAATTTAAAAAATAATTTTATTTTTAAGAAAAAAAAAAATAAATACTCAAAAGATATAGTTTTCATAAGTCAAACTACTAATAGCAGAGATTTTTTTTCAAGAGAAAAAATTATTTTAAAGTATTTAAAAGAGTTTTGTGAAAAAGAAGATATAAAATTTAAAGTTTATTTAGCTGATAATAATTTAGAAAATAGATACAAAAACTATGAAATAATAAAAAAATCTAACAACGATTTACCAAAAAAAGAATTAGAAAATTATAATTTGTTTATATGTTGTGACTCCACACTTGGATATGAAATGTTGTCAATAAAAAAAAAAGTAGTTTTTCTTAATTTGAAAAAAAATATTAAGCTTTCTAATGGCAAAATTGTCAAAGGATTGCCATTTGGATATCCTAAAAAAATAAAAAAAGATGGTTTTTTTTGGGTTAATACGAATAAGAAGAAATTAATATTTAAAACTTTAAAAAAAGTTTTAATGATTAATAAAAAAAAATGGAATAAAATTATAAGACCTTATTCGAAGGAATTTATGGTGTTTAACTATAACAATATAAAACTTAAAAAAATTATAAAAAAATTTTTATAGACTATTATTTAATATAAGTTCATTAAATTTATTCTTTGCGATTAAAGAATGCATTTCCTTTATCTAAAATTTTAGGTTATTAGAGTACAAAACTAGTTGCTAAATCATAATTAATTTTTTTAAAATTTAAATAAACAAACAATAAAAAAAATGTGTGGAATTGTAGGAAATATAAATTTTTTTCAAAAAACTAAAAAAGAAAAAGTTGAACTTATGTTGCAATCGATAAAATACCGTGGTCCAGACAATCAAATCATGTACTCAAGAAAATTTTTTTCAATTGGTATAGCAAGGTTAAAAATAATTGATCTTTCGAACGATGCTAATCAACCTTTCTTTTCAAAAGATAAAAAAGTTTCATTAATATACAATGGTGAGATTTATAACTTTAAGGAAATTAAAAAAAATTATTTTTCAGATATTGAATTTAGAAGCAAAGGTGATGGAGAGGTTTTGTTATACTTATATATTAAATTTGGAATAGGCTTCCTAGAAAAAGTCAAGGGCATGTTTGCAATATGTATAATTGATGAACGTTTTAATAAAGTTTACTTGATTAGAGATAGGTTTGGTATCAAACCTTTATACTACTACTTTAATGAGAAGACTAAAGATTTTTTTTTTTCCTCAGAAATTCAATCTTTTTTTGATGCTAAAGTTTTACAAAAAAACTCTAATTTAAGAGAAGTTTATAGATTTCTAAAATTTTCTACAATTGAGACTACTAATGAAACCTGGTTTAAACATGTGACAAAAGTCCCACAATCTTGTTATTTGGAAATAACAAAATCTAGAATTAACCATTGTAAGTATTATAAATTTGAAGAAAATGTATCTGAAGATTTGATAATTTCAAAAAATTTTTTTTTTAATACATCTTCTGAAATAAAAAAAAAATTATTTAATTCATTTTTAGAGCACTCTTTTTTCGACACAAAAGCGGGAATCCATTTATCTGGTGGGTCAGATTCTGCTATATTGGCTTTGCTATCAAAAAAATTAGGAGATAAATTAAAAACATTTACCTTTTATTTTAAAGACAAAAAGTTTTCAGAAATTGAAAGTGCAAAAAAAATTTCAGAATTTAATGGTCTAAAAAATTACGGAGCTATTTTAAATGAAGATAAATTAGAGGATTATTTAATAAAAACAATTCAAATTGAGTATGAGCCATTTTCATCAATGAGAATAATGTCTCAACATTTTTTATATGAAAATTTTCAAGATAAGGCAAAAGTAATTTTTGATGGAACCGGTGGTGACGAAATAGGAGCTGGATATAATTACTATCTTATCCCATGGTTTATGGACATGATCTCTGAAAGAAATAAAAATATTTTTTCTCGTTTTAAAAACATTTTTAATAATTTATTTAGCAAATCTCTTAATGAAAATAATTTTATTCTAGGTTCGTTAGCTAATTTTATTAAACCAGGTCTGACAACAGTAGACGGAAGTAGTTTTGGTAAAGGAAATTTAATAAACCCTGATTTTTTAAAACAATTTGATAGCTTAGATACAAGCGTGCCAAGACCATTTAAAAGTTTTTTAAGAAATGCCCAATATGCTGATCTATTTTATTTTAAGATACCAAGATCATTAAGAAGCATAGACCGTTCTTCAATGAGAAGAAGTATTGAAGCCAGAGTCCCGTTTCTAGATCATGAATTAGTTGAAACATGTTTTTCAGTTCCGTCAACTTTCAAAATTTTAAATAAACAGCAAAGAATAATTTTAAAATATCCATTTAGAAATATGTTACCAAAAAGTTTATTATTTAAAAATAAGCAAACTATTGCTGATCCGCAAACAAAATGGATATTAAATAATCTTTTTAATTTTTTTTTGGAAACTTTCAGTTCTAAAAAATTAATTTCTAGTGAAATTATAAATTCGAAGGAAGTTTTAAAGCATATTATCTACCAAAAAAAATCAAAAAATCACGTAAACAGTTTTTTTTTGTTTCAATTATTATCTTTGGAGTTATGGAATAAATATGTTTTAAAGATATAAAATGAGCAAATTTGTAACTCTAAGAGAAGCAGAAAATATCGCGAAAAAAAAATTGCACAAAGGCTGTTATGATTGGTTAAATTCAGGGGCTGAAGATAATTTTACCTCAAATTTAAATATTAAAGATTTTAATCTTTTCAAATTAAAACCAAGAGTTCTTACTAAAAATTACAAAATTTCTATTGAAGTAAAAGCTTTTGGCCATAATGTAAGGTCTCCAATAATCCTAAGTCCTATGGGCCATCAAACACAGTTTCATAAGTTAGGAGAAGTAGAAACTGCAAAAGGAATTTCTAGTTATGGAAACATTGGAACATTTAGTACCCAAAGTAGAATGGATTTATTTGATATTAGAAAAAAAAATAAGGAGTGTAAGTTGATATGGCAAATATTTTTATTTGGCGACAAAAATTGGATATTAAAAGAAATTAAAAGAGCTGAAAAAAATAAATGCATTGCTATTGCGCTATGTTTAGATGGACCAATAAGATCCTTTAGATATGATGATCGAGAAACTAGATATGATGCAAGAAAATTTGGAAAAAGAACTCTTAAACAAAGTCCCAATATCGAATTTGCAACTACTTATGGTTGGGAAATATTAAGATGGATTAGAAGAAATACTAATTTACCTATTATAATTAAAGGCGTCTTATCTATAGATGATTTTTTTTTAGCTAATAATAATAATAATATTGATGGTATATGGATCTCAAATCATGGGGGAAGAATGCTTAATTCTGGGATATCATCCATAAATTTCTTGTTTCAAATTTCAAAGTTTAAAAAAAAAAAAATTATAATTTTTGATGGAGGAATTAGAAAAGGTTCTGACATTTTAAAATGTTTATGTTTAGGAGCGGATCTAGTCGCAATAGGAAGGCCAGTTATTTATGGTTTAGTATGCGAAGGTTATAAGGGAGTAAAAAAAATATTTAATATCTTAGAGAAAGAATTAATATCTTGCATGATAAATGGGGGTTTTAAAAACTTAAACTCAATGAATAAAAATAGAATTCAAAGTTAATTTTTTAAACTAACGGAAAAATTTGAAAGTAATTTGTATCATATTAGCTCGAGCAGGCAGCAAAGGCATAAAAAATAAGAATATTGCAAGGGTTAATTCGAAGCCATTAGTTTTTTATCCTATTAACGCAGCAATCAAAAGTAAAGTTTGTGATAAAATAATAGTTTCAACAGACTCAAAAAAGATAGCAAAAGTCGCAAAAAGATATGGAGCTCTTGTTCCATTTTATAGGAGCAAAAAACTATCAGGAGATTTTATAACAACTGAAAAATCTTTGCAGGACTGTTTATTAAAAAGTGAAATTTATTTCAAAACAAAATTTGATATTTGTTTATTTCTTACTTGTACAAATATTTTTAGAAAAATATCTTGGATAAAATATGCCATTAAAATTTTGAAAAAAAATAAAAAAATTGATAGTATTTTCTGTGTTCATCAAATCTATAAGCATTTTTGGCACTATAAAAATGGTAAGTATCGTAAGGTTTTGCAATGGATGAATTCATACACCTCAAGACAAATAGCTCCAAAATTTTTTAGAGAAGATACAGGCATAGTTTGTGCCACTAGAGCAAATTATTGGAGAATAGGAAAAAGAATAGGCAAGAATATAAGATTTATTATTAATGATGACCCATTTTCAAGTATAGATATTCACAAAATGCAAGATTTAAAGTTAGCAGAAATGGCAGTGCGTTATTTAAAAAAAAATAAATTAGATTATGACATGGCGTTGTGAAATAGATAACAGATCGGCAGTCTGTCTATTTGCATACAATAGACCATCTCATTTGCGAAGGGTTTTAATTGCTTTAGAGAATTATAAAATAAAAAAAGTTTATATTTTTTTAGACGGGCCTAAAAATTTTAAAGATAAAATATTACAAAAAGAAATTTTAATTGATATTTTATCTAAAAAGAACTTAATTATTAAACTAATTAAAAAAAAAAAAAATTTAGGTCTTTGTAAGTCTATTAAAACAGGTTTAGACTATATTTCAAAAAAATATGACAAGATAATTATAATTGAAGATGACTGTATACCTAGAAAAGAATTTTTTTCATTTATAAATAGCAATTTTAAACTTAACTTCAAATCTGATGAGGTTGCCAGTATATGTGGTTATCAATGCCCAAATATTCATAACAAGAAAAGTAAAAGAATCATTACACTATTATTAAATTTTTTTATACCTTGGGGGTGGGCTATATCAAGTGAAAATTGGATAGATTATAGAAAAAATTTTAAATTCAAAAAAAAAACAAATATTTTATTAAAAAAAAAAATTCCAGAAATTTTATTAAAACTAATAAAGATTAATCGAAAAAATAAAAATATTTGGTCAGTAGACTTTATGCTTTATAATTTTTTAAAAAAAAAAAAATATTTATACCCATCAAAATCGTTAGTCAAAAACATTGGATTTGATGGTACTGGCGTAAATTCAAAAATTTCTGATAATTTTCATACATTTTACACAGCAAGTAATAAGATGGAGTTTAGTGTTGTTCAAAAAAAGGAATTTATAAATAAACAACAAAAATTTATTTTAGCTAATATAAAATACTATTATTAAATGAGAGTTTCTATAGTCGGTTTTGGCGTTGTTGGAAAATATTATTTAAATTTAATAAAAAAAAAATTCTCTTTTTCAGAAATCTATATAGTTGATAATATTTTTAAAGAAAAAAAAGTAAAAAAAAAAATAATTTTTTTAAATTTTCTTGAGTTTAAAAAAGAAAACCCTTTAATTAATTATGCAATAATTTGCACACCATCATATTTACACTATGATTATGCTAGTTTCTTTTTAAATAGAAAAGTTCCTACTCTAATTGAAAAACCTTTTGTTTTAAGAATTGACCATGCAAAAAAATTAATTAAACTAGCAAAAAAAAAGAAAACTGATTGTCTTGTTTGTTTACAAAATAGATTTAATAAATCTATAAGTTTTATTAGGAAAAAAATTATCTCTAATAAGATAAAAAAAGTTTTTTTTGTTGATTGTTTTTTATCTTGGAAAAGAACTAAAAAATATTACCAAAATTCTTGGAGAGGCAAGTATAAGACAGATGGTGGTGTATTAGTTAATCAGGCAATACATCTTTTAGATATTGTATTTCATCTGTTCGGCCCAATTAAAAATTTAAATGGTTTACAATTATTTAATAAAAAGAAATTAGATGCAGAGGATACAATTTCCCTCAATTTTTATACTCAGAAGAATATTTTAATATCATTTAAAGCCACAACAAGAGCAAATGAAGATTATGGTGTAAAATTAGATATTTTTGCCGAAAAAAAAAGGTTTTTAATAGAGGGAATTTCTTTAAATAAGCTATTCTTTTTTGTAGGAAGAAAAAAATATAAATTTGAAAAGTTTAGCGAAACTTTTAAAGATGCATTAGGATCCGGCCATACTAAAGTTTTAAAGGTTTTTTTTTCTAAAAATGCTTACAAAGATGATCTAAAAATTCAAAAAAATTTTTATGTATTAAAATTAATTCATTCTGTATACAGGTATTTAAATAAAGAACAAATTTTTACTGTAGAAAAAAAGCAGAGTATTTTAGGAGTTTGAAATTTTAAATTGTCAAAAATTTTTAGAAGAATTTCCAACAAATTTCCAAGCAAAGATATAACTAAAGAAGATTTAAAAAATAAGTTAATTTTAATTTCAAAAAAAGAAAAAATTGAAATTAAACTAAATAATAAATTTTTTTTAAAAAAAAATAATTTAGCATTAATAGCTGGACCTAATGGCGTTGAAAATATTGATATGATGTTTAAAACAGTTGATTTTTTAGTAAAACAGAAAATTAATATTATAAGAGGCCACGTATTTAAGCCTCTTACATTTCCTTATCGATCAAATACATATTCTGAAAGTGGAATTCAGGGTTTGGAATGGATGGATGAAATAAAAAAATATTATAAAAAAATAACTTTTGTAACTGAAGTTACAGAAATAAAATATTTGGAAAGAATTCTTCTAACTTCAGATGTTCTGCAGATTGGTTCAAGAAATATGCAAAACTTTGAGTTAATAAAAGAGGTTGCAAAATCAAAAAAAATAATAATTCTAAAAAGACATTTTGGAGCTAGTTTAAGAGATTTCCTTGCTGCTGCAGAACATATTTTAGTTGAAAATAATAAAAATCTTATTTTGTGTGAAAGAGGAATCGTTGCTCCTCATACTCATAGGGTTACTTCGAGATTTATTTTAGATATACAAGGAATTATTGCTCTAAAAGAACTAACGAATTATCCAGTAATCTCTGATCCAAGCCATGCTAGTTTTTGGGCGCCATGGGTTGAAAAATTAGCTTTAGCTTCAGTTGCATCAGGGTGTGATGGTTTAATTATAGAAGTTCATCCCAATCCAAGATTTTCTAAAGTAGATCCATTACAGGCACTAAATTTTAATCAATTTAAAACATTAAAAAATAAAATATTGAGTTTATGCAGATTGTTTCACAAAAAAGTTATTTAAAAAAAATTAAAGAAAAATTTGTAATAGGTATAGTAGGTTTCCCTCTAAAAAAGCCAAGAACAATAAATATTTGGAAAAAAAAGTTATTATATATAAATAAAAAAATATCAGTTTTTGAATTTGAAATAAAGCCAAGTAATCTGTTAATTTTTTTAAAAAATCTTAATAATCTCAAACTTGACTACGCATTAGCTGTAACTATGCCCTTTAAAAAAAGTATTATTAAGTTTACAAATGGGATGCATTTTTCAGCGAACAGAGCAAAAGCAATTAATTTATTTATAAAATTTAAAAAAAAAAAAATTGGTTATAATACAGACGTATTAGCATTTAATGAGTGTTGTAAAAAAATTATAAAAAAAATGGAACAAATAATAATTGTAGGTTATGGTGGTTCCGGTACAGCAATATACAACTATTATAGTAAAATTTACAAAAAAAAAATTATTGTTATTTCAAAAAAAATTAAAAAAAAAAATTTTTATAATAAAATTAAGTCTAATTTTTTAAAAAAAAAAAGTTTAATAGTAAACTGTACTCCCTTAGGGAGTAAATTGAAATATAATTATGAAAAAAAATCACCAATAAATTTTAATTTAATGAAACAAGTTAATAATAAAAGTTTTATTTTTGATTTGGTGTATAGTCCAAAATCAAATTTGCTATCTAAATTCTGCAAAAAACTCAAGCTTCGTTATAATAATGGAATTAGAATGAATACGATTCAAGCAAACCTATCATTTAATTATATAAAAAAAATAATAATTTAAATTCTTAAAAAAAAATAAAGAAATTTTAATCGCACAATTGGAGAGAGAAAAAAAAATTTATTAATGAAAATTTTGAAAAAATAGTTGAAAAATTGATATATTATATTAAAAATTCAGATATAGATTGTATCTATAGCATTTTAAAAGATTAACTCTTTTTCTTAAAAAAAAAAGTAAATTTAAATTATAAGATTTTTTTTGATAAAAATATTGAAAATATCTATTCAATTGAAACAGCAAAATGTCCTATAAATAATTGCCAACTAAACACTGTCTATAAATAATACTTTTTAAAATAAAAATATATGTCAAAAAAAAAGTATTTAATTGATTTTAAAACTTATCGATAATTTTAAAAACATTTTCATGTTCATAATAAACTTTGCTTTTATCTAAAGATCTTTGATGCAAAGGATTAAAGTATTTTGAAAATAATTCTTGAGAGGAAATAAATTGATCATCCAAATTAAATTTTTTATTCTTTCCATAAATAGTAAATACAACCGAATGTTGGTTTTTTAATGAGTATTGATTATAATTTTTTAAATCCAGATCAAAACCAGTGTCTGAAATTATAAAAATCTCAATATCATCCAAATAAGGATTTTGTCTAATTTCATAAAAAAATTTATCTAAGTAAATATTTGTACAAATAATGTCTTTGTAATGATTATTCATAAGCTCTTTTTCAGATGTATTTTGAGGTTTAATTGTGAGATATTCTTTGTTAAAAGTACATTTTTTATTTTCAATATCAACATCAAAACCAAATTCAACATGAGGGAAAAGAAAATGAAAAAAATAAATTTCATAATCAGTTGATGATATTAATCTGTTTAAATTATTTAAATCACTTTTAAATTTAACTTTGTTGAATACAACATCATGGTAATGATTATTTAATTTAAAATGATAAATTATTCTCCAAAAATACTGAAAAATTATAGAGCTTTGTTGATGCATTTTTTTTAGAAAATAATCATTTTCAGAAAATAAAAATTCATTTAAATAAGTACCGTAATTATTAACCAAATTTGAGGATACACAACCTGTAGTATTGTTATCACAATAATTCATAAAAATATTTTTTATAGAGATAATTTTTTTGTCTTTATTATTATTAAAGAAAGCATTTTTTTTCATTGTAAGATGTGTTTTTTTATCAATTAAATTCTTTTGACTATAATTTGATGTATTGTCTGTTAAAGTTTGAAAATCAAAATTTAATAAAGCTGGGATAGATTGAACCGTATGTCCGTAAATTGAGTATACTGATGTAAATAAGTGTAGATCATATTTTTTCGCAAGATCAAAATAACTTTGTTTTGCTAATTTACCATATTCTAAACTTTCATCTATCCCTTTATATCCTACCATTGTATCTGGAAATAAAATTAAAATTTTTTTTTTAGTGCTTTTACTCATAGTTTGATTAGAAAGATGAATTTTTTCGAAAATTTGATGTCTTGAATCATAATAATAATCATAAGTTAAATTAAATACAATTTGAAAAGAAATAATAAAAATAAATACTTTTTTAAAAGAAAAATTTTTAACAAATAATTTAAAAAAAAAATATATTAAGCAAATACTAAAAATTAGCGAACAAAAATATCTTAATATTCCAATTTCAATAAATACATCAAAATAGTACCAGAAACCCAATTTTGAATCGATTCCATAATAACAAATTAAAGCAAAATAGATTGATAATGTGTTTTTTTTTAAATAAATTTTTTTAATTTTTTTTATAAAATAAAATATTAATAAAAAAAAACTAATTAAAATTAAAAAATAGGCAAATGTTAACATTCGTATTGAGTTAATTTCTTGATAAAACCAAATCGGGAGTAAACAAATTATTATTAAAAAATAGTTTTCTAAATTTTTATAAAAATTTTTTGAAGCTATTTTAAACATTTAAATTTTTAATTATATTTTTTTTAAATAAAGTTAGTTATAAATATATAATTAAAATTTAGGTAAAAAAAACATGCTTTTTATTTTCACAATAATATTTTTTTTTCTCCTTATTACAGAAAGTTCATTTGCTTACTTAGATCCTGCAACTGGAAGTTTTGTTATTCAGGCATTAGTTGCAGTTATTTCTTCAATTTCCGCAACTGTCATTTTTTTTTATAAAAAAATTAAAAGATTTTTAAAAAAAATTATTTTTAAATTTAAAAAAAACTTTCTGTAACTTGATCGAGTAAATATAATACTAATACATACTAGCGCTTATGATTATAAGTAATATTATTGAAAATTTTAAAATTTTTAAAAATATAGTAAAATTTTCTTCAAAAAGAATTAAAATTATATTCTATTCTGAAAACAAAAATTATCTAAAGTATTCTTATTTATTGATTGAATCTTTTTCAAAGATTTATCCAAATCAAATTTTATATGTGAGTTCTGATAGAGATGATTATATCCATAGTTTAAAAGTAAAAAATCTATATGTAGGATACGGTTTTTTTTTACAATATTTTTTTTTAAAAATAAAAGCTAATAATTTTTTTTTAACTACAACAGACTTAGGTAATAGTATTTTAAAAAAAACTAAGAATATAAATAGATATATTTATTATTTTCATTCTGCCGTTAGCACTCTAAGAGCTTATACAAGTAAAGCTTTTGACAATTATGATATGATTTTATGCAACGGGGATTATCAAGTAAATGAAATAAAAAAAAGAGAAAATTTAAATAATTTTAAAAAAAAAAAACTTATTAAATGTGGTTATTTATATTTTGATTATTTAAAAAAAAATTCAAATTTTAATAAAAAAAAAAATGACGAAATTTTAATCGCACCATCATGGAATTATAAAGAAAAAAATTTTATTAATGAAGATTTCGAAAAGATAATTGAAAAACTTCTATATTATAATTATAAAGTAAGGTTCAGACCGCATCCAGAACATTTTAAAAGATCTCTGGTTTTTCTTAATAGAATTAAAGATAAATTTAATTCTGAAAATTTCTATTATGATGACAATATTGAAAATATTAATTCGATGGAAAGGGCTAAGTGTTTGATTACTGATAACTCTGGTATAGCAATTGAATTTACATTAGTTCTAAAAAAACCAACTTTATATTATGAGTCTAAAAATAAAATTCACAATGATGAAATTAAAGACTATGAGTCATTACAAAGTTTCGAGGATACTGTGAAAGACTATTTTGGTTTCAAATTTAAATATGACGAAATTCAAACAATCAACAAGTTAATTAAATATTCCATAACAAGATTTAAAAAAGAAAAAATCAAAAAGATTGATAAATTTACAAAGGATAATTTTTTCAATATGTTTAATGCAATTAATTTTGTTAAAAAAAATATAAGAGAAATATTATATTAAAGTATTTACTTTTTAAAATTTAAAAAAAAGTTAATTTGATAGAACCTCAATTCCTGTGTGAAAACTATTCTGGCTGGACTATTAAATATCGGGTTTTTTTTATTATATCGTCTTGAATCAATTTAAAGTTGCTCGCTTTTTCTGCTTATTTTAAGTTTTTTAAAAAAAAGGCTTATTTTTTAAGCTTAACTCACATTGACTTACCTTATATTTACCATTATGTACGTTCTTTCTTGCTCTGAGTAATTAGTATTTAGGAGCAAAATAATAAAAATGTATGCAGCTACACGAGCGCACTTGCGCCATAGACTGTGTCGAGCTCTTTAAAATTGTTTATTGGAAGAGAAGCGTGGACGGCTATTTTGTAAAAAAAATTGTCGTACATGCTTTTATTAACTGTACAAACTATTTTGTACGCCGTGTTTAAATTTATTTAAACACATTAAAAGCTTGTGTACGCCGTTATTAAACTTGAGAGTTTGATCATGGCTCAGAACGTAC
>Ga0194129_10007097_pt1 | contig 13472 bp, 12 predicted proteins | sample TA2KigCa35mmetaG_FD_150862 | JGI IMG/M metagenome (GOLD analysis project Ga0194129, IMG submission 150862) | Freshwater microbial communities from Lake Tanganyika, Tanzania - TA2015038 Kigoma Deep Cast 35m | ecosystem: Environmental > Aquatic > Freshwater > Lake | place: Tanzania: Lake... | reverse complement strand
GGGATCGATAACAACAGAGCATGACAAGGCACTCATCCAACAGATCCGAGCATCTTCTAAGAAGCTGATAACGATCGGGGCCTGCGCTAATGCCGGAGGCATACAAGCACTAAAAAACTTTGCGAATATAGACTCATATAAAGAAATAGTATATGCAAGACCAGAGTACATTAGCACACTGGCCACATCAACTCCTATATCGGATCATGTACATGTTGACTTTGAGCTGCAGGGTTGCCCGATTAATAAGGAGCAATTATTAGAAGTCATAAACAGTTTTGTATTAGAAAAAGTCCCTTGTATTAAATCGCATAGTGTCTGCATAGAATGTAAAATGAAAAATAATGTCTGCGTATCCGTTGCTCATGGCAAGCCTTGCCTTGGGCCTGTAACACATGCAGGCTGTGGAGCAATATGTCCTTCTTATAATAGAGGCTGCTATGGATGTTACGGGCCCAAAGAGACACCTGATCCATCGGCCCTCACATCATGGTGGGAAAAGCATCTAAACACGCGTAAAGAGACTATAAAAGGATTACTGAGCAACTTCAACTGTGCAGCAGAAGCATTTAAAAAAACGTGGAAAAAGTACGATGAGTGAAGAAAAAGAGATCAAAGTTAAAGTCGGAACAAAATCGCGTACAATACATGTAGACTACCTAGCGCGAGTAGAAGGCGAAGGGTCTTTATATATCAGAACAAACCAAAATAAAGTCGAAGAACTTACACTAAAAATTTTTGAGCCACCTCGATTTTTTGAGGCGCTGCTAAGAGGCCGCTCTCATACGGATGCACCAGACATAACCTCGCGCATATGCGGAATATGCCCTGTTGCTTACCAAATGAGCGCCGTGTGTGCCCTTGAAGAGGGGCTGGGTATAAATATTCCCGAATATATCCACCAGCTTAGGCGCCTTTTGTACTGTGGAGAGTGGATAGAAAGCCATACTCTTCATATATTTATGCTTCACGCCCCAGATTTCTTACATTATGCAGATATGGTGCAGATGTCAAAAGAACATCCTGATATTGTAAACATGGGTCTTAGGATTAAAAAGGCTGGTAATGAGATCATTAAAAACTTAGGAGGCAGACAGATCCACCCCATCAACGTAAAAGTGGGAGGCTTTTATAAAATCCCCTCGGAAAAAGAACTTACCTCTCTTATTCCTATCCTGACAGAGGCACTTAGGATGTGTAAGCAATCGATGTATTGGATAAACACCCTTACTTTCCCAAATTTTGACAGATCTTATGAGTATGTAAGTATTTACAACGACAATGAATACCCCATTTCCAGAGGTCGTATTGTATCATCATCAGGCCTAAACATCACTGCAGGAGAGTTTCTTTCACACTTTGAAGAACAGCAAGTACACTATAGCACAGCACTCCACTGCATGATGAAAGGCAAAGGTGCTTACCTTGTTGGACCAATGGCACGATACAATCTATGTCGAGACAAGCTCTCTACAAGTACCCTCCAGCTACTGGATGAGATCCAATTTGAAAAGGCATGTACTAATCCCTTCCGTAGCATCATTATAAGGATGGCTGAAGTATACTACGCAATAGAAGAGGCTATACGTATAATTTCTACATTTAAAGATTACTCCATGTCTCCTTCGATCGAATATAAGATAAAAGAAATGACATGTCATGCGGTAACGGAAGCGCCCAGAGGGCTTTTATTTCACAAATATCAAATCAACAGCGATGGGAATATTACAAATGCCAATATCATCCCACCTACATCGCAAAACCAAAGAACAATAGAAAATGACCTATACAAGATTGCATCAGATGACAAAAGTCTTTCTGATGATCAACTAAGATATAAATGTGAAGTAGCTATAAGAAATTATGACCCTTGCATATCATGTTCTGCACACTTTTTAAACCTTGAAAGAAAAAAAATGTAATTCATTTGGCTTAAAATGCGATCTGCTCCTATAACCTCTATTAGAGCAAGTTTCAAACAGGAGCATACCGTAATGGATGAACTCATTATCATAGGCATTGGTAATCCTTTTCGTGGGGATGATAGAGCTGGATGGGTAGCGATAGAGCGTCTTGCTGAGCAAAACGAAAAATTACCTCTAAACAAAACTCGTGGCGATGTTGGAGAACTCGTTGATAAGCTTGGTTCTCATAAAAAGGTCATAATCATCGATGCTTGCAGATCGGAAGATCCTGCCGGCACGTGGAAAAAGATCGACGCAATCAAGGACCAAATGCCAAGCGAAGCACCAGTCACATCTACACATGGAGCCACTCTATCTCAAGTCATCGAAATGGCCAAAAACTTAGATAGAATGCCTGAAGAACTTACAATCTTTGCCATCAGTGGAAAAGACTATGACCTAGATGAGTCTCTGACAAATGACGTTGATAAAGCAATCTCTGCGGTAATACAAGAAATCCTAAAAGATAAAGATGTACAAGCATGCATGAACAAAGCGTAATAGATGCTCTGGTTAAGAAGATCCTTAATATTGCAAAAAAGGAAAATGCTCAACTCGTAACTAAAGTGAAAGTAAGGCTAGGTGCTTTCTGTCATATGGATGAAGGCCATTTCAAAGAGCATTTCATTATTTCAGCAGCAGGAACCATCGCACAGGACGCCATAATAGAAGCAGAGTTATCAAATGATGAACATGATGAAAATGCCCACTTTGTTACCCTTTTAAGTATAGATGTTACCAGCTAATACACTCCTATATCGAATATCTATTTGCATATCAGGCTGCGTGCAAGGAGTGGGCTTTAGGCCTTTTGTCTTTAACCTTGCTAATAAACATTCTCTAAAAGGCTATGTAAAAAATACTAGTGCTGGCGTAGAAATAAATGTCGAAGGAAACTGTAAAGCTATTGATGCTTTCCAAAATGACCTTATATCACAAAAGCCAAAACTCGCTTGGTATGAAAAAATACAAATACAAGAGATGCCCCCCAGCTTTTTTAGTTCTTTTATCATCGATAACAGCTCTGTAGATAATGAAGTATCCTTAGCCCTGCTTCCTGACACAGCGATATGTGATATCTGCAAAAGTGAACTGTTGGACCCTTCCAACAGAAGATATAAATACCCCTTTGTCCATTGCATGGGATGTGGACCTAGATTTTCTTTATTTGAAAGCATGCCTTTTGACAGAAAAAACACAACTATGAAGGACTTCACACCCTGTGATACTTGCCTCAAAGAGTATACTGATAGCAAGAATCGAAGGTTTTTTTCACAAACCATATGCTGTAGTGAGTGTGGACCAAAACTTACGCTATATGACAAAAACCAAAATCCTATCGCAAAGGAGCATGAGGCAATTAAAATAGTAAAGGAAGAACTTCTTAATGGTAAAATAGTGGCCATCAAAAATACTGGGGGCTTTCTTCTGCTCTGTAATGCTACAAATGAATCTTGTGTTCAAAGATTGCGAAGCATAAAAAAAAGAACTAAAAAACCATTTGCAGTCCTTGCTCACTCCCTAGATAGCGCTTGCGCTCTTGGTCACATAGGAACCGTCGAAGAAAAAGCTTTGACCTCCTACGCATCACCGATCACCCTTTGTAAAAAAAAAGAAAATAGTAACATCGCACCTTCAGTATGCTCAGAGAGCCCTTACGTAGGTATCATGCTTCCCAGTACAGCGCTTCTACTGCTTCTTACAGAGGATATGCCCGTTCTTGTTGCAACAAGTGGAAACATATCAAGCATGCCTTTATGCATCTATGACTCGGAAGTGTTTTCCACCCTTTCGGAATGTGATTTTTTTCTTTCTCACAATCGAAAAATCGCAAGTAGGATAGACGACTCTGTCGTCCATATCATTAATGAGTGTGTATCTACAATAAGAAGGGCTCGCGGTTACATCCCATCAGCATTTTCCATTCCAAATTCTATGAGTATATCTACACCCATTTTATCATCAGGCTGTGACCTTAAAAACAGCTTTGCTCTTGCATCAAAGAATAAGATCTACCTCAGTCAATATATTGGAGACTTAAGCTCACTTCAATCTATATCTCACTACCAAAGCAGTATTGAATTTTGGAAAGGTCTACTATCTATAAAAAGTCATTTAGGGGTTTGTGATATCCATCCAGATATGATAACAACAAAAACGGTACAAAGTATAAACACAGCAACGGCACATGTACAACATCATACCGCTCACCTTCTTGCTAATCAGCTAGAGAACAACATACCATATCCATACCTCGGAGTGGTATGGGATGGTACTGGGCTAGGTGATGACCATACCGTTTGGGGAGGTGAATTCTTTGAAGTCACCGAGCATCGTATCCAAAGGATTGGATCGATGGAATCTTTCCCCCTACCCGGGGGAGATAAAGCAGTGAAAGAACCCAGGCGCTCATGCCTCGGTGCCCTTACACAAATAAAATCATCTGCACTCATCACATGGGCTAAACAAGTACTATCCGATGAAGAAGTCAAAGTACTATCTCAATGTATTTCCTCTAAGATAAATACACCCATGACATCAAGTATAGGTAGACTTTTTGATGCTGCCGCATCTCTTCTAAATATTTGTCATACTAATGAATTTGAAGGTCATGCAGCAATACTATTAGAAAAGTTAGCCCTTAATGCAAAAAAGAAAAATACGGAATATGTGATACCGATTACAAAAAAAGAAAACTTCTATGAAGTTAACGCTTTAAAAATCTTAAATGAAATGTACACAGATAAAAAAAATGGTGTGCCTCTACCTGAAATCGCTTATGGATTTCATCTGGCATTAGCCCGTATAATCAGGAATATTACAGAAATTGTTGATTTAAAAAGAGTAGCTCTATCTGGTGGGGTCATGCAAAATAAGTTACTTGTTGAGCTAACCCATTTAGAACTAAATAATATAGGCGCTTGCGTATACATACACAAAGTCATACCAACAAACGATCAAGGCATCGCAGCAGGTCAACTATTGCATCTTATGATGCAGAATCAACATCATCACCATTTATAAGTGGCGGATTAAAGAGCACTTTAGTAGCAATTTTCTCTGTTTTGTCGGATCTATGCATTTTCGCTCTCAACTCATCAGCTCCGATAACAACAAAAGCAGCCACATCCCTAAATGGAATGAGTCCAAAAAATGGAACTTTTGATACTAAATTTATAATAACATCCACTACACTTGAGTGCGCAAGCCTCTTAAAGTAAGACTCTTGAACTAACTCTAGGAAGGGTTCTCTTTCTTTGACTTTTACAGCCATAAACCACCTAAAACACGATGCATCACCATCCGCGCCCGTACTTATTTTATCATATATCCAACGAGGAATCAATATATTATTTTTAACTACACAAGTCACTCATTATTAATTAATTAAAATCACATGATTACAGAGAGTCTAGGAGCTAAAACACAACTGTTATTAAGACATCAAAACTCCAGAGCAAAGACCCTCTTTTCTACTCTGATTAAGATGAAATGAATGCAACACGGATATAAAAATCCGTTTGAAGGTTTTAATAATTTTGTATTTATGGCAAATTTTGCAGGATCCACTAAGCATGAAGTGGATAAAATAAATACAGTGATTAAAAAAGAACTCTCATCATTTGTTGAAATCAAAGAATCTTCTTTGATTAAAACAGATCAGAAGGTGTTGATAATATCGATTTTAGTGGTTTAAATTCAGGAGGTTTTCTGGAATATTCACTAATATCTTTGACAGACACAAACGGAAAAGACCTCAAAAATACAAAAGGCTACTTTATCATTTAAAATATCTATAGAAGTGAACAAAACACAACACAACTGCTTTGCTGTAATTTGGTATAAGACATGTTTTTTAAAAACTCAAAAAAATACAGCTAGTATGATTTCCGATTCCTTAAAGCTCCTGTTAAAAGACTTTCGAAATGAATATAGTCAAGTAAACGAGGAAAAACCGTGTTTTAACTTTTACCTGTCATAGTACTATCGAAAAATCACATCATTTTTTCTTGTAAAAATCTTATGTTTAGAGCTTACTCAACATAGTATAATTTATTCTATTTGGTGAATAACATGTGCTTAGCCTTGCCAGGAAAAATAATGAAAACCTTTTCAGAAGACGGTATTTTAATGGCAGATGTTGACTTCTCAGGGGTAACGAAAAAAGTTTGTTTATCTTTCACCCCCGAAGTAGACATAGGAACATATGTCGTAGTTCATGTAGGTTTTGCCATAAGTATTCTTGATGAGCAAAATGCTAAGGAGACTCTAAATCTTTTCAAAGAAGAGCTCTTATGAAATTTGTAAATGAGTATAGAGACCCTTCTCTTGTCAGGCTCCTTGCAGAAAAGATCAAAAAAACAGCAAAAAAAAACTGGACTATCATGGAAGTGTGTGGAGGACAGACACATTCTATCGTCAGATCTGGCCTCAACAAGCTACTACCCGATAATATACAACTGATTCATGGTCCAGGATGTCCTGTATGTGTAACACCTATTGATCTTATTGATATGGCCATTGCGATCGCTCTTACACCCAATACTATCTTGTGCTCTTTTGGAGACATGTTACGAGTCCCAGGATCATCTTTTGATCTAATAAAAGCTAAAGCTCTAGGTGCTGATGTGAGAATAATCCTATCCCCAATCGATGCTGTGCACATTGCCAAAAAAAATCCTAATAAAGAGGTTGTTTTATTTGCTGTAGGTTTTGAAACTACAGCCCCAACGAACGGTATGACCATCAAAATGGCTAATGACCTTAAGGTAGTTAATTTTTCTCTTTTGTCCTCTCATGTATTAGTTCCCCCGGCTATAAAGTATATCATGTCAGATCCTGAATCAAAAGTAGATGGCTTCCTAGCTGCAGGCCACGTATGTACTGTCACTGGTTATAAACAATACCATGAGCTAGCAAAAGCTACTGATACTCCTATTATTATTACAGGATTTGAACCCGTTGACATCATGCAAGGAATTAGTCTTTGTGTTGATATGCTAGAAAAACAAGAAACTGGCGTTAAAAACCAATACAGCCGTGTTGTTAAAGAAAGTGGTAATAGACAAGCCCAAGAACTTATATCCGATGTATTTACCGTTGTAGATAGGCATTGGAGAGGAATAGGATCTATCCCAAGCAGCGGTCTTGATCTAAGTAGTAAATATAAGACATTTGATGCCACATACCGTTTTACTATTAAAACAGATGCTCCATCTTTAGATAGTGGCTGTCTAAGCGGGATGATCATGCAAGGAAAGTGCAAACCTTCCGACTGTCCCCATTTCGGAAAAAAATGCACTCCACAGACTCCTCTTGGCGCTCCCATGGTATCAACAGAAGGGGCTTGTTCCGCCTATTACCTTTATTGCGACAAAGGATCATCATGAATAACTTCAATTGCCCAATACCTCACTATCAAGAAGATGTTATCACCCTTTCCCACGGTAGTGGCGGTAAACAGACCTCTGATCTTATCGAAAATATATTCCTCTCCCCATTTTCTTCAGAAGAAATAAAAAAGATGCACGATGCTGCGTTCATCCCTTCTATCGGAAGATCTATAGCTTTTACAACAGACTCATTTGTAGTTGACCCTATCTTCTTTCCTGGAGGAGATATCGGTACTCTGGCAATCACCGGCAGTGCCAACGACTTAGCAGTATGCGGAGCTCGACCCATATACATGTCATCTGCATTTATCATTGAAGAAGGTTTCTTGCAGTCTGATCTTAAAAAAATTGTAGCCTCTATGCATCAAGCCGCCCTCTCTCAAGGGATCCAAATCATAGCAGGTGATACAAAAATTATAGAAAGATCGACAGGTAAAAACATCTTTATCAATACAACAGGCATAGGTGTCCATATGGTAGATGTTCTTCCTGAGCCCTACCGTATTGCAGATGGAGATCTAATCATAATAAGCGGTGATGTGGGCCGGCATGGAATGGCCATCATGGCAAAAAGAAACGACCTGCAGTTTGCAAATCCACTATATAGTGACTGCGCTCCAATCTTTCCCATGATTGAAAACCTCTTAGAAAATCATGTTGAGCTACACTGCATGAGGGATATTACACGCGGAGGACTTGCAACATCGCTTGTTGAGCTATCAGAACTTTCTTCTAAGCACTTCATTATAGATGAAGAGCTCATCCCTATAGCCAAAGAGGTAGAATCTGCCTGTGAGATCCTTGGAATTGATCCCCTATTTGTCGCGTGTGAAGGTCGTTTTGTACTCTTTACCCCACCGAAATATAAACAGCAGGTCTTGGATATATTACATTCGTTTGAGACAAGCAAAAATGCATGTGTCATAGGTCACGTCGATGTAAGAAAATCTCCATCTGCAGTCCTATGCAACTCATATGGGATAGAAAGACCTTTATATAAGCTGTACACAGAACAGCTTCCGCGCATATGTTAACATCGAGAAAGAACAATGAACTCAAATGAAATGTCCATAGGTTTAATGGTTCTTTTGGCTGTTAGTTTAGGTATTAGGCACGGATTTGATCTAGACCACCTAGCTACTATTGACGCTATAGCTCGCTCTATGAAAGAACGTCCTACGGTCTCAAGGCTTACTGGCTTTTTATTTTCACTGGGACACGGTATAATTGTTATATTATTTTGCCTTCTTCTTGGCTCCGGATTCGTTCAGTCGTATACTCCAGCATGGCTTGAAATTTTAGGTAAAGGAATATCCATTTTTTTCCTTATTGTATTTGGAATAATTAACCTAATAGGTGTGCTGACGAGAAAGCATTCTAGTGATGTTCCTAAAGGAATCAAAAGCTTCCTATCACAAAAAATCTTTTCTAAGCAAAATTCACCTTGGATGATCATCCTGATCGGAGGATTATTTGCTTTGTCTTTTGATACATTCTCTCAAGCTGCCCTATTTTCTTTATCCGCTGGATTAATAGCAAAACAGGCCCTTTGTTTTATATTGGGTATAGCGTTTATGTTTGGAATGATGATCTCAGATGGTATCAATGGTATAATCGTTGCTAAACTTATTCGTATCGCAGATACAAAATCTCGCTATATTTCAAAAGGATTGGGCATCCTAATCTCATGCTTCAGTCTATTTCTTGGTATCTATGGATTGCTCAACTGATTCACATAAAAGTCTATCCTAAAAGAAAAACAAGCGCCCTTCAAAATGTATACTGCTAAATTTTGTATTGTCTCTTACTTGCATATAAAAGGACTACAACATGATTTTTAAAACGTGAGTTTCAATGCTTACAAAAGCTCTGTAATAACAAAACAAAGTGTCAAAAAATCTAACTCCGCTTTCGAATATGTAGACTAAAAACTTGTGACGGCAATTTACTATCTACTTTAAAAAGCAAAACACACTTTCGAAATTAAACTCTAAATAGAACAATCTTAAAGTTGTTTACATAGGCAAAAAAAAGTTTTTTAAATATAAGCAGGATAGAACAAGGATTTATTCATGCAAATCGTCTCTTCAGCAGAACAGGCCATCTCTTCCATACGTCCCGGAACAAGGATATTTGTGCAAGGAGGTGCAGCCACCCCGTTGCGGTTGCTAGATGCTTTGTATGAAAAAAAAGAATCATTCCACGACTGCGAACTCATCCATATCCACTTAGAAGGTAACATTCCTCATGGAAAAAAAGACTTCTATAAAAGCTTTCGCACTACAAGTCTTTTTGTTGGGGAAAATGTCAGAAAATCGCTAGACTACCATTACAATGATTATCTTCCTTGCTTTCTATCCGAAATCCCAGATCTGTTTAGAAAAAACATCCGACCTTTAGATGTAGCCCTTATCCATGTGAGCCCTCCTGATGAGCATGGGCTATGCTCTCTGGGAACAAGTGTCGATGTGGCAAGAGCTGCGTGTGATAGTGCCAAACTCATCATAGCACAGATTAACAAACAGATGCCCCGAGTGCATGGCGATGGACTGCTTCACAAAGACCACATTCATTTTGCCATAGAGATAGACGAACCCCTACACGAGGCCCGGTCTTCTACAAGTAGCGACATAGAAAAAAAGATCGGTTTTTTTGTAGCCAGTCTTATTGAAGATGGCTCTACGATTCAAACTGGCATAGGTAGGATTCCTAATGCGGTTCTCTCTGAACTCAAGGACCACAAAAACCTCGGTGTACATACTGAGGTATTCTCCGATGCCCTTTTACCACTCATAGAAAAAGGAATTATTAACAACTCCCAAAAGGTTGTCTATCCCGGCCGAACTGTCTCATCATTTATTATAGGGACAAAAAAACTTTACGATTTCATCGATGATAATCTTATGTTTGCAAATCTAGATGTAAGCTTCGTCAACAACCCTCACATCATAGGAAAAAACCCTAAGGTTGTAGCAATTAACTCCGCTGTTGAAGTCGATTTAACAGGCCAGATATGCGCAGATTCCATCGGCACTAAGATTATCTCAGGCGTAGGCGGACAAATAGATTATATGCGTGGCGCAGTACTGTCTAAAAATGGTAAGCCCGTCATAGCACTGCCTAGTAGGACAGCCTCAGGCAGATCAAAGATTGTCTCTATCCTCGCTCCAGGAGCAGGCGTCGTTACTACAAGGGCCCATGCTCACTATATTGTGACGGAATATGGAATTGCAGATCTATATGGCAAAACTCTTGGCGAAAGGGCTAAGGTGCTTATCAGTATAGCACATCCCGATGATAGAGAATCTTTGAGTAAAGCTTGGCATGAACGCATACATCAACATTCATAATGGCTGAAAAAGATGAAAAAAAAGCAGATAAAAGATCCTTATATTCTGTGGTTTGATGAAATGACCATGAAAGACATAGCTCTTGTTGGCGGAAAAAATGCTTCTTTAGGCGAAATGTACTGCCATCTTAAAAAAAGAAAAATAAAAATCCCTCCAGGCTTCGCGATTACATCTGCTGGATATCGTTATCTACTCGACTATAACGATGTTGTAGAAAAACTAAGAGCGCTTTTTACCAACCTTAACGCCTCGGATTCTGTTTCTATAGCAAGAGCAGGCGCTGCTGCCAGAAAGATCATTCTTTCTTGTGAGATTCCTCAAGATCTGAACCGAGCAATCTGCAAGGCATACCAAAAACTTTCCAAACAATGCAAAGAAACATCGTGTCATGTGGCAGTAAGATCCTCTGCAACTGCCGAAGACCTGCCCGAGGCAAGCTTTGCAGGGCAACATGAATCTTTCCTAAATATCCGTGGAGAGAAGCATATACTTACATCCTGCTTACGCTGTTTTGCCTCTCTTTTTAAAGATAGAGCTATTGCCTATAGACAAGAAAATAATATTGACCATTTCACCACATCGTTATCTATAGGTATCCAAAAAATGGTTCGCTCCGATGTAGGGAGCTCCGGTGTCATATTTACGGTAGATACCGAATCTGGATTCCAAGATCTCATCTTTATTACTGCAAGCAATGGCCTTGGGGAAAATATCGTTCAGGGAGCTGTCGATCCTGATGAATTTTATCTCTTTAAACCAACACTTAAAAAAAAACTCTACCCCATTATCCATAAAACACTTGGAAGTAAAAAAACAAAAATCATCTATGGCAAATCTAAAACTCAATCCATAAAAAAGATTACCACCTCAAAACGAGAACAAAACAGCTTCAGTATTACAGAAAATGACGCGATACAACTTGCCAAGTGGTCTTTGGACATAGAAAGCCACTATAGCAAACGTAATGGCAAATGGACACCGATGGATATAGAGTTTGCTAAAGACGGTAAAACAGGGGAGCTTTTTATTGTTCAGGCAAGACCTGAGACTACCCTATCAAAACGACCTTCCCATATGATAACTCAATATAGCTTAACACAAAAAGGTCGTACACTTTCTCGAGGAAAAAGTGTGGGGAATAAAATAGGTCAAGGGAAAGCACGTATTATAGAGAATATAAATGAGATGCACCTTTTTAAAAAAGGAGAGGTCCTTGTCACCGAGATGACCAATCCGGACTGGGTTCCTATTATGAGGATAGCTTCGGCTATTGTCACTAATAGAGGAGGCAGAACATCACATGCTGCAATCGTCAGCAGAGAACTTGGACTTCCTTGTATAGTGGGGACTGGCGATGCAACAAAAGTTATAAAAACGGGACAAAATATAACCATCGATTGCAGTAAAGAAGAAGAGGGAATCGTCTATGATGGTCTTTGTAAAATCCATAAAGAAGACATAGATGTTCAAAATATCCCCAAGACAAAAACTGATATCATGGTAAACATAGGCCATCCTGAAGATGCGATCGCAATAAGCCTTTTACCTACAAAAGGTGTGGGCCTAGCCAGGCTTGAGTTCATTATCTCTGAGCATATAAAAATACATCCTATGGCCCTTATTTATTTCGATAAGATCAAAAATAAAAAAGTGAGAGAAGCAATTTCTTCACTTACACATGAATACAAAGATAAAAAACAGTATTTTATAGATAAACTAGCTAGCGGTGTGGGTTTGATTGCCGCGGCCTTTTATCCTAGAACGGTCATAGTTCGCTTCAGTGATTTTAAAACGAATGAATACTCCCATCTAATAGGAGGAGAAAGCTTTGAGCCCAAAGAAGAAAACGCAATGATTGGCTGGCGTGGAGCTTCTCGATATTATAAAGAGGGATACAAAGAGGGATTTGCCCTAGAGTGTGCTGCCATCAAAAAAGTTCGCGATGAAATGGGCCTCACTAATGTTAAGGTCATGATACCAGTATGCAGAACACTAGAAGAAGGAAAAAAAGTACTGAGCACTATGAAAAAAAATAGCCTTACCCAGGGTAAAAATAGCCTTGAGGTCTATGTCATGTGTGAGATCCCCAGCAATGTCATCCTAGCTGAAGAGTTCTGCTCTCTTTTTGATGGGATGAGCATAGGTAGCAATGACCTAACCCAAATGGTTCTTGGTGTCGATAGAGACAATGACAGGATCTCAGACTTATTTAACGAAAAAAATCCAGCGGTAAAAAAATTTATCCATCATGTCATATCAGTAGCCAAAAAGAAAAAATGTAAGATCGGCATCTGCGGAGAAGCCCCATCTGTATATCCTGAATTCGCTCAATTCCTTGTGGACTGCGGTATTAATAGTATAAGCTTAAGCCCCGATGCTGTGGTAAAAACACTAATCCAGATTTCAGATTACGAAAAAAAGTAGATAATGGAGACTTTCAGTGTAATTTTCACATCTGACAGGATTATCTTATTTTGCTGCCTTGCATAAAACGGCTCTGTTTTGTGAAATTTTTGCATTTTCCCCTAAATACCGTGGCAGGGAAGTCACGAATTTAATTTCAATATGTAAATTGTTATAATTGTCCTTTTTAACAACAGTTTCACATACGCTGACACAGGGGGTATTGCTCAGTGCTGCGTAATTCATCTTGTCCGGCTGAAAAAGAGTTTTGAGAGCAGCCTTCACCTCTTCCCCTATCAAGAAAAACTCATCGCGCACTTCCCCTTCTATCGATAGAAAATCATCTACGCCATCCTCTTTCT
>Ga0194129_10007096_pt1 | contig 13473 bp, 23 predicted proteins | sample TA2KigCa35mmetaG_FD_150862 | JGI IMG/M metagenome (GOLD analysis project Ga0194129, IMG submission 150862) | Freshwater microbial communities from Lake Tanganyika, Tanzania - TA2015038 Kigoma Deep Cast 35m | ecosystem: Environmental > Aquatic > Freshwater > Lake | place: Tanzania: Lake... | reverse complement strand
TATACTCTTTCAGCAAATTACTCATAGTTTTACATCCTTACGTCCGTACCTAAACAAGCCCAAAATCTGATTCGCAGCGGCGAACGAGCCCGTAAATTTGTACGCGTTGCCCTTGTAGATAAATACTACGCCCTCGACGGGCGAGGTGATATTTTCGAGAGATTTTAATTTTTGCATCTGTGCAGAAAGGATCCCCATCGCATTCTCGTCGCCCGATGATTCAATAGCAGACACCGCCTTCGATACCTCTCCCTTGAGTCGAGTCACTTCTTCGTCGGTGTCGTCGATCAACGTAGACTCGAGGCCCTTCAACAACTCGACCGCGAAGTCGTTGATCGCCAGCTCCACGGGCCGTACGTAGCGCTTCATCCTCTCAGGACAACTCTTGACAAAATCATTTATCATACCATGGTCTGATTTATCGGCATTTTTTCTGATGTCAACCAGCGTCGGAGCACCGGGCTCTGCCATGCAACGCTGGACCAACAACTTGGTCAACTGGGGCGATAAGCCTAAGGCTTCCGCGTCGAAGCGCGTCTTCGTCTCGATGTAGTCTCGCATCGTGGCGGAACCATCGAGGCCGGTCTCGCCTAATTCGTCAAAGATCCGAGAAACAGCCGTATCGAGGATCGTATCGTCGGACAACTTTTTCATTCGTGCCAACGCCGGACCCCGGATTTGCCAGCCACGTTCTTGCACTGCAGCCTGCATTCGTTCTACGTTGTTCGTCAAAATATCCACTGCGCCACGGTCATCGTCGACCATCTGTACTTCACCATCTTCTACCTTAAAAATGGGCCACGCGTGGAAGACGACGTTATTAGAATCGTAGTTGATGACGTTGGGATTCTTGGTGTAAATGACTTCTACAGAATACCAATAGTTGGATGCCGGACCGAACACCTTCAATTTATTTTTTTGTCCTACTGCACCCATGGCTCCATTCAAAACCTTAAAAGCAGAGTTGAATGCGTCCGTCAGGTTGCCGCGACCAGCGAACTTTGAAGCTAATCCAGCAGCGTCCATGCCACCGTGAGATATGTCTCCTCCTGCGCGGGCGACCTTTAGAGAATCCGTAGCGACGTCCCAGGAAAAGACAAGATTGAGCCCATCGAGCTTTTCACTGGCTTTTTCTAATTTACCCGAAGCTGCGGACGTGAGGATCCGCGCGATTTCGTCGAAGGTGAGGTCGCGATTGTCATACAAGTGCGAAATATGACCAACGGCACCGCCCATTTCAATCCTCGTCTTTTTCGTTGAGGGTTTGATTGGTCTTACGAGCCGACTTAAGCTCGTTCTTCAGGTGGGTCAACACGCTGCGGTAATGAGAACGCTTTTCTGACCCGCGAGGATATTTGTTTCTCCAGTATTCTGCGTCAGCGCAGCGCTGCTCGAGGTCGGCCACGTGTTCGTCTGAACCCCAAGGAACTCGGCGATCACCAGTAATCTCCGCTTCCCTAATTCGCCCCTCATCTAGGACGAGTAGCTTTATCAACTCTCTCAACGCCGGCGTGTACATCACGATTCCTTTTCGGCCTTATCGACGGCATTTTTAAAAGCGCCCCAGACGTATAATCTAATATGCTCGTCGGTGACCGGACTCGTCGTCGTAAGACTAAAATGTTTACGAACTACGTCCAAAAATGAGGGGGTTACATCGACTTCCAATATTCCACCCTTCGGTAACGCAATATTTCTTCGCATCATACTTACACCTTACTTTTTCTTGGGAGTAATCGGTACAGGACCCGAGGCGTCTTCAGCACCGGGTTTCTTGCTTTTTTCGACATCGGGAGCTTTAATTACGTTCGGTTTGATAGATACTTTTTGTGGACCCGAAGTCTTTTTCATCTCAACGCCGGCAGATTTATCGCCAGGATCTATGGCTTCCGAACCTGGGACTTCGCCTGTTACAATCTGAGAAATACCTTTGAGAAAAGCGAGCAGAGCGGTTTTTTCAGCGGCTTCAAGGTCGTCAAAATATTTGCTGAGAGAAGACTTGACTTCGTCGTCATTAAAAGACTTGCCAGAACGAATAGAATTTAGTTTGGAGATCACGTCCTCTACGGTTATGTTTCCTTTTTGTAATTTTTCGATTTCTGGACCTGCGTCGGGTTTTTCTTCGGTTCTTTTATCTGTTGAGCCACCCGTTGCGTCTTGTTTTTCTTTTTCCTGCAGAGCTCGTTTTTGTAACGTCGCCTTGAGGCTTTCTTCTATAACGTTGGTGATATACGAATCGATTGTTTTACGTTTCATGATTTCCCATTTATTACTTATGGTTGAATCTTAAATAGGTCAATGGCTAATACACAAGTTCTATTTTCGTAGTCAGTCTCTAATATTTTTACAGTATTAGCAACAAAAGGTCCAGGAAATACAGCTAATTCATCGCCAAGAGTAATAACCAAAGAATGAATTGGATTTTTTGTTAAAGAAATATTTTTTATAAAATTGAAACCTTTATTCGTCGTTGTCTTGATGTCAAGTCGCGGATCGTTCGTAACGTCGATGCCTAACAAAACGCCAGAAAAAAAGTAATCTTTATTGACGACAAGTGAAGCCATCATAAAATGATCGTTCGTATTTTTTTTAATTTCAAATGCGTCTTGTAAAGAATCGCTTACCAGTTCTTTGGGTGGCGTATCAAATTGACTATACGTCATTATTCTTTGCTATATTATACGCTATATCTTTAAAAAGAATATCCGCATAAGTCGCATATTCTTTGTCTAGTTCAGTTATTTGATCAATATCTTTAGTGTAGATTTCCAAAATAACCTTATATTCGGATACTACGATCGTCGCGTTATGACCTATTTTTGTTTCATAATCAAAAAGACTAATAACAAAAGAATTTCTCATTTCGTTTGAAATAAACTTATAAGATTTTCGTAGTCTTTTTGGAGACTCTATTGTCTCCCATTTGTCTACGGGTATTATTGCAGCGCCGCTCGATAAAGGTTCTATCGGTAATTTCCCGAATATCATCGGCCGGCGAGCTCGATCGATAAATGATTCATGTAATTTTTTAAGACGAGTCATTTTATTTTAGTCCATTTATTTTCTTGTTCGTTATAGCCGTATTCACAACCCGACACTATTTTTGCATGTATATTTTCGCTAGAACTTATAAAAAAATCTCTTAAACGGGATTGAGCCCATCTTGATAACTCTATTTTTTTTTGAAAAACTAAAATTGAAGCTTCTTCAAAACTAAGAATTAAATTGCTATTTACGCAAACTTCTCTTATAACTTTAATAAAACAATATAATTCTTCTCTACTGGCTTCAAAAACTTGTAATTTTTCAATATCTAATTCTGTACTACCAATATCGGTTATTTTTTTTAAAACAAAATCTCTAAGCTCTTTTACTGATAAAGACATATTAAATCAATATTAATCCACCCACGACGGCAGATTCATTAAAATTAGATCCAAAAGTGTAAATCTTTTTATTACGATCGATTACGCAAGATCCACCCTTGTATTTCATGTCTCGTTCTTCGCCGATGCGATTTGAAACGATAACATTAGCGCCGGTTTCTTCTGCTAATTCTATCCAAGAACTGTCGGGGTAACCATAATCAGTGCCCCAGTTCGTCAACAAGGCTATCGTATCGACAGATCCTTTTTTGTAGAATCGTTGATCAGACTTGTAGAATTTATACGATTCTCTGTAGTTGTTCATTACATCACGACAAACTAAAGCGCCCAAACGTCCAACTGGCGTTGAAATTACTGGTGCTAGCGTCTCCGCCGATTCTGCCCATAGCGCGTCGGATCCCCAATGGTTGTGCTTTTGAGAATTACCAACAAGACCTGTAGGACCGACAATAGCCGCTGAGTTGTAGAGTTTTCCTTCACGGAGCTCGACGTACCCAAAAATTACATGACAGTCGAACTTACGAGCCAAGGGAATGAACGCTTCGGTTTGATATCCATCACGTTCTTGACAAACTGAAGATGCTTCTTCTTTGGATCTTAAAACATATCCACTCATGCACAGTTCGGGTAGCACAACTACTCGAGCGCCCTTACCAGCAGCTTCAAAAACGAGTTGCTTCGCAGTCGCAAGATTTTTGTGAACGTCCAGTAGCTCAGGTTTGTACTGAACTGCGGCGACAATACAGCCTAACTGCGTCATGTCAAAGTCCTCTTTGCTTAAGCTTCTTGTTCAAATAAATTCTAAAGGTTTCCAGATCTTCGATCATCTCTGGATGTTGGCGCAGAAGCTCTGCATCTTGAGGCGTTATCACGGGTTCGGTCGTAGATTTCCCAGCTCCATAAGGTGAAGCCAACTCGTCGATGTATTCTTTCATAATCTCAAGCGTAGCGACAGCGACGGTGTCGTAGTTTTCAAAGCGAGACTTGAACTTCTCCAGGACTCGATTCATAAACTGAAGGGCGCCGTTTGGATTCTTGAATCCTAATTTTGCCGCGATATTTTTTAGCTCAACTTCTCCCGACTTGTTGCGGCGGGTGCGACCAGCCTCAGGCTGCGATAAGTCAACAGCGTTAAGATCGGAATCTTTCATCTTTTTAAATGTTCTCTTTAGAGATTTCCCGGCGGGAGATTGAGGACCCACCTCGATGCCTCGAGCACCTGGATCGAGTTTCTGTATACTCGTCGAAGCAGCCAACTTTGGCGCTGGGCCGGCGCCTTTCCAAACCTTTTCCCCAGTAACAGGATCTGTTTCAAAATATTCTTTTAGAGATTGTTTTGGCAACTCAATATCCCCTAGCATTTTTCTAATTGTCAAACGAATTGTTTCTTCTATCTTCGAGTTACTTTTATCCATTTGATCTTTTCCTTCATCGTCTTCTTTTGCCTGCATAGCGTGAACCAAGGAGTCATACACATCAGGTACTTTATCGTCCGACAGTCCATCAATTATCGACGACAAAGCAACTTGTAATTCTTGTTTGGTGTTGGGCTTGTAGTCAACGTTAGCAGGATCAGTAACTGCTGCCGATGGATCAACGACCGGATTCACCTTTACTAATTCTGGCCCCAGTGCTTTGTCCTCGAGCAACATTTTTACCATGTTTCGAAGTTGCGCTTCGCTAACTGTTTTAATCATTTGTCACCCGAAAATTTTGCGTCTGTCCAACGTCGTCCGAAGTACAAAGTAAGCAAAGGGATAAAATAAGTGGACGTAGCGCCGACATCAAATTGTCTCAACTTTAGCGGTCCTATTTCTTCGAACATCGATATGACATACGCTGCAGTCGTCACGAAAAAAGAAACTGTTAAAAAAGTGACAGAAAGAGAAGCTTGACCAGAGCTATTCTTAATCCAGAACCAAGATGACTTAGGTCTTTCTGGTTTTTCTAACGCTTCTTCAACTGCAACTTCTGGTGATGGTGATGAGTTGTCTTCGGACATGGTACGATCCTCGCTTTCCTAAATATACTTGGTTGCGAAGATTATTGAGTAGCTTTCGAAATAGCGAAAGCAGTCAATATTGTTAGTGCTACTCCACCAGCTGCGCCGACGCCGATCCAGGCACCAACAGGCCATCTTGAGTTCTGTTCGTCTTTTAAAATCTTAACCTGGTCTTGAAGGGTTTTTATCGATCGATCTTTTGATCCGATGTTAGCTTCTAAAATTTTCTTGTCCGCATTAAACTTGGTTTCGGTATCTGCCAGTTTTTTATCGCAATCAGCTTGTTGTTCCTTAATCGTTCTCATTACGTCAATGTGAAGTCTTTCTTCAAAAGATTCAAATTCAACAATTACATCAGCGACTGCAGCTGGTGAAAGCAAAACTCCTGTAAATGGAGCTCTCTGCGAGCGCTTCATTGGAGACAATGCCAATCCAGGATCCTTTTCGCCAGGCAACAACTTCGGCATTGGCAAAGACCCTTTGACACCCTTCTCTGCGGGATCGGGATCTGGCGAGGGCGTACCTTGCGCTAACGCAATATTTGGCATCAGAAAAGAAACTAATAAAATTGTCGATACGAATTTTGTAAACTTCATAATCACTCCTCGGGCATTATTATCTTAAAACCTGTCACTTCAGCAAGTTTTTCAGCCAATTTATCAGGTTTGTCGCCATAAGTCCTAACGATTTTTTCTGCGGCGGATTTCTTCTTTGCATCAAATTCAATTTTCGCCGCCTCATATTCCTTCTCGATCGTTGCCATTCTCTCTTTGTATTTTCTTTCATTTTCTTCATATTTCGCGCGTTCCTCTTCTCTAGCTTTTTTAATATCGTTAAGCTCTTTCTCGTGAGACTCTTGCATTTTTTGCACGATGGTTTCATAAACGTCTACTTTCTTTTTGTAGAATAACAGTCCTAAAGCTACGCTTAAACCGACCGCCAAGTAGCCCCAAGATCTTTTTAAAAAACTTTTAATATCTTCCAACATAAAAACCTCAATTTGGTTTTGAAGGCTTTTGTTTTACCCTCGTAATCGTATCTATCGAATCAGTCGTTTCTTTTTGCTGAACCTTAGTCAACTTTAAAATGAGATCTTCATGGGCATTGAGACGATCGTTTAAAATCAAAATGGTTTCAGCTAGTTTCTTAGTTTCAAGCGCCACCAATGTTATGCTGGAAACAATTTTGGTAATATGTGCAGACGACACGATAGCTTCTTCGATTATGCCCTCCACCATCGTTCTAAGCGGACTTTTGGGTTTTTGACTCATGGTTCGTCGGTTCCGTTAATCATATCATACAATGCGTCTGCTTCGAAGTCAGTAGTCATAACCTCTTTTTTGGAACGGCGCTTCGAGGGACCATTCGCCAAAGTAGATCGTATCTTTCTATTGACTATTGAATCAACTATCGAACTGGCCTTAGGCATGTCCGCTACAACCATACGAGCAAATTCATCGAACAACTCTTGCATCGAAATATTATACTTAAACAATTTCGCTCTAAGAGAGAGATGAACTTCTTTGTCTAACTTAAAGTGTACGCTTTTTTTATCGACAAATATGTCTGATCTCATCAAGCACCTGGCGAAGCACCGGCGCGATCTGCAGCAGGCGATTGAAATTCTTCGTCTTCCACTTCGGATTTAGACTTTCCAATTTCCATGCCATAGATATCCATAAGATTTTCTTTGAACGCCTGAGCAACCGTTGGTTCGTAACCTTTCGTCAGAAAATTAACCGCTCTTCTTAGAATTGTATTACGAACTTCTAACAAGGCATCGTAATTGTCTACCAGACGCATAACACTATCTAAAAAATCCTCGACATCGATGTCTTCCGACGTTAACTTTTTATCTTCGCCGGCAGGTTTATCATCTTCTGCTTCTAAAAGAAAACGTCGAGTCATCATCCTGAAGTCTCTACCTTCGACCTTCGAAGACTTCGATTCTTTCTCGTAATCCGCTAAATACCTATCGATCTGCGCGTCGAGAGAATCTTCACCATCTTCTTCTTTTTCTTTTTCTCCAACTTCTAATAGGCTTTTTTTGACCTCTTCAGAGATTAATTCGCGGAGCCTGCTCATTTTAAGTTGTGCCATCACTTCACCACCTGAGCAATACCCTCAGCCTTTTTAACTCGATCTTCAATTACGTTCCAGTTAAACTCACGCATCTGCGCGATGAGATAAGACTTTTTATCTGTAAGATAGTCTCTGTAATACGCATGCTCCCACATGTCAACAACAATAACTGGATAGACGCCCATCGGCACATTGCCGCTGTGCTCGTCGATCATCACGTTGACGTACTTCCTCAAGAACATGTGATATCCACAGACTGCCCATCCAACCTTAGAAGCAAGCGCGCAGGCCATAAAATCTCGTTGCCAGTCCTCGAACGTACCGAAATCTCGTTCAAGACGTAGATACGACATTGAATCCATTACGATCTCTGAGTGAGGATCGAAACAATTAGAAAAATAAAGTTCATGTAACCATAAAGCATTAAGGTTAAAGGTTTCGTCGACTTTAAGATCTCTATACTCCGAGTGCCTAGAATTTGCGTCCGACCTGTCGACTGTGTCTAGTTTAGCAGAAACCTTATTGAAGGCCTCGACATAACCCTTATATAGCTCCTCATGAGCCGTCTTGGTTTTTTGAGATACAAGTTCTGAAACTTGTTTAAAAGGTTTGGGCTCGTGAACAAACGCTTCATCCAACTTTGGAAGTTTGGAGGTTACAGTTGTGTCTACGGCTTGCTTAACAAAGCCTTTCAACATTTTATCCAATTGTGTCTTATCAATCAAGCTCATATTCGTCCTCCAAAGTTTCCTTGTCAAGCATGAAGTCTTCACCTTCTGGAGTCTTAAGTATAATGTCCTTAGGACTTACAGAGACAACTGTGTATAGAATCTGGCTTTTCTTGTGTCGGATCTTCAAGTCTTTAGAGATGACTTCAGCTTCTTTGCCATCGACCTTTGCATTAAACGTTAAATCAACTTCTTCGGAGAGCTTGACAACCTTGTCGCGCCATTCCTCGCGCATGATTCTAATGATGTCTTCTTCTTGTAGTTTCTTCATAAGTTCTTGCTTCTAAATATAGCTTCACTAAGATTAAAAACGTTAATTCCAACCGAAGTTAAAATTTCTAATCCTGATATATCTCTATAAGGAACATCATAAATAACAGAAGATATTTCGGCGTTAACAATTAATTTAGCGCAATGTCGACAAGGAGAATGTGTTAAATACATCTGCTTTTTTTTATGAAAATTAAAATCACACTTTACTAACGCATTAACTTCTGCATGAATGAATCCGCTCTGTCCGGGTGATTCCGACTCCCTTTCGTGTGGCCCACCCCTGTAATTCCCATTATAGCCCATAGACAACATCTGAGAATTATCTTCAGAAACGATAATAGCTCCAACTTTTAAGGTGGGATCATACGACCTTTGAGAAATTAAATGAGCAATTGCCATCCACGTTTCTGGCCATGACGGTCGAATTAATTCCATTTTAGTTCTCCGGATTAATGATCAAAGGATGACAACGAGAGCATCGAGGCTCATATAATTCTCCACCACCTACCTCAATTTCATCTCCACCAGTTTGTTTTTTATAGGTATAATATGCGTCTTTATTACAAACTACACAAACGGCGCTCAGTTTTTCAACTTTAGTAGCCCATGGTAACATCCTTTCAATTTCTTCGAAAGGCTTCCCTGTCGCAGATAAATCTAAACTAGATACTACTATAGAATAACCACTACGATAAAGCCATATTAAGACGTCAGCTATACCCGAAATCATAAACGCTTCATCAACTGCAATTACTTGTGGGTTACCTTCCATCTCTGCTACATGTTCGAATATATCATTTCCTACTTTTACACAAATAGCAGGAAACTTCCACCCGCTATGGGTCGATATATTGTCGACGCTATATCTGTCGTCGAGCTTTGGTTTGAATACCGCTATTTTTTTGCCTTGATATTTGTAGCGATCCAAAATAGACAATAGCGAAGTCGTCTTCGCAGAAAACATTGGTCCTGTATAAATCGTAAAAGTCGGGTTCATAAATTTATTCTTTTACAAAATATTGATATCCTTTAAACTTAGTAGAAAGAAGTAGATTATTCGATAATTCTACGTCTCCCAATTTTAAAACTCGATGAGAAGCAAGAATTTTACACCAGTCTCGCCAGTAATCATCTTTAATTTGTAAGCCATTGATGGTCCTCGACAACGTCGATGTTGTCATACATTTTCGAAACTCATTTTCGATAGCTGACAAGTCATTTAACGGTATGTTCGTTAATGGAGGCATCTCAAGAATATCTTGATAATCCCTCCTTGTATCCTCGTCTAGTATTTTTTCAACCATTTTAAAGTGTCTCTCATAGACATGGAGCGAGGCGCTGAGGTGTGTATAAGACCCTAAGCCAATCGGTCTACCAAGCTCCTTAGTCAATTGAAGAGCCAACAGTTCCTGGAAGATGGTAAAGGCAGGTACGTCGTAAGCTAATCCCAATATTACGTCGGACGAGCGCATCGATGCGACCATATGTACTTGATCATTTCTTAAGAAGAACTGAAGAGACAAAGTACAAGGAACGTCCAATTGCGCCAAAATCGAATCGTGCGGTGACCTGATATGAATCACGGCTCGGCGAGAATCTGGGTCTGACTTTAGTTCATCGATTACGTAATTCCATTGCGTCCAAGTTTCGTCAATACCTTTCGCAACACGATTGTGAGGCTTAAAAATTCTCGCGCCATAAGCGCTGTTAGCAGTTTTGCCATCGTCAGAAATCTTAGACCAAAAAGTCGAATAATTAGCGATCCACTCCATGGAATCGTTACCACTTAAATACCAAAGTAGCTCGGCAATTAAATAATGAATAGACAATTCTCTACCTTTTACATAGGGAATTCTATTTCGCGGATTCAAGATCTTGAACTGATAACCTAGAATTTCTTTGACCTTCATTCCCCGGGGCGAAGAAGTGAATTCAGGACTTGTATAAACGTCTCTAAGAATATCGAAATACGCCTCGGTAAAGTTGTTGTAGGCTTTCATTTTGATAGATTTAGTTTGCTAATCAATTGCCAGTTTTCTTCGTACCACTTCATAGTACATTCTAAACCATCCCAAAAACGAACCAATGGCACGTAACCTAAAACTTCATGAGTCCTAGATACATCGGCTTGAGTGTGCATTACATCACCAGGCCGCCATGGAGAATCATGGTACTTAGCGTTTGGATACTTGGACAACAAGAATTCTAAGATCTGTTTATTAGTATTCCTGTCACCGCATGCGACGTTCAATGGTTCTGCAGCGAGGAAACCGTCTACCTCGCCGCCTCGAATGCAAGCGTCAACGACGTTGTCGACATAACACATATCTCTCGATTGCGAACCATCACCGTCGGACCTCATTGATTTACCTGCATGAATCGCAGTCAACCAAGCCGAAACTGCTGTCGCGTATGGCGAATCGCCTAACTGATTAGGTCCAAACACGTTGAAGAACCTAAGGCACACCGAATCTAATCCATAAAGATGACTATACAACTTAAGATAATCTTCGATGATAGATTTCTGGATTGCATAAGGAGATTTGGGGTTCTTCGGCGACGACGTAGGAGTTGGCAGCTCGTCTGCGCCGCCATAAACGGAAGATGATGAAGCAAAAACAAATCTTTTAATGTTGTTCCTACACGCATTCATCAGTTTTAAGGTCGCGTTAACATTCGTCTCGTGAGTCTCAAGAGGGTGCTCGACAGAATAACTAACCCTTGGAATTGCCGCCAAATGAAATACAACATCGTACAACTTCGACCGAATCCTCGACAGGACAACTTCTGAAGCGAAATCCTCGACGATCAAATGACAACCTTGCGGCACGAATTCTTCACGACCATTCGAAAGATTGTCGACAATATCGACTGCAACGCCTCTCTTTACCAGCTCTAGTGCTAAATTACTTCCAATAAAACCTGCGCCACCCGTAATCAAAGCTTGCTTCGTTTTCATAATGTTGTTATAACTCACTTTTTCCAAAAAGAATATATATTTTTTTCTATCTCGTATTTCATCGTTTTCGTAGGGCGTCGAGGTTGTTTTATTGCCCACTCGAACATAGACTTCACAGTCTCTCGAAGATCAGTGTTGTCCTGGAAACCGAGAAGAGCCTGGGACTTGGCGTGATCACAGTACGCTGCGTGTACTTCGCTTCTTTGTTCTAAATGAATTTTTGCAGCATTTATTCCAAACTCTTTGGCCACGGAGATGACAATATCAGCGGCTTCTTTTATCGTGTGATATTTGTCGGCACCGATATTGAAAACTTCTCCATCGTGGTTGTCTATCAATTTCTCGAAAGGTTCCATATAAAACTTAATGTCTGAAAAGGCGCGCAATTGTGTACCGTCGCCATAGATTGTCAAAGGCTCGCCAGCAATTGCTTGACGAATCCAAATACCAATGACGTTACGATATCGATCCCAAATATTCTGATATAATCCGACAACGTTATGGGGTCGAACAATACTATACTTCAAACCGAACATTTCATGAGCAAGCTTGAGATCCATCTCAATAGCGTATTTTGCGATGCCATACGGGTCTTCGGGCGAAGGTGATTGATCTTCTACGAATGGCGGTTTGCCAGTACCATAGACCGCCATAGAAGACGTAAAGACTACTTTCTTTATATCATTGTTGACACAAGAATTGATTACGTTAGCAGACGCGATAACATTATTGTTATAATTGTAATTTCTTACAAACGGACTTAATCCTTCTGCGGCGTAAGCGGCAAAGTGAAAAACGCAATCAGGTCTTTCTTTGCTGAAAATTTGTTCCGTCGCGGTGGCGTGCGTTAAATCAGTACGATAAAAAACAGCTTCGACTGGAACAAACTCGCTGTAACCTCCGCTCAGGTCGTCTATGCCGACGACCTTATGACCCTTACTCAAAAGATAACGAGAAAAATTTGCGCCTAAAAGCCCTGCGGCGCCCGTAATCAAATATTTCATCAAACTTCTCCTTCGACACCAATAGCCTTCAATGAACCAATAAAGTCATCCCAACCAGATACGTTTTGTGCCGTAGAAGAATATACTGACAACTGAAGATTTCTGAAATTGGAATTGTAGACTGGTTTGACAAAAAACTCGTAAACCGTCATAATATCTACAAAGAGCTCGTTTTTTATATCCGAGGCTCGAAAGACCAACTTGGGTCCCGAACCTAGATAGTGAATTAGACTCAAACACGTCACGTCAGCGGGCTTTTTCAATTCGCTATCAAAATAATTGTCGAATCCATTGATAAGTCTGACAACGCAACGCCTTGTCTCGGGCTTTTCGGTCAAGTGTTTCTTTACGCTGGCAAGTAATTCCTTATAACCTATACGATTTTCGCGCTCTACTGCCGAAGTATAAATCGTAGACTCTAATGAACCGAGTTGAGATAGGGATCTTAAACTCGGTTTGTCTTCTACAAAATCTATAAAAACATTCGGGTTGATATTTTGTTCGGCGAATGCCCGACGTTTGGCTTCGTAATATCTAGCTTGCGTTGGGTTGATGTTGTACAACATTTTGATCGCCTGCTCAGGCGTCGGAATCTCATCGAATCCTAGGCGGAACAGGTAATCGTCGTTTTCGTATACGGGTTTCTTTAGAATAATCATGATCAACCGTCAAAGTCGCAAAGGTAGAGAAACGGTAACTTGTGACCCAACTCCTTCGCCTTGTCAAACTCAAACTTAAAGCTATCCAGTACGCTGTCAAGCGCATAGACGATGGGCCGACCATGCGCGTTGAAGCTCGTGTTGATCAACGCCTTAGACCTCGGATTAATCTTCGTTAAGACACTGGTCATGAAAGTATCGTTGGAATCCACCAACTGTGGACGACCCGACCACACATCGACGTCGGGATACTTGTGAGCTACGCCACCATAGTTCTGCAGGTCGGGCGAAACATAGTCGTAAGTAAGAATCATGAATCTATCCGATCCAACGACTCGAGCGCTACACGTCGAATCGAAGAATCCGGAAACCTCTCCGCT
>Ga0194129_10007093_pt1 | contig 13475 bp, 13 predicted proteins | sample TA2KigCa35mmetaG_FD_150862 | JGI IMG/M metagenome (GOLD analysis project Ga0194129, IMG submission 150862) | Freshwater microbial communities from Lake Tanganyika, Tanzania - TA2015038 Kigoma Deep Cast 35m | ecosystem: Environmental > Aquatic > Freshwater > Lake | place: Tanzania: Lake... | reverse complement strand
TATTTTTAGGTATAGGTTTAATAAAATCTTCATGATTTTGTAATATTTTTGTATATAAATCAATATTCATTTTTATATTATTAATTTATTTTAATTAATAATATTTTATTTATATTATAAAAAAAATCAAATTTTTTTTATCAAAAACGTATATATAAAAATTATATTTATTCAATGTTTTAAGTAATAAAATATACCATATTCTTTTATATATTCATCATAATTTTTAGCATTATACGTAGGACAACTAAAAAAATTAATTATGTTTTTACGTACATTTTCTAATTTATTTTTATCAATATTTTTATAATATTGTAATATTACTTTTCCACCTGAAAATGGTACTTCATCTTCCCAATAAAATTCAATAAATACTTCATTATAACAAAATTTCCATACATATTTTCCTTCCATATAACGTGTATCTAAAGCATCAATTTCATCTTCTGGAATTATGTCATATTTTTTTATAAAATTACTTTTACATTCAATATAGAGACAAAGCAGAAAAGATAGGCTTTTTTCTTGGTTTAGACCAAGATATTAAATGGTTATATTTATTAAATTTTCCAGAAAATAAATGGAATGAACAATGGTTATTGTATTTTAAATCGTCAAAATAAATACTTGTTATGTTATATTATGATATTTATAAAAAAATTAATATAACAACTCTTATAAATTATATTATTATATTCACTTCTTCAAAAATATTGTACAATAAAATAATCACATATATTATTTATTTCAAAACATTTTAAGCTTAAAAACTTTTATTTAATTTTATTATAATACTATAAATGTCAAAATATGTTATAAAATAAAAATATAATTACAATGTTTATAATAAATATAAATCATTTTTTTTTATAAATTATTTGGTTCGGGTCTAACAAGACCCTCACTTTGCGAGGTTTTATATAATATTTTATATAGTTTATTGTTGTTTATATCAATAAATATTAAAAATAAAAATAATTTTATTCAATAAAAATATATGTATTTGTATATTATCTATTTATTATATACAAATAAAATAAAAAGATTAAATTAAAATTCTTGTGTAATCATATTTTTATTACCATTTTCAATAGTTGTTTTATATACAGTATCACTATATTGAGTATTTCCATAATCATCAATATATGTTATTTTTATATATTCTTCTCTTTTGATTATTTCGTTGTTTTTTATATAGTGAATTATTAGATATGTAGGAAATTTACCTTCATACATTATAGTAATATCTATTTTAGTGCCTGTAAAATAATTATAAAAATTTTTTGCTCGTTCGTTTAATTGATATTTATGTCCTTCATTTTGTTTATGTTCATTTTCATTAGTACCTTTTGGAAAAAATAAGGTTAAATTTCTATACATATCATCATAAATTAATCTTTCTAAATAGCATTTATATATATGATTTTTTTTATATTCTTCTGTTCCATTATTTTCTAAATATAATTTTCTAAAATTTTGTTTTTTATTACCACAACTTGATGCCCTATGATAAATTGGTAATGTTTTTTCTATTTCATCCTTAAAATATGTAATACCTTTTATGAAGTTTTCAAATATTATTGTGATTCCTAATGGAATATGTTTATCAAAACCTAATATATTTTTAAAAATAATATTAATTAAACTTCTACATTCATTTTTTTTTGAATTTATACCTATTAATATATCTCTAATTTTAATTAATTCTGGATAATTTTTATCAATAAATCCTTGTATCATTATTTTATTATTATTTCTTTTTCTTAATTCTTTTAGTAATGTTTTACAATTATCTATAATTTCTTTTTTTTTATTATCTGCCAAATTTTTATAATTTAATTGTCTTTCAGTTATTATTATTGAATAAATATTTGAATTTATTTTAAAAAATACATCATTTAAACTTTTATAGTCATTCATATTATATATATATATTATTTATATCAAAATATAATTTACAATAATTTTGAAAGTAATTTCATACTTTTTATTATATAATAGTTTAGATGTATATTAGTTTTATTTATAAAAAAAATCACTTTTTTTACAAATAAATTAGATATACATTTTTCATTAAAAAAATTGATTAAATATTTTTTCTAATAATATTTTTATCAATAATACTATAAAATATAATTGACAAAAATGACTACTGAATTAGGACATAATTTTGAAGAAAAATTAAAAAAATTTGGATATACATGTGATGAATTAGGTGATTTATTATACAAAACAAATAGTTTTATTGCTGGTGGTTTTGTATTAAATTCATTTCTTCAAGAAGATTTATATGAAAATAGTGATATTGATATCTTTATACGTATTCCATATGACTATGAAAATTATATTGTTGTTAATAATAGTAATCAAAATACTAAATTTAAGTCTAATTATTATCCATATGAATATTTAGCTAAAAATTTATGGATTGATTCTTTAGAAAAAAAAGGTTATACAATGATTGATAATAGACAAATTCGTTATTCAATGGACATTGCTAAATATAAAAAAATACATAAATCAATGTCTGAACTTGAATATCAAAATTGTGCTTTGAAACATTATATAAAAAGAATTATTGATTTCAAGAATGATAATTACAAAATACAAATAATTATGTTATTTGATTGTAAAATTGAAGAATATCTCGATTTATTTGATTTGAATATTTGTAAATTAGCAATATATTCAAATGGATATGATTTAGACTATTTTCATAATGTAAATTCTTATTTATCAACTGATGAATTACAATTGATTAAAAATAAAAAAATGTATATTCATTGTCCATTATATCCTGTAAATTTAGAAAAAAGAATATTAAAATATATTTCACGTGGTTTTACTTGGATTCATTCAAGAACATTTAAAGAAATTAATATAACATATAATAATGATATTGCTGAATATATTTATGAATTTTTTGAAGAACATATTATTACATATGAAGAACTCAAAAACATTCATAATGAAAAACAAAATGAACAAAATAAAATTTATGTTGGAATTGAAGAATCTGACTATGAAGATTCTGATAATGAAATTAAAATTGAAATCAATGAAGAAACTGATAATGAATCTGATATTGATATAAATTTTATTAAAGCATATAAAACTAATTCAAATAATTTAATGAAAATAGATATATATGATGCTTTATTGAATTATCAATTAACTGAAAAAGATATTAAATATAAAAGAATATTTTCATTAGATGAATTCAATCTATTTTCTGTTGAAAAACAAAAATTAGCAGACGAAGTCTATAAAGTATTTGATGATGAAACTTTAATTATCAAAATAATTGATACAAATATAAATTTCAAATTTGATATTGCTAAACATATAAATGGATGTTCATGCGGTGAAGTATCGACATTTTTATTTAATATAATTCAAAAAATACAAAACACAAAATAATGTATATTATTTTTTGATAAATTTATAAAAACATTACAAAAAAGAATGAATATTGATTTATATAAAAAATTTATTTATAATATTCATTGTTTTATTACACCTTTTCTCATTTAAAACGCCGATTTTTCACAAGGTATAAAATATATTATAGTGTGGTTTGAATAAACTATACATATTTTTTTACCATTGTCTTCCTGAAAAAAACTTCTGTTATTGTTAGTCCTTAAATATTTACCGATATATTTTGGTGAATCTAAACCAGCATATGTGTATTTATAATATTTGTCTTTTACTAGTTCATTTATTATTGTTTTTTGCGTATTACTTTTGTCGGTTTCGTAATATAAGTCACCATTTATTCTAACTAGAACAATTGTCTTACAACCAAAATCTGATGTGTCATTAAACATTTCCATTATAAACTTTATAATGTAATTATATTTAAGTATATTTTATTTAACATAAATAATCGGCGTTTGAAATGTTAAACCATTTGATATTTAAAACGCCCATATTTTTAAGAATTTTTATATATTTTATTTTTAATTCTTCTGTGTTTTTTAATTTTAAATTCTTTAGTTCTTTCATAACTTCCTTTAAATATATTTTCATATATACTTAATGGTATTTCTTTTATTATACTTTTTATATTTTCATTTAATTTTATATAACCTAAATCTTTCTTTTTATATAAATAATTTTTCAATATACTAAAGTAATTCTCTATACAATTTGTATAATGTTGATATACCACTGAATATAATAATTTATTATGTCTATTTATAACGTTTTTTATTTTTTCATTTCTATGACTACTTGCATTATCCAATATAATTAATTTATTTTTATATTTATTTACTATATTTTCCTCTAAAAAATCTATTAAACGATTACTGTCTATACCTCCTTTTTCATATATTTTATATCCAATACATCCTTTTGTTGTTATTGCAAATATTCCTGTATATTTTTTAAATACTTCTTGATTATGAGTTTTTAATATACATCTTTTACCTTCATTTGAGTAACAATATTGACGAGTATGATAAGAATTTAATGAACTTTCATCAATACATATAATATCGTCTAACTTACATTTTTTGACTTCTTTATAAAAATTATCAATTAATTCTTTTATATTTACATTTTTACCATATCTTTTTAATGGTTCATGTCTTAATCTTTTTAATTTTAAAGTTATATGATTATCATCTAATACTTTGTCTAAATGTCTTTCGCTTATATTGAAATCTGAAAATTTATTTTTTATTAAATAATGTAATTCTTTAATTGTTATTGTTTTATCATTCATTACTAAATTTTTCATATAGTTTATATGTTTTAATGTTATTTTGTATGAAATTGGCTTTCTATCATGTCTTTTAATTGATTTTTCATTTTTATATCTTTTTACCCATCTCATTAAACTTCTCCTTGAACATCTGAATATTTTACATGTATTTGTTTGTGATTTATTATGTTTTATATAATATTGAACTGTACTTATTTTATAATCTTCACTTTTATGTTTTGTCATAATGATATATTTTATAATTTATAAGAAATAAAATAAATATAAAATTATATTGAATATAATTTTATATAATTAAAATGAGTATTGAAATAAATGACATTAATGAATTAAAAATAGAAATAGAAAATCTAAAATTAAAAAATAAAGAATTAGAAGAAAAATTAAAGTCATATACAAATAATAATAGACATAAAAAATATTATGAAAAAAATAGTAATATCGTAAAAGAACGTGCTAAAAATTATATGGACAAAATAAAAGAAACAAACCCAGAAAAATTAAAAGAATGGCGTCATAATGCTTACTTAAAACAAAAAGAAAAAATAAAAAAACAAAATAATGAAGTTACTAATTAACCATAAAATTTATAATTTTTTTAGATCCATAAATAAATATTTTATTTATACTCATAAAATATTTATTAATAAATAATTAATATAAAAACTTTATTTTATTAATAATAAAACAAAATAAATGATTTACAAAATAGATATACAAAATAAACTTTTTATTTTTTTAAATGATAGTAATACATTTATATTATACATTATATCAAAATATAAAAAATGAGTATTGTTTATCTTGCAGTTCCTTTTGAAGAAAAAGATGAAGTTAAAAATTAGGTAGAAAATGGGATAATAATGAAAAATGGTTTATTTTAAATACTTCAAGTAATAAAGACTATTTAATAGAAAAATATAAAATTAATAATTATCCTATTATTATTAATAGAGATAGAGATTATGGCAGGAATGAATTATCTGTTAATTTAACACAAAATAGTTATTGATTTTTTAATGTTTGTACATGTTATTCATTCTATAGACTGGGATAGAATTAGAAATTATACACACGAATGTTGTGGAATTAATACAAAAAAATAATATACAATTAACAGCACAAGAAAGATGGAGTTTTATGATAATATAACATATACCCAAAAATTAGTTAGAATAGTTGTATTATGTCAACAATGTCATTAAACAAATCACATTAGGTCAGCAAAAATAAAAGGCAATAAAAATGAAGCTAAAAATCATTTAAAAAGAGTTAGAGGATTTACTGATAAAGAGTGTATGAATTACATATTGAAGAAGAATTTAAATTATAGAGAAACAAAAATAAATACACATAGAATTTAAGATTTATCTTTAATTTACACCCTTGAAGATTTAAAATGGGTCATCACTACATACTTAAAAACATAATATTAAATAAACTATATATGGCAATGTGTAAGAAGTGTTCATTATGTTTTAATGAAATAACAAATATTGATATAGTTAATAATAAATGTCATCATATTGGTACCAATGTGTTTTGTGAAAAATGCTTTAATGACATAGAAGAAGATGATGTATTTTTTTGTGAAAGATGTTGTGAGTTTGACTATAAAAATGATAACTATATTGAAACAGAAGATATAAATAACGATATAATTTATTATCATAATAAATGTTTATTTGAGACCGAAAAATGCTTTATATGTAAAAAATATTTGAAAAATGAAGAATGTGTTTTTATTTTTGTAAATTATAATTGTAAAATGGAATGTCATGAAGGTTGTGTTGATGATAAATACGATATAGAGTATTGGAAAACATCACTTATATGTAAGTATTGTGGTATTTCATTTCGAGTAAAATGTACTAATTGTAGTGATAGATTTAGAGATTGTTACAACAAGGATTGTGAGAATTATGATGAAGAGGCAGAGGGAGATAACGGAGAACCTGGAAGATATAATGGTCGGTGTAGGTATTGTAATTCTTACCTTTTTACATTTACTACAAAGTGAAACGCCGATTATTTATTATTTCCAATTACTTAATACTTTTTTTACATGGGATTCGTAATATTTTTAATTTTTGTGGTAAAGTTAGTAACGAAGTTAATTTATCATTATTACAACATAATATTTTTAATTTTTGCGGTAAAGTTGGCAACGAAGTTAATTGATTATTATTACAATATAATTTTTCTAATTTTTGCGGTAAAATTGGTAACGAAGTCAATTTATTATTACTACAATATAATATTTCTAAATTTTGCGGTAAAATTGGCAACGATGTTAATTGATTATTAAAACAATTTAATTCTTTTAATTTTTGCTGTAAAGTTGGCAACGAAGTTAATTGATTATTCTCACAATATAATATTTCTAGACTCTGCTGTAAAGTCGGCAACGAAGTCAATTCATTATTATTACAATATAATATTTCTAGACTCTGAGGTAAAGTTGGCAACGAAGTCAATTCATTATTATTACAAGATAATATTTCTAATTTTTGCGGTAAAGTTGGCAACAAAGTTAATTGATTATCATGACAAGATAATATTTCTAGACTCTGCGGTAAAGTTGGCAACGAAGTCAATTCATTATTATTACAAGATAATTCTTTTAGGGTTTTAAATCTAGTTAAATCTGGCAAAGATTTCAAACTTTCAGAACTAATATCAATAGTTAATATATCTTCAGGTAAAGAATTCAAATATCTTTCAATCTCGGTTGTCATTTTGGTATATAGATGATTTAGTAGTTTTATTTTACACCTTGTAAAAATAAATCAATTTTTTTATAAAAAAAAATCGGCGTTTCACTTCGTAGTAAATGTAAAAAGGTTTACACCCTTGAAGATTTAAAATGGGACAACAAATATAAAGGATATTATAAAACATTTAATGAAATAAATTAACATATTTGAACATATAATTTATACTCACATTGTTCATACATATTTACATTAACATCATCTTCAGATTTTACATAATTTGTTAATATTTTTGAAATATTATCATTTTTAGTAATGTCATTTTGACTATTTGTATATTTTCTCAATATAAATTTCATTTTATTTGTAATACAATTTAATGGAATATAATAAATTAAAAAACAATCTTTCTGGCAACAATAATTGTTTCTAACACCAATTTTAATCATTTCATCAGTCATATATAGTACAAATTGATTTTTTTTTTATTTAAAATAACTAAAACATAATATATTATTATATAAATAAAAATACATAAAATAAAATGGAAAAAATATTTCAAAAAAGTAATTGTGTGATATTATCATTTATAGTTTCATGGATATTAGGTTTTGGATGTAAAACACCAGAGGAAGCAAAAAGTTATATTAAATACGGTAAAACTTTAAGTCCATCATACTATCCAGAAAACCAAAAATCTATTGAATTAAATGGCGAAGAAAAAGTTTATTTACAATTTATGGAAAGATTATTTAATGAAAATAATATAAATACATATTTAACAGAAATTATAGGAGAAAATGTATATACACCATGGGATTGTTTATCAGGTATATATAAAATAAAAATTAATGAAAATATGGGATTAGTTGCAAGACCAGATGGAATAACAAAAAATAATGAATGTGTTATTATGGTTGATAATTATTTAACAAAAACTTATTGTGAAGAAGAACTTAAAATAAAATTATTGTCAACTATGGCAGTTTGGAAAGCAAAAAAAGGTGTATATATAATTACAAAAATGAATAAACAAATCAATATGGATTTTGATGATTCTATGTGGGAAAATATTCTATATAAAATTCAATTATGGAATGAATAATTATTCAATATTAATTTAAATAAAATAAATATTTTTTTATAAAAACCATAATATTTAAATAAATATTATAACATAAAACTACTTAAAGAAATAATAATATATATAATATATAGAAATAAAATGAAAAAATATAAACCTAAAGTTAAAGAAAAGAAAAATGATAATGAAAATTTTGATTTTATGAAAACTAATAAAGATAATATTTTTAATGTTATTAGAAATCCTAAAGATTCACTTATTATTAATGATTTAGTTATGAGAACCAATAAAATTGTTATTCATAGTTATCATTTTCTTAAATTATATTTAATTTATCTTTATGATAATAATCAAGATTTTCCTGTTATTAATAAAACATTTTTATCTGATATTTTTAAAGTTCTTACTAAAAGAATATCTAATAAAGGAGCTTATACTGATGAAAATATGCCAGACCAATTAAGAACATTAACTTATTTTTATAATAACTATTATTCTCATACTATTGCTGATAATGAAATTATTTATTATGATAAATTAAGTTATATTCTTTCTTATGAAGCTATTGATATGCTTTCTAATATTGAAAATAATATTCAGGAACATTTTTTACAACACCTTTTTAAATATGTTCATATAGTATTTGACATTAAAAATAAGTCTCATCAAATTACACTTGATAACAAAGATAAAACTATAAGAAAACAATTACATAATGAACTTTATAATGAAATTAAAAAAGTTAAAGACGATTTAATCTCTTTTGGAGAATTAACTTCTCTTCCTAAGTATCATAAATGGATTTTACAAGAAAGACTTAATTTATACAGAAATAAAAATAAATTTGATAATGATTCTATACATTATGATTTAAAGTCTAATACTATGGATTATTTAAAATCTATGTTTTATTTATCAAGAAAATTTGATGATATTAATAATGAAATTATTCAATTTAATTTAATTAATGAGATTAAGAAAAAACAAATTAGAAATTTTAATGTTTTACCATTGAGAACTAATATTATTCCTAAAAATATATGTATTGATACATGTGCTTTAATTTCTAATTTTTTAGGTGATATTCCTACAAAAGAATATTTGAATGACTATAAAATTGGTAATATTCAATTTATGTTATGGGATAATTATTTTAAACTTAATGAAAAATCATTTCGAAAAAATAAATCTAAATATATTTTTGATTATATGATTAAAACAGATGGAGTTTCTTGTTCTATTTTATTTATTAGAGTTGATGAAAATCATATTCCTTTAAAAAAAACATCAAAAAATAAAAAAATGAGTGAAGATTTAAATTTTGATTATATTGAAAATACTGAAATAACAGAAGAACTGAGAAATAAAAAAATAGTTTGTGCCGACCCGAATGAAAGTGACCTTATCTATTGTGGTTCGTACAATAATAAGAATAAATTAGAAACTTTTAGATATACACAAAATCAAAGGAGATTAGAATCAAGAAATAAAAAATACAATAAATTGACAGATAAATTAAGTAAAGAAACACATATTAATGAATTAACAGTAAAAGAATTAGAAACAACTTTATCAATATACAATAGTAAAACAACAAATTATAATAATTTTTTGGATTATATTATTGAAAAAAATAAAGTAAATATGAAATTACATAATTATTATGGACAATATATATTTAGAAAATTAAAATTAAATCGTTTTATAAATACACAAAAAAGTGAAGGTAAAATGATAAATAATTTTAGAAAAAAATTTGGAAATCCAGAAGATACAATATTTATAATTGGAGATTATGATAAAGGAGATTATCACAGAAAAGGAAAAGAACCTACAATATTAAAGAAGTTTAGAAGAATATTTAAAAATGCCAAATACAATACATATTTAATAAATGAATTTAGAACATCAAAAATATGTAGTTGTTGTAATGGAATATTAGAAAAATTTATGGTAAGAAAAAGCCAAAAACCAAAATTAAAAAAATATGATAAAGAAGAATTAGTTCATGGACTTTTGAGATGTCAATCTATTAAGCCAAAGTGCGAAAAAATCCATAACAGAGATAAGAATGCAGTACAAAATATGTTAAATATTGTAAAAACAATATTTGAAACAAGTCAACGTCCAGAAATATTTTGTAGAGCAATAAATTCTTAAAAATTCATTCCCGTTCAACGACGCGGTAATAATCAAATTTTTGCACCGAATCTGTGTCTATTATTTTATAATGGGCGTTTTAAATATCAAATGGTGTAAAAGGTTTAAAACTTTATAAAAACAAAGAATAAAAATATAATATACAATTAACAATATTATTATAAATTTTATTATCAATAATTATTGGTAATAAACAATGTAATTAATAATAAACCATAATATGATTTTTCTATGACTTTTTATATGACTTTTCTATGACTTTTTATTTTTACAAAAATAGAATTATATATGAACAAAAAAAATTATAACATTTATATATATATAAATCTCTATAATTAAAAAATAAAAAGTCATAGAAAAGTCATATAAAAAGTCATAGAAAAGTCATAACATTTTTATATAAAAAAAATTGATTTATTTTTATCCATAATATAAAAATAATAAAAGCATGACATAACAATAAATTAAAAATGGAAACAATTGTTTTAGATAAAGATTTTTGGTATTTATTTGAAATAAAAATAAATGAATTATGTGAAAAATATAACTTAACAAAAAAAATAGATTGTTATGAATTATATTGTTTAATTAACAATAATTTTACAATTGAAATAGATATGTATACTCATCCACAATTTGTAGAAAGAGAATTACATATTTCAATAATTTATACACAAAATAAATCTATAATAAATAATGATAAATATTTATTATTAGAATCAGAAAATGATCATTTGAAAGTAATTTTACCTAAACCAATAAATGAATTCATTAATGAAATATTCTTTAATTTAGAAAAAAAAATATCAAAACTATAAACATTTTTAACTTAATATCAATTATAAAATTTAGCATTAGATTAAAATATAAAACTTACTTGTATAGCAAAAACTACACAACAACCAACTCCTGACATTAATCCATTATTACTTCCATTACCATTAACAATTACATTGACATGATAGTCTGGTATTGAATTAGAATTTATTTTATGTCTTGTTAATAATTTAGAGTTAGGTTTTTGTATATCTAACATTAGTTTTTCATATGGTGTTTTTGGAGTTGTTTTTTCAAAAAATTGAAATGAATTAAAATTTTCTTCAAACTTTTTATATTTATTCAAAAAAGTTGTTGATGTTAGTTGTGAATTAGTATATTCATAATCTGTTAATTGATAATTATTATCAAAAGAATTATTGAAACCACTATGACAATAATCATAGATTTTTCTTGAAATTTGTTTATTTAATTCTATTGAAATTTTATTTTGTTGTATGTCTTCACAATAAATTATTGTTTCATCTGGACTTATTTTTTCCCAATTTTCATATAAAATTGAACTAACTGTATTTTTTATTTTATCAATAACACAATTTTTTAAATCATATATTTTTTTAAGTTTTTGTTCAACTGGTTCTTTTATACATTCATGAATAATATCTTTAATAAAAGGTGGTAATTTATTGTTTAAATTTGTAGCTTTTTCAATAGTATATTTTGTAACGTTTTCGGTTAATTTTTGTGCATTTTTTTCAATTCCTAAATTACTAACAAATACTACAGAACCAGCTAATGCTCCTGCTACACAAGACATTGGTGTATATCCTCCATAACTTGCAATACCTAATGCTATTTCTCCTGAAAGTTTAAAATTCATTGTATGAAATGTACTAGAAATAATTGTTTCATTTACAGTCAAAATTGATGATTTAATATGACTATTTGTGTCTTTATATTTTTTGTCATATTTTTCATTAATATTTATTGTTTTCATACAATAATTAATTGTTTCATTTTTTTTAATTTTAAGCAATACTTTTGGAATAGTATTTATTATATTATTTTTATTGTCATTATCTTTATCATCCTTATTTTTTTGTGATGTTTCTGTATACATATTTATTAATTTTTAAGTATATATTATAAATAATCTATTTATGAAAAAAATATATCAATTTTTTTTATTCCAATAAAATAAATATATATTATTAAAAATATACTTAATAAATAATTTTATGTTGTGTATATTATTAAATCTAAATTCTTTTCCAACAATATTTCTACTAAATTTTATATTATTACATGAATAAATTTTTTCAAAATCATCTTTTAAAAATTCAATATTCAAATATTTTGATTCAATAAATTTATACCATATTATAGATGTATATTCATTTAATAATTTTAATATAATTTCAGTGAAAAATAATTTTCCTGTTTCAACATTGAAATCACTAAATCTCATGTAATGAGGTTTATTAAAGTAAATAGATATAATATGTTTTATTAAAATATCATGTTCTGTTATGGTTAATTCATTTTGATTTAAAAATATATTTTTTCCATAAGTTTCATGTTTATCTATTTTTAGTATTATATTTTTCAAATTTATCAATGAATATTCACTTGTTTTAAAATAACCACATAATTCAATATATTCATTTGTTATTTGATTTATATTAGTAATGTCATCATTAACAAATATATGATATAATATTAATGGATTTGTTTCATATTCTAAATTGAACTTATGATTATTTGATAATATTTTCCAAAATTCATATCCAAGATTTATTATTAAATGAATATTATTTAAGTCATCTTTTTCAAATTGATAAATTGAATGTGTATTTTGTAAAATATTAATCATATTACTAATAGATTTATTTTCTATTTTTGAATATAAATATGAAGATAATAATGTAATATCTTCTAATTTCCAATTTAATTTTAAATTATTCATTTCACAACCAACAATAAATTTTTTTCTCAAATCTTTATATTT
>Ga0194129_10007092_pt1 | contig 13476 bp, 17 predicted proteins | sample TA2KigCa35mmetaG_FD_150862 | JGI IMG/M metagenome (GOLD analysis project Ga0194129, IMG submission 150862) | Freshwater microbial communities from Lake Tanganyika, Tanzania - TA2015038 Kigoma Deep Cast 35m | ecosystem: Environmental > Aquatic > Freshwater > Lake | place: Tanzania: Lake... | reverse complement strand
TCCACGACGACGATTTTTAAAAAAGCCCTGGTCATTTTCATTTTATAGAAAAACTGCTATCTTTGCGATCACAAAATTCCTCCTTAGCTCAGTTGGTTAGAGCATCTGACTGTTAATCAGAGGGTCGTTGGTTCAAGTCCAACAGGGGGAGCGCTGAAAATCAAAGGGTTACAGAAATGTAGCCCTTTTTTTATTTCCTATTGTAACTCATTTGTAACACGAAATCGAATTAAGAACACTCGAAAACGAACTCTTTAAGGGCTTTTAAGTATATTTGTTTAACTAATGCTTATGAATAAAATACACAAACCCGAACGCATACCAATTTCAAAACTCGAAGGTATTAACGAAAAAAGTGTTCAAGAGATAATTGCGGACGACCCATCGATAATTGGTTTAGGTGATTTGGTATTGAAGGACAAAGAAAGAATCCAACCGAAAGCAGGTCGGCTTGATTTATTGTTACAAGACCCCGATACCAACAGAAGATATGAAGTGGAAATTCAATTAGGTAAAACTGATGAAAGCCATATCATTAGAACAATCGAATATTGGGACATAGAAAAAAAACGCTATCCACAATACGACCATTGTGCTGTAATTATTGCCGAAGATATTACAAGCAGATTTCTCAATGTCATAAGCCTATTTAATGGGTACATTCCATTGATTGCAATACAAATGAATGTTTACAAGTTCGGTGATGAAATTGGGCTTGTGTTTACGAAAGTTCTTGATGAAATGCCATTAGGTCTTGTTGAGGAAGATGAGGAAATTCAAGAAGTAACTGATAGAGATTATTGGTTGAAACGTGGAACGGAATCTACGGTAAAAATGGCTGATGAAATGTTAGCAATCATCAATTCTTTCAAAGAAGGGTACGAGTTGAAATATAATAAGTTCTACATAGGTCTTGCTCGGAATGGACAACCGAATAATTTTGCAATTTTTAGACCTCAAAAAAGTTCATTACGAGTTGAATTGAAACTTGCCAAATCGGATGAAATTGCACAAATAATTGAATCCAATTCACTTGATGAGTTGGAATACGATAAACGATGGGGGCAATATCGTTTACGATTAGACAAAGGTGATATTTCCAAAAAGAAAGATGTGCTGAAAGACCTGCTTGAAAAAGCAGAAAAGAGTTTTAACGAATGATGGTAGGAACTTTATAATGGCAAACGAAAATCTAACGAAGGCTAAATCAGCCAAGAACGATGAGTTCTACACCCAATATCACGATATTGAAAAAGAAATCAACGCCTATTTAGAATACGACCCCAATGTTTTTGAAGGCAAGACCATTCTTCTTCCTTGTGATGACCCCGAATGGAGCAACTTTACCAAGTTCTTTGCACAGAATTTTGAACGGTTCAAATTAAAAAAATTAATAAGCACAAGTTACGCTCCCGAAAGCAAGAAAATAAGCAATTATCAACCTACCCTATTTGAAATAAACGACCCAAAATTTGACACCAAGAAATCCATTGTAAACGGAAAGATATTTACTCTAACGCAAGATAAAACAGGCGATGGTAAAATTGATGTTAATGATTTGGAATGGACGTATTTAGAAGGAGATGGTGATTTTAGAAGTAAGGAAATCAAGAAATTGAGAGATGAGTCGGATATTATAATTACAAATCCACCTTTTTCCCTATTTAGGAAGTTTTTGGCTTGGATTGTTGAGGCAGATAAAAAAATGGCTCTAATAGGAAATATGAACGCTATTACATACAAGGAGTTGTTTCCATTGATAAAATCAAATGCAATTTGGTTAGGTGCAACTAACTTTAATAATGGAATGTATTTTAAAGTTCCCGATAATTTTGTCTATGCTGAAACCTATAAATTTGAAAAAGAAAGAAATGGTGAAAAAGTGAACAGAGTTCCAGGTGTTTGTTGGTTCACTAACCTTGACCACGGCAGACGACATCAACCCTTACCTCTTATGTCAATGTCTGATAATATCAAATTCAGTAAGCATAAAGAAGTGAAGGGAAAACAATATCAAAAATACGATAACTATGATGCTATTGAAGTTCCATTCACAGATGCAATTCCAAGCGACTATGAAGGTGTTATGGGAGTTCCAATTAGTTTCTTGGATAAATACAATCCCGACCAATTTGAAATTTTAGGAGCGACACAAAGGGGGTGTCACGATGAAGTTCCCGATTTAAAGAAATACGATGACTATTGGGAGATGAAACAAAACGGAGAAAAAACAGGTTCATCGGGTGGAAAGACAAATGAAAATGCCAATTTAGAAACTAATGATGGCAAAAAAAATTACTTCATAAACAGAGAAGGTCATATTATACAATCTGCCTACCAACGAATTTTTATTATACACAAAAAATGAAAACAACCCTAAAAACTGAAATCACCGTAAAAGAAATTTGCGAGGGATTTACCTACAACGAATTAGAGGGGAAAGGTCTTTATGGTTTAGGTGGAAAACTAACGATACAGCCCGAATATCAAAGGAATTATATTTATGCCGATGGTGTTCGAGATGTTCGTGTTATAGAATCTCTTTTGAAGGGTTATCCGTTAGGTTTAATTTATTTTAATAAGCCAAGTTCAGATAGCCTTGAAGTATTAGATGGACAGCAACGAATAACAAGTTTCGGTCGATTCGTTTTAGGGAAATTCGCTATCAAAGACGAAAACGGAATGGAGCAGTATTTTAGTGGACTTGCCACAGATAAACAGCAATTAATCTTGAACACCAAACTACTCATTTACGAGTGCGAGGGAACGGAAAGTGAAATAAAGGAATGGTTTAAAACCATCAATATCGCAGGGGTTCCATTGAACAATCAAGAACTATTAAATGCTGTCTATTCGGGGCAATTCGTAACGCTTGCCAAAGCAAAATTCAGTAATAGCCAAAATGCAAATATCCAAAAATGGAGTGCCTACATTTCGGGTAGTGTTAATCGTCAAGCATTTTTGGAACAGGCTCTCGAATGGGTTAGTAAAGGGAATATAGGCGACTATATGAGTAAACATCGCAGGGATGATAATATTAATGAATTAGAAACATATTTCAACACGGTTATTGAATGGGTGTCATCGGTATTCTCTGATGTTGAATCTGAAATGTGTGGACTTGAATGGGGAAGAATGTATGAACTTTATCACAAAAAACCGTATAATCCAACCGTTGTTTCTGAAAAAGTGAAAGCACTTTATGGCGACCCTTATGTAAAAAACAGGAGGGGTGTTTTTGAATATATACTTGGTGGAGAAACGGATTCTAAACTCCTTGATGTTCGGGTATTTGATGAAGCCACGAAGAAAGCGGTTTACACCAAACAAACCACCCAAGCAACGGCTCAAAGTGTATCTAATTGTCCTTTATGCGCTATGGGTAATAATGCCAATAAAACAAAAATTTGGAAAATCGCTGAAATGGATGCCGACCACGTTTCAGCGTGGAGCAAAGGTGGGGCAACCACGATTGAAAATTGTGAAATGCTCTGTAAAACCCACAACAGGGCGAAAGGAAATAAATAGGAATTAAAATAATTGATATGGAACCGCAATACCATTTGATGAAAGGCTTACTAATGTTCATTGTTCTTTCTTTTGGCTTTATTTTATTGTTATATTCTGAATTTTTACGTTTTCACGATAAATTGAAAACGCAGAGAATTATCATTCGAATTTTAGGGGTTGCATTAATATTGTTCTTTTTAATTTTTAGTGGTTGGGTAAAGTTTTCTTGGGAATGTGTATTTGGCGTACATCGCACATTTGATGAGTTAAATAAGGTTTATACTTTTTCACAGGACATAGCATTTTGGAAGAAAGAGGTTTCGGCGTTGCCGTTTTGGGAGATTATCATTTTCTTTTTGATGTTTTTATTTATGACCTTTGCGTTTTTAGTTGGTATATTTATAGACTTCCGTCATAACTTGCGAGATGAGTTGAAAGAGTGGGATATTTTCAATATCCACGAATTAGTCTTTCGGGGTTTTGGGTATGCACTTTTCTTGGTGGTTGGTATTTACAGTTTATTTCAACTTGGAAGTTTTACGATGGCAATAGGCTATAAATTATTCTACTAAAAATTTGGGGTGGATGACATTAAAAACGAATGACAATGAATGACATAATCGGTTATTTTTAAGAGGATTAGTAATTCTCTTGTATTTTGCAACCTTTGTAATTGGTTGTTACTTACTCAACCGTTCATACAATCCCGAGTTTACGGGCAAAGTAAAACGATATAGACCTTTGGGGATTTCGTTGATTGTTTTTTTTATATTGTCAAATGTTGTTTTTGCCTCAGAAGTGGAACAGGGAGAACCTGACCATAAAATTTCTTTAATTTATTTGTTGATGACCCTTCCTATTTTGGGATTTCTAATTTTTTTATTTTCATATATATTAATAGATTTCTTTAAAGAAGGCGTGTTATCATCGAAACGACAGCCCGAATTATGGCGGATTTTAGGATATTCGTTTTTTTTAATGCTTTTATGTTTCTTTTGCGTATTGTTCATTAAGTCCTTGGGACTGTTTTTGCACAGAACTATATTTCCTTTTCCTTATTCGTGAGTGAACTTTTTACCTTCTGAACGGTAGAGAAACTGCATCGCATAATTTTTACGATTTCATTATGCGTATAGCCCGAAGATAAGTATTCAGCGATTTTAAGGGTTTTGGGTTTAGATAAGAATTGTTCTTTACTCTCTTTCGTGTTAATTGCACGACCTGCATAAACACCTCCTTTCGCTTTCGCCACACGTATGCCTTCCATTTGGCGTTCCTTAATCATTTGCTTTTCAAACGATGCCATAGTAGATAGAATAGAAATCATTAATTCCGAAAATATATCGGGTTTACCATTTTCATCAAAATTTCTCAAATTTGGATTCCGACACTCTATAACGATACCTTTATCCGTGAGTTCCTTCCATACCTGTAACACATTGATGGTATTACGCCCAAGCCTGTCGATGGAATGAACTGTTAAATGGGATAATTCTCCGCTGTCAATTAATTTCTTAAGTTGTAACCCCTTGGGTCTTTCAAATAGTGGAATTAGCCCACTGCATTTATCTATGAACACATAATCAAATCCATTTGAATTTTGATTTTGCCTTGATTCATTTTGTTCGGTTGTCGAAACACGTAAATACAGGATTTTCATTCTACTATATTAGGTTATGGGTGTTTTAATGTTAAATAAGTATCAAACATATCAAAGATGAGGGCTTTTTCATTGTTCCCTTAACTACTCCTTAAACTACACCTTAAAATGGTAATGAAAGAACTCATTGAACTTCTTTATACGTGTTGATTCTGCGGTAATGCCAAATCAAATTCACTGCTGATAACGCAACGACTAATGTTGCCATCGAAATTAAAGCCCGATTCATTTTCTTGGAACTTAAAATTTTTGGAACGGACGAAAAGTTACTTGTCATATTTTTTAATATTAATTTTTCAGTTGGAACATATCCAACATCACGAGGTATAGGTCATTTACATTCTTGATAATTCTTGAATTTGTTTTTCCGTGGGAATCAACATATGACAATTCTTTGTTTTTACTGATTTTAAAGTACTCTGCCACTTGTTCATTTTTCATTAGAATATCATTCTTTTCCTTTAAGTTTCGCACTTCACAAAGCAATTTTTCAATGGTTGATTCATTTTCACGCATTGTTAATTCCACCCTATCGGGAAACTCGCTTGAGGTGGCTTTATAATACGGTTGCTCTGTTTCAATAAAATCAATCAATTCATTACCGATGTTTACTCCTGTAACTTCCTGAATCGCAAATCCGTAATTTCCATTGCACTCAATAAGTCGAAAGCATCCGTTGCTGTCTATCATAAAGTCAATTCCTGCGGTATGTAAGTTCAATGCTCTCACGGACTTTACGCAGAAATCGATCGCCGTTTGATTTAGTTCCACGGGAACAGCCGTTGCTCCTTTATGGATATTGGCTCTGAAATCTTTTTTTTGTGCTTTTCTTTTGTATGACGCTACCACTGTATTACCAACCACCACTCCACGATAATCAACACCGTTGGTATCCAAATACTCTTGTATTAAAATATTCGTCTTTTGCTTGAAAAAAGTTTGTAAGGTGCTTTTTGCGGAAATATAGGTATCAAGAAGCAAGACACCATCCCCTTTTGAGCCACTCGTAGTCTTGACCACCACAGGTAGGCCTCCAAGAATATTAATGTATTCGTCTATTAATTTAGGATTTTGGGCATACACTGTTTTTAAAGTTGGAATATTCTCTTGACTGCATTTTTGCAGGGTAAGCAGTTTGTTTGAAGCCATTCTTAATCCTTCGCCTGATTGTGTGCTAAATATGCCTAAATTAAGATTACAATGGTCAACAATCGTAGAGTTAAAGCCAATGTTGGTTCCAATGCGTGGGATTAACGCATCAATGGATTTTGCAAAAACCCTTTCCAATTTATTTCTCCCATTATGTTGCAGTAAACGGTCGTGTCCATTGGGGTTATCGCTTATAAACATTGCTAAATCCTCGGGTTGCAACACAAGCATTTCGTGCCCACGATTTTTACCCGATTTTATGATTTCCTTTGTTGCTGAACAGGTTGGAGATTGGGTTAAAATTGCAATAGTCATTTCTTGTTTTTTATTGGTGTTGTTTTGTTTTTCCATTTAACATAAATCAATAGGGTTACAAGCACTCCGACTGTAATTCCGAGAGTTATTTTCAATTTCTTATTACGAGATAAAAGGTCATAGTTTTCATTCGACAAGGTTTGATTCAATGACTTTAACGCAATGATTGAATCCTTAACAGGAACTGCTTGAAGTGTTGTAATATCAATCATTTAATGAGGTACATTTGATAAGAATTTCATCATCCTTATCCTTAGGAATTATCATATAATCAAAAACGCATTGCCTTTCTTTGCCGTTAAAGAGCCGATAGTGAGTCATAACGTTAAAGCAAAAGCCTGCCCCGATTAAAAATTGACGATGAACCTTTAATTCTTTTTTGTTTTCTAATAACCGATTTAATATGAGCAAATTCTTATGAAGCGGTTTAGTAATTGAAGCAATGTGGTGGCGTAAAGCGGTAGCCTTTTTATTGTGGTAGCGGATTCGGTTTTCTGCTCTTGCAAATTTCTGTGTAATTCGCATTGGCTTGAAGGGTTCTTCGGTTAAAAGGTCTTTTTTCATAGTAGATAAAAAATATATTCTTACGAAAATAATTTCTTACTTTGAGAAATAATGCTAATGAATTGTATTAGTGCAAATTCGTGCGTTTTTGAGCGTTTTGAAGTATTTTACAGTGTATTTTATACGTTAGAAAATATCATTATGCGCAGTAATAGGTGTAAGTATGTATAAATTTGATGAAACGAATTTCAAATGGGGTTAATGAAAAGGTTTATAAAGGAAAATTGGTTCAAGTTAATGGTCGGAAGCGCATTGGTATTATTTTCAATTTCCGCTCTAATTTTCAGCATCAATTATTCGGTTGGTGTATCAAGAGGGGGGGCAACTCGTCCTTGGAAAATGAAATATGTAGAGGCGGGCAATAAAAATTCAAATTTAGGGGATACCGTATCTTATCAAGGGAAATATTATAGAGTAATTCCTTCTCAAGAGAATATTGGCAAAAAAACCATAGACCTCAACCTTCCGCTTAAATTACTCGAAAGTTTCCCGAAGTATGGAGAATTTAGTAAGAAATCAAGAATTGGAGATACAATTACTTTTCAAGGTAAATTCTACAAAGTAATTCAACATCCCGAAAATCCAAATGCAATTACTTTTAATACCTATTATCCTCTGCATCTTACCCAATAGATTATGGATTAAGAATGTATTGAAGAATATTTACACGCAAGAAATATTAAATTTCTCATTTTTTCAAAAAAATGTAAAGTTTATATAGTAAATTTCTAAAATACATTTATTAATACCTTTATTAAGGTGTAGATGGAATGTTGTTGGTTTGCAGATGCTATACTGAAAAATCATTTAATTAGACCCTAATTAGCCCCAAGCTTGGGGCTAAAATGCTAATAATTAAACAGGTTAATCACAAATTTGTGATTTCTTTTATTAAGGTGCTCATCGTATGCAGAAACATCAATGTTTTGGTAGTTAAAAGTTGAAGGATATTTTTTCGGAAATAGTGTCTTATATCGAATATATTTGTTGTTAATTGATAAATTTGCTTGGTAAATTTAAAAAATAAATAACATGAAACGATTAATTTGATGGTGTTGCTTTAATTGGTATAGCAAGTATTGGACTTGCTTTTATGAATAATCCAACAACAAAAAAAGAAACAAAAGAATCTGAATGGTGTGTTAAATTATTATGTGGTGGAAAATATTTCTATGTAACTGTTATTGCAACGGGCCCAAGTAGTGCAAGAGAAAAAGCTCTTGAAATATATCCAAAATGCACAGGTGGATACAGTCCAACAAAGGGAAGGTGTAAGTAAAAATTAGTTAATTTATTGAGTTAAAACGGGTAAGAAATTACCCGTTTTTTTATTTATTAATGGCATCCGATCGGATTGAACTCCCAGGACAATTATTCTAACGTTTTGCCTACTTTACTCCAATACGTCCTCTCTGCACCTTTTTCTTTATACCAAACTTGATTTTTACTATCAACTAAATAAAGATAGTATTCATCGTTTGGAGCTATTTTTTGTTTGTTTAGGTTGTTGTTAGCGTAACTTGGACTAATAGCGTAAATCATAAAACCAAATGATGTCATTAGCATTGAGGAACCAATCATTAGTTTATACCAATTTTCTTTTGCAAAATTTTTCATAATTAAATGGATTAAGATGTTCCATAAAAATAGAAATAATTTCAACCTGCTTTCTTTTTTATAATCAAAGGAATGGTTCCGTTCTCCTTTGCCATTTCAACTTATTTTCCATTGAAATAGGATGGATTGAAATACAAATAAATAGTTTTTATTCAGTGAATTTCAACGGACGGTCAAGGTATATTTTCAGGTAAATTCTTCCTTTGACTTCATAGTCTAAATAGGCGAAGTAGTATTTTTCTTTAAATTCTACAACATCCCCAACCTTTATTTTTGCATTTTGCTCAAATGTTTTTATTGCTTTTACCTTGTCGTTGGCTTTTAAAATATTTTCTCTTTTACCTTTTGCCGTTTTATCCATAGCAATTTGCATTAATTTTTCACGGGTAACCTTATTTTTAAATCCAACAATATTCCCCTTTTTTGCGCGAACAAAAAGTAAATTCCAAGCGTATTGTAATTCAATTTTAAGTTTATCATATTGATAGCGTGCGAAATATTTATTGTAAAATTCATTTTCTCGTTTGTCGAGAACCACGCCATCAACCTCCATAAATCCCAACATACGATAAAGTAGATTTTCTTTATAAATCATACAATGTTCTTTACTGCCCATAATGGACTTCACTGCAAGAAACGCCGTAAGTTGAATCCATTCGTACTCTGTTTTTACGTTCTTAAGAAAATCTAATGCTATATCGATATTTAACCCTGTTGGAGGTTCTTTTTCCAATAATAAATTTTCACAATCTTGACCAATACTTATACAGGAATCGGCATCCATTTTGTCGATATTAAAGAACTTTGCAGATTGTGTAATACACCAAAAATCAAGAATTTCATCTTTTAGGGCAATATCCTGTTCCACAATTTTATGCAAGGGCTCTATATCTCCCTTCCATATTTTACCGTCAAAAAAACTTCGGTAATCGACCAATGGCTCAAATTTGCCATTTTCAATTAATGCGTTGATTTTATTATTCAATGATTTGGTTAATTCCATTTGGTGGTATTTATAGATAAAATCACCTAATATATTCTCAAGTTTATAGTTGTGAATGGAACTTTCTTTATTTCGTTTAGCATACTCATAAATTCCGTATAAAATCATTTTTTTCAGCGCCTCTTCTTTTTCAATGATTATGCTTGGTAACATTTTAATTGGGAAACGTAAAAATTTACTTTCAATGGGGGTGAGATTAGGTTTATTTTTCATTTTTGGTTTGTGTTAGTTATGTTTTTTTCGATAAGGGAAATAATTGAATCAACGGAGTAAAATTTCCTTGACTTAATTTGGGAGGTGATAATTTTATTTTCTTCAACAAATATTCTTAACTGCGTTTCTCCGTAACCGAAGATTTGCTTTACCTGTTTTTTATTTAGCCAAGATTCCGAAATGGGATGCGTTCCTATTTTCGATATTTGCTTATTGATTGCTTGTAGCATATCAACAAGAATCAAGTATTGTTTTTCTGTCATTTTATATTTTTTTTGGTTTCAGAAAATCAATCACTTGTTTTTTATCGAAATAAATGGCTCTCTCTATTGCTAAAGGTCTTGGAAATGTTTTTCTTTTAGATAAAATAATAAGAGTGGAAATACTTATTCCAAGTTCTGATGCCATTTCACTCAATGTCAAATAACCTTGTTGTTTCAGTTGTTGTTTTATTTCTTGTTTCATTTTCTTTATTTTTTAGGTTTTTGATTCGGCTTTTTCTTCTTCACTAAAAAGGAATCAACTTCCTTAATGATTTCTTCCTGTGACTTTTTTCTATCACCTTTCAGGTAGTCCATTAACTCCGTGGGGGAAAAGTAAAGGCGTTTCCCCTTTTTCATAAAGGGAATTTCTTTTCTCGAAACCTTACCATAAATAGTGGGAACAGACAAACTCAAAAATTCAGATGCTTTTTGAATCGTGAAAAGTTGTTCGGGATGGTCGGTTGGTGTTTGTGTCTGTTTATTGTTCAATAAACAAGAATTTACACAATCAATAATTACCGTTTGTAAATCCTCAATCGGTAATGAAATAAATACTGTTTTGTTCATGTCAAAAAATTAATGTTGGCACAAAAAAAACACTATTTATTTGCTCAATTTTCTTTTTGGGAAACTTGGGAAAGTTTTATCATTGACATCCTCGTTTTTATGTCAATTCGGTGATTTTCTGCTTTTTTATGAATCTTTCCAAACATACTTTCATCAATAGAAAAACCTTTTATTTTGGTCGGTATTAATGAAGCATAGATTTTTCTATCTGTATATCGTTTCATAATCCCTTGATTTGTAAGTTCATCTATCCATATACAATAGATACCTTTCAATGTTCCAATAAAATTGTAATCGGTATCAATAAATGGGGGGGTTAGTTCCTTTAAAATATCTATACAAGGATTAACTAAATTACCATCGTGAAAAAGTTCGTTAAAAGTTTTTGGCAAGTTATTATTAGATATTTTTTTATTACTTACTTGTAGTAACTTTTTGGAAATCAAAAAAGGACGCTTATTTAATATGTCATATTTCTCAATTAGAATTTCTTTGTTTTCCGAAATTATTTGTTTGATAGAATTGATTATTACTGTTGAAGTTTTGATTAAAAAGCCAATATATACATCTGAATATTCGAAGTCGTATAATTTTAAGATAATATCTTTAGGAACAGGTTGAATTTCATTCCCTATACTTACTATATCATTTAATATATCATCTGATGTTCTTATGTCTTCAGGCTCTTTATCTTTAATTCCTACGTAATGGAAAAAAAGTTCAGCTTTCTCGATTGATTTATTAATATTTGGTTGAGGGTATTCGTTAAATATAACTTCTATTTTATCCAACAAATTATGGAGATTCTGAATATTCGAGTAAATAAATTCAGATTTTAAATCATTTTGTCCTACTACATTTACCTTGTCATTTACCTCTTGCTCTAATTCCCTTAAAATTTGTTGAATAGATTTATAAAAATATATTTCACTTTGTATGAAAATATATTTTTTTATCAATTCCCTGTCGAACTCATTATTTTTTTTTAAGTCTTTTATTTCCTGTTTCAATGTATCGTTGAAAGAAAACCCAAAACTTGCAAATTCCCCCTCGAATTGCTTTTTATGAATAAAAAACGAGTTTAATTTTTGAATTGGTGTCATTTTTTCGAGATTAATTAATTTGCATTTGCTTTTTTAAACCCTGCTGTTAGCACATTCGTTTGTTCTTGTATTTGTTCCTTTTCGAAGCCATCTAAATAACTTTCAGTTACTCCCACTGAACTATGACCCAATAATTCGCTAATCATCGCAATATTGGCACCCGAACGCTTTAATACAGTCGCAAAACTGTGTCGAGCAAAGTATGTTGTTACGTTCTTGTTAATACCTAATTCTTCGCAAATTCTCTTCATATACTTATTAATTGTTTTCGTGAGTTGTTGGTAGGTCTTTCTTTGTTCTTCTGCTGACATCCAAAATTCAAGATGAGGGAAAATGTAAGCATCTTTTGATGGAGAAGGTTTCCCCCATTTTTTAATTATTTCCATCGTTTCCGATTTTAATGCTACTGTTATGGATTTACTTTCCTTTTTACTTCTTTGTGTTTTTGCTCTACTATATGTTAACATATCTGCATTTATATCCCCCCATTTGAGCAAACAGAAATCTTTTACATTCATTCCATTACTTAAATAAAGAAAAATCCAATAATCTTTCGACCTTTCCATAGTGGGATTGGATTCAGCTTCGAAACGATAAATTTTGGCAATTTCCTCAATGGTTAATGCTTTCTTTATGTTTTTACCCGTAGGGATGGAATATTGGCCATTGGATTCACCGAAAGGATAAATGCTTTTATCGATTGTTTGTTGGTTGTAAATTGCACGAAGGCTTCGCACATAAATCCCAATAGTTGTTTTGGAGTTACCTTCCATTAACATCCACTTTTCATAGGATGTTAGAAAGGAAGAGCTGACCTCTGCAAACGTTAGATTCTTTTTGAATTTCTCCAAACTATTTTTTGCACATCGATAACTTGACGCAGTACCAACCCTTCCTTCACTCTCCAACTTCTCAATGTATTTATTGAAAGCAGAATGAACACAATTATGGGTATATCGTTGATTAAAAAAATACTCTTCGAAAGTATCAAAAGTAAAGACAGGTAGTTTATTAATAACTTCCTGTGCCTTTGCCTTAAAATACAGCAGTTGTTCCTCTAAATTTTTTTGTTCATCCGTTCTTCTTTTACCATTCAGCACCTTTTCATATTCATCCACTGTCAAATCTATACCTGTTGAAAAGTACTTTCGCTTTCGGTTGAATGTAACTCTAATTTTAACCGAACACTTCCCTTCCTTTTTTGGTCGTAATGTATCAATGTATAAACTTACTTCTGCTTTTTTCATTGGCTCAATTAATTTTTGTAACGCGTTTGTAACACAAATATAGATTAACAAAACTAAATATACAACAAACAAGCATAAACAAATAATCCTAAAACCTTTGCTGTATATTAATTTTATTCGTATTTCTTTGTTTTATTACTTTGTTACTTATATCAAAATATCTGACTGTTAATCAGAGGGTCGCTGGTTCAAGTCCAGCAGGGGGAGCGAAAGCCGGTTAGTAATAATCGGCTTTTTTTATTTCCGTACCCTCCGCCCAGGCGGA
>Ga0194129_10007087_pt1 | contig 13483 bp, 4 predicted proteins | sample TA2KigCa35mmetaG_FD_150862 | JGI IMG/M metagenome (GOLD analysis project Ga0194129, IMG submission 150862) | Freshwater microbial communities from Lake Tanganyika, Tanzania - TA2015038 Kigoma Deep Cast 35m | ecosystem: Environmental > Aquatic > Freshwater > Lake | place: Tanzania: Lake... | reverse complement strand
AGCACTTCTGCGTTTTCTGCGGAGTCTGCTTGTGCTTTAAAGTATTTTTTAGCGTCTGCGGCGTTGAAACGCACCACATCACCCACAGTAAAGCCGTGAGACGACAGAGAAATACTCTCTTTAAGAGTCTTGGCTGTTGCTGCTCCACCTGTTAGTACGAGTGATGAACCCATGTGTGTTTCTCTTTGTTTTATTTTTATGCTGGTATTTAATTACGCAAAAACAGTAAACATAACATCACAAGCACGGTTAAAAGTAGCAGTGTCTTGACTGTTATCCCAACAGGTGTAATAGAACTCATTAACCGTGTTTACATATCGAGCATCAACTGAATACGCTGGTGATATAAAAATCATTGCCTCTACTGATGTATTACTCCTATACCTTGCCATTCCAACAACCGAATAATTTGCGTTTGGCATGGGTGTGGTAAAGGTCACTTTGGTTACTTGATTTGCGTTGTTTACTCCCGATATTGCAGGCATCATGGTAACACCGGCTATATTTCCTCCTGCTGCCAGTGATGGTGTGGCTGTATTATTGTCATAAACAGCACCATAAGCACCTCCTTGCAAAACATTAGTGGTTATTCTTCCCCAAGCCCTTGCTCCAAATATAGGAGCACTTCCCGAAGGAGTGCTCATCACAGCATCACCTATACGCAGGTTTCCGTTTATGTGAAGTGCTTCTGATGGTGCGTATGTGTTTACACCAACATTCACCGATGTCCCGTTGTAAGACATTAGTAAACCAACTTGCTGCGCCCCAACAGCCCACGGAGCAATTCCAAATGTGTGTCCCACGCCACCGCCACCCTGTTTTCCAAACACCAAATAACTGCCACCGTTGTATGCGTTTATGCCGTTATAGTTTCCAGCAGCACCACTGGAGTTCATCAGCAAGAAATTGCCGTCTGTGGTGGTCATGTACACCTGTGGACTAGCGGTTGTGTTGCTGTGACCTTGAATAAACAGGCGTGACTTATGAGTTTGCAATGACGCACGGTCTTGTGTGGTTCCAATGTTTACCGCTCCAGTAAACATAGCCGTAGCACCCACAATACTGAATCGGTCTGTCAGAGTCACGGCTCCACCCAAAGCAGGAGCAGGGGAAGTAGCATCAGCCGTCTTCCACACTAGGGCAGGATCAGAACCACTGGCTCCTGCCACCAACACCGAGCGGGGAGCCGACAGACTGCTAGGCAGACTGCTAATCCACGAATCACTGGCTCGACCTGGACGCACACCGTAACCCAAGGCTAGACTGGACTTGCCGTATTGGGTTCCAATCACATTGAATGTGGCAGCAGTTGTTCCGTTTCCACCAATGGTTGTGTTATCGGTATCGTGACGAGAAATAATAAGGTCGCGTCCTTGTGGTGTGCTTACAGACGCAAGAGTAAGCCCCACACGCAGGTCGCCACGCACATCTAATTGCGACAGAATGCGGTTTCCGTTTCCTGCGTTTACGGTTTGCCACCCACCACCCACACCCACATATCCCGTGACACCCATAGTATTGGTGAACTTGCTCTGACCCGCAGCAATTCTAACCGCTTCAAGCCCGTTGGTGGAAGCGTTGTACACACCAATCTTCAGGTCGCCGCTAATACCGTCACTAATATCAGAAACCAAGAAGTTGGCAAGGTTAGCGTAACTAATACCTGTTGCAGCACCACGCACATCACCACGATACGAGAACAGGTATCCACTCAACGCACTGGTTGCCATCAGCAGCGGCTTTCGAACTGTGCCTTCTGCTGATGGTGGAGTCTGAGTGAGTGATGCCACACCGCTTTCAAACGAACCAGTTGTGCCTGCACAACCCGTATTCAAGAAATACACGGTTCCAGGAGTTAACACTGAATACGGGCTTGACCACGCACCCATATTAAAGAATCCGTCCATGAGCACATCGAAACTACTGTTTATGTCTCCGCTTGCACCAACCGCAATAACCATGCCTGCGATTTCTGCTTCTTCAGGGGTATCTGCTTCTGCTTTCACATAGATTCCGTCTGCATTGTGCTGCTGGGCAGTTCCACCAACAGCCAGAGTGTACTCTAGTGTAACTCCTGTGGGGTAAGCCTTGAATCGAACAACATCTCCCAACACAAACTTGTTGATTTGGTTGATGCGAGTAGCAACAGAAGACGAGTTAGCAATCTGAATAGGGCTTGAAAGCACACCACCTGTGAACGGAAGCACCACCGCAGAATTTGTGCCTGTGGCAATAAGAACAGCCTTGTGTACACTTCCAGGAGAGGTGGGCTGAACAGGGGTGATAAATCCTGCAATTGATGGTGTCAGGTAGTAGGTAGTGCCTGCTACTAGTCCTACTTTAGTAGCGTTAATAGGGGAGAAATCACCAAAAATTTCACCCAAGAATGTGAGTTCAAAATTGTTCGCATCTATAATCTTGGACACTACACCAATAACTTCAGCGTTTTCAGCAGAAGATGCCTGTGCTAGTTGGTAAGCAGAGCCGTCAAATCGCAAAACACTTCCAAACACAAAACCGTGACCAACAGAATTTATGGTTTTGCGATTAGCACCGTCGCTGATGTTTACAAACGGACGACCACCGTATGTGGTTCCGCTCAACACTTCCATGAATACCGTAGCACCTGCGGGCGAGTACCGCTCAAACTGGATGGAACGGTTGCTTGTGGTTCCTGCCACGCCTGTAGAGGTCAGTTCTACTAGCAACCCGTGGTCACTAGTGCTGCCACCGTCTAGACGAATGCCGCTGCCGTGAACAGGCAGAACTCCTCCACCATTAGGATACAGTCCAAATGTGGCTCCGCTTATTCCAATATTAGCATTGGCTTGCCAAACACCTGTAACGCCGTGAACATAGTCCGCTTTCCACAGCCACTCTGCGGTGTTTCCGCTACCGCCACGGTCAATAAACAAACCACCACCGCCTGCTGCGTTAATCTTGGTGTCGCTAGAACCCGCAGCAGTATTTCCTAAAACCAAGTGGTAGTCGTCAATAGTAACCACATTCGCATTTACTGTGAATGTAGACGCATTAAATGTCACATCACCATTAAATGTGACTCCGCTTTGGAAAGTCACAGGCTGCAAGAAAGTGACACCCTTATTCACATTGTCTGCAATTTCAGCAGAAAGGGTTCCACCACCAGCCACAGAAACAGAGATGGACGAGGACGAAACCCCGTCATACACCTTTACTTTGTTGAGTTTATAAACACCTGTATTGGTGATATCCCTCCAAGTGTTGAAGGTATCAGCCAACTGCACTTCAGGAATAGCGTATGTGTTTATGTCTGGGCCTGTGTTTGCTGCCATGTGTGTCCTGTGCTGATTCGGGCTTCTAGTTCACCTATCCGTGCTGTCAAGGTATTTATCTGTTCTTGTAGAGACTGTATGGTTATACTCACACTTTCTTGGTGTGCTCGGTGGGCAAGGGCTTCCTTGTTTTTCAAATATAGAGCACCTGTATGGGGGTCACGAATATACTTGCTCACCTTACCTCCATGTAACTACGCGAATATTTTTAAGAGCAGGAATCTTGCTGTAGTCTGCTGTTGTGGGAGCCAAGAACTCTGCTTTGATTTGATACGCACTAATGCTGCCAGAAAGGCTGCTAGTGTTTGACACAGAGCCAGTAATTCCGTAAACGGCTTCTCGGAAATCGTTGTCCGCAGAACTCGTAAATGTGATACCCACAGAAGGCATTCGTCTCCACGGTGCTTGATACAGTCCACTTTCACCGTTGGTTGAATATTTGCAATACATGTTCACAGTGGCTCCAGCAGGAATCAAAGCGTTGGTGAACACAAACACGCCTTGAGAAGTGGAATCGGTTGGAAGAACTACTGCACGAGACACATACGAAGAGGTGGCATATGGAGTGGTAGTGGACGGAGTTTGTGTTACAAACATGTCTACTGCCTTGCCACAGAAAGTTCCAACATCCAACACAGGAGAAACTGCGTTGTTGGTTCCACGCCTCAAAGCATACGCAACAGTTGAAGAAGTTTTGGGTGAAGTAAAGTAAGCGTTTTGATTATTGCTTACTGGTGTTCCACCAACACTACGGGTAAGAGAACATCCCACAGGAACAATTTCTGTATTACACAGTTTGATTATTTCTGCACTTCCACTCCAATTTGCTCCAGTGTATTGAAGTGTTCCACTTGATGTGGTGAAACTGCAACGGTTCAGACGGAAAGCAATGTCTGTGCTGTTGTTTGCTGCCCATGTGCTGGTGTTTTGTGGCAGATAAAGGGTTCCAACAGCAGAGTTGTTGCCTGCTCGTCCACCAACCGTGGTATTCAGAGAACTGTTAGACGCATATAATTCGTATTTCCCGCTGTTTGTCACCACAGCAATAGCGTACTCACCTGGCTCAAGGTAAACAGGGCTTGTGAACGCAAAATTAGTGGCAACAGGATTGCCGTTGTTTGCATTCACTGTCACATTGGATGCCTGCTTGCTTACTGTAGAGAACGGCAACACTACTGATGGTGACGGATACCCATTCACAGTGGGACGAATCTGAACTGTAACAGGTAGAAGAGGGTCAGACTTGGCAAAGAACAGGTCAAGACTGGTCAGGAACAACCCGTCAGGATACGCCTTCTTGTCCACAATAAAAGTCTGACACAGGGGGTCAGCCCACTGGTTGTTTTCAACAGTATCAGGAATGCTGTCGTAAGACACTTCACGATTGAATGGTGTCTTGATGATTCCGTTGCTGGACACACTTTGACGGCGAAGCACAGGAGGACGAGTAGAATATGACCCTGAATCCCGCTGTTCAAATGTTCCTGTTGAATGGAAAACTGCGTCTGCTGCTGTTGATGCGTTCTGTGGGTCAAACGAATCGCTTACACGAATCAATTTTTCACCAACGGTGAATGTTCCTGCGGGAATAGTGAATGAAGTGGTCAGAGTGCCGTTTGAGTTGGCAGACAGACCTGTTACCAGAGCCACTCCGTCAAAGAACACAGACAATCCTGTTGCATTAGGCTTTAGCCCGTATGCAGTAACAGTAATAGATTGGGTTGGAATATACGGCAGAACGCTGTTGTCAACTGTTCTGTTTGCAGAAGTTTTCTTGATGCGGTTCTTTAGTCGCTTGGACTTTACATACGACATCATTTTTTCAGTTGTGGTGGCATCTATTCTGCGATTAACGCCGATAGACGGATTTCCAGAATCAACACCAGCAACCGCAGACGGAACACCTGTGCGGGGCAATTCAAGAATTGCTCTCTGAACAGAATCGCTGTCTTCTTCTCGGTTTTCAATTCCTGTCCACAAACTCTCCCAATCGTTCCATTGGGTTCCGAAACCACGCTTGTCTTTTGCGTCAGAAGAAATCCAGTTGTCGTTTTCTCCTAGACTGTTTGTCTTCACCAATGGACGATACGAAGTATCCCATGTGGTGTCAACAATTCTAGACAGTTCCAAGAATCCAAGCCAATTTGTGGTGTTGGTTGGGTTGGGCTTGACTGTGGTAGTGTATCCCAAGTTTTCCACATATGCAGTAGCACCGTAAGCAAGGGTGCAGATTCCATCAGATGAAACTGAAATGCTTGGGTCTGTGGTTGCAGTTCCTAGAGAAATATCAGATGTTGTAAAGAACGGACGCAGTTCTCCGTATTCGTAATCCACGGAGCAAATGTGTTCATCAGAAACAACATCACCTGAATTGTGTCCAACAAATTCGTCCACATACAGAGAGGTCTTTAGCGGCTCGGTTGTTTGGGAGTACCCAATTACACGAGCAAAACCAAGCAACTGCTTGCTTTCCAATTCAGTTTCAGATATAGACAGAGATGCGTATGTTTCCACATCGTCCACACGGCGTTCAATCTTTCCAATATCAGACATGGTGTATCTGCGATTGTCGTGTGGGGTCACAACAATATCAGATGCCTTGTGGGTATACGCAGGAACCAAAACCGTGTATAGGGTTAGTGCGTCTTCGCTGTCTGGTGGAGCCACAGGAACAAGGTCAGGAATTCCTTGGTCTACAAAGAACAGAGGAGAGCCTGTATTGGGGTCTGCCTTTACCTTAACCTTATCAATTCGTGGCAGATAGTGTGAGTATGTTACTTTGGTGTTTGCAAATGCAGCAGAGAATTCGTAAGCACCATACGGCTTGAGCACAGGTGCGTCAAGCGTTGGGCCAGAGTGACGAAAATCCAAGCAGTTTGCTAGGGATACGGTCTTGCCTGTTCGTGTATTGGTGTACAATGGAATGTGGCTATAGGTCACGCCAACATACGAATTTGCCCCCACAAACGGAGCCATCGTTAATCCACCGTGAAGGAAATAATTGTATCTTATCTGATAGGTTCCAGCACCAGCGGAACCAGCCTTTTCAGATTTCACATAAACTCGTGAGTATTCGTAGTTTGCTTCTCGCTGCCCGTCATCCAATTCAAACCACGATGTAGCAGTTTGTGCTGCTCCTACGCTTGGTGTGTATGTGATTCCAACAATAGAATACACATCCCAATGGGGAAGTTGGATGTATTTTCTTCCGTTTCTAGACGAATCTGTGGGAACAGAAGTTGTGCTGTGGGTAAACGCAGTCGCAGTCTTTGTGCGAATGTTTGAAGAATTCAAAGAGGTGAGTGCGGTGTTGTCCAGTTGATAAAAGATTGGAGCACTCATTCTAACAGAACCTTGAGTGTAACCAGCAGGATGTTTGTTTCCTGGAATCTGTAGTCGCAAATAGTTTCCGTCAGACGACAGGGTAAATCCTGTCAGGGTTGGTTCGTGACCTGGACTGTATGCTAGTGCTGTGGTTCCAGCCAAACCAGTAGAAATCAAAGCCACTTGCTGTATATCTGTTGCGTTGTTGGTTCCATTGATTCCGTATTGAGACGGAAACTTTAAAGCGGTATTGGAAGGCGCATTAAACAAGCCAACCAATTTAGTCTTGTCTATCGTGTAGGTTATAGGAGAAGCAGCAGCGTATGATGTTTCAGTTATATTGATTGTGTCACTTATAACTTTGGTGTAAAACTCTGCTGCACTGAATCCTGCAACTGCATATCCTGGACGCACATCGTAAACTAGTCCAAGGTCATTGCTTCCATTAAGAGTTGTGCCTGTGGGAGCAGTAATACCAAACACAGCAAGAGTTCTTCCGCTTGCTACACCAAATCCGTGAGGCATCACAACAGCACTTGCGGCTCCAGCAATTGTGGAGCCAGCGCAAATACCGTAAAGATACATTTTATAAACACCGCGTGTCAGTCCTGATGCAGACGAAACAAAACCAAAAGGAACAAGCCCGTGAACCCTTGCTTGTCCAACCACCGCGTTGGAAGAGTTTCGGAAATACACATCAGCAGAACCGTGATTAAGAGTTGTGCCAATAGCGGTGCTGAATGTGCTGCCCCATGTAGTGACTCCTTCGCTTCCAAATCCAGCACACACACCAATCCAATTACCAACGCTGTTTGGGAAAATCAGGTCAGTTTCGGTCACAGTTGTGCGAGCAGCAGGAACGGAAACGGTTTGTGGATACTGTGATTCCACTTCGTATCCCTGAATATACGCTTTTCCTGAACCAAATGTGTAGTTCAGAGTTTGCCCACTCAAATCAATTTTGATGTCAAACGGACGAACAATATACGAACCCGACTCGTCGTATGTTCTACGGGACAGGGTTTTTTCAATTTCACCGTAAGTGATTCGTTCAACTTTTCGGGTAATCTTTCCGCCTTCAAATCGCAGCAACTCAACAAAATCGTCTGTGTCTTCTCCTGCACGGCGTTGCTCCAACACCAAATCAATCTTGAAGCGGTCGGCTCCTGGAGCGTTGTAGTTGTATGACCCGATTGCAGGGTCGCGTAGGGTGGGGTCTTCACTTTCAGTAACAGAGTCACGAGTAATCGCCAAACCAATTTTAGTAGTCAGGTCTGTGAAAGCGGTTCCGTATTCAAAATCTCTACGGCTACCGCTTCCGTTTGCTAGTGTTTTTCCTGGAACAAAATATTGAGACGGATTACGGGCAAAGAACCCGTCAACATAAAAAATTCCATCGTCAACAGAAACCAGTTTACAACGACCATTTGCCCATGTGTCTGTGGCAGGTGTAAGAGTGTAGTCTGTTGGCGTATCTGAAGATGTGGTGAGTGTCACAGGCGTGGCTGTGCTGAAACTAGCACCTGAAATAAAGTCAACAATCAGGACAAGTTTGCCGTCTGTTGCATCAGGCTCAATATAGTGAACCACTCTGCCTTCAGGTTGTGCACTAGCAGCACCGCTTCCAACCTTTACTGTGCTACCCAAAACAAAAGAGTAGTCTGTTACATTTGTAAGACCAGCAGTGTTGGGTTGCACCATGAAGTAGTTGGTATTACGAACACTAATAGCACCACCAACAATACGCGAACCGTCTTTGAATAGATGGTCGCCAACCTTGGAAACTTGGTTTTGTAGAATTGACTGTATTTGGGTCAGTTCACGGGCTTGAACAGCGTATCCAGGCTTGAAAAGAACTCGGAGAAACGATTTGGCGGGGTCAAAATCGTCGTAGTACGGATTGATGTTGAAGATACTAGGGTCGTAAGCCATTGTTTCCTCTTTAGAAGCCTAATCGCAGACGGAATTCTTCGGATTGCCCTTTTACTCGTGAAATTGGGCGTATATTGTTTATGTATATGATTTCTCCAGATGATGGGTCAATGTCTGGAGAGGTAACAGAGGTCACAATATAGGAACCCAAAGTGCTGCCTGTTAGCCCATTGGACAAGACACTTCGGAAAGAGCCAAACACATCGGTCAGATACAGTTTTCCACTAGAAGAATTTATAAATTCCCAATTATAAACTGTTCCACTAGCGTAGTCTCCAAAAGCGTCTCCGCTTGCACCCTGTTGCACGAAGTCTCCGTTAAAGAATGAATTAGGAGTAAGTTCCGAAGATGTAATATCAAATCCACCAGTTACTCCACTCACACTGGTTCCTAAATTCAGAACTGTTAGCCCTGTGTACGCGGGGGTTTCATTCAGGTCAAAATACGGAGAACCCACTTCAACTATTCTAAACAGGTCGTATACATTACTTTCATTGATAAAGGTTTTTCGTGCTGTGTCGTAAATCCACGCGTATTCACCGTAACGGGGGGCAATGGTTGCAGGTGCTCCAGTAGCACCACTCTGTGCACCAACAACGGCTTGTGTTCCTGCAACAAAAGCGTTTCTACGAGTTCTCAATACCAGATTAGAGGCATCTCGACTCATTACTATGCCGCTTGCTTGTATGGCGTATCCGTATGACAATCCAGCAGGGTTAACCGTTGTTCCTGCGGGGATAGTTTGGGTTACTGTTTCTCCAATTATGAAAGAGTTTGCCACAGTAGCACTGCCTACACTAACAATATAATCGTTTGGTCGTGACTGATAGGTTGTAAAGTTGCCTCCAATATTTTTAACTTTTGCAACCAGTCGTCTCTCATTGTTCAGAGTTGATACCGATTTTAGTTGGGCTATTTTTGCACCAACAGACGACTCTGTGCCAACAATAAAATTTTTGGACGCACCATCAAATCCGTTTGCTCTCCACCCGTCCAAATCTCTTGAAGTTTCGTTTCCACCGTAAACCAGTGATATGTCACGATAATACGGAGAATCAGAACCAGCCACGGTGTCTGAGCCGTCATTCACCAGAGGATTTTTAACTATTCCAAACTGACGGTACGAGCCACCACCAATAAACTTGTCTTCGTCTTCTTCAAGAACTTCAATAATAATGATAATGTCTTTCACATTCAGTTCTTTCAGAATGTTGCTGCCGTGTCCACCTTTTGGTGCTAGAACAGATGTTATTGTGGGGTGTATTTTGGTTGGCTGTGTGGCAATAGAGGTTGTTACTGCCACATTTGCTTGTGTGTAGTCTTCTCCACCGTTGATTAGTTGAACCCCAGTAATTGTGTCGTTAGTCATAGTTGGGAAAGCGTATGCTCCACTACCGTCACCAGTGATTCGTATTCGGGGCAGAATTTGGAATCTAGTGAAGTCGGTTCCGTTTGGAGTTGGGTTGTCCACACTAAACGCAACCGCGTCGTCCTGAACTATAAAATATGGAACACCAGCCGTTGTTCCGCTTTCAACAATAACTCCGTAGTTGTTGTTGGTTTGTGGATTTGTGGTTGAACTAGACACACGAAGAATGTATCCTGCTCTGGAATTTGCCGTGTCAATATTTCCAGTGTCAGCCGACTGTATCTTTACCAACTTTATTCCACCAGTTGTGGTATAACTACCTAAACGGAGTGGCTGATTAGCCTCTGCCAACTCTGTGCCTGAATATTCAGCCGCAGAAGCACCACCGTTGGTAACAAACCTGAGTCGCGTAATCTCTCCATACACCGCAGTTTGCTGCACAGCGTACTGATTGGTTGATTCAGTATCGTCTCTACTGGTGATAAAATCAACAGGAATATAGTCTGTTAGTTCGTATGGAAGGTCAGAAGACCTGACTGTTGCTAGGTATTTCCAAGTGTAGCCGTCGCTGAGTGTCACAGGAGTAGTAAGAGTGCCTGTTGGCTTTATTGTGGAAGTCTTGCCCTGTCCGTTGTAGGTTCCGTCCACGGTGGGGCGGCTCAAGCACTTGTAAATATTGTTTTCGTCAGTAATCACATAAAAAATCTTGGGGTCGTCTGTGTCAAACAACCCTTCAGCATCATCGTATTGGTCGTAAACGGTTCCGCTAGTCCACTCGTAACGAGGCAGAGCAAACAAAATATTTTTGGGATTTAGTTTCTTATACCCAATCACATTACGCATAATTTCGCGTTCGTTCTCGTCGCTGTCAGGATACTCGGTGGTTCCAGGAGTTGGTGGACTGTTTTCGTCTGTCCACGCTGTGGGCTTGGCTACAAAGAAAAAATACTGATTATCGTTGCGTTCTAGTTCGTTCAAGAACCCTTCAGCATATGACCGCTTGATTGACGCTTTCAGATAGGCAGGCATAGATTCTCCGTTTTAAGCACCCGTGACACCAAGGTATTCATATGTATCGCCTGTAAGTACCGTTCCTATAGACAATACTGTTCCCTTGGACTTGTAGATGGTTTCAGGCATATTAAAGAAGTTGGTGACTGTTATTCCTGCAAAACTAATCCCTGCGGGAATGTTAGACAAGTTTTTGGCGTTTGGATGGTGGGCAATCTGCCAGTAGGTGGAACCTGATTGACTTGTGCTGGGGTGTGACAGGTAGTACGAGTCTGGTAGTTTAGAGTCTAGATTGTACTTACGAGACAGGTATCCGTAAACCTGTTGGCGTTCTTCCTCTTGGAGTTTACGGTCAAACACAATTATTTCACTAATCACACCACCAAACGAATACGACGGTGTGTTGGCTTGAAGCGAAGCAATCCACGCAGCCGAGCCTGTTACGCCTGTGCCTGTTGCACCTGAACTAACATTGGCTCCAATTCTGCCTAGAATTATGTCCGCAGGATTGAACTGTTCAGGACTGGCAGCAAAAGCGTCTTCTTGTTGTGGAAGGAATGTTTGGTCAGCCATTGGTGCGTCCTTATACTCCGAACCTGTTTCTCAACGAGTTGAAGTTTTGTTTGATTTCTGACTCGGTAAGGGCACGAGAGTACACCCTAGCGTTTGACACCGAGCCTCGGAAAGCGTAGTCTTCTCCTCTTTGTGCAAATCTCGCACCACTACTACGATTTCCTATAGAGAACACAACATTTCCGTTGTTTGATAGGAGTTCTTGTCCAACTAGTCCAATGGTTGAAGTGTCTGATGAGACTACTTGATTAGACACAGTGCCCGTCGTGATGATCTTTACTCCATTTTTGTAAACTGTGTACCGAGTAGTTGTTCCATCGTATTCGGAAACACAGACCACATGGTGCCAAGCACCTGCTGTAAAAAATGCTGGTGCTGATTGAATTAATGCCTGCACACCAGCATGATTTACGCTCCACAGCAAACGAGTATAGTAGTTAGCAAAATACGGAAGACCACCCGCACCCATGTACATATCGTTTTCACCCCCTACGGACGGTTTCACCCACGCCTCCCATGTAATGTTTCGGTTGCTGCCAAACACCAGTGAAGTTTTTGTAGAGATTACACCTGGCCCGCCATTGAACACCATAGACCCACCACCATCAGAAGAATACTGTGGAGAATCAAACGCTTCACAAATGGTTCCTGTTGTGCTCAAATCGTAAAGTGTGTTGGGGGTGTTGTTGGTCAGGTCTGTTATGGACACCTCGTTGCCGTCAACCACTTCGATTCGTGGTTGTGTAAACCACACCTTTGAACCTGGAGTATCGCTGCCGTAAAGGAAAATTCGAAGAGAACTTGTTGATGATGTACTAGTCCAAATTTTATCACTATAAGCACCACCAGCCAAACCACTATATGTTAAGCCACTACCAACTTCATAGAATCCACTGTTGGGGTGGTTTGCACCAGCAGCACTACCTGCTGGATGAATATGACCCACCACCAAAACCCATTTGTTTTGTTTGCCGTTGTACGGTCCCACTCCCGAACCGTCAGAAGTGAAATACGGATTAGTGTCCGATGAGCCATCGCTGCGTTTAAGCACCGATTCACCTCCGACTCCAAACAGTCCACCAACTCCATTTCCAAAATAAACATCTCCGTTTCCAAGAACTGAACGATTAACCCAAACCGAGAACCGATACAGTTTTGTTCGGTCTATGGGTACATCCGGGGTCAAAAACCCTCCGTTAGAGTTGAATGGTGCACTAGTCCTGATTGTGGAGTGGTTTACACCCTCCCAAACAATTTGAGATTTACCCCAAGGGCCTAATCTATATCCCACTTCATTGGCTGTGTTAGTTCCGTATTTTGTATATCCTGTTGGGTAGTTGCCAGACTCACGCCTACCAACACCACTAATATCACTTGTAGACGGATACGGCAGCAGCATGGCACGACCAATACGGTATTTGGTTCCTGATACAAGACCGCCCACCCCAACCACAGTAAGCGTCGTTGGTGTTGTTCCTGTCTTGGTTCGTGTAATTCTATACCAACCGTTTCCAATATCTTCAACAGTTCCAGCCGCTTGGTCATTGGAACCCAAACCATACATGTAAACGGTCGCAGAAGTAATTGGAGCACCGTCGTTTCTGCGAACACAAAGAGTAAATGTCCATGTGCTGGCAATAAGAGATGGATTTGACCATGCATCAGATGTAGACAAATAATTCAAATAAACATTTCCGTTTGCACCAGCAGTAAACTCATATACTTCATCTGTTCCAAGTGGTGCAACACCGTCTTGAGATACCCGTATGAGTGTATCTGGTGGGTTTGGATTGGTTCCATTATCTCTCGACCACATAGACGGAGACTGGGGGGCCAACACATTGATTGGAGTTTCTGTTAGCGGATACGCATCCAACAAGTTTATGTTTTTAGATGCCACATACTCACCCAAAGAAGCGGTCTTGCCTGCGTCAAAATTGAATATCAGATTCTTGGTGGT
>Ga0194129_10007086_pt1 | contig 13484 bp, 7 predicted proteins | sample TA2KigCa35mmetaG_FD_150862 | JGI IMG/M metagenome (GOLD analysis project Ga0194129, IMG submission 150862) | Freshwater microbial communities from Lake Tanganyika, Tanzania - TA2015038 Kigoma Deep Cast 35m | ecosystem: Environmental > Aquatic > Freshwater > Lake | place: Tanzania: Lake... | reverse complement strand
GTTCAACAACGTTATCAAGGAACGTTACTCGGCCTCTGCTGGTCTTTTTTTACGCCGCTCCTCATGCTGGCTGTTTACAGCATCGTTTTTGGTTTTATTTTTCGAGGATCTTATGGGCATCCAGGAGAAACCAAAATGCAATTTGTGCTCGGACTTTTTTGTGGAATGCTTGTCTGGGAGTTGATTGCTAGCGCCTTTGCAGGAGCCCCAATGTTGATCGTGCACAATGCTAACTTGGTAACGAAAGTCATTTTCCCTTTGGAAATTTTGCCGATCGCCATGATCTTGTCGGCGCTAGTTCATACGCTCATCGGATTTACTCCGCTTCTTTTGTTGATCATCATTTCTCAAGGAACTATCTCGCTCTCAGCACTCACGCTGATTTTGATTTTCGTTCCCGTAGTTCTTTACTGCTTGGGATTGACTTGGATGCTTTCTGCTTTAGGCGTTTTTTTACGCGATATTGGAGCAGCGATGCCTGCAATCATTACAGTTTTGATGTTCGCAAGCGCCATCTTTTTTCCAATGACTGCGATTCCTCAAGCTTGGCGTTGGGTTATGATGTTAAATCCAGGCGCTGTCTTAATTTCGATGGCGCGAAATGCTTTGGTCTTTGGCGCATTGCCTCATTGGGGAACGCTCGCGCTTCAAATTTTGATAAGTTTTTTTGTTGCTACAATCGGCTATGCTTTTTTTATGAAAGTGAAATCGGCTTTTGCTGATGTCTTGTAAAAATCATGCCTCAAGAAATCGCCATCTCTATCAACAATGTTTCCAAGGCCTACACGATCTGGCGTGATCCTGCAGCGCGGTTGAAGCATCCGCTCTTGAATTTAGCTGGAGAGCTCTTTCCACCGCTTCGCAAAAAAATTGATGCCAAGCTGCACGGACTTTGCAGCGAGTTTTATGCACTCAAAAATATTTCTTTTGAAATCAAAAAAGGAGAATCGATTGGGATCATTGGAAAAAATGGTTCTGGAAAATCGACATTACTACAAATCATTGCCGGGACGCTTCAACCCTCCGAAGGTTCCGTTTCGGTTCACGGGCGTGTCGCCGCTTTGCTAGAGCTAGGCAGCGGTTTTAATCCTGAGTTCACGGGCCGCGAAAATGTTTTCTTAAACGCCTCAATCCTCGGTCTCACTCGTAAAGAAATCGAGGACCGCTTTGAAAAAATTAAAGCCTTCGCCGACATCGGCGATTTTATCAACCAGCCCGTGAAGACCTATTCAAGCGGAATGGCAGTCCGCTTAGCCTTTGCTGTTATGGCACATGTCGATGCTGACATCTTAATTATCGATGAAGCACTCTCAGTAGGAGATGCTTTTTTTCAACAAAAATGCATGCGCTTCATTCGAGAATTCATCAAAGAGCGTACATTGATTTTTGTCAGTCATGATACGGCTGCTGTGAAAAGCATTTGCAACAGAGCCGTGTTATTGGAAAAAGGAGGGATGATGGCGGAGGGAAGTCCTAAAGAAATTTCAGAACTTTATTTAGAAAATCTTTATGAGGCACAGCAAGGGGAAAGTAAAATTGAGAAAACAACAAAAATAAATTCCTTTTCGCAACCTCCTCAAAAAAGAGAAGTACAAAATTTCAAAGACCAACGTCTAGATTGGATCAATCACACAAATTTGCGAAACGATATTGAAGTTTTTCAATTTAATCCTGAGGCAGCTGCGTTTGGAAAAAGTGGAGCAAAAATTATCGGCGTGCAACTTCTGGATGCAAGTCACAGTCCTCTCAGCTGGATTGTAGGCGGGGAGGAGGTTGTTCTACAAATTGAGGCAGAATGCCATGAAAACTTAGAGGCTCCGATTGTCGGTTTTCATTTAAAAGATTATCTGGGGCAAATTTTATTTGGCGAGAATACTTTTCTTTCTTACCATGACGACCCACAAGAATGCCACTCAGGCGACAAACTCATCGCTCAATTTCATTTTCAAATGCCTCGACTCGCCAAAGGAAATTACAGCATCGAAGTTGCCATCGCCAACGGAACGCAGCATCAACATGTCCAACATCACTGGATCCATCATGCGCTCCCATTGAGATCCGATGCGACCAGCGTCTGCAGTGGGGTGGTGGGAATTCCAATGAGAGAAGTTGTGTTTAAAAAATGGGAGTAAAGTTTATGGATGGTCTAGCGATTCCCTATTTATCCTCGGCATGTTGCGATTTGAGCAGAGATCATGATCTTTCCGCATGGTACGGGCATATCCCTTTTGCATTTTGGATCATTAGTCTATTAAAACCACGAACAATTGTAGAACTTGGTACTCACAATGGAATTTCTTATAGCGCTTTTTGTGAAGCTATTAAAAAGAATGATCTTACAACAAGAGCTTACGCTGTTGATACGTGGAAAGGAGATGATCAGGCAGGATTTTACGACGACGAAGTTTATTTAAAATTTAAAAAATATCATGATCAGCATTACAGCCAGTTCTCAACTTTGATGAGAATGACCTTTGATGAGGGTGTTCATCAATTTTCTGACGGATCTATTGATTTGCTTCACATCGATGGTTTGCATACCTACGAAGCAGTCAAGCATGACTTTGAAATGTGGCTGCCAAAACTTTCTAAAAAGGGCGTTGTTTTATTTCATGACACTTGTGTAAAAGAAAACAACTTTGGCGTGTATCAACTGTGGGAAGAATTGCTGACTCAATATCCTGGGTTTAACTTTACACACTCTCATGGACTTGGTGTTCTGTTAGTCGGAAAAGAGAGAGAGCCATTTTTAAAAAAAATTGCCGAGATAGAAAAAGAAAACTTTCACACTTCAAGCTTTAATCGATTATTTCAAAAATTAGGCATGAATTATGAGTTAACATATTCATTGCACAAAAACCAATTAGAACTTGAAGAGCAAAAAAGAATTGCCGAGGAAAGTTCAAATCTCGCGCAAAGCCAAACAATAATTCTTCATGAAATAGAAAAACAACTTCGTCAAAAAGAAGAAGAATTTCTTCAACAGGAAAAGTTGACGGAACAACAAAGAGATCTCGTTTTAGAAAAAGAAGATCAGCTTCAAAAACAAATAGCGATCATTGCAGAGAAAAATGCATCGCTAACAGAAAAAGAAAATCTCCTTCATCAAAAAGATATTTTATTGGCTGGAAAAGAGCGCCAACTCGTTGAAAGTGATCAATTAATTTTCAAGATAAAAAATAATAAAAGCCTGCAATACAATTTGAAAGTATTAAACCTCATCGAGCGACTCAAAACACCTTTTGAAAGACATCTCATTGCGTATCTTATAGGCCGAAGTAACTTGTTTGATCGGCAATGGTATTTAGAAAAAAATCCTGATGTGAAGAATGCGAGAGTTGATCCCATTTTGCATTACATCAATTCAGGAGCTGCCGAAGGAAGAAACCCCGGCCCATTGTTTCATACAAATTGGTATTTAGAACAAAACGTAGATGTGAAGAGCGCCAAGGTTAATCCTTTTGTACATTTTATATTGCATGGCATGTATGAAGGACGCGCCCCCAATTCACATGTTGATGTAGCTAGTTATCTTCAAGAAAATAATGACCTCAAGAGAAGTGAGTTTTCTCCTGTTGTCCATTTTATGCGTCGAGGAAAGCATGATAAGAAAGAAAAAGATTGCCAACGTATCTCTAACTTTTTAAAAGCAAACCTCCCTTTTCCTAAAGACAAACAAGTAATTTTAGTTTTTGGGCATGAAGCCTTGCGGACTGGCGCGCCTATAGCTCTTCTAGGAATCATAAGACATTTATCGCAAGATCCAAAATTGCATCTTATTACAATTTTAAAACGCGGAGGGCCTTTGCTTCCTGATTACCAAAGGGTGTGTCAGACACTTGTTCTAGGAGATCCTTCAGGAAAAACTTTTACAAGTTCTGCAGTTAATACCAAATATTTTGAATGGATTGCAGAGCATCTTGCTTCTTCGAAGCATAAGGTCACTTGTTTATGTAGTACGGTTGACAGTAAAGAAACTGTGGCGGTTTTTGGGCGGAGAGGATTCAACATTGTTTCGCTTATTTACGAAATGCCGGCTTCTATCAATAAATGGTTCGGCGGAGCTGCGACGATGAAAATTTTTGATCAGTACTCGCAACGATTGATATTTCCCTCTTCTTTAACCTATAAACAAGCTTTCGAAGAATACAAAATTGATGAGAAAAAAACCTGTATTATTCATCCGTGCGTAAGTTTTGCATATCCTAAAACAGAAAGGCTTTTATTAAGGGAAAAATTTTTAAACGAAATAAAGCTGCCTAATAATACCATTTTAATTGTTGGTTGTGGGGCGTATGACCATCGCAAGGGATTTGATCTATTCATTCAGGCAGGAGAGAAATCTATTTTGGGCTCAATGCAGAGAAATCAACCAATACCAATATTCCTCTGGGTTGGAACTTATTTTGGTTGCGATTATGCAATGAACCAAATTGCAACGATTCCTAAAAATATTAGGAAGTATTTTATCTTTTTAAATGAGAGACCCAACGTAGAAGAAGTTATTGCAGCAGCAGATGTTTTTTTTCTTTCTTCGAGAGAGGATCCTTTTCCCTTGGTTGCTTTGATAGCTGCAGGCTACAATGTTCCCATAGTCCTTTTTTCTGGAGCTACAGGAGTTGAGGGAGTTTTTCCTCCAGAATCGTATTATGAGGCAAACAATTTTGACATTAATTCAGCATGCGCTGTCTTAGCAAAAGCGATTCATCAAATTGACTTTCAAGGTTGTTCTAGTTTTGTTCGAGAAGAATTTTCCTTCAAAAAGTATGCCAAAAAAATAGCCTCAGAATTAGCCTCGTCAAGATTAGCTTCAGCAGTTGATCTAGCAGATTCTCCGCCATTAAAAGTTATTCCTTATCTATCTAAGGGGATGAAGTGTTTTGCGAGAATGAGCAAGCTATTGCCCCATAAAACAAGAAATGTGATAAAGTCGATTCCTTTAGTGCAGAATATTGTGGAGAAAGTTATTCCCGAAAAAGGTTGGTCATGGCCCTGTGATTATGGAAAAAAACCAATTCCTGGATTTCACCCTGGTATTTATAAAGAAGATTGCATGAGCCCTGAAGATAGAACAGATCCTTTCCATCATTTTCTTCAAGCAGGGAAACCGAAAGGACGTTGGAATGTAAACCTTCTTTCAAGTAAAATAAAAAAGGAAAGAACCATTCCTTCAAGCTTGCGGATTGGCTTACATATTCATGTTTTTTATGAAGATTTATTCATGGAGATCATGGATCGCTTAGAACTAAATCAAGTCAAACCTGACTTATTAATTACCATTGCTAACTCCATTCAAGACACTAGAGCAATTGTAGAAAAACTAAGAGGCTATCAAGCAAAAGTAGAAATACGCATTGTCAAAAATAAAGGAAGAGATATCGGAGCATTTTTGACAGAGTTTGGAACATCTCTTATCGCTCAATATGATATTATTGGGCATTTACACACAAAAAAGAGTGTTCATGTGGCAGATTCCATTGCAAAAGAGTGGCGTGAATTTCTTTTGGAAAATCTTCTTGGAGGGCGTTTGCCTATGGCAGACATTATTGTCGAGGCTCTCGCAGAAGATGAAAAGATAGGATTGGTTTTCCCTAGCGATCCTTATACTAATGCGTGGGATCAAAATCGAGCTATAGGAAAAGAACTTCTTCTACGGCTAGGTATTGATAAATTTTATGAGCAATTTAATTTTCCTGTAGGCACTATGTTCTGGGCTAGAACGGTTGCTCTGAAGCCGCTATTAGACTTAAAGCTAACTTATCAAGATTATCCCGAAGAGCCACTCCCTATTGATGGAACTATCTTGCATGCATTAGAAAGAATTATTCCTTTCGTTGTAGAAAAAGAGGGATACCAAATTGAGATGACTCATGTAGAGGGGATAACACGTTAGAATGAATACAAGACCAGCTTATCTATACCCATGACGTTTGAATTTTAGGAATTTCTACTGGTTATTTTTAGCGCTAGCAGCGTTGTCATCGCTACTGTTACCTCGGTAGCAGCGCGCTCTGACGCCTTGCTAGCCCCAAAAATTCCTGCGTATAATTTTCCTAAAATTCAAACGTCATGGGTATACTAAAAATATGAGGCTTCAAATAAAACAAAGTAGCTGTAAGCCAATATCTAAATATTTTATTTGCTGGTTAGTATTTTTAACCATTGCTAAGTTAGTACTTTGTTCTCGAGAAGAAATGAGAGGAACATATTCTCCTCATGATGACTTGTGGCAGGTATGGGCTGCCCAACGATGGTACTGGGGTGGAACTTATGCAACAAATTTTTTGTATCATCTCCCTATTTATCCGCTATTCATTAAAATAGTTAGCATTACAGGGATTCCTTTACGAATAGGAATGGAGCTTCTTTATTGTTTTGGCTGTTCTCTTCTTTCAATAACATTATGCCGTATTGGTATTCCTCAACTTGTTGGCGGGGTACTTTCCCTTGCGGCTATTTTCAATCCATCTTCTTTTCAGCTACCTAATCGCTTTGGCGCCGAGATACTTCTTGCATCACTTCTTTTATTAGCTCTATCTCAAAGCCTCGAATGGTGGATAGCTAGAAAAACTTTTGATGCTATTAAGCCAGCAGTTTTAGCAGCTATATTTTGGGCATTAGCATGGAATAGCAGAAAAGAGGCTATCGTACTTTTGCCAATCTTTATTATATTAGCACTTTGTGTTATTGCTGTAGACAAAGCTGATACAAGGCAGCTTGTATGTAAAAGAATTGGGGTAGGAGTGATATTGCCATTATGTGCTTGTCTGGCATTGACTTTAACTATCTGCTCTATTAACTACATCCGGTGGGGATTATTTTCCACTTCAATATTGTCAGCTCCAGGTTATAAAATGGCTTTTAAAGCCCTTCAAAGCATCAAGCCTGATAGAGAGATAGCTTATATTCCTGTTACAGTAAAAGCGAGACAGGCGGCCTATAAAGAGAGTTCTTCTTTTGCTCTTTTGCAAGAACAACTTGAAGGGCCTGTTGGTAGAGGATGGGCAGGCTGTTCAAAACCATGGACTGATTCTAAAGGACTAACCGCACTTGATCCCTTAGAGATATCAGCTGGGTGGTTTTATTGGGCTTTGTATGAATCTGCCGCTAGGGCAGGCTATGCATCCACCCCTGCACAGGGAGATGCTTTTTTTAAGAAGATAGGAAAAGAAATTAGATCAGCGCTAATTCAAGGCAAGCTACCAAAGCGTTTTGTTCCAATAGCTATGATAGATCCCAATTTTTCATGCTGGTTGCCAAAGTATAGGGATAGTCTTAAATCTGTTTATAATACCTTTTTAACATCTTCATTGCCTGTTAGGAATAAAAGTGATCAACCAATGTTGGGGGATGATGTAAAAAAGGAGTTTGATGATATTGCAAATAGACGCTCAAGATCTTTTCCTAATAAAAGTAGTTATAATATAGATGGGTGGATATTAACTCCTGGAAGAAAAATTATTTTTATAGCGATAGCAGATTCATCAGGAAAAATTATTGCATCATTGTCTCCAACAGAACCTCGTAATGATGTTAGCCCTCAAGCACGAGCATTTGTATTTCATATTCCACTATCCACCCAAGACACGTTGCTAGAAAATCAAATTATTGTTTCAACAGATGATGGAGAGCATATTACTTGGCAGGTTAAAGAGCTAATTGTTGGGAAAGTGAACCAAAAAGTTTTAAAGGGAAAAGATGCCTATCTTGCTTGTGATCGGTTCGATCAACCGAAAGCCTTAGTCTATTGGAGTTGGAACTTTCAAGATTGGTTTGAACGAATTTACTACCAAATTATTGGGTGTGCACAATGGCTTGCATTGCTTGGTCTTTTCATGGGAGTTTTTTTAAGACGTAATTCATCATTAGTAGTAGTGATTTTTTTATTAAGTACTGCCGTAATAACGAGAATATTATTATTTGCTATGCTTGATGCTAGTGCTTGGAATGGGGCTCAACCAAGGTATCTTTTTCCCGTAATGCCAGAGTTTAGCATGTTAGTTGTATTAGGATGCTGGGTATTTTTTCATGAGTCTCTAAATTTTTTAAATAGAATACACAGATCAGCAACGTGCAATGAAGATTAGCTTTGTTTTGTTAACTATATGACTGCTTGCTTTACAATAAAAAAATACTACTGGCTTTTTAGTATTTTTGGAATTTTTATCATAAGTGTCTATGCCTATAATGCGGGCTTATTTCATGACGACTTGTTTTTGGTGGAGTATTTACCAAAGCTTTTTCACAACAATCATCTTGGAGGCTTAAAAACCATCTTTTTTTCACTAGATCTTCCAGGTGAATATCGTCTTTATGGACTGTCACGAACCATACATTTACTCCTTGCTCTCTCAATTGGTACGCAGGCAATCTATTATGGAATATTTATAGGTATTAGCCAATTAATTACGGGGTGGGCTATTTACCGATTGCTACGTGGATTTTTGATAGATTATTTTCAGGCCCTAATTATTGCATTCATTTGGATATTTTCTCCATTTTCTGTTACGTTTTGCTTTCATCACTATTCTTATCTTATTCTGCCATTCCAACTGACAGTTGTTGCAGCTCTTGTTTTACAGCAACTTTTATCAGAATGTGCAAGAAGAACTAGTTATTCACTTTGGTTGCAACGCCTAGTATTAATAAGTCTTGGATGTTGTATCGCATGGACAGGAGAAGCTCATTTGCCTCTCTCTATTTTCATTCTTGGATTGACTGCTCTCCTGGCTCCATCTAAAAAATCTTTTGGGCAACGCACCACAGAATTAGCAATCATACTTGCTCCTATTATTATAGGAGTAATACTTCATCGTGTTACGTGGATCGTCTTACTCCCCAAGGCGTCGAGACAACAGGCACGCTATCATTTTTCTCTACCAAATATTCAAACATTACCTACTAATCTCAAAATCTTTTTCGTTTCATTATGCTTGGGAATTAAGGATCAAATAATTCCTATAATTATATTTGTGGGAAATAAAGTAAACTTGGGATTAATGAGTTGTATGATTTTTCTGGCAATAGCTATTGCTTACTTTTTTAAAAATTCTTCCTTTCTTAGTGTCGAGGAGTTGGATCATAAACAGCTAGTTTTCTTAGTGCCGTTGCTTTTTCTGCTTGCTTGTGTGGTAAGTTTTCTGATTATCACGATTCTATCAATTGGGGCAGGGCAAATCAGCATGGTTTTTCCAAGGCGATATGGGTATATTCCTTATACACTATTGGGAATGCTCTTAGCTTCTTTCTTTGCTGAACCAAGAGTGCGGCAATGTGTAGGTCTTTTCCCTTCGATTTTTTTTAGCCTCACTGTTTTTGGTCTTTGGTTAGAGCTTCAACTAATATGTCTTCCTGCAATAAGGAAAGAAGATCAAAAAATGTGGAATCACATCAGCACAGCATCTGTTGGTATGGTAGAGCCAAGTATTCTGTTTATTAATGCATATAACTCCCCTTATGTACCCAACTTTCAGATAGGCTATGGGACTCCTGTTTTGCGGGGATTAGATTTCCCTCAAATTTTTGAGTCTTCTTTATCGTACTATTGGCCAGCATCTCAATATGCTCGATTTATTCTTGGCTTCAAGTATTCATCATACCGGTGTGCCATTTTGAATTCGCATAAACTTCGAGTGTTTGGAAATGGAGTTTATGCCTCAGAATTTATTGATATAAATAATGATTCGCTTCTTATTGTGACGGATGAAAGTAAACCGTCTTCTTGGAATAGGGATCTCAGATCTGCTCGAATTTATAAAGGATTTAAAGCTTATCAAGACTCTCTGAAAGCCAAGGAAAATGGTTTCAATAAAAACAACATAAATTAATATCGTGGTAAAAAAGATTAAATATTTAATTTTAGGAGGAGGCCCAAGTGGATTAACTTTTGCTCATTCTCTCCTTGATCTCGGCATTTCAAAAAACGAACTTCTTGTTCTTGAAGCAAATGCTGAAGCTGGAGGTCTATGTCGGTCAACAATAGTCGATGGTGCTCCTCTTGATATTGGAGGCGGTCATTTTTTGGATGTTAAGAAAAAAGAAGTTTTAGATTTTTTATTTCGCTTCCTGCCGCAAGAAGAATGGAACAGCTATCATCGTGTAGCTAAGATCATCCTTAGAGGTCAAGAAATTGATCATCCTCTAGAAGGGAATCTTTGGCAGTTTTTTAGAGAAGATCAGCTTAATTATTTGGAATCTATTGCCCAAACAGGAAGTGTTCGAGGAGAGACGATGCCTGAATCTTTTATTGAATGGATTCGCTGGAAGCTAGGAGAGTGCATAGCCAATGATTATATGCTTCCTTACAATCGCAAAATTTGGGCAATGGATCTAAATTTACTTGGAACTTATTGGCTTTATAAGCTTCCAAATGTTTCTTTTCGTGAAACTCTTAGAAGTTGTCTTGAAGGGAAAGCTAGTGGAACTCTTCCTGCGCATGGGACATTTCTTTATCCTAAACATTATGGCTATGGGGAGGTCTGGAAAAGAATGGGTAGCGCTTTGGGGAGCCAATTGATAAGAAGCTCTCCAATAACAAGCATTGATCTGACAACAAGAACAATCAATAAGACATATCAAGCTGAGAAAATCATAACCTCAATCCCATGGATGTATTGGCTAGAAGCAAATTCATCATTGCCTGAAAGGATTAGAGAGAACATTAAAAAATTGGTCAATATTTCTATAGATGTCGATTATCAGAAAAAAAATTTACCAACAAAAGCGCATTGGATTTATGAGCCATCAGAAAAAATTTCTTATCATAGGATGTTGGTGCGGTCTAATTTTTGCCCCGGATCACGTGGTTATTGGACAGAATGTAACGCAGCGCGTTCGCTGCCAACAAATGGATTTCGACATCACAATGAGTATGCCTATCCCGTAAACACCCTTGAAAAACCGAAAAGCATAAACACAATTTTAGAATGGGCTAAGACAAATAAAATTTACGGATTAGGCCGATGGGGGAAATGGGAACACATGAATAGCGATATTGCTGTTTCAGAAGCTATGGCTATGGCTAACGAAATTGTTTCACAAGGTTAAGAGTATGAAAATAAGTCTTTGTTTGCTAGTTTGGAATGAACTTGAAGGTTGTAAGATAGACATACCTAATTTGCCACGAGAAGAATTTCATGAAGTTTATGCTGTAGATGGTGGTAGTACAGATGGCACTGTTGAATATTTGGAAGCTCAAGGGATACCTGTTTATCAGCAACCCAAGAAGGGTCTTAACAATGGATATCGGCATGCTCATGAAATAGCAAAAGGGGACGCTGTTGTGGTTTTCTTTCCTAAAGGAACAATTCCTCCTAAAGATCTTTTAAAATTTAAGGAATATTTTAAAGAAGGGTTTGAGCTTGTGATTGCAAGTCGTCAAGGCAAAGGTTCACAAAATGAAGAAGATGATAAAGTGTTACGTTTTCGGAAATGGGCTGTCTATCTATTGGGAGGCATATCAGCCTTAATATGGAAAAGAGAAGGCTACTGGGTTCGTGATGTTCTTCATGGAATAAAAGGATGGAAGAAAACATGTTTTAATAAAATGAATATCCTTGATCATGGATTATCTATTGATATCGAAATGGTCATTCGAGCATATAAATTAAAAATTCCTAGAATAGAATTTCCAACTACGGAAGTAGCTCGCGTTTATGGAGAAACAAATTTTAAAATGTGGCCGACTGGTAAAAAATTAGCTTCATATTTATGGTTTGAGCTATGGAGGAAAGAATAGCAAATAATCGCTTGAAATAAATTTCTCATTCATTTTTTAGGGCTAAAAGTTGTCCGATTTCAGTAGAAAGGAGTTATATTATTGTTTGGCTTTTTAAATTGTAGCCGCTCTAGCCCGTATTGCGGATACGAGTTATTAATTGATCTATTGTGTTTGATCATAGTTGCGGCTGATGCATTATGATCAGCAAGTGAGAGGGGCGAATTCCCTTGTTGGCTTTTTAGAAGAGGAAAAGCACTCTAAAAGCCAAAAATTGCCCTTCAACTATCCCAATAATCAGCAAAAAAGGGAGAAATTGGGGTGATTTTTACAGAGAAGAATTCAATGGCAGGTTAATCAGTAAGACACATGATTATTTGCAATTTGCTGATTTTATTTTCAATATATAAAAAAATTAACTCTGGTATGCTTCTGTTTTGGGTGGTATAACCATACCACTCCTCTCAACAAACAAGCTGCTAGGGGCTTTTCCGGCGTTTTTATGAAGGTGGTCCAACAAGTTGATAGAGAGCGTGTTAAAAAGATATACAATTTATTCTTTATGAATAAGTTATATAATTTAAAATAGATTCCTTCAGCTCTTCAGCCATCACTCTATCTGTGAGTAGCGCATTGGCAGGAAAAAAATAATTTGAACGTTTTGAAATGTGAAGAGTCTAATTCTATAGCGAGTCACTGCGATCTGTTTTTTGGTTTTTTCAGATCGACCAACAGTGGCTCGCTCTTTTTTTGACAAGAGATAACCAGCCTTGACATTGGTACCCTTTATCACCGAGGCTAGAAGGTTTCGTTGCGTGCGAGACTTTTGTTGCGCGACAATTGCCGACGTAGCACAGTGGTAGTGCAGCTGATTCGTAATCAGCAGGTCAGGGGTTCGAATCCCCTCGTCGGCTCAGACTCTGCCCAAATGCTATTGCTGCGGCCCAGAACTGCGTCACTTTGGTGCTCGCTTCCTCAAGTATTTCCATATATACTGCAGGTCTGCGTTCCTCGTGTCGCATGCAACTCGCTCGCTCCCGCGAGGCTCGCCCCCGCGGGGCTGCTTCGCAGTCGATCCGGCGGCTGCCCCGCCGCACGTATTCACAGCAGCGCATTTGGATCAGACTCTTTTTATTAAGTTGGAAATTTTTTTATGAAAAAAGCACTCATCACTGGTATCACGGGGCAAGATGGTTCCTATCTTGCAGAGCTCTTGTTGAAGAAAGGCTACGAGGTTCATGGTGTGATTCGGCGCGCTTCAACGTTCAATACGAGTCGCATCGATCATCTCTATCATGATCTGCATATCAACGGGACGAAACTTTTTTTACACTATGGCGATCTTGCGGATTCGGTGCAGATGGTGAAGTTGCTCTATGAGTTGAAGCCTGATGAAATCTACAATCTCGGTGCCCAGAGCCACGTTCGCGTTTCGTTTGACATTCCGGAATACACGGGCGATGTAACCGGATTGAGCACGGTTCGTTTGTTGGAAGCGATTCGCGAGGCGGGGCTCACGCAAGATGTCCGTTTTTATCAGGCTTCTTCTTCGGAAATGTTTGGACTTGTTCACGAGGTTCCGCAGCGTGAGACAACGCCGTTTCATCCGCGTTCGCCTTACGGTTGCGCCAAAGTTTTTGCGTACTGGCTGACGGTGAATTATCGCGAGGCTTACAACCTGCATGCCTCAAATGGAATTTTATTCAATCACGAAAGTCCGCGTCGTGGTGAGACGTTTGTCACGCGCAAGATCACTCGCGCCGCAACG
>Ga0194129_10007083_pt1 | contig 13488 bp, 14 predicted proteins | sample TA2KigCa35mmetaG_FD_150862 | JGI IMG/M metagenome (GOLD analysis project Ga0194129, IMG submission 150862) | Freshwater microbial communities from Lake Tanganyika, Tanzania - TA2015038 Kigoma Deep Cast 35m | ecosystem: Environmental > Aquatic > Freshwater > Lake | place: Tanzania: Lake... | reverse complement strand
TTATGCAAGTGGTGCATCTAATTTAAGTACATCTTCTGGTATATTAACTGTTGGTGGTGCTGGTGGTGTTGTTATTAATTCTAATGGTGGTGTTATTAATGTTGGTAATGAATCTGCTACTGGTGCAATTAATATTGGTACCGCAGGTGCCCGTAATATTCAAGTTGGTAATAATGCAGCTTTAAATGTTAATTTAGATGCTGTTGCATTTAGTATTGATGGTTATAATGCATCCAATATAAATACATCTTCTGGTGTATTAACTGTTGGAGGTGCTGGTGGTGTTGCAATTAATTCTAATAGTGGTGTTATTAATGTTGGAAATGAATCTGCTACTGGTGCAATTAATATTGGTACCGCAGGTGCCCGTAATATTCAAGTTGGTAATAATGCAGCTTTAAATGTTAATTTAGATGCTGTTGCATTTAGTATTGATGGTTATAATGCATCAAATATTAATACATCTTCTGGTGTATTAACTGTTGGTGGCGCTGGTGGTGTTGCAATTAATTCTACTAGTGGTGTTATTAATGTTGGAAATGAATCTGCTACTGGTGCAATTAATATTGGTACTTTAGGTGCACGCACTATTCAAGTAGGTCACAATTCTGCTTCAGCCATGAATCTTTATGCAAGTGGTGCATCTAGTTTAAGCACATCTTCTGGTGTATTAACTGTTGGTGGTGCTGGTGGTGTTGTTATTAATTCTAATAATGGGGTTATTAATGTTGGTAATGAATCTGCAACTGGAGCAATTAATATTGGTACTGCAGGTGCCCGTAATATTCAAGTTGGTAATAGTGCTTCTCTAAATGTTAATTTAGATGCTGTTGCATTTAGTATTGATGGTTATAATGCATCCAATATAAATACATCTTCTGGTATATTAACTGTTGGTGGTGCTGGTGGTGTTGCAATTAATTCTAGTAGTGGTGTTATTAATGTAGGTAATAATGCTGATGCTGGTGCCATTAATATTGGTACTTTAGGAGCACGTACTATTCAAGTAGGTCATAATTCTGCTTCAGCATTTAATATTTATGCAGGTGGTGCATCTAATTTGAGTACAACTAATGGATTATTAACTTTAAAAGGTGGATCAGGTGTCACTGTAAATTCAAATGGTGGTACTTTAACACTTAATGGAACAGGTCAAACTGTTGATTTGGATGCAAATTTATTAGATATTAGTTCAACAGAAATTAGAATGAATTCTACAGGTAAAATTCAAATTAATTCCAGTGCAAATGAAATAAACATTGGAAATAATGCTGTAGATTTAAATATTAATATTGGTACAGCTGGTAATCGCATAGTTCAAGTAGGATCAAATACTGCCAGAATTAATTTAGATGCTGGTTCTAATGGTATTAATATGAATGCTGGTGGTCCTTCTCATTTTACTACTTCATCTGGTTTATTAACTGTTAGTGGTGGATCAGGTGTGACAGTTAATTCAACAGGAGGTACATTTACTCTTAATGCTACGAATAGAACAGTAGATATTGATGCAACAACTGTAACTATTGATGCTACTAGTGGAGGTATTAGTTTAGAAGCAAGTGCTGGTGTTATTAATATTGGAAACAATGCAGTAGGACAAAATATTAACATTGGTCAACAAGGTGCTCGTAATATCCAAGTTGGATCTAATGATGCATTAGTTTTAAATCTTGATGCAAAAAGTTTTAGTATTGATGGATATAATGCTTCAAATATAAATACATCTTCAGGTATATTAACTGTTGGTGGTGCTGGTGGTGTAGTTATTAATTCTAATGGTGGTGTTATTAATGTTGGTAATGAATCTGCTACAGGTGCAATTAATATTGGTACTTTAGGTGCCCGTAATATACAAGTTGGTTCTAATGATGCATTAGTTTTAAATCTTGATGCAAAAAGTTTTAGTATTGATGGATATAATGCTTCAAATATAAATACATCTTCTGGTATATTAACTGTTGGTGGTACTGGTGGTGTTGTAATTAATTCTACTAGTGGTGAAATTAATATAGGTAATGAATCCGTAACCGGTGCAATTAATATAGGTACTAGTAATACTGCACGTACTATTACTATTGGTTCAACTAATACTACAACAGTTACGGCCTATAACTTTTCAGTTGCATCAGATATCATGTTAAAGACCAATGTTACTCCACTATCATCTACTCTTGATAAAGTTCTTCAATTAGATGGATACAGATATAACTGGAAAGATTCTGAAAATCATTCTACTCAAATTGGTTTAATTGCCCAAGAAGTAGAACAACAATTTCCTGAATTAGTTATTGAAAATAATAATTTTAAATCAGTTAACTATCTAGGTATGATTGCAGTATTAATTAATGCTATGAAAGAACAACAACAAGAAATAGAAAATATCCGCAATAAATTAAATTAATTATAATTATAATATAATGTATATTTATGACTATTATATCATAATTTATGATAAATTATTTAAATATCAAAAACATTATGAAGAATTTATTAATAAATGTCAAAATAATGTATTATCAGATAAACAAATAGTATCTGAAAACAATAATTTTATTGATAAACAAATAGAATCTGAAAATAATAAACTTCCTGATAAACAAATAGAATCTGAAAATAATAAACTTCCTGATAAACAAATAAAATTTAAAAATATTTCAAATGATTTAATTAAATTAGAAAGTGAAATAAAAAAATTACCAAAATACAAAACATTTAAGGAATCAATAAATTGGATCCGTAAAATTTATACTAAATTAATATTCTTGTATCATCCAGATAAACAAATAGATTCTAATAATGAAATTTTTTCTAAAATTAAAAATGACTTTGATAAGAATGATTATTGTTCTATATTTTATTATTTTATAAAAAATAAAAATCATCCGTATTTATCAAAATTATTTAATGAAATGATGAAAGATAAAAGATTTATTGATTCATTACTTAATTTATCAAATTATTTTAATTTTAAATTAAATAAATTACTAATTTATAATAATTTTATTGATTATCTTCAACAACATAATTTATTCGATTAGTGACAATAAGTGGTCTTTTGATAATTCTTCTAAATTCCAAATTTCATATTTACCATTTGGTAAAGGTCTTTTAATTTTAAAAGGTATCATATTTCTTAAGAATTCTTCTTCAGCTATTTTATCATATGATAAATCTTTAAAATTTTTAATTAATGGTTTAGCTCCCATTGTTAATTGTTTACATCTTTCACCTAATATTCTCACCATTTCATATTTAGTTAATCTATTAGAACTTAACCTATTTTCTTTAGAAACATATTCAATATTTTGATCATCTTGTAATTCAATTTCATCATTATTATCAAAGTATTCATCATCATCATCTATTGCTTCTTCTAAAGCACATCCTACTGCTTCAGTATCAGGTTCAATATTTAATTCATCTTTTTCTTCATCTATTTCTTCATCAAAATCATCAACTTCAACTTCTTCAATATCATCTAATTCAACATCATCATCAACATCGTATTCATCATCAGATTCATCTTTTTTAGAAACTTTTTTAACAGCTTTCTTTGGAGGCATTATAGTAAAAGATATAATATTTTTAAATAATATTATATCAATTTTTTTATCAAACAAAATAAATTTCATTTTCTAATGTTTTAATTTTTTTTATTGGTTCTTCACAAATTTTTTTAAATTCTTGTAAATTATCAAATTTTTTACCATTAATTTCTAAAATTATTTCTCCAATTGGATATTTATTAAAATTTCCTATTTTTGTATAATTAATATCAGCTAAATAAACAGTAAATAAATCACGTTGACGAATAGTTCTTTCAAGAATTTTTACAAATTGATCCATTTTTAGTTTTAATTTATTAAGATCTTCTAAATGATTTTTAGTTAGAATAGATAAAATTAAACCATTATTTTCAATGTAATAAAAACTGTCTTTATCAACCATAAAATATTCTTGAATATTGGTATTTATTATTTCTAAATTAAATTCAACTTGTTTTATTGTTTTATCTGAAATATCTAAATATTCAATATTAATTTTATCACCTTTAATAAACCATAATCCAATATCATCAATTGGTATTTTTTCTGGATAAAAATCAAACTTAATTTGACCCTCATTATTTATAGGACAAGAATTAATACTTAATAAAATATTATCTTCTTTTAAATAGTTATTAAAGTAATAATTTTTATTTATAATTGATAATCTTACACCACCTTTTTTTTTATCAGGAGATAAAATAATATCTTTATATATAAATTGTTTAAATTCATCTTGAAATAATTTCTGATAATCAAAATATAATATTGGTTTTTTTTGTACAAAATCAATTGGAGTTTCTGATTTTTGTATTATTTCAAATAATCTAATAAATCTATATATTGGAACAACATAACCTGTCCTTTCTGCACTAGAAATTTTACTTACATTTACACCTATTACTTTATATTTTCCATTATCATTAATTACTAGCGGACCTCCTGAATTACCGTGATTTAATGTTGCATCAGTTTGTATTAATGATTCTTGATATCCAGAAATTATACCTTTTGTTATTATAATATTTTTACTTGATAAAGGAAATCCAATAGTTAATACATCTGTTTCTTTTTCACTTATTGATTTTAATTCTAATGGTATAACATCTTCTAAATTTTCTTTAATTTCTAATAAAGCTAAATCATCATCTGGAAAAATATGTTTAATATTAGCTTTTATTTCATCTGTATTTTTATAAAGAATATCTACAATAATAGAATTTTCTATGACATGATAACAAGTTAAAATTAAATTTTTAGTTATAAAAAAACCAGTTCCAGTTGTTGCAAAAATATTATAAGTGTTTAAAGGATTTGAATAATAAATTTTTCTTGATTTTACATTTATTTTTACTACTGATTTTTCCCAATTCATAATTATAATAAATAAGATAAAAATTTAATTATAATTATAATGTTTTTAGTTTAAATATTATTAATTATCTAAATTAATACAATGTTAAAAATTATATATGAATCAATAACAATTGGATTTATTTCATGGGTAATAGGCACTATTACATTTAATTTATCAATTAATAAAATAAATAAAGATAAAAATAAACCATATGGAATTGATTTAGCATTTTTTATAACTGGTTTATTTCTTTATTTAATATTTGAAAAAGGAATCTTTAATAATTTATTAAAATCAAATAATAAAATATAATATATTATAGTTTTTTTTATTTTTTTTTCTATTCTTTTATAAATGGATTGCCATATTTGTTATGATAAAAATTCATCTTTGAAATCTCTTCCTTGTGAACATTCTCTTTGCTACAATTGTTTTATTAGATTAGCTAATTCAATTTGTCCCTATTGTAGAGAAAACTTCATTTATACACAAGAAGAAATTATTCAAAGAACAAATATCGGATTAAGAAATGGTTATCAATCCAATGATATACAACCTGAACTAAATATATTTAATAGTTCAAGTCAATTATTACCTTCAATTATATATCAAAGAAATATTCGATTAGAAAATCATTTTCAGATGATTGAAATTCATAATAATAGAAAAAAGAATTATAATAAAAATAGACCATCTATAGAAGAAATTAATGATCGTAGAAATAATATCAATAAACGTGAATTAAAAAAATGGTCAAGAAGAGAAAGAAGATTAGAAAAAATGAATCAATCTTCACTATTATCTTCTGATCCATTTTTTGATTGAGATAATTCTTCAAAATATTCACTAAATTTATTTACTAATGATAAATCCATACAATAAACTCTTAAAAAATATTCCTGATGTTTTTGAGTAATTAATAATGAAAAACTTCTAACTTTATTTTCTGATATAATTTTACCATTTTTTAAATTATAAAATGTTATTTTGTTTAAAGGATTGGATTTTCCTCCAACATATCCAACTTTAAATCTCAAAATATGATAAGTATTTGGATTAAAAGATTGTTTTAATTTTTCTTCATCAAATTCACATTGATGTAATGATATATCTTGATACACAAGCTTTGGAATTTTCCTCTGATTTATTTCTTCTACTATTTTATTTATTGATGGATTGGTATGCCTATACCATATGAATGAATCAACTAGTTCAATCATTTTTTCAGGATCAAAAATATATTGAGATATATTTAACTCTTTCTCAATTTCAATTAATAATTTAATAATTAATATTTCAATTGCTTTGACAGCTTTATGATTATAAATTTGTCTATGTAATCTATATCTAATAAAAAACATTTGATAAATATCTTCACTGCATTGTAGTGAGTAACAAATTTTATTTTCAATAACTTTAGCATCTTCTATTATTCTTGAATAATTAAATCCAAATTTAAGTCCAACAGCTTGTGTGTCTCTAACTAAATAATCAAATTTATCAACATCAATTGAATTTAATGGATTTGAAATAATTTGAAATATCCACCTACCTACCTGATATTTAGTTTTCCATTTAGTGTATTCCGATTCTTTTGGATTAATTAAATCACCAATTACTTTTAGTTGATCTTTATTTAATGGTACTTGATATTTATCTACCATATGATTAAGTAATGTTATTGATCTATTTTCGTGATAAATATTTTTTGTTGACATTTTTAATTCATTATAATTATTCAAAGATTCTAGAAAATAATCGTCAAATAAATGAGAAAAAAGTAAATGACCTAAATCATGACATAAACCTGCAATTCCAACTAATTGAATTAGTTCAGATGTAATTTTTAGTTCTGGTTGTTTTTTACTAATTTTTTCTATCATTTGAGTAGCTAAATGATATGTTCCAATTGAATGTTCAAATTAGCAGTTGGAAAAACTAAGTATAATATTCCAGTTTGATGAATATTTCTTAATCTTTGAAACACTGGTGTATCTACAATTGCTGATGCAATTGGATCCAAATTTATATAACCATGTATATTATCGTAAATAATCATTAATTTATTAATTTATATCTAAATAAGTAAATTAATCAATTTTATTTATAAAATTAAACTTCTATCGCCGTTTCTTCTTCACTATCTGTATCAACATCTTTGCTCATTTCATTTCCTTTAATTTCTACAACTTGTTCGTGATTTTTTACTAAATCTTTCATTTTATCTTCAGATAAGAAGTTTTGAGTCGGTATTGGTAAAGGGATTTCAACACCTAACTTTTCAGCAATTAATTTAAAATATCTGACATATGGATGATTTGAACCTAATTGTTTCATCATTGAATTTTGTAAAACCATTGCAATAACAGGTTTATATTCTTCTGGATGAGCAAATATTTCATTTGGTTCAGGAATAGGCATCTTTGAAATTTGTTTTAATTTCATATATTCATTTAAAATTTCTGATGGAACATTATCATTTACTTTAGCTCTATGATAAACACTATTAGTTCTATCTTGACGCATCAAATTAATTTTAGCCTTTAACATTTTACGTCTTTGTTCTTTTTCATTTAAATGTAAATTTTCCTTGTTTGCCTCTGGATTTTCTTTACCAATCATAAATTTATAACTATTATCTGTTTTTTCAACTTGCTCTAATACAAATCCTGATTTTACATATTTTTTAGTTAATTCATCAAGATTAAAATTATTAGATGATTTTACAGTTTGTTTAAATTTATCTACTGCATTCTTTGAATTAAATCCAGATTTATCTCCTTCAATAATAACATTAAAAACTTGTAATTCGGTCATTAATATATATGTATTTGAAGCTTTAAATAAATAATATTCAAAATTTATTTAAAAATCAATTAAATTAATTAAAGAAGCATTTTATTATATTATAAATGGTAAAAGATACAAAACTTTATGATATTTTAGAAATTAACACGGATGCTAGTGATGCACAAATAAAAAAAGCTTATAATAAATTATCAAAAATATGGCATCCAGATAAGCATTCTGATCCAGATAAAAAAAAAGAAGCTACTAATATGTTCCAAGAAATTAATCAAGCAAAAGAAACTTTATTAAATAAAGAATCTAGAAAATTATATGATGATATTGGTATGGATATATTTAATGCAGAAAATCAGGCACAACATAATGCTGGTCCAAATCCTTTTGCTGATTTTGGAAATATTTTTGGTGCAGGATTTCCATTTAACATGGGTGGAATGCCACAAGCAAGACAAAAACAACCAGAAAATATTATTGAACCAATAAGTGTTACTTTAGAACAAATTTATAATGAGGAAACAATTAATTTCAGTTATAAACAGAAAAATAATTGTTATAAATGTAATGGCGAAGGTACAAAGAGTGGAAAAATATCAAAATGTAGTGGTTGTAATGGACAAGGTAAGAAAATTCAAATGATTAGAATGGGACCTATGATTCAACAATCCATGGTAGGTTGTCATCAATGCAACGGTAAAGGTAAACTAATAAATGATGAAGATAAATGTGATATTTGTAATGCTAAAGGATATGTTATTAAAGATAAAACAATTCCTATTAAATTAATTTCAAGATTAGATAATGGCTTTAAATTAACACTTGAAGGTAAAGGTCATCAATTAAAAGATTGTAAGACTGATTTAATTTTAGTAGTAAATGAAAAACCAAATACAATATTTAAAAGACACAATAATGATTTATTTGTTAATATTGATTTAAAATTATATCAAGCTTTATTTGGTTTTGATAAAATATTAACACACATGGATGGTAGAAATTTACATTTAAGTTGTTCAAGTTCAACAGATTTTAGAATGATAAGAAAAATAAATAATGAAGGTATGAAAATTTCAGATAATTCAAAAGGAGATTTATATATAAGATTTAATATAATATTACCTAATTTCTCTGTTTTACCATCAGATACAAAATCACAATTAAAATCTTTATTACAGTCATTTGAAAAAGCAGAAGTTCAAATAGAATCACAAACTATTAAATCTCCAAATTTAACTAAAACAATTTTATCAGATTGCAAACAATCTGAAAGTATTAATAACTTAATGGATTCACTTAAAAATAATAAACAAAAAGAGTTTAAAAAATCTAATCAAAAAAATTTTGATGATTCAGACAGTTCAGATATTGAAACAGAACACACAGGTCAACCTCAATGTGTACAACAATAAAATTAAGAGCATCAATTAAAAATAGAGTATTAATTATTTAATTATGATAATAAATTAAATAAATATTATAAACTATATTTAGCTTTTCCTAATTCAGTTCTACAGATAGGACATTTATAATTATATTCTTTTAGATAAGGTTGAATACAATCTGTATGAAAAGTATGAGAACAAATTAGATTAGTAACCATTTCATCTTTTTGCATATTACCCATACAAATACTACAATTAGAATCTAAATTTGATTCTAATTTTACAGAATCTAGTTTATTAATATCTTTATCATCCATTGAAACAACAACATTTTGAAGTGATTGTCCATTGATTAATATAGGATTACTTACTAAATTATTAATTACTGAAACTAATGATCCATGATTAATTGGATTATTAACCCAATGATTTTGAACATTACCATTTACAAAATTCATATATTGAAATATATTTTGCATCATTTGTTGATTTATTGAATTATTATTTATATATTCTAAATTTGGATTGGGATTATCATCAATTAATTCTTCATCAGATATACTGTCAGATGAATCATGATTTAAATTTTGAAGAGGATTTATATGAGTATGTGTAAATATTGTATTATCAAAATCATCTTGTGATAATGAAAAACTTAAAAGATTATTAACCATTTGATTACTACATGCTTGATTTATTATATCTAAAGATATTTCAAAACCATAAGTTTTATAAAATTCATAAATAATATTAGGAATGTCTAACGATGTTATTCCTATTTCAATTAAATAATTTTTTATTTCTCTTATTATTTCTGATTCATTTTCATAGGAATCTTGTAACATTATTCTATAAGCAAATAATTCTGAATATAATTCATTTGTATTCATTATATACAAAAGATAAAATTTATTTAAATATATTTTCAATATTTTATAAATATTGAATTAAATATATTAAAGAATAGTCATTTAAGATTATTAATGGATATTCAATTAATTAATAATAAAATGGAAATAAAATATTATAAAAGTATTTTACAAACTTTAGATAAACTGGAAATTAAAAAACCTTGGATAAATACTCATATAAAAAAACTATATGATAATTTACCCCAAGAAACTAAATTATCAGAAACAAATACAGAGAAAAAAGATTTAAATTCTTCTTCTGAAACTGATAATCATAAACAAATATTTGCAGATGGTGATTTGTATAAAAAATCTTGGCAAAAATTAAATTCAATTCATAAAATTCTTAAAGTTAAAGAATTTGTTACTAATTTAAAAATGGATTCTGAAAAAGATAGAATCAATCTTAAAGATAAACTTGTTGAATTAATTAAAGAAAAAATATTAACAAAAAAAGAAAATGTAAAATATGATGAAATAAATGGAAAAATAATTTCACTTCCAAATTTACAGTATAAAGATGGAAAATATTATTATATGAGTTCATAAAATATTGAATTAATTTTTATTTAAAAAACTAATTAAATATTTGAATAATGTCATTTGGAAATTTAAATTATATGATTGAAAAAACAATAAAAATATTAGAACATAATATTGGAAAAAAAGGTTCTACTAATCTATTAGGTTTATCAATAATTAAAAAACAAATATATCATGATTTACAAAAAGAATTTGCTGATGTAACTGAAGATAAAGTTGATGAAATTATAACTAGATTGTTTTCAAATAAATATAAGTTCAATACTAATTTATCATTTGATGATGGAAAAAATTGTTTAAGAGAATACGAAGAAACATATCCGGATATTAAAGTTCCATCTAAGTATAAAAAACTATTTGACCATTTTGAGAAACTTAAACAGTTACCACAACCAGTTCAAAGATCGAAAGAATGGTTTGATTATAGATACAATAGGATAACGGCTTCTGATTCGGCAGCAGCAATAGATTTAAATCCATATGAACCAGTAGAATCATTCATATTAAAAAAATGTGATCCTAATTTTCCATTTTTGGATAATGCTACTGTTTTTCATGGTAAAAAATATGAACCAACAGCTACTATGATTTATGAACATATTTATAATACAAGAGTTTTTGAATTTGGTGCTTTGCCTTCTGAAAAATATAATTTTTTAGGTGCTTCACCTGATGGTATCTGTTCTAAATATACATTAGATAATAAATTTTCAGAAAGATTAGGAACAATGTTAGAAATTAAATGTCCTGTTACAAGAGATATAGAAATATCTGGTAAAATTGATGGTGAAATTTGCCCTTTTTATTATTATTGCCAAGTTCAACAACAATTAGCGTGTTGCGAATTAGACGTATGTGATTTTTGGCAATGTAAATTATCTGAATATTCTAGTCGTGAAGCTTATTTAGCAGATAATTGTCAATCATGTGTTAATACAGTTGGTAACTCTGGTACTAAAATTCAAGTTGATGATAGACTTAAAAAAGGTATTATATTAGAATTTTATCCAAAAGTTTTTACTCCTCAATTCGATGGTGATTTAGCTGAATGGAAATCTAAATATATAATTCCAAAAAGATTAGATATGGATGAAGCTCAATATAATAATTGGGTTTTAAAAATGTTAGATCAATATAAAACATTATATCCTGATATTCATAAAGATTATTATTTTTATAGAATCATTTATTGGAAGTTAGAATCATCTCATAATGTAGCCATAAATAGGGATGATAAATTTTTAGGTAGTATAATTCCAATCATGAAGGATACATGGGCTAAAATATTATATTATAGAAAAAATCAAGATAAATTAGATGAACTTAAAAAAATAGTAGAAAAGCGAAAGAAATATATAAAAATGAATTCTGATTATATTATTCATAATGAACAAATAATTAGTAACAAATATTTATTTTTAGACCCTGAATTTGACATTAAAAAATTAGTTCAACCAAAACAAAAAGTAACAAATAAATCATTTAATTCTTATCTTAAATTTGAAAAGAAAGATAAGCCTAAAGAAAAGGATTATGATTCTGATTATTGTGATTTTATAGACAATGAAGAATGTAATTTTATTGATGACAATTCAATAGTTAAATCAGAATCTATTATTCAAAATATTATTAATAATAAAACTATTAAAAATACTGAATTTGTAAGAAAATATGATATTAAAAATAATAAAAATACTGACACATCAAAGTTTAAATCATTTCAAAATAATGAAAATGAATCATGTGATTTTATTGATTAAACTATTATTTCATTTATATTTTTATTATGATATTTACATGGTAATTTTCTTTCACATTGTTTACCAGCATTAACACCAGATTTAATAACATGATCACATTTAGTTTCAATAATTTGTACATTTGAAGTATCTATTTTATGATATAAACAGTTCGTCCTATTACAAAACTGTCCTTTTTTGGAACCTGTTTTTAAAACAATTTTACATAATTGATTTTGATTCCAATTAATTTTTTCAGGTAAAGATTTTTTCTCACAATATAAACATTTGATAGATCCACCTAAATAATTAATACAATCAGAATGAAATAAATGATTACAATTTAATTTTAAATGTTTGTGATCTTTCTCAATAGGTATATGACATACTAAACATTTCTCAGAATTTGATTTATTTAATTCTTGACAATATTTAAATAATTCTTCGAAATTCATTATTAATTTTATAATCTATTTGTTTTTTAAATAACTTTTTCTAAAAATAATTGAAATTAATATATTATGTTTCAAAAAATCATATATTAATGAATTCGGAAGAAAATGCTGAATATTATACATCTGATGAAACTTTAAATTATCATATTGATAATATTTTATCTTATAAAAAATTTTTAGAAAACATATTATTAGAAATAAAATCTATTAAATATAATAAAAATATGATTAAATTACTAAGTAGACATATTGAAAAATCATTAAGTGAAATTAGTAATGATACAACTTTATTTGAATATGACAAAAATGAAGATGATAATTTTGTTCCATCAGTTAAAATTGTTTCTGTAGATAGTGATACTTCTGATAATGATTCTGATGATGAATCAATAACTAAAAAATTAGAATTTTATCAAACTAAAATGGATTTGTATAGCCCATATATGTTACCCAAATCTGAACCAAATACATTAGCATTTAAGAAAATATATGAAGAAGATAATGATTTTGAAATAATTCACCATAATTCTAATCAAGTTATAGAAAGTAAAAATTTTACAGGTATTCAAGAAAATATAGATTTTAAACCATCTACGAATGACTTTAAACCTAAAGATAAATTAGCTTTTGATTTTTTAAATAATAAACTTGAACTTGATAATTATAATTATTTGAAAACATTTGATTTGAACAGAATTAATGATTATTGTAATTCTGTAAAAATATATTAGTTATTTAATATTTTCTA
>Ga0194129_10007080_pt1 | contig 13490 bp, 11 predicted proteins | sample TA2KigCa35mmetaG_FD_150862 | JGI IMG/M metagenome (GOLD analysis project Ga0194129, IMG submission 150862) | Freshwater microbial communities from Lake Tanganyika, Tanzania - TA2015038 Kigoma Deep Cast 35m | ecosystem: Environmental > Aquatic > Freshwater > Lake | place: Tanzania: Lake... | reverse complement strand
GTGATCGCCACGGTCTGGCGGCCGAAGACCCGCTGCGCGGTGGAGGCCTCGGTGTAGTCGCCGTGGAACGAGATGGTCGTGGAGTCGTTATGCAACTCGTCGAGCGACACCTGGAACTCCCGCACGACATGGGTCATGACCGACAGGACAAGGCTTGGCACGTCCGCTGCGAACAGCGTGTCGAGCGCCCGCCCGATCCGATCATCATTGAGCGTGCCAGAGTGGTCCGCTCCCAGGCCGACGTGCGCCGGCGTATGCCGTGTCGCCCACTCGCCGAGCCCGTAGAGCGGCTCGCGGGACAGGAGGATGTTGCGCACCAGCAGGAGAATCGCCTGCGACGACCTGACACGGACGCGGCGATCCTCCTTGGGCAGGGCGACCTCGAGCAACTCCTCGAGCCTCGTGCGGCGAAGCAGTGCGTTGATGATCGGCAATGCGCCGGTCGTCGTGGACTGGAGCGTGCGGCCGCGCATGCGGGCCCGTGGCGGGCGTGGATCCGAGGCGGGGCGACGGCGGTTCGATCGGGATGGCATGGTGGAATCCTTCCATACGACCGTCCCGCATCCAACCCCGCCGGCCAGGTCGGCAGAGACACGTGTTGGCATGCGTTCGGGCCGCACAAGGAAATGTCCGGTCGCGCGAAAAGACAAAGTCCGAATCGCGCTCTCCGACCACGTACGACACGGCCATGAGACGTAAGTTGTGCGGCGCGCGACTTACGTCAAAGGGACTCGACGTATGTGAAACGACATCGCGCGCCCAAAGCCGAATGGACATTGCCGCGCGGCCGCGCACCGCAACAATGCCGCCGCCTTCCGCCTTGCGGCGGGCGATCGGCAACGTCGATCGCCGTAGAAGACAGGCTGCACCTCAGCCGCATGAAGCTACCGCGGCTGGAAAAGAGAAAAAATCACCGGCGAGATGTGCGGAAAGGCGGCTGAATGGCCCCCACGAGGGTGCCTCGAGGTCACAACCAACTTCAGACCACCGAGCGTTGACCCGCCGGCGGACTCGCTCCGCTCCGGCTGTGGAAGGGCCTGCGCTCCACGAGCCCGCCGGCTCCCGAGGAGGTGCGCGATGACCGAGTAAAGCAACGCGGGTTGACAAACCCCTCCATAGCTGAACGCCCGGCGCTGCGACTGGGAAAGAGTTCTCGACATGGGAATAGACCTCCGCCCGTGAGGGCTTTCGGGGAGATGGAAATGACAGAATGAAACAATCACCGTCCGCTGGGCGTTCACCGGACGGGATTCCATGGATATAAGGGATGCGTCCCGACCGATCACCCAGCCACTCAACTCCATCGACGATCCCGGCCAGCCGTCACCGAACCGGTCCGATGCCTGCCCATCCAGCCGATCCCGCCGCCGCCCGGGCCTTCGCCGCCGACGTGGTTCGGCGCCTCCGGGCAGCCGGCCACGAGGCCTACTGGGCCGGCGGCTGCGTCCGGGACGACCTGCTCGGCCGAACGCCGGCCGATTACGACGTGGCGACCGCCGCCACGCCGGACGAGGTGCGGGGCCTGTTTGGCCGGGGGCGGACCCTGGCCATCGGGGCCGCCTTCGGGGTGATCACGGTGCTGGGCCCCAAGCCAGCGGGCCAGATCGAGGTGGCCACCTTCCGGGCCGATCAGGCCTACACCGACGGCCGCCATCCCGCCGGCGTGACGTTCTGCTCGGCCCGAGAAGACGCCCAGCGGCGGGATTTCACGATCAACGGCCTGTACCTCGACCCGCTGACCGGCGAGGTTCACGACTTCGTGGGCGGCCGGGCCGATCTGGCTGACGGAATCGTCAGGGCAATCGGGGCACCCGCCATGCGGTTCGGCGAGGACCACCTTCGCATGCTCCGCGCGATCCGGTTCACGGCGTTCTTTGGGTTCGTCCTCGAACGCGAGACCCGGGAGGCGATCGAGCGGATGGCGGGGCTCGTGGCGACGGTGAGCCCGGAGCGGGTGGCGGCGGAGCTGCGGGCGATGCTGTCGCGGACGGGGCGGCGGCAGGCCCTCGACCTCCTCCTCGACACGGGACTCGCGGCGGTCGTGCTGCCGGAACTGGCTCCGCCGACGGCCCCGGACGCACGGTGGCACGAGGCCGCCCGGATCGTCGGCGCCTGCGACGAGCCCGACCTGCCGATGGCACTGGCGGTGCTGGCAGAGGACGCCGGCAGCGACGTGCTGGCGGGGGTGCGGGCGAGATTGCGGCTCTCGAACCACGAGGCCGCGATGGCGGCGTGGCTCCGGGACGGCGTCGCGGCGGTCGGCGGCGGTAGCGACCCCGCGTCCCGCCCGTGGTCGGAGGTGCAGCCCTGGGTGGCCCACGACCAGGCCGCCGCCCTCGCCGACGTGCTCCGGGCCCGGGCGGCCTGCGGCCGCGGCGACGCGGAGCGGGCGGCATGGTTGACCCGGCAGGCCGCGCGGCCGCGGTCGGAGACCGACCCGCTGCCGCTCGTGACGGGCGACGAGTTGCTCGCGGCGGGCGTGCCGCCGGGAAAGCCCGTCGGCGTGGCCCTCGCCCGCATCAGGTCGCTGCAACTCGACGGCGCGATCCGGACCAAGGCGGAGGCGCTCGCCGCGGTGATCGGCGGGACGCCTCGGTCCGCATGACTCCCGTGCAGGCCATCACTGCGGCGGGTCGGTGGGCGAGGGCAGCTCGGCGAGGCTCTGCAGCTTGAAGATCTCGAGAAACTTGGCCGTCGTCCGATAGCACGGCTCCGCGGAGTCGTCGCGGTGCAGCTCCAGGAGGCCCCGGCGCACGAGTTGCCGCAGCACCGCGGGGCCGGCATCGCAGCCGAGTTCCACGAGCCGGTCGCGGGGCACCGGCTGGTTCCAGGCCACCGCGGCCAGCACGTCGAGCGACGCGGCGTCGAGGCGGACCGAGCGGACACGCGCCTCGAGCACGCTCCCGAACCGGGCGAACTCGGGCCGCAGCCGCAGCACCCAGCCCTCGTCCTTCGCAGCCACCTCGTAGGGGCAGTTGTCCGCCAGGTATCGCTGCCGCAACTGCGCGGCCAGGTCGTCGATCTCCTGGGGCCTGACGCCCCGCATCAGGCCCGCCACGTGACGGCTCGACAGCGGACGACCGCCGGGCAGGCCGACGAACAGCAGCGCCTCGAGGATCGTCGCCGGGCTCACGCGGCACGCCGCGTCGGCGGCCAGCGGATCGTCGGCGTCGAGATCGGGAGAGGCATCGACGCTGACGACGTCGGTCTGCTCGCTGGCCGGAGGATCGCTTGGACTCACCCCGCCCATCATCGCCGCGAACGCCTGGGCGAGGCGGTCGATCGACAAGCCGCCGTCCGCGGGCGGGGAGGCGATTCCCGACGCAGGCTGTCGGGGGCCGTGTTCAGGCTTCTTGGAGCGGGCCATCCATGACCTCGTGGGCAGGCGTGGCGTCGTCAGCGGGGCTGCCGGTCCTCGCCGAAAAGGGACTGCTGGCCGCTGGCCGTTGCTGACCGCCGGCGCGGTGCCTGCTTCGCCTTCGAGCCGGCTCCAGGCTTGGCGAGCCGTCGCCCATCCTTTGTCGCCGGGACGCTCTTGAGCGGCTCGGCAGCTCCATCGAGCGGGTCACCGACGGCGATCGCGTCGAGCCGGGCCTCGATCCGCGCGGCGTACTGCTCGGAGAGTTCGAAGCCCAGGAACCGCCGGCCGAGCTTCTTGGCGACGGCGAGCGTCGTGCCGCTGCCGCCGAACGGGTCGAGCACGACGTCGCCCTGCTGACTCGAGGCCCGGATGATCCTGCCCAGGAGTTGCTCCGGCATCTGGCAGCCGTGCCAGCCGGAACGCTCCTTGAACGTGCCGCAGACCCGCGGGAAGTACCACGTGTCGCCGTCGGCGGCGAAGCCCTCGGGCAGGTCCTGGGGGCGCAGGATCCAGGTGTCGTCGGGCAGGCGACCCGTCGGGCAGGCCCGCTTGTCTCCGTAGACGAGTTCCCGGGCGCTCGGCACGCGGATCGCGTCGACGTTGAAGGTGTAGGCCGCCGGATCCTTGACGAAGTGAAACAGGTGGGCGTGGGAGCGGGCGAACTTCTGCTTGCAGTGGACGCCGAACGTGTAGTACCAGACCACCCAGCTGCGGCAGGTGAAGCCGAGTTCGCGGGTGGCGGTCACCTTCAGTTCGGCGGCGTACTCGTCGCCGATCGCCAGCCAGAACGTGCCGTCCGGGGTGAGCACACGGCCGACCTCCCCCATCCAGCGCTTCGACCACGCCAGGTAGGCATCGGCCGAGAGGCGGTCGTCGTAGGCATCGTATTCGTAGCCGATGTTGAACGGTGGATCGGCGAAGGCCAGGTTCACGCTGCCCGCCGGCAGGCCGGCGAGCAGGTCGAGGCAGTCGCCGTGGTGCACGCGATCGAGCGCAGAAGATGAGGATGCCATCGCCTGAGTCTACGCGGTCAACGCCGCTCGCGGGCAAGCCCACGGCCTCACGGGCTGGAACCCCCAAAGCCTGCGACGCACGAACTCACGCTCGGGGCTGCCCGTGCCCTCGAGCGGGCGGTGGGAGCAAGCGTAGCCCCGACCAATCCGCCTGTGGCGGATCGGTGCCCGGCGAAGCGCCGCGGACGCGCAGTGAGCCGAGGGCGGGATGCCAATCCTGTTCGGCAGGGGATGTGCGGGACCGGTCATTCTTTGCCTGACGCGACTCGGGGCGTCAGGAAGCCGCAATCGCGTGAGCGATGCGGGCATGCGGCCAGCGCATGGCTCGGAGATCGGGGCTTCCGGTGCGGGGTCTGCGAAGGTGCGCCGCGGGTTGAAAACCCGCGCTCCTCTCAGGCACGGGTTGGAAAACCCGCGCTCCTCTCAGGCACGGGTTGAAAGCCCGCGCTCCTTTCGGGCACGGGCGGCCCCGAGCCAGAGCCACGCCGAGGCCCAGTCCCCATCGCTCACGCGATTGGGGCTTCCGATGCGGGGTCTGCGGAGGTGCGCCGCGGCATCCCGGGTTGCAAATCCCTGCCCGAGTGCGGAGCGAGCTACACGCCGGTCGCCAGCCGCAGTGCCACCCGGCAGGCATTCTCGAAGGCGGCGATGTCGAGCTTTTCGTCGGTCGTGTGGATGTCCATCTGGCCGCAGCCGAGCGTGACCGTCGGAACCCCGTTGGCGGCCATCCAGTTGGCATCCAGACCGCCGTTGGAGATGTCGAGCCTGGGCGTGAGCCCGATCGCCGCGACGGCCTCGCGGGCTGCCACCACGCAGGGTTCGTCGTCGTCGAGTCGGAAGGCCTCGTAGTCGAGGCGGCCCTCGATCGTCACGCTCCCGGTTTTCCCGTCGGCCGACCGCACCTGCTTCGCGGCATCGGCGAACGCCTTCTCGATCGCCTTGACGATCCGGCCGCGGAAGGCGGTGTCGTGGCCGCGGGCCTCGGCGCGGAGCGTGGCCGACTCGGCCACCACGTTGGTCGCGGCGCCAGCGTGAAGCACGCCCACGTTGCTCGTGCCCCGCTTGCCGTCCTTCTCGACGAGACCGTGCCAGCCGTTCTTCACCAGGTCGGCGATCGCCAGCGCTGCGATCGCGATCGCCGACACGCCCTTCTCCGGGGCCACGCCGGCGTGGCTCGGCAGTCCCTCGATCGCGATGTCCATCCGGTAGCCGCCGGTGGCGCCGACGGTGATCTTCTCCACGGCCCCGCCGTCGAAGTTGAAGGCGAGTTTTGGGCGGCCGAGATCGGCCGCCTTCACGAATCGCGCCCCGTACAGCCCGACCTCTTCCTGGATCGCGAACAAGAGCGTCAGCGGAGGATGGGGCAGCTGCGACGCGAGGATCTGCACCGCGGTGGCGAGCACCACGGCGACTCCCCCGCGGTCGTCGCCGCCGAGTCCGGTTTTCGGGTCGGCGCTCTTGATCACCCGGCCGGCGACCACGGGCTTCGCTCCCCGGCAGACGGGCACCGTGTCCATGTGGGCCATCAGCAGCCGCCGCGGCCCCGGGAGCGTGCCGGGCAGCCGCACGATCAGGTTGCCGCAGGTGCCCTTGAGGGGCGTCTTGGTGTGGGCGGAGTCGAAGGAGATCGCCGTGCCGGGGCAGCCCGCTTGGCGGAGCCACTTCACGATCCTCTCGGCGACGGCCTTTTCCTCGCCGGAGACCCCCGGGATCGCCAGTAGGTCCAAGACGATCTTTCGGGCCGTCGCCACGTCGGCCGCGGGCAAGGCCCCGGCTTTGCCCACGAGCGGCGACCGCGACGCGCGGCGGCGTACACTGGCCGTCGTGCCACAGGAAGCGGAGTCGGACGTGCGGCCGGAGGTGCGCGGCATGCGGATGATTCCGAGGGGACGCGGCTGCGGCGAGGAGCCCTGGCAACCTGGCCGCAGAGTGTACGGCGGCGACTCCGAGCACTCCATGGCCAAAAGGGCACGCGCCGATGCACGACGCTGAACCGCTGCCCGTGGACCTCGACGGCGTCGTCAAACGCTACGGACGGCGCACGGTCCTCGACTCCGTGACCTGCGAGGTGCGGCCTGGAATCACGGGTCTCGTGGGCCCCAATGGTGCCGGCAAGAGCACGCTGGTGCGCGCGATTCTGGGCCTCGTGCGGCTTGCCGCAGGAGGCGTGCGGGTTTTCGGTCACGATCCCGTCCGGGTTCCGGCGGTCGTGCGGCAACTCGTGGGGGTGGTTCCCGAGGACGAGTGTGCGGTGCCGGGGCTGGCGGCCGTGGAGATGGTGCGCTACGCCGGCCGGCTCTCCGGGCTGCCGGGCACCGAGGCCCTGCGGCGGGCTCACGAGGTGCTCGACTGGTGCGATGCCGGTCAGGAGCGGTATCGGCCGGTCGAGACGCTCTCGATCGGCGTGCGGCAGAAGGTGGCGTTCGCAGCGGCGCTCGTCCACGACCCGCGGCTGTTGATCCTGGACGAGCCGACCAACGGGCTGGATCCGCTGGAGCGGCGGGCGATGCTCGGCAGGCTCCGGACGCTCGCCCACGACCACGGCAAGACGGTGTTGATCTCCACGCACGTGCTGCCCGACGTGCAGGCGGTCTGCGACCGGGTGATCGTGCTCGCGGCAGGCCGCGTCCGGCTCGCGGGCACGATCGAGGACCTCACCCGCCCCGCCCGGCCGCGGCTCCGCCTCGAGCTCCGGGGAGACACGGCCGCGTGTTGCGCCCGGCTCGCCGCGGCGGGCATCGCCGCGGAGCGGATCGACGCGGTCACGCTGCACATCCCGCGCCAGGATCAGGGCGGTCTCGACCGCGTCTGGCAGGCCACGCGCGAGGCGGGTGTCGTGGTCGCGGCGCTGGCGCCGGTGCAGGAGCGGTTCGAGGACGTGTTCATCGCCGCGATCGCCGGCTGCCGGGAGGGCCAGCATGCCGCTTCATGACGTGGGCTACCGGGCCTGGCAGGGGGCCCGCCGCGGGCCGTGGTCGGCGGCCGCTGCGATTGCGACCACCGGGATCCGGCTCGTCTGGACGAGCCGTTGGCTGCGACGGGCGGTGCTCCTCGCGTGGAGTCCGGCGCTGGCGTTCGCCGCCAGCTTCTTCGCCTTCGAGCAGGCGATCGACGAGGGACGGATCGCCTCGCTGCAGGAGCGGGCGGCCCTGGGCCGAAACCTCGACGGCATCGGGCTGCTCGGCACGATCCTCGCCGACACGCTCGGCAAGCCGGGCCAGCCGGATCGCGCCGAGCCGCCGCGCGACCGCGAGGCCGAGACCGCCGCCACGCGACGGCTCGTCTGGTCGCGACTCTTGCTGGCGTTCATGCGGGCTCCGCAGGCGGTGCTGCTGGCCATCGTGATCGGGCTCGTCGCCCCGCAGTTGGTGTCCCGCGACCTCCGCGCGAAGGCGTGGCTGGTCTACTTCACGAGGCCCGTCGGCAAGATCCATTACATCGCGGGGAAGATCGCGGTGCTCGGGACCGTGGTGGCCGCGGTGACGGTTCTCCCGGCCCTGGCCTTGTGGTTGGCCGGCGTGCTCGTCAGTCCCAGCGTCTGGGTGATCGTCGAGACCTGGGACCTGCCTGTGAGAATCGTGGCTGCGAGCGTGGTCCTCGCGATTCCGACCGTGCTGCTGGCCCTCGCCTATTCCTCGTTGACCGCCGAGACCCGGATCGCGAGCTTCGCCTGGTTCGCCACCTGGGCGGCCTGCTGGATCGCCCACTCCTCCCTCACCACGGCCGACCTCGTCGCGGCAGACGACTCACGGGCGACGGCGGTCGCCGCCGGGTCCGAGGACGACGAGGAGTGGCAGCCGCCGCGCCGGAGGATGAACTGGCTGGCCCGCGCGGCGGGCATCGACGCCGGAGTCGATCGCTGGGCCTGGATCTCGCCCTACCACGCCGTCGGCGTCGTCCAGGCCTGGATGTTCGGCGTCGAGACGCGGCCGCGGGCCGTGGTGCCGTCGGCCGTGGCCCTGGCAATCGCATCGCTGGGCTCCGCGCTCGTGCTCGCCTGGCGCGTCGCCGCGCCGCTGAGAAGCTGACCATGATCGAGATTCGCCAGCTCACAAAGCTGTACGGCGCGGTGATCGGCGTCAACGACGTGTCGGTCGACCTGGCCGCCGGCGCCCACGGGCTGCTCGGTCCCAACGGCGCCGGCAAGACGACGTTCCTGGGGCTCGTGACCGGGCAGCTTCGGCCGACGATGGGCAGCGTGCTGGTGTTCGGCGAGCGGCCCTTCGGCAACCGGCGGGTGCTGCGGCGGATCGGCTACTGCCCCGCCGCCGACCTGGGCGATCGGAGCGTCACGCCGCGGGAGTGGGTGACGTACCTCGCCAGGCTGTCGGGCTTCGGTCCGGGGGTGGCGGCGGCCCGCGCGGACGACGCGCTCGCCCGGGTCGGCCTGTTCGACGCGGCGCGCCGGCCGTGCGGCAGCCTGTCGAAGGGGATGCGGCAGCGGGCCAAACTCGCCGGAGCGATCGCCCACGACCCGGACCTGCTCGTGCTCGACGAACCGTTCGTCGGGCTCGACCCGGTCGCCAGGCACGAACTGGTCGAACTCGTGCGGGCGTGGTCGCGGTCGAAGAGCCTGGTCGTCGCCAGCCACCTGCTCCACGAGGTCGAGGCCCTCGATGCCGGACTCGCGGTGATCCTCGGCGGACGCCTCGTGGCCAGCGGCACGGCCGACGAGATCCGGCGACTCGTCGATTCGTTACCCGCGGAGGTGCGGGTGCGGTGCGGCGCGCCGCGGCGATTCGCGGAACTCGCCTGCGGCGTCGCCGGGGTCGAGGCGGTGCGGATCGAGGGGGACGTGGTGATCGTGGCCACGCGACTGCCCGGGGCCGTGATCGAGGAGGCGGTGCCCAGGGCCGTGGACGAGCGGCTCGGGGTCAGCGAGGTGATCCCAGCCGATCGGTCGCTCGAGGGCATCTTCGGCCAGCTCGTCCACCTCCAACGCGGGGTGAGGGCATGACCGTGCCCGACGCCGCCGCCGAACGGCTCGTCCACGATTCGCTGGCGGCGATCCGCACCGTGGCCGGCTTCCAGCTGCGCCGGCTGCTGACCCCGCCCCGGCTGGCGCTCGCGGCGGTCGTCGGCGTCTTTCCCGCCGCCGTGATGCTGGCCGTGGAGCGGGCCTCGCGAGGCCGCCTCGACGGGGACCTGGCTGTGGCGATGCTCTATGCGCTGATTCCGGAAGCCGTCTGCATGCTCGGCCTGCTCGTCACGATGTGCCCGGTCGTCGCCGACGAACTGGAGCGCGGGACGTGGGTCCACGTGGCCGTGCGGCCCGGCGGACGGCGGGCCCTGCTCCTGGGCAGTTACGTCGCCGCCGTCGTCTGGACGGCGGCGGTGGCGCTCGCCGCGACCGTGCTCGCGCTCGCGGTGGCAGACGTGCCGCGCCCCGCGTCGGTCGCCCGCATCCTCGCGGCGCTCGTGCTCGTGTCGTGCGTGGGCCGGGGGGCGCTGTTCGCACTGCCGGCCGTGATCATGCCGAAGCGGGCGCTGGTGGCGAGCGTGGGCGTGGCGCTGGTCGTCGAATACCTGGCCGGCGTGATCCCTGCGGTGGTCAATCAGGCGACGGTGAGCCTCCGCCTGAGGAGCCTGCTCGTCGCCTGGATGGGCTGGGAGCGCACCCTGCCCACGGAGGTGCAGTTGCTCGTCGATTCCCAGCCGCCGTGGGTGCAGCTCGTCGCGGTCGGGGGGCTCGTGGCGGTGCTGCTCACGGCCGCCGTCTTGATTCTCGACCGCCGGCAGTTTCCCCCCAGCGACGAGATCTGATCCGGGTCATGCGTGAGCCTCGCGCGTGCGCGAGGCTCAGTCCCCATCGCTTACGCGACTGGGGCTTCCGATGCGAGGTCTGCGGAGGTGCGCCGCGGGTTGAAAACCCGCGCTACTCTCAGGCACGGGTTGAAAACCCGCGCTCCGAAGGGCATGAACTCAGCCGCGGGTTGCCGTGAACCCAAGCCAGACGTGAGTCGCCCCGCCCCGCATCTGCCGTGCCGAACAGGAATGGCATCCTGCCCTCCACGCGCTCGCTGCTTCCTCCCCCCCGCCATCCATGGCTGCGCGGAGGAATCGGCGCCGGCTCACGCCTCTCCGCGGCGCCGGGCGAGTGCCAGCCGGCACGCCTCGGCCACGCGGGGCACGGCGCGATCGTCGTAGGTCCAGGTCTCGCAGCGTGGGATCGCGTCCGCGGCGATCCACGCCCTGCCCAGCCGTGTGCCGACCTGCTCGTCGTCGGCCGCGATTCCGCCGGCCGAGCCGAGGGCGGCCTGCACGAGCCGCCGCAACGATGGCCGGGAGTCGGCTGCGTCGAGGTCGAACCCGCTGACGTGCACGACCACCGGCGCCCCCGTCTCCACCGCGAGGTCGGCGAGGATGCCGGCATGCAACACGAAGATGGCGTCGGGGAAGATGGCGTCCGCCGCCTCGGCGATGATCTGCCGCGCCGTCTCCCGGGCCAGACCCAGCAGCTTTGCCGGAACCCGGGGCACCGCGCGGAGGAAGGCCTCGGGCGACCCGTCACGCACGGCAGCGAGAAAATCCCGTGAGCCCGCCGCCACGTCGTGCAGGTGGATTCCATGCACCCCCGCCGGCTGTTCCTCGAAGGCGTTGGCCGACGACGGGCCGCAGACGGCCACCGTGCAGCCCGCCGCTTCAAGCCCCGCGCGGAGGCGGTGAATCCGGGTGTGGGGCGGGTCGCAGGAGCCGTGGTCGACGAGCAGGATGCGCATGCCGCGGTGGTCCTCGTGCCTCCGGCACCGTCAGAGCCAATGCTGCCAGCGGGCGATCGCCAGGCAGGCCGCCGTCCACGCGGCGGCCCCCCAGTCGTCGGCCATGATCCCGAGTCCCGCCGGCAACCGCTCGAGCTGGCGGCAGGGGAAAGGCTTGCCGATGTCGAAGACCCGCAGGAGCACGAAGGCGGCCGCGAGGATGGCGGGTGTCCGCGCGGCAGCGGGCACGATCAACAGCGCCAGCGGCATGCTCGCCACCTCGTCGAGCACGATCGCGCCGGGATCTTTGCGCCCCATCAGCGCCGCGGCCCGCGAGCAGACGGGGATGGCGGCGCAGCAGATCGCCGCCACGAGCGCCGACTCGAGTGCGTGGCCGCCGGCGGCATCGGGAGTGATCCGGCCGGCCAGCCAGCCCGTCGCCAGCGAGAGCGGCAGGCCGAGCAGGGCGCCGAACGTCCCGGGCGCGAAGGGCACTCGGCCCAGCCCGCAGGCGGTGGCCGCGAAAACGGCCGGTGCGAACCACGGCGTGCCGGCCGAAGCCGCCGGGGAAGTGCCTGATTGGCCCGAGTGCGCCATGGGAGTCATCGTACCGTGCCGACCAGCCGGTATGATTTCTCGCTCTCCAGTTGACTCCGGTTCCCGCCGACCTCCGTCCACCGACGCCATGCCGATGGAGCCCGCTCCCGTCGCCGATCCCGCCGCCATCGGAACGCTCGCGCTCGTCGAGTATCCCCATCCGGCCCTGCTGCGGCGGTCCAGTCCCGTGACCCGCCTGGACGCCGGGCTGCGCGAGGCCGTGGCCCGGATGTTCGACATCATGTACGAAGCCCAGGGCGTGGGGCTGGCCGCCAACCAGGTGGCCCTCCCCTACCGGCTGTTCGTCGTCAATCCCGCCGGCCGCCGCGGCGAGGGGGAAGAGCGGGTGTTCATCAACCCGGTGCTCTCGAGGCCCCGGGGCACGGCGGTGCAGGAGGAGGGATGCCTGTCCCTGCCGGGCGTGAGGATGGACGTCCGCCGGCCGCAGAAGATCGTGGTCGACGCCTTCGACCTGGCGGGGGAGCCGATCCGGCTGGATCTCGACGGCCTGCTCTCGCGGATCGTGCAGCACGAGTACGACCACCTCGAAGGGCGGCTGTTCATCGATCGCCTGCCGGAGGCGGCGGCGCTGGAGGTGAAGGGCGACCTCGACATGTTCCGCGAGGTGTTCTTCGGCAAGCAGTCGCGGGGCGAACTACCGGGCAACGACGCGATCCTCGCCGCTCTCGACCGCCTCGAGGCGGCCCGCTGCTGACTTTCCGAACTCGGGTGCGGGACGGCGCCGGTGACACCGCTTCGCATCGTCGTGATGGGCACGGGACCGTTTGCGGTGCCGATGTTCCGGGCCCTGGTGGCGTCTGCGCATCGGCTGGTGGCGGTGGTGACGCGGCCCGACCGTGCGGCCGGGGGCCGTCGGCCCGCGCGGAATCCGATGCGGGAGGCGGCCGCCGCGGCGGGCGTCGGCGTCCTCGACCCGGAGCGGGTGAACGACCCCGCCGTCGTGGCGTCGCTGGCGACGCTTCGTCCGGACCTGTTCGTCGTCTGCGACTACGGCCAGATCCTGTCGCGTGACCTGCTCGCGGTGCCGCCGCTCGGCGGCATCAACCTCCACGGGTCCCTGCTTCCGCGGCACCGCGGCGCCGCGCCGGTGCAGTGGGCGATCCGCGCGGGAGACCCGGTGACCGGCGTGAGCGTGATCCACATGACGCCCGCGCTGGACGCGGGCCATGTGATCGTCGCCCGGGCGACGAGCGTCGCGCCGCGGGAGACCGCCGCCGAACTGGAGCCGCGGCTGGCGGAACTGGGAGCCGGGGCGGTGCTCGACGCGGTCGACCGGCTGCAGGCGACGCTCCTCGCGACCGGCAGCGTGGCCGGCATCGGGATTCCCCAGGACGCCGCACAGGCCACGCGGGCGCCGCGGCTCTCGAAGCAGGATGGGATCGTGGACTGGTCGCAGCCCGCGGCCCTCATCGAGCGGCTGCGGCGAGCGCTCGAGCCCTGGCCCCGACTGACGACGTTCTGGACCCGGGGCGATGGCCAGCGACAGCGGCTCGTGCTGGACGACGTGGAGGCACTTCCTGGCCCGGCGGCGGCCACCTCATCGTCGCCGGGGCGCGTGCTCGACACGGCCGATGGACGGATCGTGGTGGCCTGCGGAGGTGGTTCGGCGCTCGCGATCACCGGGCTCGTGCCGGAGGGCCGCAGACCGATGACCGCCGCCGACTTCCTGCGTGGCAGTTCCCTCCTGCCCGGAGCCGTGTTGGGGTAGTCGCCTGCCGGTCGAAAGGGCACGGTCTGTCCGGTGGGGCCGGTTTCATCTCCGCGCGGGGCACCCTAGCCCTTATCCAAGCGAAGTTGGGC
>Ga0194129_10007073_pt1 | contig 13501 bp, 15 predicted proteins | sample TA2KigCa35mmetaG_FD_150862 | JGI IMG/M metagenome (GOLD analysis project Ga0194129, IMG submission 150862) | Freshwater microbial communities from Lake Tanganyika, Tanzania - TA2015038 Kigoma Deep Cast 35m | ecosystem: Environmental > Aquatic > Freshwater > Lake | place: Tanzania: Lake... | reverse complement strand
CCTGATACCCGCTTTTTTACCCGCAACCATCAAAGTAGTAAGTCGCTCGCTCGAGGCCTTAGAGTTGAGGCGACGGAATCATAATCCGCAGGTCCGGGGTTCGAATCCCTGAATCGCCACCACTGAATTCCAAAACATTTCTTTCTCCTTGTTCAGGCTCTGAGCCCAAAGCGCTGCAACACCACAGCGCCAAACGTTCTACCCAATACTCCATTCATACGCGTCTTCAATTAGTGGGTGGGCGTACTCAGACAAATACTTTCGATGCGGCCGTTTGCCCACCCGCCCAAGATCAAGACGATCTGCATCCCAACAGGATTGAATCGTGGCGTTCATATGCAATTCGCCGTTGCTGTGAAATCGTATGGCGTTGGTTAGTAAATCCAACTGTGAAGGAGCAAGATCAAAGAATCTTGTGTTAAGTGATACGGCGTACTCTGCTGCCCTCTCCCCATGACCGGGGTCTGTCCACTCATTTTCGCGCTGGCTGTCGTGAAGATAAGAAAAGAGTTCTGCCACAAGAAGATCGCCGTGGCGGACTGTAGCTAAATGTATTGAATGGTGGCGAACACGAGCCCAGTGACTAGGCCCGTGTACTCCATGCCAGTTAACCCGAAACTGTGCTTTTATGGCCGCCATAAGACCTACCCGGTCATACGGGGGCGACTCAATCTCAGTCGTCTGCTTCATCGGGAGCATTATCCTGTGGCCAGATCTCATCGGCCCAGGCATCTGCCGTGGCCGAATCAATCAATCCTTCATCAAAGAGATAAGCCCATCGCTCTTGGTCCCACTCGCCTGAGGCGCAATGGCCTGATCGCGATCCAGGATCTCGACTTCGACGCGTTCGGCTTTAGACTTGGTCATCGGGGGGTCTCATCAAAAGAGGGATCATGCTATCCGAGCCGCTCCGTTGCCGTGGCGTCGGGGCGGTCTGGTCGCACCCGAAGGAGCAGCCAGATGCCCAGGACGACGATGAGCGTGCCCGCGGCCTGGACCATTGAGATGGGGTCCCCCAGAATAATCCAGGCAAAACACAACGTTGCCGCTGGACCAATCGCGCCGAGCTGCGCTACGGTCGATGGACCAATCCGGCGTATCGCCAGCATGACCATCACAATCGGGGCAACCGTGCAGAGCGTTGCATTAATCAGGGAGAGTCCGTAGACCGCCAGCGGCTGATGGATCAGTCCACTGGGATTGATCGCAAGGGCCTGACCGAGACACATCAGCGTTGCCGCACCGCTCGAGTATGCGGCGAGGCGAAGACTCCCGACGCGTTGCACAAGATTTCCTGCAAGAAGCAGGTAGACGGAGTAGCTGACCGCGCTGCAAAACGTGAGTGTTGTCCCGATGAGGAGTCCATCGCCTCCGAGATGCATCTCATGCCAGAACACGAGTACGACGCCGAGATAGGCGGTTGCCATCGCCCCTATTTGGGCAAGTGAGGCCTTTTGTTGTTTGAGCAGCACCGAGAGCACTAAGACGATCGCCGGGTTGAGATAGACGATTGAGCGGCTAAGTCCGACCGAAATGTATTGGAGGCTGACAAAGTCAAGAAAGCTTGCTGCGTAGTAGCCGGTGAACCCTAAGAAGAGGACTTTGATCCAGTCTGCGCGCGTGAGTCGCAGCCGATTCGGTTTATCCCGTTCGAAGATTGCTAACAGCAATATAAAAAACGGGACCGTCATGGCCATGCGCAGCGCAAGCAGCGTTGTTGCATCGGGACCATACTGATAGGCGATCTTGATGATCACCGGTTTCACGGCCAGCAAGACTGCACCGAGAAATCCGAGAAAAACCCCGTTGCCGAGGAGCTGCTTACTCCGCGTAGCGTTTATCAAATGCCCAGACCTCGGGGAATCCGATTAACTGATGGAATTCGGAAAACGGATAGAGATCCGTCTTTTCTGTAATCGTGCCCGTTTCCTTAAGCTCCCCGTAGGACTTTGTCAGTGCGGCGGCTGTGGCAAGAAATCCTGCGGTGGGCTGGATCACCACTGAGAACCCCATTGCCTTGAGCCTATCGGCAGGGAGTACGGGTGTTCGCCCCCCGGACACCATGTTGGCCAGGATGGGCTTATCAAGGCTTTTGCAGATCTTGATCATTTCCTCTTCGGACTCGGGTGACTCGATGAAGAGAATATCGGCGCCGGCGCGGCTGTATGCCTCTGCGCGACGAAGGGCTTCATCGAGCCCGAGACCCGAGCGGGCATCGGTTCGGGCGATGATCAGAAAGTCCTCGCTTGTCCGCGTATCACAGGCAACCCGGATTTTGCGCACCATATCCTCCATTGGAATCACGCGGCGATTTGGCGTATGCCCACACTTTTTAGGGAACTCTTGGTCTTCAAGCTGAATCGCCGATACGCCCGCCTGCTCGTAGCCTTTGACGGTATGGGCCACATTCAATGGGCCGCCATACCCAGTGTCGGCATCGGCAATGATCGGCGTCTTGGTCATCGATGCGAAGGTACTGATCCGGTGGATCATGTCGGTGTAAGTCGCGAGCCCCGCATCCGGCAGACCGAGGTAGGAGGCCACCGTGCCGTAGCCGGTGACGTAGAGCGCGGGGAATCCCATCTTGTCGGCAACGAGCGCTGAAATCATGTCATAGATCCCTGGCGCCACCACGATCTTGTCGCTTGTGATCGCTGCTCGTAACTGGCCTGTATTTTTTGTCATGGTGATGTCTTTCGTGTCATGTTGTGCTTATCAGCGGTGACCTGAGATCAGGCGAGTGCACGATCATGGATCGTCATGCCGTGATACGCAGCAGCCCGCCGGGTGTAGTCAATTTTGTCGGAATCAAATTCGGCCCCCTTGATGCCACCGCGGACTGATCCGGCGTGGGTGTCGTGATACGCCTCCGCGAGTTCGGGGGACAGTGGCTGACTGTCGGGGTTACAGATCCATGCGCGAAGAAGACTTCTTTTTTTCGCCGGATCCTCATAGTCTTCGTAGGCGGTACGCGAGTGCAGCGTCACATGGTTATTGAGCAACTGGAAGTCTCCAGGTTCAAGCCGCATTTCAAAGACCATCTCGGGAGAATTCGCCAGGGCATCCAACCGGTCCATCGCGGCCATCTGCTCGGGAGAGGCTTCACGCGCTCCCTCATGGCGGTGCGCATTTCGCGTGTGGTTTCGGACGTATCGGCAGCTAAACCAGCCATCGGCAAACGAGACGATCGGGGTGGTGTAGAAGGGCTTTTCGCTGGGGGCCTCCTCGCCTTGTCGGGAGTAATGAATCGGCGTCATGAGGACCTTCGCGAGCGCCGGTGTCTCCCGCTGCATCTGCTCGAAAATCGCAATAGAACTGCAGAGCCTGCTGATGCCCCCTGATTTTGCATCCTGCAGGCAGAGCAGCCCAACAATGTCAGATAAGTCTGTGTGAAAGTCGAGTTCTGAGTTGGTGTTATAGCCTCGGCCCGTCGCGTTTCGATAGGTGCCGCCAACGTCTTTCACATGCTTGATCAGACCACTGTCTTTCCCTTGCGGACGGAGCAGGCCCAGTTGATTGGTAAATCCCCAGTACATAGCCTGAATCTCGGGTTCCGAGAGGCCTTGAATTGGAAAGTCTTTCATCACAATGACGCCGAACTCGGCGTACAGGTCACGATGGATATCGGCAAGTAATGTCTCGATATTTTCGAACGGAAAATCAGCGGCGATCGCCTTGGTCATCGGGATCCCGGAGGCGAGAAATATTTTTAGACCCTTGAGAATCCCCGCTTGCTCGGCGTTGGTTAGGCAACGCGTCCAATGGGATGACTGGCGCATGTCAGCGGCGGTCCAGGCTTTCGGCATGGTCGAAGGGGTGACGGCGGTCATGGCGGGGCTCCTTTTCTCGTGGGTCGTCAGTCGTTGGGCGAGGGGGTCCGTGGGCTACCGGGGATCGATGGCATCGTGCCCCAGCAAGACATGTTTGGCGGAGTGAATGTGGCAGCTCATGACCGCTTTCGCCCAGAAACTGTCGTGTGCCTGAAAGGCATCGATGAGTTCGCGGTGATGACTAAAGCTACGACGGAGTTCCTTTTCAGAGTATCGGCGAAAGGTCTGCTGCACGATTGGAATTTCAATCGCACTGGCGAGCATCAATACCAGTCGTTCGTTTCTTCCTGCCTGCGCGATGACCTGATGAAACTCACGGTTAATGGGGCTAATCCGATTTGCATTTTCCGTGGTGGCAAGCGCCCCATGTCGCTCAATCTCGTCCTGCAGAGCTTTCAGCTTATCGATATCTTTCGACGAGATCTTCTGTGCAGCGAGTCCTGCGATCTCGCTCTCGATGAGACTGCGAAGATCAAATAGTTCTCGAACCTGGTCCGGGACCCATTCGCGGACGACCGTGCCGCTGTTCGGGGTAAAGACCAAAAACCCATCGGCGGCCAGCACCCGAAGGGCCTCGCGCACCGGGGTGCGCGACGAGTTGAACGTTGCCGCGATGTTCTGCTCGGTAATCCGTGTTCCGGGCGGAAAGCGCCCCTCAATGATCTGGTCTTTGATGTTCTGGTAGATCCGGGAGGCGACAGTTTCCATCGATAGGGCGGTCTTGAGCAGCCTTCACGAGCCGCAGGAGCATTTCGTTTGTTCTGAGCGATTGTACACAATCTATTCAGAATAAGTTGTCATGCACGGGGTAAACCCTTGTCTTATCGACGATCAAAATTAATATATGTCGACAATAGTGTGCTAATTTCCTCCGCAGAGGAGACCAGACATGGCAGAGGTAATTCGATCAGCCCATCCCATTAACGGCACTGGGGACGAGATTCCCAGAACGCAGCTGATTGCGGATGCGCGGCGGATTCTCGATGTGGTGGCCTCCGGAGGGGTTGCCGTGATTCCGCTGGATGTCGCCTATGCCATTGTGGGCGGCACCGAGCGTGCGATTCGCCGCATTTTTACCGCCAAGAACCGTAGCTATGAAAAGCCAAGCGGATTATTTTCTAGCCCAACGTTTAGTGATGAGATTCATGATCTCCCGGCCGATCGGCGGGCCATGATCCACGAGATTATTCGAGAAGAAAATCTCCCGTTCTCGGTGGTGGCCCCGTTTAATCCGCAGCATCGATTTTTTCAGCGGGTCGACCCGTTCGTGCTGGAGCACTCTTCGAAGCAGGGCACCATTGATATGTTGCTCAATGCGGGTAGCCTGCACAACGAGCTCGTGAAGTTATCGTGGAGTGCGGGTATCCCAGTATTTGGTTCGTCAGCAAACACCTCTCTAATGGGAAGCAAGTATCGAGTCAGTGATGTGGAGTCGGCTGTTCTCAATGCGGCAGACCTGGTCGTTGACTACGGGTTGTCGAAGTATCACAACCCCCACGGACGGTCGAGCACCATCATCGACTTTTCGGATTTTTCAGTGATACGTATTGGTGTCTGCTTTGACCTGTTGAAGGACGTATTTCAGAAGCGATTTGGGGTGCACCTACAGGTCAAGCAGTAGATCGATTGTGGTGGATGGGCGAGTAGTTCGGTTTGGGTGATGTTTAACTAAAAAGTAAGGAGACACGACATGCTGACACGCAGCTTAAAACTGCTTAGCGCAGGCTTGGTGATGCTTGGTCTATCAAGCACACCGGCGCTGGCGGAGCGAAACCTTCGGTTGACTTTTCAGATTTCGATCAACCATGAGCTCGGGAAAAACCTGAGCTTTTTCAAGGAACAAGTCGAAACCCAGAGCAAAGGCACACTTAAGATTCAGCTCTTTGATAATGCACAGCTCTTCAAAGGGGAGCAGGTTCCCCAGGCCGTTGCCTCTGGTGCGATCGATATGGGAATGGTCTTTATCGACGAGTTTGCAGGAACTGCACCCCTGACAGGAATCTTCAGTGTTGCCTTCCTGTTCCCCGACTACAAGACCCTGGGGAAAGCGGTTGCCTTTGATAGCCCTGCGCGTAAGCTGATCGAAGAGCAAATCGAAAAGACCGGCGTCAAGCTACTCTGGTTCCAAGACTACGGTCCGATCCATCTTATTACTCGCCGTGGCGAGGTGCGTCAGCCTGCGGACATGAAGGGCAAAAAGACACGCGTACTGGGTAAGCCCAGCGGTGACTTTGTTCAGGCGGTTGGGGGACTTCCGGTCAAGGTTTCCGGATCCGAGCAGTTTTTGGCATATCAGCGGGGAACCGTTGATGTGGGTATGACGGGGACGACGGGTATCAAGTCTCGCAAGATCCATGAAGTGATGGAATCCATCACGCTCACAAGCCATGCGCAGACGGAGTTTATCGTCATCATGAATCCAAAGGTCTGGAACTCCTTGTCCGCCCAGGAGAAAGGCTGGATCACGAAGGCCGCCAAAGATGCTGAGCTGAAGATGCGCTCTGAAACAGAGAACGACAACATCGAGGCTGAAAAATGGCTCGAACAGAACTCGAAGATGAAGTTCGTGCGTCTGTCCGATCAGGAACTTGCAGCCTGGAAAAAGGCGTCAGAGCCTGCGGTGAATGCCTTTATCAAAGATACGGGCGATACGGGGGCTAAGTTGGTGCAGGCCATTCGGAATATGAAGTAACGCTGTCTCTACCCGCGGGGTGATGCATGATTCTTAGGCAATTAACGGCCTGGCTCGTTGATAAAGCCAGTTTTTTGTCAGCGTTGATGCTGATCGTTGTGAGCATCATGCTCTGCTATGAGGTCATCGCGCGGTTTGTGTTCAACAGTCCCACGATCTGGGCTCAGGACTATTCGGTTCTGGCCCAGGTCTGGTTTACCTACTTGGCGATGGGCTATGCCCTGCGACGCGGGGACATGATCCGAATCACGATCGTTTTAGACACGCTGTCGCCGGCGGTGCGGGCGATCGCCAATCGGCTGTCGTCGTTCATTATCGTCATCTTGTGCGTCATGGTCTGTGTGCTTCAGTTAGATGTTCTGATGGAATCCATTGCGACTGGGCGTAAGCAGCCGACGATGTTGGCGCTTCCGCTCTACATCGTTGAATTTCCTGTCCTGTTGGGTTTTTTCATTCTCGGTCTTCAGGCAATGGTGCAGACCATCTGGCCAGGTGAGGCCCAGACCGCCGCGTTCGAGCCAACGACCGTGGGGCATTAAGATGACCGTGCTACTCATTATCCTTTTCACCACAATCGTTCTGATTAGTGGCCTGCCAGTGGCCTTCGGTCTGATTGGTGTGGCAACGGTCATGTTGCTCCTGAAGGACGTCTCGTTGTTTATGGTGACTCAGAATCTTCTGGGCGCGATTGACAACTTTGTGCTGGTCTCAATTCCGATGTTCCTCTTCATGTCCAATATTCTGCTAAAGGGCGGGGTGGGCAAGAGCCTGTTTTCTGCGACGCAGGCCTGGGTAGGGCATCTTCCCGGAGGCCTCGGGATTGCCACGATATTGTCCTGTGGTGTCTTTGCCGCGATTAATGGCAGTTCGGTAGCGACCGCTGCAACAATTGGCAGTGTTGCAATCCCCGAGATGTCCTCTCGCGGATATCCGCAGCGGTTCGCGGTCGGCATGGTCGCGGCAGGGGGAACGCTTGGCATCATGATTCCGCCGTCCATTCCCCTGATCGTCTATGGGGTGATTACGGAACAGAGCATTGGCGACCTCTTTCTGGCAGGAATCGGTCCGGGTATTCTGCTGATCGTATCGTTTGGCGTCTATGCCTACGTCTATGCCCGTGTAACCAAGACCATGGCCAAAAGCGAAAAGGCATCGTGGCCTGAGCGCATCGCAGCGACGCGGGATTCGCTTCCCGTCTTAATCTTGGCGTTTGCGATTGTTGGAGGAATTTACGGTGGCATCTTTACGCCAACCGAGGCCGCCGCCGTAGGCGTTGGACTCTCGCTGCTCATCACTAAGTTCTGGTTGAAGGCGCTGACACTAGACAGGATCTGGCAGTCTGCAAAAGATGCCTTGCATACGACCGTCGTGATTCTTCTGGTGGTGGCCGGTGCCAAGTTGTTGAGTCAGGCCATCACGATCTATCAGATACCGTCTGAGATAACCGCATTGGTGAGTCAGACGATTGCATCCAAAGAGTTCTTTTATATTCTGATGTCGCTGATCCTGCTCGCAGTGGGATGCTTTCTGGAGCCGATCTCCATCGTTCTAATTTTTGTGCCAGTCTTCTTGCCTGCCGCCATGCACTTTGGGATTGACCCCATCTTTTTAGGGATCTTCTTTGTCCTGATGGTAGAGATTGGGCTCATCACGCCACCGATTGGGCTGAATTTATTCGTGATTCAGGCTATCTCAAAATGTGACTTTAAGACTGTGACGACGGGATCGCTTCCTTTCGTCTTCATCATGTTATTGGCAACGATCATTCTGATTGCGGCGCCATGGATCACCCTTGGTATTCCCTTCGGCTTCTGATCAAGGGGCACATGATTACATTGGTCGAAGTAGGGCCACGCGATGGCCTTCAGAGTGAACCCAAGGTGCTGAGTCTTGAAGAGCGTGCGGGCTATATCACGCGGGCCCTCGATGCGGGTCTGCGTCGTATTGAGGCGGTGAGTTTTGTGAATCCTAAGCGAGTGCCGCAGATGGCCGATGCGGAGGGGCTGATGAAGCTCCTTCCGAGGCGTGACGGCGTGTCCTACTCGGGTCTTGCATTGAATGCGCGTGGGGCTGAGCGTGCGGTGGCTGCCGGGGTGGACGAGGTCAACTATGTCGTGATTTCGACTGACACGTATAACCGGGCCAATCAAGGCTGCTCGACCGACGAGACCCTGGCGCAATGGGACCGTGTGGCCGAGATCTGCGCGAAGGCAAATATTCCAACGACGGTGACGATTGCGGCATCCTTCGGCTGTCCTTTTGAGGGCGAAGTCTCGGAGAATAAGGTTGCGGCGCTTGCCGTGGCGATCGCTCGAAATTCCCCCCAAGAGATTGCGCTTGCCGATTCCATCGGTGTGGCGACTCCGGTCGACATCACGCGGGTCGTGTCGGCGGTTCGATCTGCCTTGCCCGATACTGCATTACGTTGTCACTTTCATAACACTCGAAATACGGGTCTTGCCAATGTCATGGCGGCCACCCAGGCGGGGGTCACGGTATTTGATTCGTCCATTGGCGGCATTGGCGGCTGTCCGTTTGCGCCGGGCGCGACCGGGAATATTGCGACGGAAGACCTTGTGTATATGCTCAAGCGAATGGGAGAAGCCCAGACGATTGATCTCGTCGCAGTCTGTGAGACGGCCGTCTGGTTGGGCCAAGTCTTGGCGCATCCATTGCCAGGATCGGTATCGCGCACAGGGATCTTCCCGTTTGTTTCTAAGACGCAGGAGTCGCCCGTTGCAGCTTAAGGCCCATGTGCTCCGTGTCGGTGACGACATCGATACAGACGTTATTTTTCCTGCACGGTATCTATCGGTGCTTGAGCCGAAAGATCAAGCGCGTCATGCCTTCGAACCGTACGGAAAGGACTTTCAGTCTCGGCTCGCCTCACGCCCGGCGATTGTTGCAGGCTGGAACTTCGGCTGTGGGTCCTCACGTGAGCATGCGGTGACCTGCCTATTGGGCCTGGGGATTCAGCTGGTAGTGGCGAAGTCGTTTTCGCGTATTTTCTTTCGAAACGCCGTCAACAATGGGCTTGCTGTCGTCGTCTGCGATCTCGCGGATCGTGTCCAGGATGACGCGCTGATCTCAGTGGATCTTGCTAAGGGCCAGGCAGACGTTGCCGGAGAGTCATTGTGGTTCACCCCCTTGGCGCCACCGCTACTGAATATTCTTCAGCATGGCGGTCTGTGGAAGACGCCTCGACTCGCGGCGGAGTCGTCCTGATGGGGCAGACGTCTGCTGAAAAAATCATGAGTCGGATCACGGGTCGATCCGTCTCGGCCGGAGACTTTATCGAGGGCTGCCCGGATTACACCTTCAGCCTCGATGATGGCATCGGGCTTGTCGATCGCTACTTTCGTTTACACGGAATTGATAAGGTTCGTTACCCCGACCGGATTGCGGTGTTCTTTGATCACTATGCGCCCGCTGATACCCCTTTGCACGCAAATATCCATGGGATCGGTCGGGTGCTCTGTCGCCGTTTCGGGATTGATAAACTCTATGAGGTGGGCGATGGTATCTCCCATCAGGTGTCGATTGAGTCCGGACTCGTTCGTCCGGGCCAGTTTGTCACGAATACCGATTCGCACACGATCACGCTGGGGGCGGTCGGTGCTGCCGGATGTGGGATCGGTGTCGCAGAGATGGCTTACTTGTGGGCCTATGGCGTATTGTGGTTTCAGGTACCGACGGCATCGCGTGTGGTGATTGACGGTCGCCTGGCGCCGGGGGTCTATGCGAAGGATCTTGCGCTGACGATTGTGCAGAAACTCTCTGCACGTGGCGCACTCTATCAGTCTATTGAGTACTCGGGATCCGCCTTCGAGAGTCTGTCGATCTCCGAACGCATGACGCTCTGTAATCTTGGTGTGGAAATGGGCGGGAAGTTTGCGATTGCCCCGATCGATGCTGTGACCAGGGCGCATTACGCCCGGTTTAGTGATCAGTCGGTGGACGATGCCACCAATGCAGACTCGGATGCGCACTATGCAGCCCATTATCAGTTTGATGCGGCGTCGATCGCGCCGATGGTGTCATCGCCCCATTCAGTCGATAACGTCGCATCCGTGACGGATCTGCCGAACACTGAGATTCATCAGGCATTTCTGGGAACCTGCACGAATGGACGACTTGATGATCTTCAGGCGGCTGCAGCGGTGCTCAAGGGTAAGCGTGTTGCGCCAGGCGTGCGATTTATTGTCACGCCGGCATCGCGCGAGGTCTATAAGGCGGCCATCGAGACAGGAACTCTCGCAACACTTGTCGATGCAGGATGCGTCATCACCACCCCGGGCTGTGGTGCCTGTGCGGGGATTCATCAGGGCGTGCTTGCGGAGGGCGAGGCCTGCATTGCCTCATCGAGCCGCAATTTTCTCGGCCGGATGGGTAACAAAGATGCTCGTGTCTTTCTTGGGTCGCCTGCGACTGTTGCGGCCAGCGCACTCACCGGGCGGATCACAGACCCTCGTACCATTTTGAATGTCAGCTAAGTCAAGGGGAATCCTGTATGACGGTTCAGGGAACACCTGACAATGGCGCGCTTGCGGGCGTTAAAGTACTCGAGTTAGGCCAGCTGATCGCGGGTCCGTTCTGCGGTCAGATGCTTGCGGACTTCGGCGCAGATGTCGTGAAGATCGAGTCGCCGGGATCCGGAGACCCCATTCGTGAATGGGGCAAAGAAAAGACAGGTGGTAAGTCTCTGTACTGGCCTGTGATTGGCCGAAACAAGAAGTCTGTCACTTTAAACCTTCGGGTCGCGGAGGGTCAGGCACTGGCCCGTCGACTTGCACAAGCGTCCGATATTTTGATTGAGAACTTTCGTCCGGGCACGCTCGAGAAGTGGGGCCTTGGCTGGGAGGATCTCAAAAGGCTAAATCCGCGTTTGATTATGGTTCGGGTGACCGGCTACGGTCAGACAGGACCCTATGCGGAGCGTGCCGGGTACGGTGCGATTGGCGAGGCCATGGGGGGGCTTCGTTATGTCAACGGAGATCCTTCCACTCCGCCTTCTCGAGTTGGTGTTGCGATTGGCGATACGCTGACTGGGCTACATGCAGCCTATGGCGCACTGGCAGCGCTTCAGGCCAGAACGCGCACAGGACGTGGACAGTTGGTGGATGCAGCCATCTACGAGAGCGTCCTCAATATGATGGAGAGTCTGATTACCGACTATGACGTCGCCGGGTTTGTGCGGGAACGTACGGGATCGATCTTCCCAGGGATCGCACCGAGTAATATTTATCCAACCTCCTGTGGCCGATCGGTATTGATCGGGGCGAATCAAGATACGGTCTTTCGACGACTCTGTCAGGTCATGGGGCAGGAGGCGCTGGGAACCGATCTGCGGTTCGCAACGCACACTGCACGGGGCCAGAACCAAGGCTTATTAGATCGGTTAATTGGTGAGTGGACGATTCAGCACACCCGCGAGTCGGTGCTCGCCATGCTGGACGAAGCGGGCATTCCAGCGGGTCAGCTCTACACCGCAAAGGAGATGCTTGAGGACCCTCAGTTTGCCAGCCGTCAGACGATCATTCGTGCCCCGAGCGAGGAGCTCGGCCAGGTTGCCATGCAGAATGTGGCGCCAAAGTTGTCAGAGACACCGGGTGGGGTCCATCATGCGGGGGCCCGGCTCGGCGCCCATAACCATGAGATATTTGTGGATCGTCTTGGACTGACGGAAGAGCAGTTTTTAGCCTATCAACAGACGGGCGTGATCTAACGGTTGATCAGCTGACGAATTTCGGGGATGAGCTCTGAAGCAGTAATCCCGATCATCCCACCCAGACGCTCGGTGAGTATCTCGGCCGCCTGTCCATGGACTGGCGGCCCTCGGAGTGCAGGCGACACAGTTTCCCGACATCATTCGCGGCGCGATGGCCGACCACTGTCATCCCACCAACCCACGGCCCGCCACCGCTGCCGACTACGAATCCCTGCTGGCGGCCTCACTCTAAGCCCCAGCACGCCCGCCGGAGGACCTTGCGTCAAGTTCCTGTGGTTGTTCTCACGCGTTACTTAAAATAACGGTTCCGTGCCCGCCTAGAGCATCAAACCCGCATTACACGTTTTATTACACGGTGGGGTTTGGCTCTTGTAACCTATTGATTTCACTGAGGAAAATTGGAGCGATTTTCATCATAATCCGCAGGTCCGGGGTTCGAATCCCTGAATCGCCACCACTGAATTCCGGTACGTACTTGATAGATGGTTTACAGAACGTACCGATCACATCGTTGACACTTTTGGCCTAAAGGGGTTCTCAAGTGGCTCAACTTTGCAGCTCTCTAAATCGAAGTATCCCAAATCGTAGTCCATAAAGCTGACCAGCCAGACACGATCTTCGACCTGGCGTACGCCCACGTTTTGACCAGCAAAGACGGTGCTTAAGTGGATTTTCTTACGGTCGATGCAGATTCGGCCGCAGGCCGTCACGGTAATTGTTTTGTCGTGCAAGGGGTACTCCACATCGGGTAGCCCCTGGTAGGGCCGAACAGAGGGCCGATACAGATCACCCGGGCGCTTCATGTCCGACTCCTTCAATGTCGGACTTTACTAACCTCCCGATGGCCCTGTTTATTGGGGGTAGGTCACGGAATACAATATAGTTAAAAACATAGTTATCGTTAGTAAAAGTTTTATAACTTGGCCGGTGATCAAGACGATCCAGAAACACTATCCAGATCATCCACAGTCAGAACAACTTAGCCGACCGGATCGGGCGCAGTACGATTACGAGACGTCGGAAGAAGAACGTTTTAAATTTATCAAAGGAGGGAATATATGATTAGACTGGCTAGAACTTATTGGCGTAACCTTCCAGACTTTGACTGGAGCCACTTGCTGTTACGTATCCCCCTTGCGGTGGTTTTCATACAACAAGGCTTGAATAAGATGCCCTTCGATCCCGCAGGTGGTGCAGGATTCGGTCTAGGTGAACTGACCTGGTGGTTTGTGGTGTACGGAGAGTTATTGG
>Ga0194129_10007070_pt1 | contig 13503 bp, 11 predicted proteins | sample TA2KigCa35mmetaG_FD_150862 | JGI IMG/M metagenome (GOLD analysis project Ga0194129, IMG submission 150862) | Freshwater microbial communities from Lake Tanganyika, Tanzania - TA2015038 Kigoma Deep Cast 35m | ecosystem: Environmental > Aquatic > Freshwater > Lake | place: Tanzania: Lake... | reverse complement strand
CAGCATCTTGACGATCTCGACGAGGAGGCGCGCCGGCGCCTGCATAGCAATCCGCTGCGCATCCTCGACACCAAGAATCCCGCCATGCAGGCCGTGGTCGGGCAGGCCCCGCGGCTAATTGATTTCTTGGGGGCCTCCTCCGTGCGGCATTTCGAAGGGCTGCAGACCATGCTCGATGCCGGGGGCATCGCCTGGAGCCTCAACCCCCGTTTGGTGCGCGGGCTGGACTATTACAACCTGACCGTTTTCGAGTTTGTCACCGATCGCCTGGGCGCGCAGGGCACTATTTGTGCGGGGGGGCGCTACGACGGCCTGATTGGGCAGATGGGCGGCAAGAGCGCTCCGGCCGTTGGTTGGGCCCTCGGGGTCGAGCGCGTGCTGGAGTTGCTCAAGGAGCAGGGGGTCGATGCGGTCGCGTCGGCACCGGATGCCTACGCGGTCATTCCCGAGCTTGATTCGGTTCCCCGGGTGCTGGCCTGTCTGCAGGCGCTGCGCCAGGCCGGGGTCAGTGTGCAAATGCATGCCCCCTCAGGCGGGCAGGCCGAGGGCATGGGCAGCATGAAGTCACAGTTCAAGCGGGCCGATGCCAGCGGGGCGCGCTTTGCCCTGATCTTCGGTGCCGAGGAGCTGGCCCAGGGCTGTGTGGCTGTTAAGCCGCTGCGCGGTGCGAGCGACCAGGCGCAGCAGCTGGAGTCCTTGACGGGGGTCCAGGCCTGGGCCGGCCGGCTACTCGGTGCTCGTTGACCGAACGCCCCGCAGCCCAACCCGGTCTTTGACCGGCCTACAATGCGATTCCCCCTTTGTCTGCGCGCCTGCATGCGGCGTGCTCTTGTTCGTTTGACCCGGCGTTCGCGCCTCCCGCTCCCATGGCCAGCCCACTCGACCTCCAAGAACAGGAACAGCTTGACGAGATCAAGCATTTCTGGAAACGCTACGGCAATGCGATCACTTGGGCGTTGATCGTCGTCCTGGGCGGTTTTGCAGCGTTCAACGGGTGGCAGTACTGGCAGCGCAAGCAAGGGGCGCAGGCGGGTGTCATGTTCGACCAGATTGAGGCGGCGGTGCAGGCCGGGGATCTGGCCCGTGTCGACCGAGCGCTCTCAGACATCAAGGAACGCTACCCCAACACCACCTTTGCACACCAGGCTGCCTTGCTGGCTGCCCGCGCCTACTACGACAAGAGCCAGAGTGATGCTGCCAAATCCTCGCTGACCTGGGTGCTTGAAAAATCCAACGACGACGGTCTGCGCGCGGTGGCGCGCCTGCGTCTGGCCGCCTTGGCCTTGGAGGCCAAGGCCTATGACGAGGCGCTGGCTTATCTGGCCAAGGAAATTCCCCCTGCCTTTGCTGCGCTTGCGCACGATCGTCGCGGCGATATCTACCTGGCCCAGGGCAAGCCGGCCGAGGCTCGCGAGGCGTACCGTAAAGCCTACGAGGGGCTTGAAGAATCGGTTGAATACAAGAAGCTGGTGGAGATCAAGCTCAATGCCTTGGGGCTTGATGTTTCCAAGGCGGCTGTAGAGGCCAAGAAATGAAACGCCTTGTCTTTGCGCTTGCCCTCGCGGCGATCCTGGCGGCCTGTTCCACCGGCTCGCCCCGGCCCAAGCCGGCTGATTTGCAGGCGATCAACCCGACCATCGGCGTGCGTCAGGCCTGGTCGCAACGGCTGGCGCGCATTGATTACCCGGCTTTCGTGCAGGTGCACGCCAGCAGCGTGGTCATCGGCACCGGTGAGGGCACGGTGGTCGAACTGGATGCTGCCACCGGGCGTGAGCTCTGGCGTACCTCGGTCGGTGCGCCCTTGTCGGCCGGCGTCGGCAGCGACGGCAAGACGGTGGCGGTGGTAACACGCAACAATGAACTGGTGGCCCTGCGTGAGGGCCGGGTGGCCTGGCGTCAGCGTCTCGCGGCTCAAGCCTTTTCCGCCCCCCTGGTGGCCGGGGCGCGCGTGTTTCTGTTGACCGCCGACCGCACGGTAACGGCTTACGACGGTCAAGGGGGGCAGCGCTTGTGGGCGCAGCAGCGCCCCGGGGGTGACCCCTTGGTGCTGCGTCAGTCGGGCGTGATGTTGCCGGTGGGCGATACCTTGCTGGTCGGTCTGGGCGGCCGTCTCTCGGGTCTGAATCCTTCCAACGGCTCGGTGCGATGGGATGTTCCCGTGGCCTCGCCCCGGGGCATCAATGAGATCGAGCGCCTGGTCGACTTGGTTGGACCAGCCGCCCGTCAGGGTTCGGTGGTTTGTGCGCGCGCTTTCCAGGCCGCCGTGGCGTGTGCGGATGCCCAAAGTGGCCGCTTGCAGTGGAGCCGGCCGGCCGATGGTGAGGTTGGCCTGGCCGCCGATGAGCGCCTGCTCTACGGGGTCGAGTCAGATGGTCAGGTTCAGACTTGGCGCATGAGCAACGGCGAGCGGGTCTGGAGTTACGACCGGCTGCGCTTTCGGGAGCTGACGGCGCCCTTGCTGATCGGACGCTCGGTGGCGGTCGGTGATCTGCAGGGTTTCGTGCACCTGCTCTCGCGCGAGGACGGCAGCCCGCTGGGGCGCATCAGTACCGACGGCTCGGCCGTGGCTGCGCCGCCGGTATTGGTCGGACAAACGCTGATCGTGGTCACCCGATCGGGCGGCGTGTTCGCCTTCCTGCCCCTTTAATTCGGGCCTGAGCCTGCTTGAAGCCCAAAATTCCCGATGAAGCCGGTTATTGCCCTGGTGGGGCGGCCCAATGTGGGCAAGTCCACTCTTTTCAATCGCCTGACTCGCACCCGTGATGCGATCGTGGCCGATTACGCGGGTTTGACCCGCGATCGGCACTACGGTAACGCCCGACTGGGCGCGCAGGCCTTTATCGTCATCGACACCGGCGGCTTTGAGCCCACAGCGGAGTCGGGCATCTACCGGGAAATGGCGCGCCAGACCCGCCAGGCGGTGGCTGAGGCTGATGTCGTGATTTTTGTGGTCGATGCGAGGGAAGGCCTTTCTGCGCAGGATCACGACATCGCCGCTTACTTGCGCAAGCTGGGCAAGCCCTCGGTGCTGGTCGCCAACAAGGCTGAGGGCATGAAGGCCGGGGCGCAATTGGCCGAGTTTTTTGAGCTCGGCCTGGGCGAGGTCATGCCGGTCTCGGCTTCGCACGGGCAGGGCATGAGAAGCATGGTCGAGGCGGCCCTGGCCTGCCTGCAGCCGCAGCCTCAGGAGGACGAGTCGGCCGAAGACGACGGGCAGGGGGTGATCAGGCTGGCCGTGGCCGGGCGACCCAATGTGGGCAAATCTACCCTTATCAACACCTGGCTGGGCGAGGAGCGTCTGGTGGCCTTCGACCTGCCAGGCACCACCCGCGATGCCATCCGGGCGCCATTCGAGCGCGACGGCCGTCGCTTTGAACTCATCGATACCGCCGGACTCAGGCGCAAGGGCCGGGTTTTCGAAGCCATCGAGAAGTTTTCCGTGGTCAAGACCCTGCAGGCCATCGAGGGCGCCCATGTGGTCTTGCTGCTGCTCGATGCTACCCAGGGCGTGACCGATCAGGACGCCCATATTGCCGGCTTCATCCTCGAGAGTGGGCGTGCCGTGGTGCTGGCTGTCAACAAATGGGACGCCATCGACGCCTATCAGCGTCAGATGCTCGAGCGCTCGATCGAAACCCGCCTGCCCTTCATGAAATTCGCTTCGCTGCACCGCATTTCAGCAGTCAAGCGGCAAGGGTTGGGGCCTCTGTGGACCTCACTGGTGCAGGCGCACTCGGCGGCCTTCCGCAAGATGTCCACCCCGGTCCTGACCCGCCTGCTGATTGAGGCTGTGGCCTTTCAGCAGCCGCAGCGCTCGGGTCTGTCGCGACCGAAGATGCGCTATGCCCACCAAGGTGGCATGAACCCCCCGGTGATCGTGATTCATGGCAACTCCCTCGACCAGGTCAGCGCGACTTATAAGCGTTATCTGGAGGGACGCTTTCGCAAGGAGTTTGATCTCGTCGGCACCCCTTTGCGTATCCAGATGAAAACCGCCCAGAACCCTTACGCCGACCGGTCGTCTGACTGAGGCCCCAAACTCATCGGTCTTGGCTGTGGTAATGTGTGAATCCCAACTTTCTTTGAACACGGACCATATCGTGAGCAACAACAAAGGCCAGCTTCTGCAAGATCCTTTTCTCAACACTTTGCGCCGCGAGCATGTGCCGGTGTCCATTTACCTGGTCAACGGTATCAAGCTGCAAGGGCAAATCGAGTCCTTCGACCAGTATGTGGTGCTGCTGCGCAACACCGTCACTCAGATGGTCTACAAGCACGCGATCTCAACCATTGTGCCGGGACGCGCGGTGAATTTCTCAAACACTGAGGAAGGCCCCTCCTCCTGAATCCCTCCGAACGCCCGCTAGGGACGCCGCCCCCAGTCCTTTTGGTGGGCGTCGACCTGGGCCTGCCGCACTTCGATGCGCAATTGCAGGAGCTTGGTCTGCTGGCGCAGACGGCGGGCCTGCGGCCGGTGGCCCGGGTGACTTGCAAGCGGCGTGCGCCCGATGCTGCGCTGTTTGTTGGCTCTGGAAAGGCCGAAGAGATCAAGGCGTTGGCGCTGGAGACCGGAGCGACTGAGGTCTTGTTCGATCAGGCGCTTAGCCCAGCTCAGCAGCGTAACCTTGAGCGCTGTCTTGACATGCCGGTCAATGACCGTACTTTGCTGATTCTGGAAATCTTCGGGCAGCGTGCGCGAAGCCATGAAGGCAAGCTACAGGTTGAACTGGCCCGGCTGCAATACCTTTCAACCCGGTTGGTGCGTCGATGGTCGCACCTGGAGCGCCAGGCCGGCGGGGCGGGTCTGCGCGGAGGACCGGGTGAAAAGCAGATCGAACTGGACAAGCGCATGATTGGCGAGGCGATCAAGCGCACGCGTGAGCGGCTGGTCCGCATCAAGCGCCAGCGCCAGACCCAGCGCAGACAGCGACAGCGCCGCCAGACATTCGCCGTCTCCCTGGTGGGCTACACCAATGCCGGCAAAAGCAGCTTGTTCAATGCCTTGGTCAAGGCGCGGGCCTATGCAGCCGACCAGTTGTTTGCAACGCTCGACACCACAACCCGGCAGCTCTATTTGGGCTCAACTGGCGCGGACGGATCGGCCGGCGATCGGCTCATGACGCTGTCCGATACCGTGGGTTTCATACGCGATCTGCCGCACGGGCTGATCGACGCCTTCGAGGCCACCTTGCAGGAGGCGGCCGAGGCCGACTTGTTACTGCATGTGGTCGACGCGGCCAATCCGGATCATCCGGAGCAGATTGAGCAGGTGCACAGGGTGCTGGCAGAGATCGGTGCCGATCATCTGCCGCAGGTGCTGGTGTTCAACAAGCTTGACGCCCTACCTGACGGACGCAGACCGCTGCGTCTGCACGAGGTCCTGCGGCACAGCGCCCAGGAGGTGGGCGAGCGGGTGTTTGTCAGTGCACGCACCGGGGAGGGCCTGCCAGAGCTGCGAGACTTGCTGCTGCGTCGCGTTGGCCCGGCTGGGGCGATCGCCGGGGTCGGGGCGGGGTTATGTGAGCCTACGCAGGGAAGTCCTCACGGTTTAGGCACAATGTAGCTTACAGAATAAAGACTCTTGTCCGTCCATCATGAAGTTCAACCCTGTGCTGCAAACCTTCGTGGCCTGGCCCCAGCGCCTGTTTCAGCGCGTTCGCGGCATGTTCAATCTCAACGACTCTCGCTGGGGCCGCGACGAGTCCTCCTCGGGCGAGTCACCGAGTCCTTCGGACCGGCCCGCCGCCCCGGTTCCACCGCCGGCTTCCCCGCCCCCCAACGCATCTCCGCAGAGGCCCTCGGGCGAGCCTCAGGGCCCGACCCAAGGGCCGCCCGATCTCGACGAGCTATGGCGTGACTTCAACCGCAAGCTCGGCGGCCTGTTCGGTGGACGCAGGGGGGGCGGTGGGCGTCCTGGCGGACCGGGGCGTGGCGGATTCCAGCCGCCCGACATGAAGAGCGCCGGCCTAGGCGCGGGCCTGATCGCGGGCGTCGCCCTGCTCATATGGCTGGGGACCGGTTTTTTCATCGTTCAGGAAGGCCAGCAGGCGGTCATCACCCAGTTTGGTCGCTACCACAGTACGGTGGGTGCGGGCTTTAACTGGCGCTTGCCTTACCCGATCCAACGCCACGAGATGGTGGTGGTCACACAGATCCGATCGGTCGATGTCGGCCGTGACAGCATCATCAAGGCCACCGGCCTGCGCGATTCGGCCATGCTGACCGAGGACGAGAACATCGTCGAGATCAAGTTTGCCGTGCAGTACCGTCTCAGCGATGCACGAGCCTTCCTGTTTGAGAGCAAGGATCCGGCTGCCACCGTGGTCCAGGCGGCAGAGACCGCTGTGCGGGAAGTGGTGGGCAAAATGCGGATGGACTCGGCTTTGGCTGAGGAGCGTGACCAGATCGCACCTCGTGTGCGCAATTTGATGCAAACTATTTTGGACCGTTACAAAGTGGGCATCGAGGTGGTTGGCGTCAACCTGCAGCAAAGTGGTGTGCGGCCACCCGAACAGGTTCAGGCGGCTTTCGATGATGTGCTCAAGGCCGGCCAGGAGCGTGAGCGTGCCAAGAACGAGGCTCAGGCGTATGCCAATGATGTGGTGCCGCGAGCGGTCGGTACGGCTTCGCGACTGCAGGAGGAGGCGCAGGCGTACAAGGCGCGCATCGTCGCCCAGGCCCAGGGTGATGCGCAGCGCTTCCGTTCGGTTCTGGCCGAGTACCAGAAGGCCCCCCAGGTGACCCGCGAGCGCATGTATGTTGACACCATGCAGAAGGTCTTTACCAGCGTCAGCAAGGTAATGATCGAGTCGCGTCAAGGCTCCAACCTCCTGTACCTGCCGCTGGACAAGCTGCTTCAGTCGACCGTTGTGCCTGAAGCGAGCCCTGGTACGCCGATGTCTCAACTGCCCGCCTCTTCCAACCCTGCGCCGGCTGCTGCCGGGGGGGACCCGCGCAGTCGCGATGCTCCTCGCACTCGCGAGCGGGACGGACGCTAAAGGGATCTGATCATGAACCGCATTGGATTGATTGTTTCTTCTGCATTGGTCTTGCTTGCGCTGGCCAGTTCGACGCTTTTTGTGGTGGACCAGCGCCAGTTTGGCGTCGTGTATGCGCTGGGCCAGATCAAGGCCGTTATCACCGAGCCCGGCTTGAACTTCAAGCTGCCTCCCCCGTTCCAAAATGTCTCTTACATTGACAAGCGGCTTTTGACGCTCGACAGCACCGACCCTGAGCCGATGCTCACGGCCGAAAAGCAGCGGGTGGTGATTGACTGGTATGTTCGTTGGCGCATCTCTCAGCCGAGCGACTACATCCGCAATGTCGGTCTGGACGAGCGAACTGGCGCCAATCAACTCAGCCGCGTGGTTCGTAACGCCTTTCAGGAAGAGATCAACAAGCGCACCGTCAAGGACCTGCTCTCGCTCAAGCGCGAGCAATTGATGGCCGATGTCAAGACCGAGGTGCAACAGGCGGTCAAGGGTTCCAAGCCCTGGGGGGTGGAGATCGTTGATGTGCGCATCACCCGGGTGGACTATGTCGAGGCCATCACCGAATCGGTTTACCGCCGCATGGAGGCTGAGCGCAAGCGCGTGGCCAATGAATTGCGCTCCACTGGTGGAGCCGAAGGCGAGAAAATTCGCGCCGATGCCGATCGCCAGCGTGAAGTGACGGTGGCCAACGCCTACCGCGATGCCCAGAAAATCAAGGGTGAAGGCGACGCTGAGGCGGCGCGCATTTACAACGACGCCTTTGGTCGCGATCCGCAGTTCGCCCAGTTCTACCGCAGTCTGGAGGCCTACAAGGCCAGCTTCAACAAGAAGTCGGATCTGATGGTGGTCGATCCCTCCTCGGAGTTTTTCCGCGCCATGCGCGGTTCTGGCGGCGCGCCGGCCCAGAGCCCGTCCAATCCCCCGCGGCGCTGACCGGCTGCGCTTTGGACAGCAGTACGATCTGGCAGGCGCTGGCCCTGGTCCTTGTGATTGAGGGGTTGTTGCCGCTGCTGGGGCCCGGTCGCTGGCGCCGCACCTTCGAGCAACTCCTGCAACTCAGCGATGGGCAGCTGCGTTTTTTCGGCTTGCTCAGCGTCGCTCTGGGGCTTTCGGCGCTCTGGCTCTTGTCTTGAGCGGCCTCCGGTCCGGCTGCGGCCGCCGGGCTGGCCACCGGTAGAATCTCGGCTTTAACAGCTCCGCCGCATTGCGATGCCCGCTCGCTCTTCGTCTTGGCAATTGCCGGACCAAATTGCTGATGTTTTGCCCTCAGAGGCGCGACATATCGAAGAGCTCAGGCGTCTGTTGCTCGACAGTGCGCGCAGCTATGGCTATGAACTGGTCACGCCGCCCTTGCTGGAGCACCTGGAGTCCCTGCTCACCGGCACCGGTGAGGCCCTGAGCCTGCAAACCTTCAAGCTGGTCGATCAGCTTTCAGGCCGCACGCTGGGATTGCGGGCCGACACCACGCCCCAGGTCGCCCGGATCGACGCCCACCTGCTCAATCGCGCTGGCGTTACCCGCCTTTGCTACTGCGGCCCGGTGGTACACACCCGGGCCGATCGGCCCCATGCGAGCCGGGAGCCGCTGCAGTTTGGCGCAGAAATCTACGGGCATGCCGGATTGGAGGCCGATTTGGAGGTGCAGGGTCTGGCCATCGAGGGGCTTCGGGCGGCCGGATCGGGCCCTTTGCAGCTCGATATGGCTGATGTGCGCATCGTCAACGCGCTGTTGGCCGGGGCTGCGGTCAGCCCAGCCTGGCAAGCCCGTGTCCATGCGGCTTTGGCAGCCAAGGATGCAGCCGAGCTCAAGGCCTTGCTTACCCAGCCGCCGGGCCTGGTGAATCGAAGTGCCGCCGGTTTATCGGCTTTGCTGGGTCTGTATGGCGATGTTTCGGTGCTGCACGAGGCCCGGACAGTTCTAGGCTATGTGCCCGGTATCGCGCAGGCCTTGGACGAGCTGCAGCACTTGGCGATGCATCTGAAGGCTCAGTACCCCGATTTGACGATTAGTTTTGATCTGGCCGACCTGCGCGGCTATGCCTACTACAGTGGTATTCGCTTTGCGATCTACGGCCAGGGCGAGGAACTGGCTCGCGGCGGTCGCTACGATGAGGTTGGAGCGGTTTTCGGTCGCAAGCGTCCGGCCGCCGGCTTCAGTCTTGACCTCAAGGAGTTGGTCAGCGTACTTGCGCCGCGTCCGCTCAGGCCGGCCATCCGTGCGCCTTGGGGGCAGGAGGATCACCTGCGTTCGGCGGTCGCGCGCTTGCGGGCCGAGGGCCACACCGTCGTCTGTGTGCTGCCGGGGCACGAGCACGAGGTTCATGAGTTCGACTGCGACCGTGAATTGATCCAGGTTGCAGGCCACTGGGTGGTGCAAGCCCTCGACCGCGCCGGCTAAAGCACGGCTTTTTTCAAACAAGACATCAAGATGACAAAACATCAATCGCTCGATTCGGGCCGCAATGTCGTGGTCGTTGGCACCCAATGGGGCGACGAGGGCAAGGGCAAGCTGGTGGACTGGCTCACCGAGAAGTCTCAAGGCGTGGTTCGTTTTCAGGGGGGGCATAACGCCGGCCACACCCTGGTCATCAATGGGGTCAAGACGGCCCTGCACCTGATACCCAGTGGAATCATGCGCCCCGGTGTCAGGTGCTACATCGGCAACGGGGTGGTTTTGTCGGTGACCAAGTTACTCGAGGAGATACGGGGGCTGGAGAATGCCGGGGTGGAAGTGCGCTCGCGCCTTCGCATCAGCGAGAGCTGCCCTCTGATCCTGCCTTTTCATGCCGCGCTGGATGTGGCGCGGGAGGCCGCCCGCGAGAAGGCCGGTACCGACAAGATCGGTACCACAGGACGGGGCATCGGCCCGGCCTACGAAGACAAGATTGCCCGACGCGCCTTGCGGGTGCAGGACCTCAAGCACCCGGATCGCTTCGCCGCTAAGCTGCGCGACCTGCTTGAACTGCACAACTTTGTGCTTTGCGCTTACCTCAAGGCTGCGCCGATCGAATTTCAGTCGGTCTACGACGAGGCGATGCTCCAGGCCGAGCTGATCAAACCGATGATGGCCGATGTCTCTCGTGAGCTTAACGAGGCCCATCGCGCCGGCGCCCACTTGCTTTTTGAAGGGGCTCAGGGCACCTTGCTGGATGTTGACCACGGCACCTACCCGTTCGTGACATCGAGCAACTGCGTCGCTGGCAATGCGGCAGCCGGATCCGGTGTTGGCCCCGGACTCCTGCACTATGTGCTGGGGATCACCAAAGCCTATTGCACGCGGGTGGGAGGAGGGCCATTCCCGACCGAGCTGGACTGGCAAACACCTGGCACGGTCGGGTACCACCTGTCAACCGTCGGGGCTGAAAAAGGCGTAACGACCGGACGCAGTCGGCGCTGCGGCTGGTTCGATGCCGCTTTGCTCAAGCGTTCGGCCCAGGTCAACGGACTGTCAGGGCTGTGCATTACCAAGCTCGATGTGCTCGATGGCCTCGAGGAACTCAAGCTCTGTGTGGGATACCGCCTCGATGGCGAGCTCCTGGACATTTTGCCCATGGGGGCGGACGACATCGCCCGCTGCGAGCCGATTTATGAAAGCTTGCCTGGCTGGTCACAGACCACCGCGGGCGTAACGCGCTTGCAAGACCTGCCCGCGCAGGCCCGCGACTATTTGCGACGGATCGAAGAGATCACCGGCGTGCCCATCGCTATCATCTCGACCAGTCCGGACCGCGATCACACCATCGTTCTGCACGATCCTTTTGCTGCGACGACCGCCCCCTGAAATACTGGAGACCTTCACCATGTTGACTGAAGACGGCAAACATCTGTATGTGAGCTATGACGAGTACCATAACCTGATTGAAAAACTGGCCTTGCGGGTCTACCAGTCGGGTTGGCACTTTGACACCATTTTGTGCCTGGCTCGCGGCGGCATGCGTCCTGGCGACATCCTGTCGCGTATCTTTGACAAGCCGCTGGCCATCATGTCCACCAGTTCATATCGCGCCGAGGCCGGCACGGTGCAGGGCAATCTCGATATTGCCCGCTACATCACCACGCCCAAAGGAGAGATTGCTGGCAAGGTGCTCCTGGTCGATGATCTGGCTGACTCCGGCCACACCTTGCAGGCGGTGGTGCAGCTCCTGCGTACCAATTACAAGCCGATCACTGATTTGCGCACGGCGGTCATCTGGACCAAGGGGCTGTCCTCGTTCAAGCCTGATTATTCGGTGGACTACCTGCCTTCCAACCCGTGGATTCATCAGCCTTTCGAGAGCTATGACTCGCTGGGGCCAGACAAGCTGCTGGAGAAATGGCGGGTGTGAGCCTGCACCTGGTTGACCCTGTGTTGCCCTCAACTACCTAGCTGTATGACCGATTTGATCACCAGGCTGGTTCACCATGCCTACCAGCCTCCAGAGGGCTTTCAAGCTGTACTGCCGCCGGTGCACAAGGCCTCCACCGTGATCTTTCCGAATGTGGCTGCCCTGCGCAGCCGCCAATGGAAGCGCCGGGATACCTACACCTACGGTCTGCACGGCACACCGACCACCCTGATTCTCGAGGAGCGAATCGCCACGCTGGAGGGCGCGCAGCACTGCGTGCTTGTGCCCAGCGGGCTGGCGGCGATTTCCCTGGTGGGCATGGCCGTGCTGACCAGCGGCGATGAAGTCCTGATCCCAGACAACGCCTATGGTCCGAACAAGGCCTTTGCCGAGGCTCAGCTCAAGGCCTGGGGTGTGCATGTCGTCTACTACGATCCCATGAACCCCCAGGACCTGGCCGCCCGGCTCACGCCGCGCTCGCGCTTGGTCTGGTTGGAGGCGGCTGGCTCGATCACGCTGGAGTTTCCCGACCTCCCCGCGCTGCTCCGCGTGCTGCGCTCATACGGTTCTGCGCATCGACAGGGCCTAGTTGCCGCTCTGGACAACACCTGGGGCGCGGGCATTGCGTTTAGGCCTTTCGAGCTGGGCATCGACATTTCGGTCCATGCCTTGACCAAGTATCCCTCTGGCGGCGCCGATGTACTGATGGGTGCGGTACTGACCTGCGACCCGCAGATGCACGATCGCCTGATGGACACCCATGCGCGGGTTGGTTTTGGTGTGGGTGCCAATGATGTGGAGCTAGTATTGCGTGGCCTGCCTTCGATGGGTCTGCGCTATGCGGCGCACGATGCGGCCACACGCGAGCTGGCCCTCTGGATGCAGTCCCAACCCCAAGTGGAGCGGGTGCTGCATCCGGCGTTGCCTGGATCGCCGGGATTCGAGGCCTGGAGGCGCGATTGCACCGCGGCAGCGTGTCTGTTCAGCGTTGTGTTCAAGCCGCATTTTTCGCCCGATCAGATCGATGGCTTTTGTGATGCACTGCGCTTATTCAAGTTGGGATACAGCTGGGCTGGGCCGATCAGCTTATGCGCTCCCTACGATGTGTCCAAGCTGCGGACCCTGGATGGGCCCCATCCCCGCGCCTTGGTACGATTTTCCGTGGGACTGGAGTCGGTAAGCGATCTGCGCCAGGACCTGGCTCAGGCCCTGGCCCGCCTTTAAGCAACTGTCGGCCGACCGAGAATCTGCTGCGCCAGCGCTCGCATGGCGCGGTGGCTGTGATCCTGGGGACGCAAGCTCGGTGCCGTCTCGTAGTGCCTGAAATTGCGTCGAATCGAAGCAAGATAAGCCGGATCGTAGTGGTGGGTCAGCAGATCCTGCACGACAGCGGCCGTTTGTCCCGATCGCGCCAGTTCCTGCCAATGCTGCACCTGCTCGCGCCCGCGCACCTCGATCAGGCTGGCCAGTCGCTCGCAGAAGAATTCGGTGTTGCTGACGAAAAAGGGGTACTCCTCGATTAGCAACGCCACCCGGCTCGTGTCGTCGAGTTCCAGGCGCAGGCAGGGGCTCGAGCGCATGGCCGAAATAAGGCTTTCGGCTAGAGCCAGATTACCCACTTTTCGGCTTTCGCTCTCTACATAGACGGGCCGATCGGCGGAAAACTTTCGCAGCGCATCCCAGATCAGGGTATCGTAGGCTTTCTGTGTTGGCTGCTTTTCGCCGGGGATCAAGCCCAACACGGAGCTGCGGTGACGGGCCAGGCCCTCAAGATCGAGCACCTGCGCGCCCTGCTCGGCCAGAGCATGCAGCAGGCGGGTCTTCCCCGATCCGGTGGTGCCGCAGATTACCTGCCAGTGCAGTCGCTGCACCTGACGGGCGAGATCTTCAATGACCGCGCTGCGAAAGGCCTTGTAACCGCCTTCGATCAGGCTGACTCGAAACCCGATCTGATCGAGCACCAGGCCCAGCGAGCCGCTGCGTTTGCCGCCCCGCCAGCAGTAGAGCAGGGGAGCCCAGTCCTTGGGCGTGTGCATGAGCTCGCGCTCGATGTGGGCTGCAATATTGCGCGCAGCGATGGCAGCGCCGCGCTTCTTGGCCTCAAAGGCGCTGACCTGCTTGTACTCGGTACCCACCAGATGGCGCTGCTCATCGTCCAGCGTTGGCCAATTGACTGCCCCGGGCAGA
>Ga0194129_10007066_pt1 | contig 13510 bp, 10 predicted proteins | sample TA2KigCa35mmetaG_FD_150862 | JGI IMG/M metagenome (GOLD analysis project Ga0194129, IMG submission 150862) | Freshwater microbial communities from Lake Tanganyika, Tanzania - TA2015038 Kigoma Deep Cast 35m | ecosystem: Environmental > Aquatic > Freshwater > Lake | place: Tanzania: Lake... | reverse complement strand
ACGACCTCGGCGTGCTTCGACGACGGGCGCAGGTACTGGCCGATGGTGACGACGTCGACCCCGGCATCGCGCAGCTCACGCATCGACGCGACGACCTCCGCCTCGCTCTCGCCGAGCCCGACCATGATCGAGCTCTTCGTCACGATCGGCGCGCGCTCCTTCGCGCGACGGAGCACGGCGAGCGACTGGTCGTACCCGCAGCGCGCATCGCGGATCGAGCGGCTGAGGCTCCGGACCACCTCGATGTTGTGAGCGAACACGTCCGGTGCGCCGTCGACCACCGCGTCGACCGAGCTCATGTGCCCCTGGAAATCACCGACGAGCGTCTCGATGAGGATGTCCGCGCGCAGCTCGCGGAGGCGTCGCACGGTGGTCGCCACGTGGTCCGCCCCGCCGTCGAGCAGATCGTCTCGGTTGACCATGGTCATGACGACGTACGAGAGCCCCATGCTCGCGATCGCCCGCGCGACGTGCTCCGGCTCGCGGACGTCGACGGCCCCGCGCGGGTTCCCGGTCGTGACCGCGCAGAAGCGGCAGCCGCGCGTGCACGTGTCGCCGAGCAGCATCACCGTCGCGGTCCCCTCGCGCCAACACTCGCCGACGTTGGGGCAGCGCGCCTCCTCGCACACCGTGTAGAGGTCGTGTTCGCGAAGCGTGCGCTTCAGCTCGTGGTAACGCTCGCCTCCGGGAGCCCGGACCTTGAGCCAGGAGGGTTTGGGCGCGAACCGGTCCATGGGCAGCGGCTTAGCACTTCAAGGGGACGAATTCACGAGCGCGCTCGGAGCGAACACACCGCGCTCGGTCACGATGGACGCCACGAGCGCGGCGGGCGTGACGTCGAAGCTCGGGTTGTAGACCTTGGCCTCCGCCGGCACGAGGCGACGACCGGCGAGCTCCGACAGCTCCTCGCGCGCTCGCTCCTCGATCGGGATGAGCGCGCCCGATGCGGTGTCCAGATCGACGGTGCTCCACGGTGCCGCGACGTGGAACGGAATCCGGTGGGCGTGAGCGAGGCAGGCGAGCCCGTACGTCCCGATCTTGTTCGCGACGTCGCCATTCCGGGCGATTCGGTCGGCGCCAACGATCACGGCGTCCACCGCTCCTCGGCGCATGGCATGCGCCGCCATCGCGTCGCCGATCACCGTCACGTCGAAGCCGTCCCTCGCGAGCTCCCAGGCCGTGAGGCGTGCCCCCTGCAAGTAGGGGCGCGTCTCGTCCGCGAGCACGCGGACCTCGAGACCGAGATCGCGGAGCGCGCGGATCACGCCGAGCGCGGTGCCGTAGCCACCGGTCGCGAGCGCACCGGCGTTGCAGTGAGTGAGGATCCGGATGACGCCGTCGCGCGCGTGGACCCGCAAGGACTCCGCGCCGAAGCCGCCGATCGCGCGGCAGCTCGCGACGTCGTCGCGGTGAATCTGCCGGGCGAACTCGGCGAGCTCCGCGTGCCTCCGGGAGCCCGCCTCGTGGGCGTGCTGCGTCGCGACCGCGAGACAGCGCTGGACCGCCCAGGCGAGATTCACCGCCGTCGGACGACGTCGGACGAGCGAGCCCGCGGCATCCGCCATGAAGGCGAGGTACGCCGAGCCCGCGAGCGCCCGAGCCTCGTGGGCCGAGAGCACCATCCCGTAGGCGCCCGCGACGCCGATCGCCGGCGCGCCCCGGATGACCATCTTCTCGATGGCCGCGCCCACCGACGCCGAAGACTCGACCGTGAGGTAGTCCTCCCGCTCGGGCAGCTCGAGCTGGTCGAGGATGAACGCACGGGTGCCATCGGCGGCCAGCTCGATCGCGGAGTACGTGGCGCCACTCAGCGCGGTGGCCTCACCCCATGGCTTGACATCGATCATCGAACGATTCGCGGCGTGAGCGTGCCCCGCGAGGAGCCGCCCTGTCGACCCTCACTTCGGGCCCGACTTGCACACGGCGGCATACTCGGCGCCGAGGCCATTGAACGAGCTGATCGTCGCGGGGCAATCCTCGGGGATCACGAAGAAGATGAAGTCGGTGATGCTCTGGCACTTTGGCACGCAGTACGACAGAAACGCGGACTTGCTCATCGGGGAGGAGCTGAGGCCCGGGCAGAGCTGCTTGCCGCCGTACATCGCGAGGCCGCAGACGTAGATCTCCGTGCAGGCCTGGTCGCACTTCGTGAACCCGCCGGTCGCCGAGGAGCTCGCGACGACGCTCGACGCTGCGGTGGCCGTCGCCTCGGCGCTCGAGCTCGCGACGACGGTGTCGGCGGTCCCCGAGCCCGTGACCATCGCAGTCGAGCCCGTCGCGGCGGAATCGGTCACCCCGGTGCTCGCGTCGGTCCCCGAGCCCGTGACCATCGCAGTCGAGCCCGAGGTCGCGCTGGCAGCGCCACCGACGCCGCCGGACGACGACGTCGTGACCTCGTCCGAGCAAGCCACGAACCATGCCAGGAGCGTCGCTCCGAGCGCCGCTTTCATCATCACCTTCGTCATTGAAACCTCGTCTGGAACGCGAGCCCTGCGATGCCGGGACCCACCCACGGCGTCACCCTCGGAGCGACCGTCGCCGAGGCCGTCTCGCTGCCTCCCGTCGACACGACGAGGCCAACGATCCCGGCCCCGAGAGCAAGACCGCCCCCGATGCCGAGCCCGAGCGCGAGCCCGAAATCACGGTCGAGCCGCGCGTTCGCCGCCGCCGGATCGAAGCCCGTGTCGCAAGACTGATCGTTGCAGCGCCGATCGACGTCGGCCTGGGTCTTGGCCTGGTCGTACGCGAACACCCCGGCGCCGGCGCCCATCGCGAGGCCGAGTCCTCCGACGATCCAGGGCCAGACGGGCCAACCGACCTTTCGTGCGAGAATCGGGACCTCGACGCGCACGCGCTCGCCGTTGCGGACGAGCACCTGCGCCTCGAACGGCGCGCGCCCCGGGGCCGTTCCGGCGATGACGTGGCGACCCGCATCGGCAAAGATCGGCTGCCCCCAGCGTTCGGATTCGATCGGGCCGCCATCGAGCTTCACCTCGAGGTCGTCGATGGTCGCGCGGGTGGCGCGAGGCACGTCGAGCACGACCGAACCGAGCCGTGGGGCCAACGCCTGCTGCTGCTTTCGGGCATGCGACGCGCGCTCGGCCTGGTTGGTCACCGCCGCCGATCGCTCCGCGGCCGCGTACTCCTGCGCGGCGCTCGCGAGTTTGTCGATCCGCTCGAGGCACCGCGCGAGGTGCAGCCTGCCGCCGACCGCGTTCGGTTCGAGCCTGAGCGCCTCGCGGTAGAGCGCGCAGGCGTTGGCGAGGTCGCCGGCCTCGTCGAGCTTACGAGCCTCAGCGAAGATGGCCTGAGCCTCGACGTTCGGACCGGAGGAGTCGGCCGCATGAGCACGCTCCGTCGACGCGAGCACCACGCCCGCCACGGTCCAGACCCACCCGCACCACCTCATTTTCCCGTTTTCGCACTAATAGAAGGTCGTGCCAACCGGATCGGGAGTTCGCGGTCGGGCGGCCGGGAAGCCGCGCGGAACCGGGTAGCCGGGTGGCGCGAGCGTCGGTGGGCTCGGAGCCTGCGTGCTCGCGCTCGCGTTCGGCACCGCGCTTCGCGGCGCCCCCGCTTCGTCGAGGGCGCGATCCATCGCGTCGATGGCTCCGGGCTCGAGGGCGACCGGATCGACCGGCGCGGAGGTCGACTCGATGCGCGCGGAGGTCGCCGGCGACGATGCGCGCTCGGAGGATGGGTCCATCGACCAGCTCATCAACACGACGGCCCCGCAAATCACTGCGCCGAAGACGACCGCGACCGCGGCTAGGAGCTTCACGTTTTGACGGGCAGCAGGCGCCGCAGGCAGGCGCCCATCGAGCCCAGCGCCGAGCGACTCGGCCGGCACGGGGAACGAGGGCCGCTCGACGTTGAAGCCCACGCCCGAGGGTGGCGTCGGCACCGGCGGGGCGAGAAAGGGATGGCTCGTCCCCTGGGCCGACGGCTCGCCGAGCCCGGGCATCGCGGTCGTGACGTCGGGCAACGATGGATGACTCGGCGCTTGGAGCACGTTGGTTCGGGTGTCCTGCGACGCCGGCGCCGGCGGGGTCGGCATCGTGAGCGACGGAGGAAACGCCGCCGTAGGCATGGCGTCGGCCGGCGGCATGGCCTGGCCGGCGGAGAATCCGTCCGCGGTCGGCTCCGCCTGGGCCGGCGATGCCGCTTCGGCGAGCGAGGGCGAGGCGGCCGCGACGCTCGGGAGCTTCTCACGCGGTGCGGGGGTCGGCAGCCGCGCCGAGACGGGTGAGGACTCGCGCGCCGGAGGGAAGCTCGGGTGCGACGGATGGGCACTTCCGAGGAGCACTTCGCCGGACCGGCGCGCCGGCGCCGGCGTCGTGAGTCGCGGCCCATCGACGGCCGGATCGAAGGTCTTGCGCTGGCGACGCGGCGTCGGACCCGCGACGCCGAGCGACTCGGCGAGTGCCGCGACCATCTCGGAGGCGCTCGCGAAGCGCTGCGCGGCGGTCGGCGCCGTCGCGCGAGCGAACCAAGCATCGAAGGGCGGCGGCAGGGCGTGGCCGCAGCGGTCCGCGCGCGCGGAGGCCGGCTCGTTCGCGCCCTTCAGGACCTTCAAGAGGAGTGGGTAAATGGGGCCACCGAGCCACTCCTCGGACCAGTAAGAGCGGCCGACGAGCATGGAGTAAGCGATGTGACCAAGAGAATAAAGGTCGCACGCCGGCTCGATCGGGTCGCCATTGATCTGCTCGGGCGCCATGTAGAGCGGCGTTCCCACGGTCGCCGTTTGCTGACCGCCCGCCGGATTCTGAGCCATCACCTTGGCGATGCCGAAATCGAGGATCTTGAGCCGCGGCGTGCCGTCGTCCCGCTCCGTCAGGAACAGATTGTCGGGCTTGAGATCGCGGTGGACGATGCCGTTCGCGTGGGTCTTGTCGAGGGCGAGGGCGGCCTGCCAAAGGAGCTCGACGGCTTCCTTCGGCGGAAACGCGCCCTGCTTCTTCACGATGGATGAGATGTCGTCGCCGCGCAGAAGCTCCATCACGAGGAACGGCGCCCCGGAGGTCGTATCGATGCCGGCGTCGAGCACGTCGACGATGTGTTCGCTCTCGACCGACGCCGCGACGGTCGCTTCAAGCTTGAATCGGGCCCGCAGCGTCGGGTCCGAGACGAGGCTCGGGAGCATGACCTTGAGCGCGACCCGGCGCCCCGTCTCCCCGTGGATCGCCTCGTAGACCGCGCCCATTCCGCCGGTACGGATCGAGCGCACGATGCGGTACCGCTCGCCGAAGACGGCGTCGGGCTGAAGCATGCGAGCGAAATCGTGGGTCATCCCAGGGGGCCTGCAGCGAACGGGGGAATCCGACGGTCATGCTACCCGGGCCGGCCCGAAAGGGAAGGATTCGATGGCGCCCCGTCGACCCGGGCCGACTCAGCCGCGCGTGGCCCGACCGCGACGGTCGTCGAGACCCGGACCCGAGCCCGCGGGATGGCGCACGGGCTCCGGAGCCTCGGGATGGCGCCAGGCTCCTCCGGGTTGTGGTAAACTCGCTCCGTGACCCCCGTCGCGTCGACACCTCGCGCACCGGCGCTCGCCGACCTCGACCGCGCGGGCCTCGCCGGATGGCTCGCGGCCGAGACGGGCGTCGCACGCGCGACCTGCGAGCGCACGGCCACGAAAGCGCTCCGACTCGCCTTCGGCTCGGGCGAGGCCCCACCGTGGACCGCGGAGACGCTCACGGCCGCGAACATCGGGCGCTGGGCGCAGGATGCCTTGCTCGCGCTCGATCCGAGACCTTCCCTCGTCCTGCACGAGCGCGCGCCCTCGAGCGATGGCACGATCCGGCTGCTCTTTCGCACCCACGACGGCATGCTCATCGAGTCCGTGGTGATCCCCGCAGAGGACGGCCGGCGCTCGGCCCGCACGACCCTGTGCATCTCGACTCAGGTGGGCTGCGCGCGAGCCTGCAGCTTCTGCGAGACGGGGCGACTCGGCCTCGCGCGTCAGCTCTCGGCGGGGGAGATCTTCGACCAGGTGCGGCTCGCCATCGCGTTGTGCCTCGAAGAGCGCCCCCGCGACCGTCGTGCGCGCGACCTCCGCGGTGACTCGCCCGAAGCGCGGCAGTCCGATGCGGGCTCACCCTCCGCGTTCGCGGAGCGTCCGATCTCGAACGTCGTGTTCATGGGCATGGGCGAGCCGCTCGACAACCTGCGCGAGGTGTTGCGTGCGCTCGCGCTCTTGACCGAGCCCGTCGCGCTCGCGTTCCCGCCGTCGCGCATCACGGTCAGCACCGTTGGCGTCACCGACAAGATCGCCGCGTTCTACGCGGGCACGAACGTCGACCTCGCCGTGAGCCTCCACGCAACGGACGATGCGCGGCGCAGCGCCATCATGCCCGTGAACCGCAAGCACGACCTCGAGACGCTGCGAACCACGCTGCTCGCGACGGTCCCGAAGAACCGCAAGATCATGTTCCAGTACACCCTGTTCGATCGATGGAACGATGCCCCCGAGGACGCCGACGCGCTCGCCGAGTTCGTCCGCCCGTTCCGCTGTCGTGTGAACGTGATTCCAGCAAATCCCGGCCCGGATCCGGCGCTCGTGGCTCCGTCGCACGAGCGCTTCGACGCCTTCGTCGCGCGCCTGTCGAGTCACGGCGTCACGACGCTGGTCCGACGGCCGCGAGGGAGGGACGTCGGGGGCGCCTGCGGTCAACTCGCCGGAGCGCGCCGACTCACCCTCCTCGAGGAACGACCGTCGTGCGGCTGAACGCGGCGCAGCTCGACGCGGCGATCGAGCGTTACCTGCTCGCGGCGGGAACCGGCGCGAACGTCGACATCGTGACCGCCGGCCCGGTCGACGTGCGGGGGCGGGTCGCGACGACGACGGCGAGCCCCGAGCGCCCCGCCGTGCTGCGCCTCGAGCGCCTCGAGCCGGGGGCCATCGTCGAGGCGATCGAGGGCGACCACCGCACGGTCCTTCGGGTGTTCTGCGACCACGGCGTCCTCGAGCCGCAAGAGGCCGGCCTCGTGATCCTCGCGCTCGCCCCGGGCGTGTCCGCGACCGACGTGCAGGCGCTCGTCGGACCGACGCTGAAGATCACCCACGAGGTCGCGGAAATGGTACTCAACTGACCCGCGATGGCCTGGCCCGACAAGACCTACCCAGACGCGAGCGGGAAGCGCACCCTCGGCCAGGGCGTGTTCCGCAAATGCGACGGCTGCGGCGTGACCCTTCCGTCCGACGACCTGGTGCGCAACTTCGAGGTGTGTCCCCGCTGCGACCACCACCACAAGCTGTCCTCCGAGGGCTGGCAGTTGCTGCTGTGCGACGAGGGCAACCTCGACGAGTGGGACGCCGACCTCGCGCCGACCGATCCGCTCCACTTCAGCGACGGCAAGCCCTACCTCGAGCGCATCGCCGTCAGCCAGAAGCGGAGCGGCGTCCGGGAGGGAATCCTCATCGGGCGAGCGAACCTCGAGGGTCGCGGCATCGCCTACGGTTGCTTCAACTTCGGCTTCATGGGCGGGAGCATGGGCTCGGTCGTCGGCGAGAAGATCACCCGCCTCTTCGAACGCGGCACGGAGGCGTCGCTCCCCGTGGTGCTGCTCCAGGCATCGGGTGGCGCGCGCATGCAGGAGGGGATCCTCTCGCTGATGCAGATGGCCAAATCGGTCGCCGCGCTCGAACGTCACCGTGCCCGCCACTTGCCGTTCATCTCGTGTCTGTTGCACCCGACGACGGGCGGAGTCGCGGCGAGCTTTGCCTTCCTCGGCGACGTCAACATCGCAGAGCCGAAGGCGTTGATCGGGTTCGCGGGCCCACGCGTGATCGAGAGCACGATCCGACAGAAGCTGCCGCGTGGGTTCCAGCGCTCCGAGTTCCTGCTCGAGCACGGCATGGTCGATTTCGTCTGCTCGCGCCTCGAGCTGAAGCACCGGCTCGCGACGCTGCTCGCTCACTTGAGCCCGTGACGACGATGGCGCTCTGCGGGCTCGTCTGACCGTGAACCCCGCCCTCTCGCGCGAGCTCTCCCGCCTCTGCGCGCGCGCCGACCGCGGCGTGTGCCTCGGCCTCGAGCGCATGAGCGATGCGTGTGCGAAGCTCGGTCACCCCGAGCGAACGTTTCCCATCGTCCACGTCGCCGGCACGAACGGCAAGGGCAGCACGTCGGCGATGCTCGAGCGCGTGCTGCGCGAGCATGGGCTTCGCACGGGGCTCTACACCTCGCCGCACCTCGCCCGGTTCGCGGAGCGCATCCAACTCGACGGGGAACCGCTCGAGGACGACGCGTTCGCCGAGGCCCTTGCGGTGGCCGGCTCGCCCCAGCTGGGTGAGCCAAGCCTGTTCGAGGCGCTGACCCTCGCGGCGTTCGTCACGTTCGCCAAGGCCGCGGTGGACGTCGCCGTGCTCGAGGTCGGGCTCGGCGGACGGCTCGACGCGACGAACGTGGTGCCCCCTCCCCTCGCCTGCGCGGTGACGAGCATCGGCCTCGATCACACCCGGCTGCTCGGCCCGGATCACGCCTCGATCGCGTACGAGAAGGCGTCGATCGCGAAGCCCGGCACACCGCTCGTCGTCGGTCCACTGCCGGAGGACGCGGTGGAGGCGACACGACGAACGGCGCTCGCTCGCGAGGCCGGCCCCATCCTCTGGGTGGCCGAGTCGGACGAGACGCCCGTCCCGGAGGGCGCCCCTCGCTGCTACATGACTTTCGTCAATGGTTCAACCTGTGACCGTTCGCATGCGACGGTGACGATGCCGGACGGCGTAAGCTACCGCCTGGAGCCACGACTCGATGGTCGCCACCAGCAAGTCAATGCGGCGATTGCCGCGAGCGTCGCTCACCAGCTCCAGCCTCGATTCCACGGCATCGAGCGATCGATCGAGCCGGGGATCGCGGCCGCACGCTGGCCGGGTCGCCTCGAGACGCTCGCCCTCTCGGGCCGCGAGGTCCTCCTCGATTGTGCCCACAACGCCGAGGGTGTCGCGACGCTCGTCCGGAGCCTCGATGGCCGCCCTCCCGAGCGGACGTTGCTCGTGTACGGTGCGGTCGAAGACAAGCCCTGGGAGCCGATGCTGCGAGCCCTCGCACCGCGCGCGACACGTCGACATTACTGCCGACCGCTCGAGCCCATCGCGGGGCGACGATCGGTGGAGCCTGCGCGACTCGCGGAGCGCTACCCAGGTCAAACGCACGCCTCCCCCGAAGCGGCCGTGACGGCGGCGCTCGCGGGTGCCGAGCCCGGCGAGCTCGTGGTCGTCACGGGCTCGATCTTCCTCGTCGGTGCGGCGCGCGCGCTCCTCCTCGGATTCGAGCGCGATCCGGTCGTCCCGATGTAGGATGCGCGCCCTCGACACGATGGGAAGGCAACCTCGCGATGAGTGAACGGCAGCTGTTTGGGACCGACGGGATCCGGGGCGTCGCCAACGTCCATCCGATGACGCCCGAGCTTGCGCTTCGGCTCGGCCGGGCCATCACCTTCGTCGCGAAACGCAACGCGAAGCGCTCGGGCGGAAACCGCCAGGTACGGGTCGTGATCGGCAAGGACACGCGGCTCTCCGGGTACATGCTCGAGACCGCGCTCGCCGCGGGGATCTGCGCGATGGGCGGACGGGTCATGCTGTGCGGGCCGCTCCCGACACCGGGCGTCGCGAACATCGCGGTGAGCATGCGCGCCGACGCAGGCGTGGTGATCAGCGCGAGCCACAACCCCTACGACGACAACGGCATCAAGCTGTTTGGTCCCGATGGCTTCAAGCTCGACGATGCGCTCGAGCACGAGATCGAGCGGCTCCTCGACGGCGACGCCCTCGATCGAGCCAAGGTGACGGGCAGCTCGGTCGGGAGCGCGTACCGGGTCGACGACGCGCAGGGCCGCTACGTCGTCTACTGCAAGTCGACCTTCCCCACGCGGCTCAGCCTCGACGGCATTCGCGTCGTCGTCGATGCGGCCCACGGCGCAGCTTACAAGGTCGCGCCCGCGGTCTTCGAGGAGCTCGGGGCGCGCGTCGACCGCCTCGGCGTGAAGCCGAACGGGACCAACATCAACAAGAGCGGCGCGCTCCACCCGAGCGCGATGGCTCACGAGGTCCGCAAGCGCGGCGCCCAGCTCGGCATCGCGCTCGACGGCGACGCCGACCGCGTGATCGTCGTCGACGAACGCGGCCAGGAGGTCGACGGCGACGTGATCATGGCGCTCTGCGCGCGCCGCAAGCTCGCTGCTCGCACGCTCGCGAGGAAGACCCTCGTCGCGACGGTGATGTCGAACCTCGGCCTCGAGCGAGCCCTCGCCCGCGACGGCGGCAAGCTCGTGAGGACGCCGGTCGGCGATCGCTACGTCGTCGAGGCGATGCGGAAGGGCGGCTACAACCTGGGCGGCGAGCAGTCAGGCCACTTGATTTTTCTCGAGCACGCGACCACCGGGGACGGCATCGTCGCGGCGCTTCAACTGCTCGCACTGCTCGTCGAATCGGGCCGTCCCATGTCGGAGCTCGCCGAGGGCGCGATGGAGCGGGTGCCGCAAGTGCTCGTCAGCGAGAAGATGCCATCGCGCCGTGCAATCGACGCGCTCCCGAAGACCTCGAAGGCGATCGCGGCCCTCGAGCGCTCCCTCGGCAAGGAGGGTCGCGTCGTCGTGCGCTGGAGCGGGACCGAGCCGAAGCTTCGCGTCATGATCGAGGGCGAGGACGAGAAGCGGATTGCCCGTCAGGCGCGAGAACTCGTCGAGGTCGCTCGCGGCGAGCTCGCGTGACGACCCGCGCGCGCCACACGACTTCACCAGCGCGCCGCACGACTTCACGAGCGCGCCGCTCGACTCAACGAGCGCGCCGCATGAAGACGTCCTCGAGGGTCTCGCGGTGGGGCACGACCTCGACGACGCGCGCCTCGGCATCGAGTGCCCGCCGCAAGACGTCGCGTACGGGCTGATCGCCGGTGACGCTGAACGCCACGGCGCCGGGCTGCTGACGGACGTCGATGCCCTCGCCCCGCAACGCCTCGAGGAGCGCATCCGTGGCATCGGTCAGCGTGATGTCGGTGCGGACCACCTCACCACCGAGGATGTCGCGGATGCGACCGGATTCGACGACCTCGCCCGAGCGCAGGATCACGACTTCGTCGCACAGCGCCTCGACGTCGCTGAGGATGTGCGTCGAGAAGAAGATTGTTCGACCTGCCGCGCGCTCCTCGAGGATGAGCTCGCGCACCTCCTTGCGCCCCACCGGATCGAGGCCGCTCATCGGCTCGTCGAGGATGAGGAGCTCCGGCTCGGCGACCAGCGCGGCTGCGAGGCTGGCCCGCTGGAGCATGCCCTTGGAAAGGCTTCGGGCCTGCCGGTCTGCCGCGTAAAGGACGCCGGTGCGCGCGAGGACGTCGTCGGTGCGCTGCGCCAGGCGCGCGCCTCCGAGACCGCTCAATCGGCCGTTCATTTGCACCAGCTCACGCGGGGTGAGGTACGGGTAAACGTAGGGATTTTCTGGCAGAAACCCCACTTTTTCCCGGGAGCGGACCGAGGGAACCTCGGCCCCGAACATCGTCACGCCACCGCCCGTTGGCGCGATCAGCCCGAGGAGCATCTTGATCGTGGTGGTCTTGCCCGATCCGTTCGGACCGAGAAACCCCGCGATGGTCCCGCGCCGCACGCTGAACGAGATGCCCTTCACGGCGGCAACGACGGTCCTCCGAAGAAAACCGGTGCGGTACGTCTTCGCAAGGCCGCGGGCCTCGATGAGCGATGCTTCCGACTTCACGAGTCTCGACCAACGCTTCGCACGACGTCGCCTCGAGTTCAAGCGAACGGGTGGTCCACGAAGTGAACAAAAAATACTCAGGTCACCGCGGCGCAGGTGGTAAAACCTTCCCGCAATGGCCATCCCGCGCTCGCACCATCGCATCCTCGCCTGGCTTCAGCCTTCGACGCTCGCTGCCCTCGCCGCTCTCGCCAGTGGCACGGTGACCACGGAGGCGCTCGCGCAGGGCGCTGCTCCGACCCCGGTGACGCCGCCAGGCTGGTCGATGCTCCCCGCACCCGCTGCCGCTCCCACCGCAGGGGCCCCTGCCGCGGCGGCTCCTCCGGCCGGCGCCCCCGCGACCCCGGTCGGTGCGGAGGCTGCCGTCGAAGCGCCACCGCCGGCCGGTGACGACGAGGCACCCGAAGCGCCGGAGACTCCGGCGAAGCCGTTCGACGCGGAGAGCGAGCGCGCGCTCACCCTCGCGGAGCAGACGAACCTGCTGGGCTCGACCGGCCTCTTGCGCACCGCCTACGCGGGCTCGGGTGCAGCCGGAACGTTCCGGGTGGGCTTCCTGGCGGACTGGTTCTCGTCGAGCGGCTTCCTCTGCAACGCGAACACCCCCTGCGAGCCAACCGCGCAGAACGATGCGACCAGCCACATCGGCGGGTGGTTCACGATCAATGCGACGCCCTTCCCGTTCCTCGAGGCTTACGCGGGCCTCCGCACCTACGCGAACTCGAACAGCCTCGGGACGCCGACGCTCCTGCAAGTCCTCGGCGACACGACCATCGGCGTGAAGGCGTTCACCCCGAGCCGGATCGGTGACATGCTCACGGTCGGCGGTGACCTGCGGTTGCTCCTCGTCAACGGCGCGGGTGACGTCGGCGTCGCGGGCGGCGGAACCGGCGCCGAGTTCAACTTCCTGTCCTCGCTCGACCTCCGCGAGCAGGGCGGTCGCGGCATGGGCGTGCCGGTCCGTGTGCACCTCAACGCGGGCTATCGCCTCGACAACTCAGGCAAGCTCGTGGAGGGCGTCGAGCAGCTCCGCGCCGAGCGAAATCCCGCGCTCGCTGGCGGCCTGACTCGGATCCCGATCAGCCGGATCGAGCGTTTCGGGCTCGGCATCAACCGCGTGGACGCGCTCCCGCTTCGGCTGGGCATCGACGTTCCGCTCCGCTGGGTCCAACCCTACGTCGAGTACTCGGTCGACATCCCTGTCAACCGACAGGACTACGCGTGCCACACGCGCACGATCTCGGAGGGTGACGTCTGCCTCGCCCTGAAAGATCTCTCGAACCCGGAGGCGGGTCCGCCCGGATTCGCCGCGGCGCCCTCGCGGCTGACGGTCGGCGCGCGCACCAACCCGCTCGACGGCGCCTTCCAGGGCCTGTCCGGCCACGTCGCGTTCGACATCGGCACGGGCGGAACCTCGACGTTCATCGAGGAGGTCGCGCCGCAGGCCCCGTGGACCCTGTACATGGGTCTCGGCTACGCGTTCGACACGCGCGAGAAGCCCCCGGTGAAGGAGATCGTCAAGGTGCCCACGCCGGTCGAGGCCAAGCCCGAGCCGCTGCCGCCCCCCGCCCCGGTGGTCGAGGTGGTCCCGCCGCCAGCCGAGTACTTCGTCCGCGGCGTCGTGAAGGAAAAGGGGACCGGCACGTTCGTTCCCAACGCGATCGTCACGCTCAAGGGTCCGGGTGCGAGCGAGCCCCCGTACGCGACCGACGCGAGCGGCCGCTTCCTCACCCGCCGCCTCGAGCCCGGAGCGCATGCCTTCGAGGTCCGGAGCGAGGGCTACAACACGACCACGTGCATGGC
>Ga0194129_10007064_pt1 | contig 13511 bp, 20 predicted proteins | sample TA2KigCa35mmetaG_FD_150862 | JGI IMG/M metagenome (GOLD analysis project Ga0194129, IMG submission 150862) | Freshwater microbial communities from Lake Tanganyika, Tanzania - TA2015038 Kigoma Deep Cast 35m | ecosystem: Environmental > Aquatic > Freshwater > Lake | place: Tanzania: Lake... | reverse complement strand
GAACGGGCCCTGCAGGCCGCAGACCGCCGCATCGCCGAGCACGCAGCAGTAGATGGAGGTGGTGTCTCCCGGTTCGTCGTAGCCGAGCACGGCGTTGCCCTCGGCGTCCTCCTCCACCAGCAGGATCTCGATCCCCTCGAAATAGTGCCTGCCGTCGATCACCTCGTAGAGGTCGCCGCCGGCCTGACGGGAGGCGGTGCTGATCTGGCGGCGGGCCGCCTTGCTGGCGATCAGCACCTTGTCGCCGCCGTAGCCGATCACGCTGTCGGTCAGGGCCTCCAGCGCCAGCAGGTTGAGGGTGCTGCCGCCGTTGTCGACCGTCTGGTCCTCGCCCGGCACCAGGCGCTTGCTCAGCCCGTTGAAGGCCCGCGGATCGAAGGTGTCATCGCCGTTGATGATCGCCGCCTCCAGCGTCAGCCGCATGGAGCGCACCTTCATCTCGGTCTGGGCGGCACGGGACTCGGGGCCCTGCAGATCCACGATCGAGCGGTCCACATCCAGGTCGCCGCCGAACAGGTGCACGAACTCCGAATCGGAGTTGATCACCCCGTAGCTCTGGCGGTAGCCCTCGTTGACGGCGCGAAAGCCGACGCGGGGGAGTTTCGTTTCGGCCGGGAAGCTCAGCGAGCCGCCCACCAGGTTGCGGAAGGGCAGGCGGCGCAGCAGCTCCCCCTCCGCAAAGGTCTTGAGCACCGCCAGCTGCTCAGCACGGCGGGCGTATTTCTGCGCCTCGATCAAGGTCAGGCCCAAGGGCACGCTCCCGGGGCCTCGCCCCAGTGACAACAGCAGCTGTTGCCAGGTGACCCACGCCCCAAACCACCGAGGAGACAGAACCGCGGTGCCCCAGCTCCTGGTGGATCGGCTACGCGCAGCCCTCCTCATGGTCCGGGCGGCCTCAAGGGCTGACGCGAGTCAGCCGGACTGGTGCGTTGGCTGCGCTGCGCTCCGCATGTCGGAGGGGGCTGCCCCTTGACCCCACCCGGCCTGCTTCAGGGTCTCCGCTACGCCTGCCATGGCTTCCGCATCCCGGCTCCGCGCCTTCCAGCTCCTGAGCTCCCGCACCCTGGAGCTGCTCTGGGAAGAGGCATCGGCCCACCGCCCTGCTCCTCTGGAGCGGCTGGAGCGGCTCTGCGCTGATCTCCTCTTTGAGCGCCAGGTGGCCACGCCAGCTTCGGTGCCGGTCTGGTGCCCCGAGAGCGAGCTGCCCTTCTGAGGGGGCGGCCCCGGCTGCGGCTGGGGCGCTCTCTTTGTGCCCGCAGCCGGTAGCCCCAAGCCAGCACTGGCAACAGGGCTCAGCAGCACCACGCCCATGGCCAGCCCCATGACCCCCGAGCGGTTCCAGGACCGCTTTGAAGCCTTTCGCGGTGAACCCCAGCAGGTCTCCGGCGTCTGGACCCTCCATGCCGCGATCGCTGCCCTGCCCGGCAGCGAGGCCGTCCTCGATGAGCAGGCCCCCTGGGCGCTCACCTTCAGCCAGAAACCCGCTGCGCCCCCGGCACCAGCAGTCCCCAGCGGAGGCCTCGATCCCCGTGGTTCAGAGGAGGCCGGCATGGCGGGTCCGCAAAAGGCTGCCCCGGTCCAGCCCGGCGATACCTACCTGCTGGTGAACGACCGGGACCAGGACATGGAGGCCTACGACCACACCGGGGCCTTCCTGTGGAAGATTCCCTGCCTGGCCCGCGGCCAGGGGAGCGACACCGACTGGACCCAGAACAGCACCGACACCCCGCCGGGGCTCTACAGGCTTGGCCAGCTCTACGCCGACTACGAGCAGAACCCCAACCCTCCTTGCTCCGACACCGCCATGGGCTACGGCTGGTACTCCTTCGACATGGAGGAGCTGGAGGGCCAGGAGAAGAAGGTTGGCCGGGCCGGGATCATGCTCCACGGCGGCGGCTCGGCCTGCGGCTGGCCTGGGGCCTGGGCAGCGCAGCAGCGCCTGCACCCCACCCTCGGTTGCGTGCGCCTGCACAACGCCGATCTGCGCGACAAGGTGCTGCCCCTCTACCGGCAGGGCACCGTCTATGTGGGGGTGTTCCAGGAAAAAAAGTGACGTCGGGGCTGGTGCTGCCACCGGCTGGAGCCTGATCGCGAGGGAAGAGCAGCGATGGACTCAGGCCCACTGCCCCGGCCGCCCAAGCCGCCGTTCGACCGAGAGCGGTTCGTCTTCAAGATCCTGGCGGTGGTGATCGGCACCCAGCTGCTGATCTATTCCCTCCCCGCCGGGGTCTGCGGCCAGCGGGCACTCGATGGCCGCCCTGTAGGGCAGGTCTGCCCCGGCACGCTGGAGCAGCTGCAGAGCGGCTTTGATTCCACCCTCAAGTTGCTGCTGGCGCTGCTGGGTGGGGCAGCGCTGACGCGCATGGACCGGTAACGCCTGGGAGCGGGAGTAGGGCTTGCTCCGGGCCTCTCCAGTCTGAGGCCCTCCTGGGGTCGGGCCTCCGCTGGGATCGGTCCCCTCGCTGCGCCGCTCTTGGCGCCGATCGTCATGGCCACGCCGCTCTCTGCAGGTAATTCCGCTGCCACCTCCCCGTTCTGCAGGCCAGAAGAGGATCCGTTTCTGCTGCTCGAATCCACGCTGCGCTCGGTGGAAGAGATCCTGCTGCGTCGTCGTGGGCTGCCGCTGCGCCGCACCTGGATCGAGCAGCCCTATGGCGAGGAGGAAATCACCCTGCTGGAGGAGGAGGTGATCCCAGCGATCCAGCAGTGTCTGGCACGGGTGGATGAGCTGGATGAGCGGCTTTTGGCCCAGCAGGAGCTGATGCAGCGCTGTGAGCTCGAGCTCCAGCGCCAAGCCCTTTCTGTGCAGAAGCTGCAGATGGCCTGAGCGCCATGGGTTGGGGGCTGCAGCTGCGGCCCCCTTGCCTGTACCTCGATGCCAGGGTTGGTGGAGCAGCTCCACTGCTCGGGCGCGGTGGATGCTCAGCACGGATCTGCAGCAGGGCCAGTTGGGCGTGGCTGGCTGGGCGGAGCGAACCCCTCCGCAGCATGCCCCTGCGGCTCGCGCTGGCCAGGGCTGACGCGAGGCTCGCTGGGCTCGCCCCTGGCCAGCACTGCGCCTGCGGGGCGTCTGGTCGGTGTTCTCCGCTCAACCCCAGCCATGGCCGCTCCCCAAGGCCCCGTCTGCGAAGTCCGCCTGCTTGTGGTTCACCGCTATCAGCCCGGCGTCCAGAAGCTCGGCACTGTCCCCTGTGCGGTCGAGTTCTTTGGCCGCCGCGGCAAGCCCGTCAAGAAGATGCGGCTGATCCCTGCCGAGAAGGCATTCGCCTTTGCCCGCAAGCTGCAGGGCACACCCGGCTGCACCGTCTCGGTCTGCTGAGCCTCTCGGTCTCTGGCCCGGCTGCCGGTTGGTGGCTGGGCTTTGATCGGTGGCTCTGGCAAATGTGGTTTTCAGCCCATCGAGGACATGGCCGCCCGTTCCAGCAAGAGCAGCAACGCCAAAACCAGCACCAGGAAGCCGCGGCGTACCACAAGAGGCAGCAGCGCCGCCGTCGATGGCCCCCAGCTGCCTGGCATCAGTGCGGCCGAGCGGCGCAAGCTGGCCCAGGAGGAGGCCCGCTGGCGGGCCGAGAGCGACCTGCGCACGCTGCGGCAGGCCGAGGAGATTCGCCGCGATCCCAGCCGGCTCAAGCGGGCCGCCACCATGGCCGCAGAAGAGATGAAGGCGCTGCAGGCCGTGCGCGCCATCAAGCGCGGGCGGTGAGGCTCGATCACAGCCAATGGCGGTAGCTGCTGCGCTGCCGACGGGCCCTGGCTTTGGCGCGAGCACTGCCGCACTGGGGGCTGGATCCATCGCGGCGCCGCCGCACCCAGACACCCCTCCGAATCAGCCGAGAGTCGTCTGGATTGGCGCGGCATGCGGCCACGATTTGCCCATAGCCCTTCTTCTGCTTGCGCTGGGCGCGGGAGCGGGCCTGGCTGGCGCTGGCGGCCGGCACCACCGTGGCGGTGGAGCGGTTGCGCCAGAACACCAGATACCAGGCCATCGCCCCCTCCCGGCTGGCTGATCAGCGGCGGGGAGCAGCAGCCCGGGGCGTTGTGCCCTTGACGGCCTCCAGGTAGAGCTCGGCGGTGCTCAGGGTCTGCAGGTTCACAGCTCCGCCGTGCTCGAGGCCCGTTTCAGGCACAGCAGCCGAATAGAGGCCGCTGCGCTGCTGGAACAGGAAGCTGTACACCGGGTGGCGGCGCAGCTCCTCCACGTAATCGCCGTCGCTGAGGGCAACGCCGTCGGCGGTGAGGGGCTGGCCCTTGCCGTCCACCGGCAGCAGCCGCTCGCGGCCGTCCACGTCCCCCAGCTGGAAGTGGCCGCCGCACAGCGTCACGAAGGTGTCAAAGAAGGTGCCCCGCTCATCGCCGCCGATGCGGCCCTCGGCCTCGCGGAACAGGCGCTCCAGCAGCCGCTCCTTGCGCAGGTTCTGCACCTGGGAGCGGGCCTCGTCCCGTTCCTTTTCCACGCTGCGCACCCGGCGCAGGTTGGCCTCGTTGAGCTGGCGTTCGCGGTCGGCCACCTGGCGCTCGAACTCCTCGCGCTTGCGCTCGGCGTCCTGCAGGCGGGCGTACTCGTCCGGGTTGATCTCCGAGAAGCGCGACAGCTGGGCACGGGCCTTGCGCAGCTCTTTTTCGAGCTGGTTGCTGCGGCGCCGTTCGGCCCGCAGGGGATCAGCACTGCTGGTGGTGGCAGCAGGGGGGTCGTCGTGGTCGCCGCTGCCGCTGCTGGAGTCCTGGGGCGAGGAGAGATCGAGAGTGTCGTCGCCGGCAGAGCCGCCGTCGAGGCTGCTGGCCTCGTCGTCGTCCTCGTCGAGGGGATCGAGATCAGCGGCAGGTGGAGCAGTGGCGCCAGCGGGGCCCTGGTTGGGCTGCTGCTGGAGCTGGCGGTAGACCTGCCAGGGAGCGGCAGGGGCCAGGGGCTCTGGAGCGGTGCCGCTGCTGGGGCGGCTGGATTGAGAGAAGGAGGAGGGCATCACCCATCACGGCTGTGGTGCTGCGGGCGCCCCGTCCGGGCTGCGCTCGCATCTCCTGTTGCCATGGTGACGAGCAGCGCGGCGGCAAGGCAGCCACCAGCTCCTGAACGGGCTCCGCTCCGGCCCTCCTCATGGTCGGGGGGCGCGTCAAGGGTGATACGAGCCCGCCGGTGTGGACGTTGGCTGCGCTGCGCTCCGCTTTCTCAGTGGTGGACGGGCCCTTGACCCGCCCCCCGCCGGCTGAGGGGTCCTACGCGGAGCCCTCCCATGGCCCCTCTGTCCCGCAAAGCGCAGCTGCAGCAGTTCTCCTGGCAGGTGCTGGAAGATCTGGCCTTCTGCAGCGGGCGCTGGCCGCGGCTGGCTGAGCTGGCGGCCCAGGTGCTGTTCGAGCGGCAGTCAGCTGCTCCGGCCGTGCCGGTTGATCCAGAGCTGGAGGCACTGCTGCCCTTCTGAGGGCCAGGGCCAGCAGCCGGCGGGGCTTCCCAGGGCCCTGCCTTTCTGCTGGTCGCGACCACCGACCAGACAGCCCAGGAGGCCCAGCGGACTTGGCGGGCCATCGATCCACCGGGTGCGAACCCAACGACCGAGCTGGCGGGGGTTCAGCACGCGCGGGGGGCGGAGGCCTCACGGTCGGCGAGGGGGAGAAAGGGAGCCCGCTGCCCCAGCCGTCACGCCCTAGCCAGGATCGGGCCATGCGCCGCTGCGTGGCGTCCTTGCCAGGTCGCTACAGCCGGGGCCTGACGCGGGTGTCCCTCGCCTTCCTCGTGATGGCCTCCTTCTCTCCCCGCTGCGAAATCCGCCAGCTTGCGGTGTTCGTCTATCCCGGCGGGATCAAGGCGCCCGATGCTGAGCGCATCACGGTCTTCTATGGCCGCCGCGGCCTGCCGGTGAAAAAGCCCCGCTTCATTCCGGCTCGGCTGGCCCATCAGCTGGCCCGCAATCTCCAGGCCAAGCGGCTCGGCACCGTGGCGGTGCTGTGAGCCGCCGGGGCTACGGCCCCTTGCCCCGGTGGGCCTGCCGGCCCCCGGGGCTTTTCGCATGCCCGTCATGCGAGCAACGGCCGGACCCTGGCCACCGGCCACACAATTCCCGCAGCAGACCGCACCCCCCATGAGCCAGCAGAGCCACCAGCCCTCCTTGTTGAACCGCGTCGCCCGGGTGTTGCTGTGCCTGGTGTTCATCCATGCCGTGATCGGCAAGCTGACGGGCTTTGCCGGGGTGGCCGGCGCCATCGCCGCCAAGGGACTGCCGCTGGCGCCGGTGCTGCTGGTGGCGGCGATGGCCCTGATGGCGGTGGGTTCAGCCCTGGTGATCAGCGGCTGGAAAGCACGACTCGGAGCGGTGCTGTTGCTGGTGTTCCTGGTGCCCACCACCCTGCTGTTCCACGGCGATGTGGCCGACAAGCTGGAGCGGATTCAGCTGTTCAAGAACCTGGCGATTATGGGCGGCTTGCTGCTGGTGGCCGACCAGGACAGCACAGGTTGAACGTGCCATCGTCAACCGGTTCGAGCTGGTGCTGCTCTCCCTGCTAGAGAGCAGTTACCCGGAAGCCATCCCACCAATCCAAGCCCCCTCAGCTCACCCCCAGACACCCCTCAGAGCAGGGGTAAGGTCACCCCAGGCCAAGGCTGCCTCGCCCCCATGAGCGCGATCTTCATCAGCTACACCGGCCGCGATCCGGAGGGTGATGCCTGGGCGGATCGACTGGCGGAGTGGTTCAGGGAGTGGGGCTACGGATTCTTCCGCGATCAGGACCACAGCAACGGCATCAAGGCTGGGGAGGAGTGGAGACCCGCTCTGTACCGGGCCTTGGGCCTGGCCCAGGCAATGGTGTGCCTGTGCAGCCAGCAGTACGAACAATCGCCCTGGTGCGTGGGGGAGGTGGCGATCGCGGTGAAGGACGGAAAGATCATGATCCCGCTCCACCTGCTGCGGCCCCATGCCGAGGGCACGCCTGAGGGGGAGCGCAAGAGCCACCAGTTGCCCTCGATGCTGCAAACCAGGAAGGCGATCCGGGTGGCCGATGCCCTCCACCCGAGCGCCGAGCAGCTGGAGGACGCCAAGCAGCGCTTACATGAGGTGCTCAACAAAAGCCTGAAGTGGCGGGAGCTGCAGGAGTGGGATCCCGAGCGCTCTCCCTATCCCGGCCTGCCGGCCTTTGAAGCCGAGCAGGCGCCGGTGTTCTTTGGCCGGGATGCGGACATTGTGCGGGTGGTGCAGCAGCTGACCAGCCTGGCGTTGAGCGCCCCGGGCTTCCTGTTGCTGCTGGGCGCGTCGGGAACGGGCAAGTCGTCGCTGGTGCGGGCGGGGGTGGTGCCCAGGCTGCGGGCGGATCGTCAGCGGCGCTGGCTGGTGCTGGAGCCGTTCAAGCCAGGGCTGGATCCGATTGCAGCCCTGCGGAGCGTGCTGCGGGAGCCCCTTGACGCGGCTCAGCTGGTGACGCAGGAGCCCCAGGACGGTGATGGGGAAGGCGCAGGCCTGAGCCGCCTGTTGCACAGCCTGAGCAGCGCGGCCCAGGCGCCGGTGGTGCTGGTGATCGACCAGTTCGAGGAGCTGCTGGCTGACGGCAACCGGGAAGGCGAACGGTTTTTGGCGTTCTTGCAGGGGCTGCTCAGCACGGAGTTGGCGGAAGTGGTGGTGCTGGCGACGATGCGAACGGATTTCTTGGCGCCGCTCCAGAGCCGCGTGCCTGACCTGTTTGGCAGGGACACCACCACCACGGAACTGCTGAACCCGATCCGGCTGGAGGATTTCGGCGAGCTGATCAGCGGGCCCGCCAAACGCTCCAATCTGGAGCTGCAACCGGGCCTGAGGGAGCGCCTGGTGAGCGATAGCGGCGGCGGCGATGCCTTGCCGCTGCTGGCTTTCACGCTGGAGAAGCTGTGGCAGAAGTGGAAGGATCGTGGCGGCCCGATCGTGAGCCCAAGGGGCGAACGCTGGGACCTGACGGTGGCCGAATACGACGCCCTGGGCGGCGTGGCGGGTGCGGTGAGCAGCCAGGCCAAGCTCTGCTGGGATCCGCAAACCGGCAGTGAGGCCGACGCGGTGGCGCTGCGGCAGGCGTTTGTGGATCACCTGGTGACCCTGAACGAGGCGGGAGTGGCCGCCAAACGCGCCGCCCTGCTCCAGGAGCTTCCCGAGCGCAGCCAGCCGATCGTGACGCGGATGGTGAATCGCCGCCTGCTGGTCTCAGACGCCGGGGTGGTGGAGATCGCCCACGAAGCGCTGCTGCGCACCTGGGTGCCGCTGGTGAGCTGGATCGAAGCAAACCGCAAGCAGCTGGAGCAGCGTCGTCGGGTGGCTCGCCTGAGCGGGGATCTGGCCCTGAGGCAACCGGTAAAGGCCAGGTTGGCGGCGTTGCAGGGGTTGTTGGTGCTGGCGGATAGCGATCCCGGCGTCGTGAAGCTGGCTGCGGACGCCGTGGGGGATGTGTTGATGAATCCTGAGCAGGATCCACGTGAGGAGCCGCTGGCAATCCAACTGCTGGAACGGATGGGAGCTGAGGCCGCGGTGGCCCCGTTGAGTGCCTTCTTGGAGCAGCGGCAGATCCCGGAGCTGTTGGAAACGGTGCTGGCAGTGCCAAGGCTGGAAGCGCTGTGCGAGGTAGCTGCGGCGTTGCAGCGGATCCATCGCCGCACGCCTCCCGCGGAAGATGGGGAAGCCCGCTGGCTGCTGCTGCCCAGCGCCACGGTGCGCGACGACGGCGGCGCGGTGCGCACGGAGCTGGTGCGGCTGCGGCTGTGGGCCACGCCACGGCTGGAGGCGCCCGGAGCCTGGTTTGAGCCGCTGGGGGATGGTGTGGCGCTCACCATGGTGGCCATTCCAGCCGGCCGGTTTGTGATGGGCTCGCCGCCAGATGAGGAGGGTAGATTCGAGAATGAAGGCCCTCAGCACCTGGTGGAACTGGAGGGCTTCTGGATGAGCCAGACCCCGATCACCCAGGCCCAGTGGCGGCAGGTGATGGAGAGCAACCCGTCCCGTTTCAGCGACAATCCAGACAGCGACCAACGGCCAGTGGAGCAGGTGAGCTGGCATGAGGCGATGGAGTTTTGCCAGCGCTTGAGCGAACGCCTGAGCCGGAATTACACTCTGCCGAGTGAAGCCCAATGGGAATATGCCTGCCGCGCAGGAAGTAGCACGCCTTTTCACTTTGGTAAAACGATCGGCACCGAACTGGCCAATTACAGAGGCACGGACACCTACGGCGATGGCCCCAAGGGAGAGAATCGAGAGCAGACAACCGCTGTGGGCATCTTTCCTGCCAATGCCTGGGGCTTGCAAGACATGCATGGCAATGTGTGGGAATGGTGTGCCGATCATTGGCATTTCAACTATAAAGGAGCACCCGAAGATAGTCGCCCCTGGCAGGATTGGAATACGTATGAAGATAAATGCAGGCTGCTGCGCGGCGGCTCGTGGGGCATCCTCCCCCGGCTCTGCCGCTCGGCCTACCGCAGCATCCTCCACCCGGCCGACCGCGGCAGCCTCTTCGGTTTCCGCGTCTGTTGCCTCCCCCAGGACTAATTTCTTTACCCTTACACCCTCTAGGTCTTAACACTCGGCTGTTGGGTTGCGGCTGTTGCGGGATGGCGCCGCAGGCGCCTCGATTTGCCCCCATCACCGAAGGCGGCTCGTTTTCGCTGGCACCAGGTCTGCGATCACTGAAGCCCCCTGGCAAGGGCCAGTGACCCAGCCGTGATCGGCAAGCTGACGGGCTTTGCAGGGGTGGCCGGCGCCATCGCCGCCAAGGGACTGCCGCTGGCGCCTGAGCTGCTGGTGGCGGCAATGGCCCTGATGGCGGTGGGTTCAGCCCTGGTGATCAGCGGCTGGAAAACCAGGTTGGGGGCGGTGCTGCTGCTGGTGTTCCTGGTGCCCACCACCATGCTGTTCCATGGAGACGTGGCCGACAAGCTGGAGCGGATTCAGCTGTTCAAGAATCTGGCGATCATGGGGGCGGCCTGCTGCTGGTGGCCGATCAGGACAGCGGGGCCTGAGACGAAGGATTTCCCAGATTCTGAGAAATTTCCGAGCCACCCGGCGCGTGTTTTTATTTTTCGGGGGTATACCCCCTTTTTTTTCTCCTCGATTCGTTCAGCGGTGTTTCTTCTCGGGATTGGCGTTGATCGCCCGCTGGGTTGCCGTGTCGGTTGTGGCAGCGATCGATTGACCGTCACCGAGGGCGGCGGTGGTCGGCTGAGCGTTCACTTGCTTTCTCGGCAGCATCCATCCGCCGCACGACAGCACTGGCCTAGCGGCGGCCGGGCTCACCGCCCCAGCCATCCCAGGCCTGACGGCCCTTGCCGTAGGTCTCCCAGCTGGAGCCCTGCTTGTCGACCTCGTGGCGAGCGAAGTAGCTCACCATTCGATCGATGGTGGTGGGTGAGAGCTCCTGGCGGTTGAGCAGCTGCCGGGCACGGGCCAGCCCCACCGGCGTCATGCCCCTGTTGGAAGGCGGCTGCTGGGCCCGGCGCTCCAGGGCACGGCGGGCGGCAGCAGCCACCGGCTCTGGTGGCCGGAAGGAGAGACCGGCGTAGAAGCTGCGGGGTCGCCGTGCCATCGGGCTTCCAGCCTGCTCAGCGCCGAGCCCCGCGGCCGTTCACCGCAGAGGACGCTCGGTAGAGCTCCGAAGCCGACATCGCCTGGGGGTTGATCGGTTCGCCGTTGCTGCCGATGCCCGACACCGTCAGCCCACCGGCAGCCTGCATGCCGGCCGGGCCGCGCTGCTTGAACAGGAAGCCGTAGACGGGATTCACGCGCATCTGATCGAGGAACTCGGTGGTCGTCATCGGCCGGCCGTCATCGCCGAGCAGGGGTTTGCCCTGGGAGTCGAGCGGTTCGAGCACGTCCTTGCCATCACCGCCAGTGGTGAGGCGGAAACAGGTGCCCAGCTGCCCCTTGAAGATGTCGAAGAACGTCCCTCGGGCGTCCCCACCGGTGCGGCCCTCGGCCTGGGAGAAGGCACGCTCCAGCAGGCGGTCCTTGCGGAGCTGCAGGATCTGCTGCTTGGCCTCGTCCCGCTCGGCGGCGACTGCGGCCACCTTCTGGGCGGAGGCCTCCTCCATCTGGCGCTCGCGCAGCTCCATCTGCTGCTCGAGGATCTGCTTCTGGCGTTCGGCCTCCTGCGGGCGGGCGTACTCCTCGGGGTTGATCTCCGAGAAGCGGTTCAGCTGCAGCCGCAGGGTGCGGATTTCTTTTTCGAGCTGGTTGCTCTTGCGCCGCTCGGCCCGCAAGGGGTCGGAGCTGCGGTGGTCATCGCCACCAGGCTCAGCAGCTGCAGCAGGTGCCGGTGCGGGGAGATCGCCTGCCGTGGTGTCGGCAGTGCCCTGACCATCGGCACCGCTGTCGGTGCTCTGGCCGTTGGCGGCGTAGTTGTCGTCAGGAGCCTGACCGCCGGTGGCGGCAGTGCTGGAGGTGGAAGCAGGAGTGGCAGTGGCCATGACCCATCGCGGCTGTCGTGGATGAGCACCCCATCCGGGCTGTGCTCACCATTTATTGCATTGCCGGCTGCACGACAATGCCCCCGATCTGCACTTCACCTGCCATGGCCAGCGGCATCACCGTCACCTCCAACCCGGATCCAGCGCAGCTGCAGAGCCTGGGTGTGATGAGCTGGCCGACCTGGGGCTGCGCGGTGAGCACCTTCCCCTGGACCTACGACGAGTCGGAGACCTGCCTGCTGCTGGAGGGCGATGTGACCGTCACCCCCGATGGCGGGGAGTCGGTGCGTTTCGGGGCGGGTGATCTGGTGGTGTTTGACGCCGGGTTGCGCTGCACCTGGGATGTGCACGCCCCGGTGCGAAAGCACTACCGCTTTGGCTGATGGCGACCGCCAGAGTGGAGCGGATGCAGACACCGCCTCCCTCCTCGCCCCGTGAGACCACTGAGGCGATGGTGCGCCACATCGGCCGGGAGCTGGCGGAGATCGAGCAGGCCATCGGCCGCTGCCGGGGTGATCTCGTCGCCGAGCCGGAGCTGACGGGCACCTGGATGGCCTACCTGCTGATCAGCAGCAAGGCGCTGCTGCACAACCTGCTGATCGAGTCGGCCCGGCGGCCGCAGCGGATCAACGATCTGGGGTGTCAGGCCGGGTCCAGCGCCGGTAGAGCCAGAACCCGCCACCACCCCAGAGCAGGGTCCAGAGGATGAAGGTGGCGGCGGTGCCCAGCTGGCCGCCCTCCAGCGAATAGACGCCGGCGTTGATCAGGCCGGCATCGATCAGCGATCCGCCGATCCCCCAACCCAGCACCCAGGTGAACAGAAAACCGATGGCCTGGAGGTTGCCGGTCATAGGAGCAGGGATACAGCGGTGGCCATCAAAAACCCCCAGGGGCGCCGGGGGTGGGGTGTGTCTGCTGGAGCAGAGCAGGGGCTCAGAAGCAGAAGGGCAGGAACTGGGTGCGGCAGGCGGCATAGCCATCCACCAGGGCGCCCAGGCCGATCTGGTGAGCGATGCCGGAGCCGGTGATCGCCTCGGTGAGGATGCCGATCACGATGCCGACCATGGCGGCGCGGCCGTTGAACATTTCCACGCGCTTGAGCTGCTCCATGTGGATCAGCTCCTCGGCGCGGTTCTGGAACCACTGGTCGTTGGCGGGTGTGTTGGTCATGGGAGTGGCCTCGGTGGTGGTGGGAACGGAAGCGGAAAGCTGGTGGTGTCAGTCGGCAGTGCTGGGCTGCAACACCAGGGCGCTGACCAGCCACCGATCAACAGCAGGGCGGCGGTGGCTGTCATCGGGGGGTGTGGGGAGCGAGGTCGCTGGGGCGGCTGAGCACAAACACGGTCATGGTGGTGAGCAGCACCACCAGGGCGGCGACGGCAACGATGGCAGCGGAGTAGTTGGTTTCCATGGCGATCAACCGAGCCCGATCTGCTGGAGGATGCCCTGGCCGGTGAGCAGCTCGGTAGCCAGGCCGATCACGAAGCCGAGCATGGCCATGCGGCCATTCCAGGTCTCGGCGAAGGCGACAAACCCAAAGCGGGAAGAGGAATCAGACATGAGTGTTTCAGATTGTTACGGCCATTGTAACGCCATGTGAAGCAACTGGGGCATGGCGGGTTGCCGCATGGAGGCCGCAGTGGCGGGGAGCTTCTGCGGCCGTCAGCCCAGGGGCTCCACGCCCTCCTCAGCAGCAGGCATCGAGCGCCGAACCGGCAGGACGATCCACTCCCCCGCCGGCAGCGGCGTAGAGGGCAGGTAGCCCGGCACCAGCAGCTGCATCCCGAACGGGAGGGGGGTGGTGGAGCAGTAGATGGGCAGCAGCAGGGTGGTGCCTGCTGGCAGGGGTTCCTCGCTGGGCCAGCTGCCCAGCTCCGGGTTGAACTGGCGCAGCAGGGAGAGGCTGAGGTTCTGCTCGGCCGCCACGCTGCTCAAGGTCTCACCCTCAGCTGTGGCGTAGATCTCGCTTTGCAGCAGCACTGTGTTCAGACTGCGCTGCTTGCTTTCCGTGGTGCCATGGCGGCCAGCCAGCACCGCTAATGAATCGCCCTCGACGGCGGTGATGGTCTGGGTGCTCTCCAGCTGGGGGTTGATCCGCCGCAGGGTGGCCACG
>Ga0194129_10007062_pt1 | contig 13511 bp, 16 predicted proteins | sample TA2KigCa35mmetaG_FD_150862 | JGI IMG/M metagenome (GOLD analysis project Ga0194129, IMG submission 150862) | Freshwater microbial communities from Lake Tanganyika, Tanzania - TA2015038 Kigoma Deep Cast 35m | ecosystem: Environmental > Aquatic > Freshwater > Lake | place: Tanzania: Lake... | reverse complement strand
CCGCTGGGACTTGTCCCAGCCACGGCCTCCCCCGACAAACTTGTGCCAGGCTGCCGCGGCGCTGTTTGTCGGGCGATGTTCGTTCGTGCACGCCTCGGTTGCGGCAGAGCGGCCGCGACTTGCCCCAGCGACCTTGGGAAGGACCCTACAGCAAGAGTTGCGATTGCAGAGCCAGAACTTTGCTTTATCTCGCAGCCGTGTGCAAGCTCATTGTCAAGTTGTCGTCAGCCTGGCCGGCGGGGTGGCATCACGCCCACAGAAACAAGATCTAATGTACATCGAATCGTGGGTCAAGCTCCTGCACACAAGCTGCGAGGATCGGATCAGACTTGAACGGCTTCCGCCACAGATATTTAGTGTTGCTTGTAGCATCTCGGGTATGTTTTTCGGGGCTCAAAGGCATCAAAGCGCGCGCGGACAAGGTCGAAGAGCACCACTGCCTCATGGCCGCGAACATGTTGATGGAAGCCTACCGCACAGAGCCAGGCTGGACTTGGACCAAGACGTCGTTGGACAATGCTGTCGCAACCTTGAACCAGAAGGTCACTGCGAACCCGAAGGCACAGATCACATCATGGAAGATGAGAGCACTGGCCAACATCATGTTGTTCATGCCTTGCTCCGTGTACGAGGCTATCCAGCAACACTACATCGAATACACGTGGGAGATGAGCTTTTTGACGGAGGAGTTGCTGCAGGACGGTGCGCCGAGAGAGGGTATTTGTCGCCCGGCCGTGGTTGGCATCAAGTACGTAGGGCTTCACTCACAGCTAGCATAAGCCAGCTCGCTTACAAAGTGAGTGCAGGCCGACGGCTTTGCCACTCATTCGTTTTGGCCGCACGACATTTGCTTCTCACAGTGCCAGGTTTATGGCGGTTGAGTTACAAGGTGCCCAAGTGCAAGGGCGAGTGGTTCGACAAAGTCTACATTATGACAGAGCCGGTGTTGGTTCGTTTGGTGACGACGTTGACCTGCAATTGGCGTGTGCGATGGCCTCTGGTATCGCTTGCGTCCGCTGACATGAAGGTGTTGAGGAAGTCGCGGCCACACCACAAGTGCCAGGACTCACTGTTTTTCTGTCGTCGCTCCAATACCTTCAGTTGAAGGTGCAGTCTGTACTCTTCAAGGCGTGTGCACACCCAATGCCAAACGTCTCCCACGCACTCTCAGCATTTCAACTGACTCGTGCACTTTCCTGGCTCGACAGACACTAACAAGCCAGCATTGACTGCGCGGGCCGTGGGAAGCGGCACGCCCCGTTGTTGCACTCCCCCCTCATGCTTGATTGCCACATTGCAGTCGTAGGTATCACTTTGCTCACAAACTTTCTGTGTCCTAGTTGGATTTCTCTCCGGCACATCGGTGATGTTTCAACTTCGATCGTGGGAGCCAGGAGCCCGACTTCGCCAGCCTGTCGGTCTTCCAGAAGCTCGCGCTGATAGTGTGCTTCTTTGAGAATTGGTTGGTGCCTGCAGTCGATAAGGAGTTCGGCAAAGAAGGCATTGACATCATCGTTGAGATGTGGCAAGCTTCTGACTCTGACTTGTTTAGCTCCTTGCAGACCGCCGTGTTGAGCCGCGGGGACGCGGCGAGTTTTTCGATGATGTCCTTGTCGTTGCTCGACCCGCTCACCAAAGTCTTGCATCAGAAGCTCAGGCCGGCCTCTGGTGGCTTGGACCGCACTGTTGAGACAAGTCTCAACAAAAAGTGGCAGAAGTTCAAAGAAGACATCGAGACGGACCGTGAGTACTTCAACCGCTGCGTGGAGGCAAAGGCGAAACTTGACAAGATGTCTTGGTTGGAAAAGTTGCGTCAAGTACACACCACCAAAAACGTCGGGCTAAGTGCGACGGATGCATTCCTCAAAGAGAAGATGTGCGTGTTGGATGCGGCAAAGTTGAACACTGCCGGCATGAGCGTCTCTGAGTTTTTGACCGGTTCTCACGGCGAGGAAATTCACCCAACGACGCATGGCGAACGGCTCTCGTAGGTGTGACCAGAGCTGCGCAGTATTATCTCGGAACGTGATAGATCGGCTTGCCGACCGCAATGGAGCTGTCTTGCAGGCACTCGTGCACTCCTCTCCTTTCTCCCCCTTGTCATTTTCCCTCCTCTCGGCTCCTCTCCGCTTCTCTCGCTTCCGCTCCTCTCGCGATCGCTTCTCTCTGAAGTATCGTTCTTGATCTCGCCTCCGTTCGCTGTCCTATGTTCACTCACACTTCATACCCTTGTCATCGCTCTATGTTTCTAGCCTTCTCTCCGCTTTTGTTCCTTCCTCGTCTTTTCTTAACCTCCATGACCTCCCACATGTCTGATCCCATTGATGCTACCTTATTCTCCTTCCCTCTCCTCTCTCGTGCTCCACACTCCTCTCCTCCCTCTCCTCTATTCTTCTCTGCTCACCCCTCTCTTCGGTTTCTCGTCTTTGGGGTATGTCATTGTGCGTCTGTTGCGCCAGATTGCGGGCTCACCACAAACAGCGCGGTGTGTGTCATTTGGGACTTGAACACCCTCGAGTTCACCAAGAACGAGGAAAACGTGGGCTGGAAGGTTTTCGCAGATGCCTTCGTAAGCATTATGTCCCAGAACTGCCGCTTCACTGTGGGTATCATTATTGAAAAGAAGGTCTGCTCCTTCATGACCAAGAGAAGGTTCCACACCAACGTGGTGAATTACCTCGAGGATAAAGGTGCCCTCTCGTCGCAAAATTGCTCCTCGCGCAGGTAGGGGTGCCGCGGGGAAATAGCCTTTTGCTTCTCGCGCAGGTAGGGGAGTCGGGGAGGACCACGCAACTTGCGTGGTCTGAAAGGGGTCGGGGGGGCCCAGTGCACCGCACAGCTCCCGTGGAGGATGGCCTCTGGTATCCTGTGCAACTCTCAACCACTGGCAATGTCTCGCGCAGGCATGGATTGCGACACAGACTTGTCGTTCAACTTCAAAGCGGGCCACGGCAACAACCGGCAGCCGCGCACGCTGCACGGTTACTTGGTGTACACCCTCGGCAAAAACAACCCCACGAACCCGTGGGTCAACAGCGACTTGAACCAAGGGGTTTTTTTGGACCTCTCCTTTGCCAAAACCAACGAGCTCTCTTTGCCAGTCGATCCGGATGCCCTTGCCTATGAAGGCGGGGCGAGCGGCCGTAGCCTCTCCATTACGAACCGCAACAGGATCACGAGCGGGGAGGTCTTCTCTTGTCTGCTCGAGGCAGCTTGCAAGGGATTGGCCGTTGACGTTGTGCCTCTGTTTGTTTGTGTCGGGCTGCTGCATCCATCCCATGCCTTGACGCTCTGCGACGCCATGATCCAGAAGAACACAGACACCCGAGTGATGTGTTTCCCCTATTCAGACGTGGCTGGGAAGCACATGCGGGCGTCCTTGGAGGACCATGTCTATCAAAAGTGGTTTAAGGGCGAGTTGAACGTGCCTGGCTTTGCAAGGCGGCCTCTGGTGCCTTACGTCCCGAAGGCAGGGGAGGAGGTCCCGCAGACCTTGATCTTCAATGTGGCCTCGTTGACATCCAACGGTGCATTCTGTGTGCCCGAGGTCAAATTCAAACCGTTTCTGTCCAGCGACTCGCTGTATCACGAGGCCCACGAAGAGCTCTCCAAGCTGAACTTTGAGGCTGCTCAGAGCAGCGCGCCCGTTTGGCAAGTTGGGGATGCTGGGGCGCCCACAGAGCCACCGCCCCTTGATCATCAGGAGGAGCCGAGGGAACAAGACTTGTTTCAGCCCTTGGTTTCGGCGTTCTCCAATCGAGATGCTTTGCTCGCAGCTGGTTGCGTGGCCAAGGCACCGACCGAGAACACGAAGTTCCAGGTGGTTGTTTTGCCCAATGGACACGGGTACGCGATCGCCACCGCCAGGCACACGACCACCATCGGCGAGAAGATCTGCCTCCCGGGCTCTGGCAGACGGTTGGACGAGGCAGACGTGGCCAAGGCCCAAGAGCAGCAGTTCGTCGTCTACAAATGCACGATTGCAGCAGACACCGACCACGTCTTCTTCAAGAAGGATTTCTAACCTGCAGGTTCCCGTTCGTTCCCGCTCTCATCTGCTCCCCCTTTCACTCACTCAATCTCTCTCTCTCTCTCTCCCCTTGTCCTCTCTTGTTCTCTTGTAGTCGTTGTGCGTATTCCTCCTCTGCCCTCCTCCTCTCAAAGCATTTCTTGCTTAACCCCTTGGCTTCGTCAGAACTCTTCTCAAACCCCTCCTCCTCCCAACTCTCTCCCCCCCCAAAACTTTCGTTCCTCCGCTCTCATCCCCGCTCAGCTCCTCAGTTCTCCCCTCCTGTGTGCCCTCTCCTTCTGTCTCGCCAGATGGGAGGGAGGCAAGCAGTGGGGCTGAACGGGTGCGAGAGAGGAGAGGACAACAAAGGGAAGTCTTGGTGGGTAGAACCGTGGAGGGGAGCTTTATGTTTTTTGTCAGGATGCGGGCAGCCCTGAGCAGCTCCTCACCGTGTACCAGTTGCTCAGCCAGTTGGCCATGGATGGGGTCCGCAACCCGACGGTGTCCTACCACATTTTGGCTCGGAAGGATTTCCCTCGTGCTCGTATGGGTTTCAGTCGAACGTAAGACGCTTGTGGGGTCACAGTGTGCTTGCGTGAGTGTGTTCATATTGCTCATTGTTTTTTGATGCCTCCGACCCGGCAGGGCACCTTTGTGAAGGTGTAGTACGTTGTTCCCACGGCCTCTGGTGTGGCAGTGGAGTCGCATGTTCCGCTGCTGTTTGTCTTGAGGAGCCGGGGGCTGGTGCTGGCCAGAGTGTGGAGCGCTTCCAAGTCGACAACCCACGGAAGAAGTTCTGGCAGACCACGCGGAAGCGGGACCACCCCAACGCCGATACGACTTGCTTCAACATCGGCCGCTACATCACAATTGACAACATCCCCAACAGTCTTGCCAAGGTTGTTTGGTCCCTCGACCGCGACCGTGCCGAGGGCACCTTTGCATTGCAGTTTCGCACACCTGTGCTGTGCTGGGCAAAGGTTTTCACGTGCGAGGAAGGCCAAATTCTCCGTTTCGCTTGAGATGCCCAGTAAGCCCACCAAGACTTTACAGGCATGGCTGTAAGTGGAACAAGCCATATTGTTGTGCTTCAAAGCATTGGTCTTGGTCCCATGGGTGCCATCGTTTACCGACCCTCCGGCCCCTTGTTTACTAACCCTTTTCTTTTGACCCTTGCAGTGCGCTGTCTCAGACAAATCTGTCAAGCGGTGCATGCTCGCATCAACGACCTGCCCTTGATTCTGCATCGCATGTTCCGCGTACGCCTGTGATTTTCTTGGTGGCCGGCATCCCGTGGTTTTGAGCAGGGTGACTTTCATACGGGAGTCACTCGCCAGCTTCCTCTCTTGATTGGTCCTCAGTCGGTCTCTGATGACTGGTGCCGGTCAAGTTGGCTGGTGCCCGGCTTTTCGTTGCTTTTGGCAACAAGTTTTGTGAAGTCCGCCCTTGGCACACTAGCTGGTCGGTCTCTGACGACAGGGTGCTGAGTGTGACGCAGATCTTGACGTGTGCTCGATTGTGCGGTCTCAGTTGCGCACGCAAATGTCTCGGACAGAGCTCAGTTTCCGGTGGTGAGCTCCATGCCCGGAATTCGCACCAAAGCCAGGGAACAATGCAGTCTCACATAAATGCGTTAGGTTCGTATACGTTCTTGGTCCTTTGCAGGGGCATGTCACCCTTCAGTCGAGTTCACGGCATGTCCCTTTTCCGAGTTGCATGTTGCATTCTGCAGACAGTTTTCTCAGCCTTCTCCGTCCAGGCATCGACTTCTCCCCTGTCATGGGCGGCCAGAGCGACGATGGCAGCGTCCATACTGATGATGGCAATGGGGTTGTCACCCAGGCAAGGCGGAGCAGCCAAGGCCGAGGTCGTGGCATGCCGAAGGCGGGTGCAAAGTGTGTGCGCCGAGTTGGCAAGCAGATCAAGGCAAAAAGCCAAGGCAAAAAGCGGACGAAGGAGGGTGATGTTGAAGTCAGCGATTGTGGAAGTGTGCAGTCTGAATGCGGGTTGGCCTCTGGTATCCCGTCTTGCCCCGGCCTTGCTTCTGTGAGCCAGCCCTCCAGCGACGGTGTCAGCAGCATCTTGGTCGCAGAGTCGGCCTCTGGTGATGCTCGTTGCGACCGCCAGAGCAAGCGTGTGAAGCTTGCGTCGCTGCACGCAGGGGAGGAGCCACAAATTTCCGATCGCGCTTGGGCGAAGGCAAAGGAAATTGTGGCCCACTTGACTTCCACGATCAAGCCATGTAAAGTCGTTATGGAAATCTACGCTGGATGTGCCCGGTTTTCTGGAGCATGTTTGGCGAGGGGTTTGAACATCTTCGTTCCCATCGACAAGCACGGGAACCGCAAGCCTTGGGCAGACACTGACCGTGAGGATGTGCAAGCTGTGATCTTGCACTTGATTGACGCAGGGTTTGTCTGGTATGTGCACTTGGCCACTGAGTGCAAGATGTTTTCACGTGCGCGGACTACATCGGCCACAGTGTTGCCTTGTGGCGTTGTTTGGTTCACCTTGAAGGTTCTTAGACACGCTCACGTTGCCAAGGTCTATGTCTCGATTGAGAATCCGTTCCCATCGCCGCTTTTTGATTGGCAGCCGCTGCAGCACCAGTTGGACTTGATGGAGTGCCAAGAGATTCGCTACGATTGCTGCGCGTACGGTGCGACTTTCAAGAAGTCCTCGCAAATCCGAACCAACATGCCGTCCTTGCAAGAGTTGCGCTCTCTTTGTCAGGATACTGCGCACTCAGTGTTATTGTTCGTGAGGGTGTTGCACGTGACACGACACATTCCTTTTCCATCCGCTTGTCCATATCAGTTCGGCGATTGCATTCAATGTTATGTACAAGCTTTGTTAATGTTGTTGGTCTTCGTCGTTGATCGCGATGCAGTTTTTCGCGTTGTTGCCACCGTTGTCCTTGTTGGTTCACCGCCTTCGTTGTTGGCTTGTCTTGTTGTTGCGCTCGTTGTTCTTGCTCTCTTGGTTATTGTTGTGTTGATATCATTGTCGTTGTCGATCTTGTCGTTCTTGTTTGGCTCTTCGAGCTTGCTGGCACAGTTGTGACAGGTCCCCGGGCTTTGTTTTTGTGACTTTGTTGCCACTGGTGTGGCCACGCCTCTGTGGTTGCCTCACCGAATTAAAATCATTGTTTGGTTCTTGTTGGTCCTTGAGCTGCTCTGCTGCCACCGACGCATATGTTTCAATGCTCCTTTCCAGGACATGCCGGCCCACGCCCACCCGGACAAACTGAACGGCACGGTCACTGTTGTGTTGGACGGGCGACCGCAGACCGTCTGGAAGACCTCGTTGGCCGCTAAGTACGTGCCGAACTTGTGCTTCAAGTGGGCGTCGATCTTGGCTAAGAACGCGCCCAAAGGTGCTCTGCACGGGGAAATGAATCCGGTCTGGCAGACGTTGCTCATGGTGGCGTCCTGCACGGTGGACCTTCCCACGCCGCCACCGACGTGCCCGAGCACTTTTACGACAGGTTGGGAGGACGCCACAAGTGAGTGGGCGAGGAACGGCGACACAGTAACGAGAATCAACAAGAAGCAGAAAAGGCCAAGAGGAATGCCAAGGAAGCAAAGGCCAGACAAAGGCAAAGGCCAGACGAAGGCAAAGAGGAAGGCCAAGGCGGGGGCAAAGAAGGCAGCAAAAGGCCAGACGAAGGCAAAGAGGAAGGCCAAGGTGGTGGCGATGCAGGGCCACAAGAAGTGACGTTTTTTCGCTGCCGCGGCGCCTGGTGCGGCGACTCTGCGCACTTTTTTTCAGGCCGCAAGAAGTGAGGCGTTGGTGTTGCCGCGGCCTCTGGTGCGGCGACTCTGTGCGCTTTTTTTCAGGCCGCAAAAAGTGAGGCGTTGGTGCTGCCGCGGCCTCTGGTGCGGCGACTCTGTGCAAGGACGAGCGACCTCTGGTCGCGGCCTCTGGCGCGGCCTCTGGCGCGGCCTCTGGTGCGGCGGCTCTGGTTGCACCACCCAACGGACGAGGACCTCTGGTCGCGGCCTCTGGCGCGGCCTCTGTGCGGCCTCCGGTGCTGCCGCAGCCTCTGGCGCGGCCTCTGTGCGGCCTCTGTGCGGCCTCTGGTGCTGCCGCGGCCTCTGGCGCGGCCTCTGGTCGCGGCCGCCTCTGGCGCGGCCTCTGTGCGGCCTCTGGTGCTGCCGCGGCCTCTGGCGCGGCCTCTGGTGCGGCAACTCTGGTTGCACCACCCAACGGACGAGGACCTCATGTCGCCATTTCAATCGCCCGAGCATGGATGTTGTCTCTCGCTCGCACACTTTGTTTGCCCTCTTGTCCGCCTTTCCGCGGCTTGGTTGCGATGGCCCAAGTCTTCCAGGATTTGTTCGGCATGAAGTGGTTCATGCTGCGCTTGTGTGCCTACAGCGGCTCGGCCTTGTGCGTGGCAAGCCGCGAGCTTACGACCGACATCGACGTGATCCAAGTTGCGGAGTGGGCCATTTTGCCACCTTTGGTGAGCAGCTCTAGCGGCGAGTCGTTGTTGGCCGCCGTCCAGTTTGGGGCTGTTGTGGATTGAGACCGGTCTGTGTTGTTTTCACTCTGAGTTGCCCGCTGTTGCCGACCGGCCACGTGCTTTGGTGTTGCATGCAAAAAAACAGCCTGCCGTCTTGGCAGGGTCCGTTGGCTCCGAGGCTCTTGGCACTTCCCTCACTCTCACTCTCTGTCGCAACTTCGGTTGCGCCGACTTGTTTCAGGTTGCATTTCGGAACCGAGAACATCATGCATCTGAGTTGTAGAACCAACTCATCCAGCCGAGAGGGGGGAGATAGAGAGTGAGAGAGAGAAAGGGATGAGGAGACAAGTCGTGGGTCAGAGATGTCGATAAAGGCACCCGCTAGCGGGCCACTGATGTGCGAAGCAAGGACAGCTCAAGTTTTGCAACGGTTGTGAAAGCATGTTGCCCGATTTCGGCTGTTGCCATGGGTTGGAGGCGCTTGCCGAACGCCGCAAGACGCTAACTCGCACTGACTCCCTCACAAACGAGACGCCCGTGGCAGCAAGGGTTTGGGCAAGTGGTCGAGACCGGTCGACCAATGACGCAAGTGACTGCGTGATGCTCTCACAGGTCTCCACAGAGGATGGTGACTCTGACGGCATTTGCGCTCGCGAAGGTCCGGCTGGTGCGGAGCCATTCTCTGACGGCATTCGTGCTCACGGAGCTCCGGCGGAAGAGTGCCAGATCAAGGTCGGGGACGTCGTAATGTTCAGTGACGGCAAGAAGGGCATTGTTCAACAAGTCATCTTGGTTTCCGGCGAGTGGGTTGTTCAAGCAATGCTCGACGGAGAGATTACGCGAGCAACTACAGTCCGGGACCTTGCCGGCTCGGCCTCTGGTGAGTTGAGCGACCCGGAAAAAAGTGGTACAGAAGGAGGCCCGCGTGCCCTCGAGGAGGCAAGTGCCAACGGTGGCGCGAAAACGGCCGAAGGACATGCCAAGGGCAAAGCAAAAGCGAAAAAGCCATCGACGGCCAAGAGCAAAGCAGAAACGAAGACGTCGCCGAAGGCCAAGAGCAAAGCAGGAGCGAAGGCATCCCCGAAGGCTAAGAGCAAAGCTAAAGCGAAGGCTAAGAGCAAAGCTAAAGCGAAGGCCAAGAGCAAAGCAGGAGCTAAGGGCAAAAGGAAAGTAGGGACCCCAGCGAACGCAGAAACCCAGGGCGAAGACAAGTCGAAGGCCAGAAAGCTCGAAGACCCCGAGGCCTACGAGAAGCGGAAGGCATATTGCAGAGAGCGGAACAAGATCCTAACGCTGTCTTGCCATCAACAGCCGGCTGCCGACCTCACGGAGAAGCAAGAGTTCTTCCGGGACCGCATTTTGTGCCGGCTCTGCGTAGAGTCGTCGTGTTGCCCATTGCGTTCGTCTTCGGAGCCGCTTTCAAGTACAATCCGTTCGAAGAATTTTAGCATCCCGGTATTGAGTGGGACTTCATCGACGCTTGTGGGCCCGATCGAGAAAGGGAAGGAAGGAGGAGGCATAAGATTTTGCAGGGCACGGACGAGGATGAAGGAGCAAGAGATGAAAGAGGAGGCGGAGGTGAGGAGAGGAGTAGGAGCAAGGGGCGGAGGAGGGAGGACGCGGCACGAACAGAAACGAGGACGAGCGGGTTCGGCGGACAAGCAAATCCAGCGCACGAGGGGCAACCGAAAGTGATCGCAATCACCCACAACAATTTGAGGGTAGCTTGACAGAGCCAGACACAAGATGCAAACGCGGAATCGTTGTCACTCCCTCCTCGCTCGAAAACCGACCAGGCCGGCCGCCCGCCGTGCGGACAATGTTTCTTGTTCTTTGCGCACGCTTCGTGTCCTAATGCCATTTCGCGACAAAACCGGCTATGTTGCGGCCCTGCCCCAAACAGGGCCGCTTCAAACCCCACCGTGAGCCTTGTGTGCACGTCGCCCCAGTGGGCGGCGGATCCTCCTCGTCATGCCTCCACCCGGCCCGCAGTTAATTATGTGCTCACGCCTTTGCCGATGTCCTTGTTCACGACAAAGAGTTCTTGGAGCTTGAAAAGTGGCTGGGTAGCTTGAGTTGTCTGGCTCTGCGCATGTGCTCAGGAACAAATCCGGTCGAAGATCACTGCCATGGGCGGTACTTCCAAGGACTACTTCAAGGATGTCTCTCAAGCTTGGAGCAAATATCTGAAGGCCAAGGACATGACCGAGAGAAGCATGCAGGAGGAGGACTTGGGAAACACTGTTGAGGGCCCCTCCTCCGAGCCCGAAGAGGCGGCACCGGCGACACCGGCGATGGCGACACCGCCAAGCGACTTGACCGTGCCGGCCTCTGGCGGCACCGGCGACACCGAGACACCGGTGAAGGGAAGGTGTGCACAACCCTTGCAGGAGCACAGTGTCGTGAAGGGATCGAAGCGCGGACGCTATGTCAGGCAGTGTCAGCTGACAGGTCTTAGCCTCAAAAAAAAACGGCGACAACGTCAGGCAGTGTCAGCTGACAGCCAGCCACCCAAAAGCTCCGAGGCAGAGGAGGGTTCCGCCGAATTGGTCTTGGACGAAAAGGGCGACGACGGCACGAAGCTCGAGGTCGGTGCCGGCGAGAAGGGAGGGAAGAGCGACGAGTTGAACTTGGACGAGCTCTGAGGGGTGAGAGCGTGGGGCAGGCCTGAGATTTAACCGAAAGGGGGGTCGGTTAAATCCGCCACTTTTGAATGCCTTTTGAATGCCTTTTAGTGCCCTTTACAGCACTTCGAGGTACCGCCCACTCGCTATGCCGGTCTCTGACGGCAATGGTGAGGGCGAGTTGAAAAAGGTCAGAGCGTTGCATCGGTCTTTGCTTACTCACGGGTGCCACCCCGTGGCGGCCGTTACAAAACGCCTTGCATTGAAAACGCAGTTCGTCTCCCAGTTGGGGCCGTCTCGCCAGCACCCGGTGCAGCACGCCTCCGAAGTCTTGCATGTCGGCCCAAGCGTCCACAACGACGTTCTCGGAGGCTGGCCTCTGGTAGCACTCGTCAGCGGCTCGTTGTCGCAAGGTGTCAGCAATGGCTGCCCGCAACAAGATGACCTTCTACGGCGGCGGTGGCCGAGCATCGCAGCCGGGGACCTCCAGCGGATCAGCGGGGCCGGCTGGGCCTGCAGCGGAACGCAGCTCGGCGCACGCTGCCTCGGTGGCCGCGTTGCAGCAGTTGCAGACGCTGCCGGGCTGGCAACGCCTTGTGGATGTCATTGACGAGGAGTCGAAGGCATCAATTCGCTCAGTTCTGAGCCATCACACATCTCAGCCTTGCCAGCCGCACAAGTCAGGAGGCATTGTGACGTCTCTCCGCGACAGCGGCCTTGAGGAAAACGTTGGATTGCCAGGAGGTCTCAAGAAAGTGCGCTTGGAGCTCCCCGCCTTGTTCCAGGGGGGCGTCGGACCCAAGTGGGTCTACGAAGCGTCGCATCAGTCCATGAAGAAGGCCCAGCAAGACGCTTGCAAGACGACCTTGGCCTTCTTGTTGGCAGTCAACCCCGACGCCGTGCACTTGGCCCCTGGCTCGCTGCAGCATGGTGCTGCCTCCGTTGAGAGGATCAGGCAAGCGGCCCGCGACGTGGGTGACTGGGACGTTGCAGCATTCTGGCAGGAAGGGCGGCAGCAACAAGCCCGCGAGAGGCCCCTTCCGAAAAAACAGATGCTGGCTCCGGTCCCTGATGGAGCCGCGGAGTGGCAGATGGCTGCTACTACCGAGGGGCGTGCAGTTGATGCTTTGAAGACACTTCGGCCTGGTGTTGCTCATCGTCCGGATCGGTTGCCCCGGGCCGTCTGGCAGGTGCTGGAGCGAGAACTGTCAAAAGGCGGCCTCCGTGACTTCATGATGGCTCGCCCGGACATGTTCGAGGTCGTTGACACGCCTGGCTCCAAAGGGTTCACCTTTGTCGTCAAGGAGCCGGTCTTGGAAGAAATGGACTGAGCACGGTGCCCTGTGCATCGACGCGTGAGCAACTGTGGCCTGCCTTGCCGGCCTCTGGCGGCATGCAGGGTAGCCGGCTCGGTGCTGGTCTCTGACGGCATTTGCTCCCACGCGCTTGCACTTGCGCTTGCGCTTGCGCTTGCGCTGGTGCTTGCGCTTGCGCTTGCGCTTGCGCTTGCACTTGCGCTTGCGCTTGCGCTTGCGCTTGCGCCTGCGCCTGCGCCTGCGCCTGCGCCTGCGCCTGCGCTTGCGCTTGCGCTTGCGCTTGCGCTTGCGCTTGCACTTGCACTTGCACTTGCGCTTGCGCTTGCGCTTGCGCTTGCGCTTGCACTTGCGCTTGCGCTTGCGCTCGCGCTTGCGCTTGCGCTTGCGCTTGCCCTTGCGCTTGCGCTTGCGCTTGCGCTTGCGCTTGCGCTTGCGCTTGCGCTTGCGCCTGCGCCTGCGCCTGCGCCTGCGCCTGCGCCTGCGCTTGCGCTTGCGCTTGCGCTTGCGCTTGCACTTGCGCTTGCGCTTGCGCTTGCGCTTGCGCTTGCGCTTGCACGTGCGCTTGCGCTTGCGCTTGCGCTTGCGCTTGCGAGGAGTCGAAGCAGAAAGCTCCGCCTCGGCGTGCAGCGTAGGCCACGTTTTCGTTCGTGATTCGAACGAGTCGATCGAGCGGTCGCCAGTCTAACAGCGAGCCGCTTATGCGGACAATTTCACGAAATTGCAGTTGGCTCCGCCTCGGCCCCCCGCGCGCTGTCCCAGCAGGAGCGGGCCTCTGGTAAGTTGTCCTTGGCGCTGCTGGAGGCCAGCCTTGCCGGCCTCTGGCGGCATGCAGGTAGCCGGCTCGGTGCTGGTCTCTGACGGCATTTGCTCCCACGCGCTTGCACTTGCGCTTGCGCTTGCGCTTGCGCTTGTGCTTGCACTTGCGCTTGCGCTTGCGCTTGCGCCTGCGCCTGCGCTTAGACTTGCGTGTAGATGCGCCCACAGCTGTACAGGGTTGAGGCAGTGCTTGTTCTTTATCGCGAGCTTAACCCACCGTCGCGGGGCATGTTTTTTTTTGTAGCACGGTCTTGCAAATGGGGAACCTTTACTCTTGT
>Ga0194129_10007060_pt1 | contig 13512 bp, 16 predicted proteins | sample TA2KigCa35mmetaG_FD_150862 | JGI IMG/M metagenome (GOLD analysis project Ga0194129, IMG submission 150862) | Freshwater microbial communities from Lake Tanganyika, Tanzania - TA2015038 Kigoma Deep Cast 35m | ecosystem: Environmental > Aquatic > Freshwater > Lake | place: Tanzania: Lake... | reverse complement strand
TCTTCCTTACCTTGTCGGCTTCTGCCCATGTCATTCCGCCCAGATACACGCAGGCCTGCATAACTTGCTCTTGATATATGATAACACCATAAGTATTCTCTGTGTAAGGTTTAAGTATGCTATGTACATATTTTACTGCCTCTTCGCCATGTTTTCTTGCAACATAAGAAGCTCCTACTGTATTCATAGCCCCTGGTCTAACCAAAGCGTTTGAGGCTGCCAGGTCCTCAAATTTATCCACACCCATTTTTATCAATAAGTTGGTATATGGTGTTGCTTCAGCCTGAAATACTCCCTTGGTATATCCTTCGCTAAGCATCTTGTAAACTTTTTTATCTTCTAAGGATATCTCAGACAAATTAATCTCTATGCCGTGGCGATCTTTAACAGACTTTAATGTGTCTGATATTACCGATAATGTTTTAAGTCCAAGTGCGTCTACCTTTATAAGACCTATATCTGCAACCGTATCCATGTCGTAAGCCACAACAGGTATTCTTCCAGAAACATCGTCGTCTGCATCCGCCCTAGATTCTACTGGAGCAAACTGTCTTAAATCATTTTTAGCAACAACAACGCCTGCCGCATGTACCCCGACGCTTCTAATCTTACCTCTTAGCTTTTCTGCCAACCATGTAACTTCTGGATATTTGACCCTAAATTCTTTTGTGTTTGGAGAATCAATATATTCGTCAAAGGTATCTACCTTTTTTAAAGCACGATTAACATCGGATAACGGAACCATAAAGACACGAGCAGCATCTCTGATAACACCCTTGTCTTTAAAATAAGTGTAGGTAGAAATAGAGGCAACATGCTTAAACTTTTTCTTTAAATAATCTTTAACCTCTTTACGACGGCGGTCTTCAAAATCCGTGTCAATATCAGGAAAATCATTACGCTCTGGATTAATAAATCGGAAAAATAGAAGGTTATATTTAATTGGATCTACATTTGTAATTCCTAGGGCATAGCAAACAAGAGACCCAGCAGCGGAACCACGGCCTGGACCAACCATAATATTATTATTCTTAGCCCAATTAATCATATCTGCTACTACCAAGAAATACGAAGCAAATTTCTTATCTTTAATTACAGATAACTCCTCGTGAATTCTGTCTAAGTAGACCTTATCCTGGTCTAGAGATAGGCGTTTAAGGCCTTCTAAGGCCATCTCAGACAGTTTCTCGTCCGCATTGGTCTTAGGTACTGGCAAAAGGTCTAGACCCCTGTAAAAGTCGTATTCTTCAATTTTATGGGCTATCTCCATAGTGTTGTCATATATATCGGTTCTGTCTATTCCAGCCTTCTTAAAATCGACCTCTATTTGGTCCCTGGTCTGTACAAATAAATTATATTTTTGGAAAGATAATTTTCGGTCAGGATAAAGATAGTTAAATCTATCTAACATATCCTTCATCTGACGAGACATATCAAAGTCTGCTTCCTTATCTACCTTCGGATTTGTCGACAATATTAATAAAGCTTCTTCAAGGGACCTATCTTCTTCATGGGCAAAATGGCAATCTGAGGTAGCGACTAGTTTTATCTTTAGTTCGTCCGCCAATTTTATAAGTCCGTCATTAACCTCTTTGCTATTGTGGGACTGGACCTCAACATAAAAGTCCTCCCCAAATTCTTTTTTAAATGTTTTTAGGAGCATCTTGGCCTCATCCATGCTCCCCTTTTCAATACACTTGGCCATTATTCCATTCATGCATCCTGATAGCACAATAATGCCTTCTTTGTTTTCAAATAAAATTTCTCTGTCAATTCTTGGCTTATGATAAAAACCTTCGGTCCAAGCAATTTCCTGAATTATATTTAAGTTGCTTAGCCCCTTTTTATTTTTTGCTAGCAGGGTTATATGGTTGTAGGCCTGTATGGATTTGTCTGTTTTAGACGCACGATCAAATCTATCTGTAGGTGATATGTATGCTTCTACCCCAAGGATTGGCTTTATGCCTTCTTCTTTACAAGCTATTTGCATTTCACGGTGAGACGCTAGTGTTCCGTGGTCTGTAACCGCTAACGCTGTCTGCCCTGCCTTCTTTGCTGCCCTAACAAGTTCGGCAGGAGAATTAAGTCCGTCCATCAAAGAGTAATACGAATGTACATGCAAATGTGTAAATGACATTAATATCCTCCCAAACAAATATTGCGGCTATGATATAGTCTTGTTGTCGTTAATGTTTTTCTTGTTGGAGCATAGATATCTTCTCCGCAACATTTGCACGACAAATGCCATTCACGAGTTTTGTAGTTATATGTCACATACTTCTTGCGACCTAACACAAAAATGTTAAATGGATCTGGTATTTCTAAATTGTATAACATAACCGCCTTATTTTACTAAATAAGTTGGGGCCAGTCAATGCTGACCCCACCTATTCTTACCAGTCTACTGTGCTACTTGAAGCAGTAGACTCTTCTGTATTGCTTGCTTCTCCCATATAAAATGCTTCTTGCTCTGCATATGGGACGTGCCGTACTGCTGTCTTTTCTAGGTCATACAACTCTAGCGTAGAGAAATCAAACGGACTTTCATCTTTTGCTAAAGGAATAATTGTATAACTTGTGTCTGTCTTTGCACCATTGCGCTTAATTCTCCACATCAAATTAGTGATGCTTCCCATTTCGCCAGCATATTCAATTAAAGTAGGTGTAATTGTTTTTCCGCTAGTTCCTTGTGAAAGAATTGCTACATATGGATCTTCTTTACCATCGTCTACTAAGACGTTGATATATAGGCGGGTCCTGGCTTTCCAGCCAGCCTTTGGATCTTTCCTGTGTTGTTCATTTGCCCAATCACGTCCTTCTGACTCCATTGTGTCTAGAGCCTTACGACGATAATCTTTTGGGTTGGTGTGCTCTAATGCTATAAATCCGCAACCGAGCTTGTCATTGTAATTTGGTGAATCTGCATCAAGTTCCTGCAAGAACCTAATTTTTACGCTTTCGCCGTCTTCAACTTTAAGCCAGCGACCTTTATTTTCATCTCCGCCAGAATATGACGGCTTATCTAGTGCTTTGTTTAGGTCTTTTAGACCCTTTACTATACTCATTTATTCTCCTTGTTTGTATTTGATGGTATATATCCATCTGTTTTCATTTTTATGAGTCCCACGATCTGTATTCAATATTTGAAACAGAATTTTTAATACAGGCTTTTATTTCTTCGTCAGATAAATCACCTGCATCTTTTGCATCGTGTGGATATATCTTACCATATTCGTAAGATGCCCACAAGAGGTCTTTAAATTTTAATTTAGTGGCAATGCTTTGTCCCAGCCCCCTCCCTGCTATGTCATTATCTGTCATAATAGTAATCCTGCTAAAGTGCCTATTTAACAGATTTTGTTGTTCTGTAGACAAAAATCCACCTAGGGTGGCTACAACGTTTGGAAACCCCGCTTGATGAACACGTATTGCGTCAAAGCTAGACTCTACAACTATAACCTGATCTCCAATTTTTTTGGCACGGTGAATGTTAAATAATGTTTTGCTCTTAGGTAAATTAGTGCTATTCTTAAATGCCTTACCCTCTATAGACCTGCCCACAATTCCTATGGCCATCCCATCTGGACTGTGTACTGGAACCGTCACCATGCCCATGTTCTCTGAATACCCAAGATTAAAATGAACAATTGAGTCTTGCACTATTCCACGAGACTTAAAATATTCTTTTGCCTTGTCATTTGTAAGAATTGCATTGTGCAATTTATCTAATGTCTCTTTAGAAAATTCTTCAAACTCTGGTTTGTCAGACATTGCTTCTGCAAGCAATTGGTCAAAATTGTTTAGCATCTCGGTTTCTTGTGTTGCTATAAACCTAATTGCCTGAAAATCGTTTTTGTTCAATACACGTTTTACTAAGTCTGTGAGGTTTCCAGACTCTCCACATGCTGGATTAAAACATAGCCAAGCGCCTGTACTTTTGTTTATGCAGCAAGAAGCGGTGTGTCTGTTGGAATGAAAGGGGCAATAAAACATAACCTCATTGCCTGGTTCTGACGCTATATCAAGCCCTAAAGATTTGATAACTGACTTGACGTGGTTTGGCGCATACTGCGTGGAAGAAACTTCCCTTGTCCCATACCCTCTATCTGCCATGCCTTCTTCTTTCCTACATAAACTCCATGAATGCTCAGTAAGAACTTCCATGTCTCGCCTGTAAATTCTATCGAAAAGGCGGGATCTATGTCAAGTACTCTTATGTACCCTTTGCCCCGCATGTCCTGCGTCAATAAGTTTTCATACTGTGGTCTTAAGCTTATTAACTGAGAGTTGTCATAAAACTCTACCTCTACCTGAAACCTTTTAATTTTTTTATGAGTCATTTTTCTTTTTTGATTTGTCGGTTCTTAGGTCTGGCAAATCTTCGTAAATAGGAGAGATAATACCTCTGTTAATATCCCAATCTAGGTAGAAGTCAAAATCCATACCGTGCCTATTTTTTCTGCTTACAACCTCAATCATGTTTGTTCCTACATACCTGTGAATAGCCATAGCCATGTCTGCATCGTATTCAATTGCCTTAGACCATGCTACCTGACTCATCATAGGTGGATTTTCTTGATCTGATATATCGTCGGCTGTGGCTGCAGTAATATCTATTACGGGGATATTGTTTGATACCGCAAGAAGCTTAAACTCACGAGATATATTTCTGTTTCTTTCAACCTCAGAATTACTGCGCTTGTTGTCATTAAACAATTGATGATAGTCAAGAATTACTAAGTCTGGCTTATGTTGGTCAATCTTTCCTTGAATTGTTGCTGGCGTAACTTCTGCAACACCCTCATTAGAAACTAGAACAAAAGAGTTCTTGCCCTCAAACTTCTTCTTACCCCAAGACTTAAATGTGTCTATGTCGATATCGCCTCTTGATAAATCACTTGCACGGAATAATCCAGAACCAAGCATTGTATAAATGCGGTCACGCATATTCTCTGGCGACATTTCAAGAGAAACAATCATTGGCTTAAAGCCTTGCTCCCATGCCTTGCATGCTAGATATGAGGTAAACCATGTCTTGCCCTTACCTGGCCAACCAATAGCAACTATAAGATGTCCTGGAGCCATTCCTGTAGGGTATGCTTTGTCTATTACCTCAAACCCTGTAAGGATTCCTGGACTTCCGCCCATTGCTGCAGAGCGCTCTTTTACGGAAATGAAATGATTTTCTGCTGCCTGTATGTCGGTTACATCTACGTCACGGACATTGTTTGTAAACTTTGTTAATGCTGCAAGCTTCATTTGTATTTCTGCAAGAACACGAGGTGCGGAATCTTCTTTTAGAGCAGACCCAGCCTGCAGGATTATAGACTTTAGCCTACTGGAGAGATACTCATTCTTTAGTTTGTCTAGATAATATCCAGTTTCTGCTTTAGTAGCAACTGGCTCAAAATCCTTAAATTTCTCTACTAGGATCCCAGCTTCTGGTACTGCCTTAAATTTATAATAGTATGACTTGAGAGAATTCCAGATGTCACGGTGAGATGTAAATATTTCGTCTACATTATCTGCAAGTAGTGTGCTGATGTCTTTATTTTTGCATACAGCAGATATTAGTTCCGCCTCTGTGTTCATTTATCTTCCTCAATCATTCTCTTTGTTTCTTCTCGTAAAATACTTCTATGTATCTTATCTTGCTCTATGTCATATTGCATTTTATCAATCTTGTCAAAATTGTAATAAAAAAACTGTAATGGGTGTCCATACTTAGATGTTTTAAAGTAGTATACCAAAAGTTCTTTTGCTCTATCAAATCCTACACTATTTATAACATCTTGCATAGCCCATTTTTCTCTAAACTTATTTATCTTTGGCTTTTTGTTATATCTATCTAAATAAAGGGACTCGTATAGATTAATTAATACATATGGCTGTTTTTCACTTGCCACTATTTAATTCCTTTTCTACCTCACGAGTTTTCTCAATTAGCTTACTCTCTACAAAAGCATATACTCTTTCTGTGGCGGAGTCAACATTTTCTCCTTTACGGACATCGTCTTCTACGCCAATGCCTATTCTAACGCTTTCATAGTTTCCTAGATTGCGTGTAAATGATAGGTCTACCTTAACTCTTGTTTCTGCCATTACTCCGCCTTCCATACAGGGACAAACTTGCCGTCATTGGTCTTAGTATACAATATTAAATTGTGTTTGAGAAGAGCCTGTAGCTCCGATCTTGAGGGTAAATCTCTTATGTGTCCAGCGTCAATAATAAACTGGTGAATGTCCAATATGTCCGATTCGCTCAACATATATTTAGACCATGTGCTATCTGGATTACCAATCGGATATACCTTCTGTGGCTGTTTAATTTTACCTTGGAGAATATACTCTTCAATAGTTACTCTGTGCCGACCCAAAATTTTACCCGCCTCTATAACAGAATACGCTCGTTCCATGTGCTTATCTACCTGAGCGTAAGAATACAAAATTCTTTTTTTATCCAAATACGACCAGGCAACAACTTCGTCTCTAGCCCTAGATAGCCGAAGTACTTTGTGTACTTTGCCATTTAAGAAGAAATAGACGAACTTTTTGCGTATTCTCTGTCTGTTTTCTCTAGCCATTTTCCAAATGCACTTGTCTCTTTGTTAATCATCCAGCGTTTGCCACACATAATGCAGAATAACTCAACATGAAGCTTTTGAGAAAACACTCTGTCTACAAAAACTCTACCGCTGCATTTTTCGCACTTCATCATAACTTAATCAGTTTCCCATCTACAACGCATGAATAGTCTGGGGATACCTCAATTAATTGAATGTGTGGCCATTTGCCATTCTCAATATGCGCCACTGCAAATCCCTTTTGCCAATCGTGATGCTGTGTATATTTCATTCCCGAAGACTTTGGATCACACATATGCCCAATCTCGTACCCACGATTTGTTTCACCCTTGCCTTTATTTCTTAACTCAAACGTAACATAATAAGATGCAAGTCTGTGTGAATGACCACGAATTAGTGATACTCCAAGTTCTCCAACATCTTTTCTTACCGATCCAGTTTCAACAATTGAAATCCCGTGGTGAACATGAATGTCCCCATAACGTTTTTTGGGCAAGTCGTTATAATATATATAATCGTATCCATAATCGTCTAGGCCCCATAAAGCATTGGGGGTGGCAATAGGAATAAATTCAGGAAGCTTAGCGTCTAAATAATTAAATATTCGTATATCGTGATTACCCAAGGCCGTAAATAGCTCTGCGTCTTTTCCTGCTACCTCACGATTCCTTTTATAAAATTCTTTTGCTTGTTTTGCCTCATGCTCCATAATTGGCCAAATTGCGTTACCAAGTTTATCCTTGTACATTTTTAAAAATTCTGCCGAACGTCCTTCTGTAAATCTGCTATAACATGCTTGGTCGTCGGTATCTCCAAGAATATCTACCACGTCTGGCTTAAACCATTCCATAACCTTAAACCAAAGTTCAATCATTTTATTGTCTTGGTACGGGAATTGCTGGTCGGACGATAGCATCCATTTTAAATCGTTTGTCATTTAAATCCTTACGTAAAAAAAGTCACGAGGTCGTGACTTGATATTTAAGAAATTGTAGCATATCTACATAGGTTGTCAATAGGCTACTGCTATATAATTTATTTTTAGTGTAGATTTGTTTTTATCGCCATATGCCTCTGGAGGGGAAGCAATAGCTACGGTAAAACCTGATGCTTCTGTTTCTGCAACTCTTATTGAAATAATACGTTGTGATTCTCCACCTCTAATACATGCTACGACAGTGGGAATTGTTGAAAAACTTTCTTTAAATGAGATTCTTTTACTCATTTTAGCCGACTCAATTGTAATTGTATCACTTGTTCCAACAAGAATTTTGGGGCTTTGGGAAACCACTTGAGTGGTTGAAGTACTGCTATTGTTTATTGAAATAGTTTGATTTGAACTGCCAAAAGTAGGGATTTTTGACTCAATTACGTTTAATCTAGTTTCAAGCTGACCTAATTTTGTTGCATCAAGTGGTTCCCCGTCTACAAATGCCATTATATTTTTTCTCCTAAATCGTGTGCTAGAATCTCTTTTTCAGAGACTTCTACTACTTTTGACCTATCTAGCCCATATCTGTCAAAGGAATCTGGGTCTACAATGTGTCTTAGTTTATTCTGTGATACTAGATACATTTTACCATCTGATATGTTCTTGATCAAGGTTCCGTCCCTAAATCCTAGTTTACCTATTAGGCTAATTCCTGACAAAGCCGCCTCTGTGGCTTTTACCGTAGTAAAAGACCAAGACTTGGCGGCCCTATCTGAAACTAATTTATATCTCTTGCCATCTTTAATCCAATAGGTAGCTTTGTCTGTTTGAACGGCTAATCCTGAAGGAAAATTAGTCGGCTGTGATATTGTCAAGGTGTTCTTCGTAGTTCTGAACAACCTCATCCTTTGCCTGCTTTTCTTCCATAAGTTTAGTAATTTCTGCCCGTAAAATTGCAATTTGAGTTTCATAAGTTGATACGATTTCTCCTATACGCTGTTGTAGGGCGGTAATCACTAATTCCGCTTTATCTGCCATTTTATATTCCTATTCTGTTAGGTTGTCAAGTTCTGCCAATAGGGCAGTCTTTTTAGCATTAGCTTCTGTAAGCTGTGCATTTAGAGAAGAAACGCTAGTAGCATTTGGTGTTACTACGGCATTTTCTTCAATCAGAGACATCTCTAAATTGAAGATATTGCTTTCAACATTCTTCAAATGCTGGTTTACAATTGTAGTCTTTTCTTCATTAGTTAGTTCGTAGCTCATTTTTCCTCCTTACTATATTATACCATTTTATTGCAGCTGGTCAAGTATTGTTTTTAAGGCATCTCTTTTAGCTACAAAATCTACTAATTCTTCCAGTCTATTGTCTACTCCTTTAGAAATATTCCATTCTAAGCTAGAAATTCCATGCTGTAATGAATTTATTATTAAATTTAAATTATTAATTTTTTCAATTAAAATATCTATTTTTTCATCATCAGTAATCATTTATATTGTGTCACCGCCGAATAAGAAGAAGATCCATTAGAATTCTTTGCTCTAACTCTAAATCCAACATAATTTGAACTACTAGAAGAAGTATAATTATATGATGTAGATGTTACATTAATTGTATTAGTAGTAACATTACCTACAATGTTTGATGGGGGGTTTGGAGATGGGGCAGTAGTATTTTCTCCATAATTAATATCATATGAAGTTGCTCCGCTGGATGCCGTCCAAGAAAATGTATAAGAAGTTCCACCATTATATGTGTTAGTAACTCCTGTTGGCGTTGCGGGTACAGATCCTCCAGTGCTTACTGTAACAACATTTGAATTTGCACTTGCAGATCCTCCAGCATTAGTTGCTGTAACACGACATCTTAAAGAAGATCCATACAGTGATACATAGTTAGATGGAGGAGTGTAAGTAGATGAAGTGGCTCCAGAAATACTTAAATAAGTAGACCCTTGATCTAAATATTGCCACTGATATGCGTATGAGGTTGGACTATTTGTCCAGCTTCCTGTACTACAACTAAACTGAGTTGATCCAGCAGTTCCACTTGATGGTGTAACAGAAGGAGCTGCGGTATTAGATGGAGCTGCTACTTGAATTGGTCCTCTTTCTTGACCAGCAATTAGTCCTGATGATCCTGCTGAATTACTTGCATCTACGAATGTCCTAAAGTATCTTTGTCCAGAGTCATAGTCTGTTTGAGTAATTGTGTAAGTCAAATTAGCAGTACTAGATCCAGTTCTTTGAGCAACTAATGTTTCAAATGTAGCCACATTTTGTGTGCCCCTATATATTCTAATATCATAGCCTGTTGGGGAATTATTCCATGTTCCAATTCCTGCAGATAATTGAGTTCCTACAAACAAACTTGTTGGAGATAAAGTAGGGCTACTTGCATTAGTAGGTGCAATTACTGGTGCATTTACTGTAACAGTATTACTGCTTGCTGTTGGTGATCCTGATCCGTTAGTTGCTGTAACACGACATCTTAAAGAAGATCCATACAGTGATACATAGTTAGATGGAGGAGTATATGTAGAATTTGTGCTAGTTCCAGGAGCTGCTAGCCACGTAGACCCTTGATCATTATATTGCCATTGATATGTATATGTTATATCTACGCCTGACCAAGATCCAGTAGTGGAACTAAATTGTGTTGACCCAGCGGTTCCACTACTTGGAGTAACTACAGGGGCAGATATATTTGATGGGGCATTTAATTGCCATCTAGCATAAAAAGTAACATTTGTAGAGCCAGATGTTCCTATTGTCCATGTTCCTCCTGAATTTACTTGATAATCATAAGATCCTGAAGGAGTATTCCTCCAATATAAAAAAGTATATCCATTCCTTGTTGGAGTAGAACTTGGAGAAGTAATAGTGCCATTTGGACCAGTATCTGTTTCATTATTAGAACTTGAGTTTAAAAATGTTCCACCATTTGGATTCCATGTGATATTATATTGGACTAGTGCTGATCCAGTTCTAGTAGCAGAATTAGAGTTCCCATATTCAGATCTTGTTGCACTTACAGTTACAGTTGCAGATTGTCCAGAAGAAAGACTAGATACAGTTACAGTAGACCCGCTTCTAGAAACTGATCCTAAAGTAGTTGACAAATTATATGTATTAGAAGCGTTATAGTTTTCTATATTAAACGAAAATCCTGTAATCAAGGATGTAGCAGCGCTAAGAGTTGGAGTGGCGAGAATAGGTAGCGTTAATGTATTTGAATTATTTCCATAATATCCTGGATATGTAAACGATCCTCCAGTAACTGGAACTACATAAAAGTAATATGTATTTCCACCTGCTAAATCAGATATTCCAAAAATGCTTGTTGTTCCAGATGGGACGGAGGCATATTGTGAAAATATAGAATTATCTGTGCTCTTATATACTAGATATCTATTAGCTCCCGTTGACGCCGTCCAACTTAGTTCTACAGACCCAAATGTGGGATTTGCTAAACTTATTGTAGTATCTGTTGGACCTTGTATGACTGTTAATGCAGATATAGAGTTTTCAGTAAGAGCTCCATGTGTAGCATATACTCTAAATCTATAGTAATTTAAAACATCAGGCAAAACTCCTATATTTGGCGCAGCGGCTGGGAGAAGGTATGTTTTTGTATTGCTTAATCCAAATGCTGGATTTGTTATAGAGCCAGTATTTAAAGTTGTAGGCCAAGTTGTTCCGCCATCTGTTGATCTTTCAAAGAAATATTTTAATGTAGCGGTGCTAGGAGACCAATGATAATTGGTTCCAGTTAATGTAATTAAAAATGTAGTAGCATCTGTAGATTGCGCTATTGTAACCTGTTGGGCAATTGATAAAGCAGATGACCAAAATTTTTTCCAAGCTCCAGAAACTTTTATATATCCCTCATTAACAGCTTTCCAGACTCCAGAAACTTTTATATAAAAATCTTGTATTGATTTCCAACTGCCACCAGATTTTATATACATCCTTAAGATTCCCTAACTAATACTATGTCTCCGTCAACGCCTGAAGAATTGTTAGGAGCACCAGATGCTACTTTTGCAGAAATATTTCTAAATAAAGATGTTGTTACAGATTGTCCAAGTCCAGAATAATTAACGTTTCCAGAAAAAGTTGTTGTGCCTTCAAATTGTGACATGACACTAACATTAAATAATGAACTGCTTATTACTGCTCTTTGATTCCCGTTTGGAACCTGAAAACTAATCAGCCCAGTTGTGGTAAGAACAATTGTTGATGCTGGTCCTGAAATAGTTAGACCTAAAGGAAGAGATGTTATTGCACCATGAAGAGGATTAGTCACTCCTCCAGTTCTTTGACTAAACAAAATTGTATCTCCGCCAGTTGTATCAACTATTGCAATTCCTCCATCTCCATTATTTTGCGGAATCCAGTTTTTTGTTAAAAATGTTGATCCTGTAATTGTAGATGAATTTATATTTCCATTAAATAGTCCGTCATTAAAAATTGCATTTTTAGCTTCCATATTTCCAGCCATATCAACTTTAAATTTAGGATCACTGCCTGTTCCAATTCTAAGACCAGTAGTTGTATCAATTTTAATAAAGTTGCCTGTGTCGCTTGAACCAGGACTTCCTCTTAACTCTATTTTAGAACTTACTGGGTCTAGCTGTATAGCTGGATATGCTGCTTCTGTACTTTTTAATGCTTGATTATTTATTTTCCATCCGCCAATAGAGCCTGCTAAAGCTGTTACAATTCCGCTTCTTACTGTAAAGTTACCACCACTTGCTCCAAGATCTCCATCAAACTGTCCTGATGCTCCAGAAATACTTCCAGTAAATGTACCGCTACCCACTATAGATAATCCACCATTTAAAGGCGCACTAAGTACTGGAGTTCCTACAGAATTATAAATATGGAATCCAGCTAGTGGTCCACCAGAAATATTTGCACTAGATAATTCAACTCTAGCACTTGATGCAGTTCCTGCACGAATAAAAGATGTAGCATTAATATCTCCAGCTTTTAAATTACCCACTGTAAGAACATCTGATGCGAGCTTTGATATTACAACTGCTCCATCATTAATATCAGCGTCTGTTGCCCTACCTGGGCCCAATAATTGATTTGTTACATTTGCCTGTATCGTTCCGACTGCCCCGCTTTTGTTAACTGCCGCAGCATGAATGTAAACTGGCTGACCGTAAACTACATACGTGCCTAGGGGCACCACAATAGTATTTTTTACATTGTTTCCAGTAAGAACACCAACCTGCTCATATGTTCCAGAAGTTGCTGTAGCTGAGCTACCAGCATAAATATTAATAGACTCAAAGCCAGTAAATGTACTTGTTGCGTATGTTCCAGCCCACGATACTTCTATTCCAGCTAAAATTCTTTTTGAAGAAAATCCATTAGGATTAGTTGGAGGCTGTATAGTTTCTCCAGCATCTGATATTGTAATTTCATGAGTTGTTCCTACTGTGCTTGTAACTCCACTAGGTGAAACAGATCTTAATTGAACAGTGTAAAAACCAGCAGGAGCAGCAATTGTTGTTGTTCCTGCTGTTGTAAATGAATGTGCAACTTTACTTGTGCCAAAGATACCTCCTGTTATAACTACATCTACTCTTTTGGCATTTGTTGGAAATGCTGACAATGTTACTGGAATAATTCCAGTTCCTGTAGACGGAACAGTTGTTGCAGTTGGAACCGCTGGGGCAGTTTCGTTTGACGTAGCAATAAAATATCCTGAAGACCAGGGGCTTACGGACCCGTTAGGATAAACCCATTGAAATTTAATGGCATATGTTTTATTAATTTTAAGATTAGTAGCTTTAAAATTAAAAAAGTTTTTATCTATATTTGGCTCAGGGGTTATATTTAAATCGGAATAATTAGGCATTAGAATCCTAGCTGTAACTTATACTCTACGTCTACCTGTCTTCCAGAAGTTTTAGTAATTATGTTTCCCCCAGTTAAAACAGATCTACTAATCATTCCATATGAAGGGTCAAAAGTATCTTC
>Ga0194129_10007057_pt1 | contig 13520 bp, 7 predicted proteins | sample TA2KigCa35mmetaG_FD_150862 | JGI IMG/M metagenome (GOLD analysis project Ga0194129, IMG submission 150862) | Freshwater microbial communities from Lake Tanganyika, Tanzania - TA2015038 Kigoma Deep Cast 35m | ecosystem: Environmental > Aquatic > Freshwater > Lake | place: Tanzania: Lake... | reverse complement strand
AGGTTATACGGTTGAAGAAGCCATGAGGGCTGTCGGTCGGTCAGTAAAGCTTTGGGAGTATTACCGTTCCAGCGACAAAGAGTTCAAAGAGAACGCCGACAAGATTAGAGCTGCCAGAGTATCCAAAGGCAGAATCCAATCCGCCGACTCTCTTACGATGCCTTTCCGTGAGTTCCGCAAGGAATACCTAGAGGCCGAGACTTTTCCACATCAGATGAACATTATCGATCTCTTAGAAGGTCGAGACCCAGCGTGGATTCACACATCCATGCAATATGAAAAGGGTCGCCCCCAATATGTTCTGGTGAATGTGCCACCTGAACACGCCAAGTCTATGACTACCTCGATAGATTACCCGGTCTACCGAATCTGTATGGATCCCAATGTCCGTATCATGATTGTCTCGAAGAGTCAGCAGAAGGCAACAGAATTTATTTACGCTATCAAGCAAAGACTTACCCACCCATCGTGGCAGAAGCTACAACTTGCCTACGCTGCTGGTTCTGGCTTTAAGTCTAAGTCTGCTACATGGCAAGCAACACAGGTCTATCTTGGAGATGAACTCCGTGACTCAGACCAGAAAGACCCAACCATCCAAGCCATCGGTATTGGAGGACAGATCTACGGTGCGAGAGCTGATTTAATTATCCTTGACGACTGTGTGACTATGAGCAATGCTCATGAGTATGAAAAACATATCCGTTGGATCCAACAAGAAGTTTTAACTCGTCTTGGCCCCACCGGTAAGCTTTTAGTTTTAGGAACCCGAGTGGATTCCATCGACCTGTATAGAGAACTCCGTAACGGTGAACGCTATCCAACAGGTCGATCTCCGTGGACATACCTAGCCATGCCGGCGGTTCTAGAGTTTGCTGAATCTCCAACCGACTGGAAAACCCTTTGGCCTAAGACAGACCGCCCATGGCAAGGTTCTGAAGAAGATCAACCCGGTGAAGATGGTCTATATCCTCGCTGGGATGGAAACCACCTTGCGATGCGAAGGGGTGCCTTAGACCCAAAAACTTGGTCTATGGTTTACCAGCAAGCAGATGTTGACGAAGATTCAACTTTTAATGTTGTTTGTGTCAAAGGCTCAATCGATCGTATGCGAATGATTGGCCCCATCGTACCCGGCAATCCCGGACACCCAGAGACAACAGAAGGAATTACCGTAGTCGCAGGGCTTGACCCAGCGATTATTGGTGACACCGCAGCCGTAGTAATGGCAATAGACCGCCGCCGCAAAAAGCGTTATGTACTTGATGCGACAACAATTACTCGGCCTTCGCCACAAGCGATTCGTGATCTCATCACAACATTCACAGACAAATACAAACCATCCGAATGGGTGGTTGAGCGTAACGCTTTTCAGGGCTACCTGACACAAGATGAGAATCTACGAATGTGGCTTGCCAACCGTGGAGTGATGCTCCGGGAACATACAACATCTCGCAATAAGTGGGATGTCGGCTTTGGTGTAGCAGCAATGGCTTCACTATTTGGTTCTATTGAATCAAGTGGTAAGCATCATAGAGATAACTTAATGCACCTTCCTTCCGATAGGCACGAAGGTATTAGGTTGTTAATTGATCAACTTGTTACTTGGTCTCCTGAGACAAAGAATAAGACTGACTTGGTTATGGCACTTTGGTTCTGCGAAATCAGAGCTAGAGAGATCTGCCAATTCGGTGATTATGGTGGTAAGTTTATGAAAAATGAGTTTCTAACTCGTTCAGACCAGAATCGTCAAACGGTTGTAAACCTTGACGAGTGGGCTGCAAGTCGAAAGATAGGTTAAAGAATGCGTACTCCACAAGAGATAGCAGCAAAAGTTGACCGGCTAAAACGAAACAATATGGATCGTGATCGCCGTATGGCTGATGTACTTGCTGTCCGTCAAGGAAAAATGCAAGATGTTTTCTTTGGTCAGTTCTCAGATGAGTATCCAAAACCTCTCATCGCCAACATGGTCGATATCGCTGCTCGTGACCTAGCGGAAGTAACAGCCCCACTACCTTCAATTAACTGCTCTTCTTCCAATATGTCCTCAGATTCAGCTCGTAAAAAGGCTGATATCCGTACACGCATTGCTAATCACTACGCCAATAAGTCAGATTTACAGCTCCAGATGTATGCAGGTGCCGACTGGTATTACACCTATGGCTTCTGTGCTGGAATGATTGATATTGATTTTGAAACAAATAACCCAAGAATCCGTCTGCTTGACCCATTTGGTCTCTATTATGAGAAGGATCGCTTTGGATCTGTAACCTGTGTATCTCGTAATATGTTTATGGATACTGAATCCATCGTCTATCAATACCCAGAACACACAAATAAGATTCGTCAGAAGTATCGTGGTCAAAGTGCAGTAGTTAATCTAATTCATTATCACGATAAAGATCAGGATATGTTGTTCATTCCAGATCTTGATAACCTAGTTTTATCTAATACCCCTAACCTTATCGGTAGAGTTCTTATAGATGTAGCCGAACGCCCAACTGTTGATGGTCAAACTCGTGGTCAGTTCGATGATGTATTACCTGTACAGATGGCTAAGGCTCGCTTTGCACTCTTACAACTAGAAGCTGCTAAGAAATCAGTAGAAGCACCGATTGCTATTCCACCAGATGTACAAGAGTTCGCTCTTGGCCCTGATGCATTGCTTCGTTCTAATACTCCAGAGAGAATCCGTAGAGTTCCTATTGAACTTCCACCGGGTGTATTTGCTGAATCATCAGCATTGGAACGAGAGCTTCGTATGGGATCTCGTTATCCAGAGGGTCGTACCGGACAAATTGATGCATCTATCGTTACCGGTCGTGGTGTTCAAGCTCTTATGGGTGGCTTTGATTCACAGGTTAAAGCAGCACAAGCAGTATTTGCTCGTTTCTTAGTTAACCTTATCGGTATTGCTTTTGAAGCAGATGAAAAGATATTTACTAACAATCGTAAAACTATTCGTGGTACCGATGATGGCACCCCTTACGAATTAACTTACACACCAGCTCGTGATATCAAGGGTGATTACACCGTTGATGTTCAATATGGTTTGATGGCAGGACTTGATCCTAATCGTGCAGCCATCTTTGGTCTACAACTTCGTGGCGATAAACTTATTAGCCGTGACTTCCTACGCAGAAATCTTCCATTCTCAATCAATGTCACACAAGAAGAACAAAGAGTTGACATTGAAGATCTCAGAGATTCACTTAGGAATGCTGTATCGCAATATGCAACAGCCATTCCTATGCTTGCTACCCAAGGTGGCGATCCAACAGAAGCTGTCAAGCGTATTGCTGACATCATTAATGGTCGTCAAAAGGGTGAAACTTTGGAGCAGATAGTCGCTAGTGCATTTGCTCCGCAAGAACAGCCAGCAGTTTCTGCGATGGCCCCCGGTGCTTCGCAACCATCACCTATGGGTATGGTTCCGGGAGCGGCCCCGGCTGCTGGCTCCCAAATGGTTGCTGGGCCCGGACAGTTCTCAAGAAGAACGGATCTAGCACAAGGTGGTCAACCTGAAATGGCACAACTATTAGCTGCCCTAACTGGGGCTGCTTAATCCAACAGGAGGAATATATGTTCGGAACTAAGAAAGGCAAAGTAGCCCCAGCACTTGTAAAAGGCCCAACAATGCCAACCAATACCCCAAAGGGTAAGGCAGGTATACAAAAGCTTGGTGAAACTGGCAAGGCTGCATCTGCTTCTGGTAAGAAAGTTAAGTAACAACTTATAGGAGGTCTGCCAATGGATTCAAACGAAGAGTTTGATGAACTTGAAGATATGTTTCCATTGGCAAGACCTGCTAAAAGGATAGATTTTTTATACGCAATCTCTGCGTTGATGTATAACATTAGTAGTTCTTTTGCGGAATTTTTCTCTTTGATATCTAAGATTGTTTATTCACATTCAGTAAACGAATCTAAGAAGCGATACATGTGGGAAAAGTTCTCCAAGGATATTGAAAAAATGGAGGCTAAGAAAGATGGCTGAAGCATACATAGGTAAACAAGCAGCTCAGTACATCCCCGGTGGAGCTTATGGTGAAGGTGGAGAATTAATGGCCCTTCAAACTGCTCCCGGTGTAAGTATGGCAGCCTCTGAAGTATCTGCTGAACAAATGGGTGCAGTTGCTAACGCAATTCCCATGGCAAGACCAACATTAAATTTTAATACACCTAACCCAAATCGTGATGTTCCTATTACAGATGGTGCATCTTTTGGCCCGGGTCGTGGATCAGAGGCATTGCCTATTCCACCACAAGCAGTAGATCAAACTGCACAGTTAATTTTATCTTTAGCAGAGCTATATCCAGATCCAGATTTAACCAGATTAGCTGCCCAAGTTAAGGCACAGGGTCGTGGTTAATGGCGGAGATCGGCGGCCTTAAAGGTGCAGGAAAGCTACCGGGGTTTATTGGAAACATTCCGCTACCCGGAACTCCTGAATATGAAACTTATAGACGGCAACAAGAGGGCAGATTTCTAAATCCACAATTTGCTCAACAGGTTGCAAGCATGGCAAAAGCGTATCCAAACGCATCTGCTGGTGTTGTTCTTGGACTTACTAAAGCTGGTGCTACACCATACGGACAGACAGCAACTGCTGCTGCAACTATGGATGGACAAGCATTTGTTGATCAGCAAAGAGAAGCAGCTAAGGCTGCTGCTGCTAAATTAAAAGAGCAGAACAAAGTTGCTAAAGGTTCTCCTGCTGACTTTCTTGCTCCACTTACTCGTACCGCTTTCATGTTGCTATCTACACCATTTGAAATGCTCGAAGCAAGCATTCGAAATACTGTAGCAGGTAGACCACTTTCTAATACTTTCGATGAGACCCAAACTGGTCAAGCATTGGCACAGTTATTCAAAGATGGTCGCATTGATGTAGGCACAGGTTTTCTTAGTGCAGATCCAAACTCCGCAGTAGGTAAGGCTTTGCTACAGGCAAAGATTGCTGCTGGCCCACAGATGAAGGGTGGAGTTCCTTGGACTTATTCCACAGGATTAACTCAAGCACTCTTTGATGATCCTGAAACTAAAGCAGCTCGTACATTCCAAGCAGTCTCTGGATTTATTCTTAATCTTGGTCTTGATCCTTTAACTTATGTTCCCGGTGTTGGTTTACTCAAAATCGGTAAAGAAGCAGGTAAGTTAGGCGTAACTCTTCGCATTGGCCCAAAGGCAGCAGCAAGAGCTGCTGAGGCAAAGAAAGCACCTATCAAGGCTGTCATTCGTGAAGCCGAAGATATGGCAGAAGAACTTGCGAAGGTTCGTGCTGGAGGCAAAGCTGCATCAGGTAATCTCAAAATGCTTGAAGGCGACCTCATTAAACTTCAAGATGATTATCAAGCTTTACTACCAGAGCTATCTCGTAATCGTGATTTAGTCTATTCTGCTAAATGGGAAAACGATTTACTTGATGCTACCTATGGTGAACTTGCCACCAAGAGAAGCGATTTATTTACTGCACTCAAGTCTGAAACCACTAGATCAGAACAACTTGTTGGAGATAAGCGTAAGGCTGAAGAGCTAATTGCTTTCCGTCTTGAACTTAACAATGCTGGTCGTGCAGCAGAAGTTCAAGGAGTTCTTGATAAAGGTTTTGATGTAGTTGCAGAATCTGCTCGGACTCTTGCTCGTCAAGAAACTTTAGCTCCCGGACTTGTTCACACTCTAGAAGAAGCAGCCCTTAAGAAGGGTGCCAGAGCTGCAACGCAAGGTATTCGTGCCGGTGCAGATGTGGTTGTTAGAGTTGCTGCAAAGCAGAAGCCAAAACTTATTAAGTGGACTGCTCTTATTAAAGCTGGAGATTCTCCACAGGCTACTCGTGTAGGTAATGAAATTGGATCTAACCTAATTGATGTTGGCACAGCAGCAGGTATCCAAGAATCTAAATTGCAAGGTGTTCTTGATGTTATCGATACACCCGGTGCAACTCATGCTGAACTTGTTTCCGCAGCTCAAAAAGCTGGCATAGTAGATTCACTATATTTAGCCTACGAAAGATCTGGTATCCAAGGCTTTGAGAATGTTGGTGCAACTCGTGGTGTTGGTGGTGGCGGATACGCCTACTTCCCAAGAGCAGTAGATCCATTTGATGCAAAACTATCTGACTTTGCTCGACTACAAGCTGATGCTATTGCATCACCAGATGTCCGTGACTTTGGCTTACAAGCACCTACAACTCGTGCAGGTATCACGCAACAAGTTGAAGGTCTTACCCAAGCTGCTGCTGCACCTCGTCTAACTGTCCAACAGCAGATTGCTGCACTAGATGAAGATCTTGCTGAAGTAACTAAAGTTAAAGTCTTGCTTGATGATGAATATGCAAAAGCCAACAAGGCTTACACAGATAATCTCAAGATGGTTGAAGATCGTATCGTTCAACAGAAGGCTTTGCTTGAGCAGATAACTCAGACTAAAGGTGCAGAAAGACTTGCCCTTGAGGCAGAGTTTGGTTTGCTTAATATCGGCGAGAAGTCAATCATTAATTATCAGCAAGCAGCAAAGGCATTCTTTGGCCCATTGGGTCAGAATGTTGCCAAGATGGTTGCAGTTCATTATGGGCCAGAAGATTACTATGATGTATGGAGAGCCTTCAATGGCGATCTATCAGTAGATACAGCCAAGCGATTAGCTGCTGCTACATCTGAGAAAGAAGTAATCCAGATACTTGCTCGTGAAGCAGGATTAGATATCTCAACTGGAACTAGACTTGGACTTGCTTCTACATCTCGTGCATTAGAGTTTAAGTCCGGAATCTTTGCACCTAACTCTCTTAAGCTACATCATGCAGCATTTGAGAAGTTTTTCCTTGATGCTTCTGCTAAAGGCTATAAAGCAATTAAGCAAAGCCCACTTGGTAGATTCTCACCTACAAAGAACTTGATTCATCTTGATGATGTTGATGAACTTGTCAAGCAGATGAGTGACACATTGCCGTTCCTCAAGGCATCTCCAAAGTTGCAACAGGATTCTGTAAAAGCCATGATGGCTGCTACAACATCTACAGAACGATTTAATATTTTTATTGACACAATTAAAGCATTAGTCAAAGAGAAGTCACCTAATCTAACTGAAGAACAGATCAAACTTCTTGATGATGCAGCAAGAGTATTCAAGAAGGAACAAGATGCTAACAGAAGGTTTTTGGCTCAAGTTGATGGTAATACAGCATCGGGAGCAGAACACATTATCAATGGGCAAAAGCTTAAGCTCTCATCTCTTGACCCCTTACTCGATTCTCAGCTTTCAAACTTTGTTAAGTGGCCTGATATCGACTCCTTTAGGCAACTTACCGGAAAGACTAGATTCCTCTCAAGGAACGCATCAGCACAGCAGTTCCGAGCAGTAAGCACAGATCTATTAGATTCTTTCTTCAAGCAGACAGTTCTTGTCTATCGTGTTTCTTATGTGATCAGAAACATTGGTGATATGCAGGTTCGTGCATATCTTGGTGGATCATCTACCTTGTTTAATCACCCATTGCAATTTATTGGAATGATGCTTGGTAATCCAGCAGGTAGCAAATCTAAGAAGTTCCTAAGCCAGTTCTCTCGTTTTGATACGAATGTTTTCGGCACTCGCTTTGATGAACTTGTTAAAGATGTAGATGTATCTAGCTTCAAGGGTGCTTTACTTTCTGATGCAGACCAGTTTGCTGCAATGATGACTCGTGGTATTGGTATGGGTGTTGGTCAAGGAACTATGTCCTTGTCTCAAGCACTTCGTACTGGTATGAGATTTATTGACTCCACGGAAAAAGGATTTAATCGTGCATGGGCTGGAGCTATCCTTCAGTATCGTGAATCATCTCTTGCTCGTTTAGCAGCAGGTGGTCTTGGTGGATACCTCCGTCAACCCGGTGGAAAGCCAAAGTATTGGTTCTCAGAATATCCAGAGTTTCTTGCTAAGAAACAAGCACAAGGTTTTGATCTCTCTCGTGACTACGACAAGATGATTGTTGACTTTATGTTTGAAACCAAGCAGGGTCGTTTGCTCCGTGAACAGATTGCTAAGGTTGATGAGACTAATCGTGCCTTGATGTTAAGTGCAGATGAGTCAGTAGCTAAACAAGCTATGGCTGCATACTTCAGCACAGTAGTCAAAGGTATTGATAATCTTTCAGCAGGTCGAGCTGAGATTCGTGACTTCATTGCAGGTAAACAACTTCGTGATGTTGCAGGAGATGTTCAAAAGTTTAATCCAAAGGGAACTACATCTAAGGATGTATGGCTTGGTAGAGTTCTTAAAGACTACCGCCAGACCACAGATGTATCCTCTGCTATCGGTCAATTAAAACTTCCTGCCGATGATATTCGTGCAGTTGCTTCTCTTCGTGGTCAATGGGATAAAGGTGCAAACCTATTCTTCCGTTTATCTGCACAGCTAGAAAAGCGTGGTGCTTTAGGCCCAGAGTTCCAACAGCAATATTGGAATGGCGTTGCAGATAACTTTAATCTTCTTAGTAAAGCAGATGCAGAAGATATTCTGTTGGTCGCAGAAAAAGAATTAAGAAACATCAAAGTCTTTGGTGTTAAAGCCGGAACTACTAACCCAGCGTTAGTTCGTATGCGTGAGGCAATTAAGACTCTTGATGATCGAGGTTTAACTAAGGCTGATATAGATGCAGTAGGACAGCGTTATGCTGCTGATCAAGTTCGTAAGCTTTATTATGATGCTACTCGTCAAAAACAGTATGCAGCTCAGTTCCGTTTGGTAGCACCATTCATTCAAGCATGGGCTAACACACTTGGTATATGGGGTAAGTTAATTACCAAAGATGTAGCTAATACATTCCGTCTACAAGGTAAAGCTCGTACCTATAAAGGTGTCAATGCTTTTGAGTATCTAACCACTCCAGAAACTGGCGTTCTTTATGAGTGGATGGGTGATAACTGGAACGACCCATCACAAGGATTTATCTATAAGGATCCTACATATGGAGATCCAAGATTAGTTATGCCACTAGCTGGCAACATTCTTGGTGCAATGCTTGGAACGGTTACAGGCGAGAAGGTGCCGGGAATGCCGGTATCACTTTCTATCCCATCTCTTAACCTTGCATTCTCTAATGAGTTATTGCCGGGTGTAGGCCCTGCTATTCAGCTTTCCTTGGGCAGATACATCAGGAACCAGAATGGTTGGATCGCAGATCAACTGCGAGACATCATCTACCCATTCGGAGCCCCTGAAGGCAAAATGGGAGTAGTTGAGACTTTTACCCCAGCGTGGGCCTCTCGTATTCTCTATGGCCTTGGTATGGACTCCTATGAGGCAAAGAATGTCTCTACCCTACGACCATTGATGGCATACCTTGCTTCTACTGGTGAGTATGGAGACTTCCCATTAGATGGTCAGGCTCAGGCTGCATTGCTTGAAGATGCTGGTCGAGTTAATCGAGTCCTAGCCCTATGGCGTGGCATTACCCAGAACCTTTCTCCGGGAGCCATTGCTCCACAGATTCTTGCTAAAGACAAGACTGGCGAGTTCCATGTGCAAGCATTGATGTTTAATGACTTCGTACAGATCAGAGCAAACAATCCAGACTCATACGAGTTAGCGGTTGCTAAGTGGGCAGAGAAGTATGGCTATAACTCACTTTTTGCTTTGGTATCAGGAACTCGTGGTGGTATCACACCTACCGATGATGCATGGAAATTCTATACATCTAATCGTGATGATGCTAATCAGTTCCCTAATGCGTTTGCTTTATTCTTTCCCGGTGGACAATACTCACAAGAGTTTGCTAAATGGCAGGCACAGCGTGGACAACGCTTCCGTTTAACACCTGCTGAAATGCAATTAGAAGCAGCCCGATATGTTTACACGGCTCGTAAGGCTAAACTGCAACAGGATATGACAACTGCTGTTGGACAGGGTGCAGATCCAAAGATGGCTAATCAGGTTTATCTAACCTTGAAGTCAGCCCTTGATGATGAGTTTGGTGGACAGCCAGACTTCCGAGCTGCTGGTGTTCCTCGTGAGACACTTGTCAAAGAAGTAACAGCAGCATTAGATAATCCAAAGTTTGCAGAAACTGAGACAGGTAAAGGTTTGGCTAAGTTTTTGTTATATCGTGATGCAGCATTACAGTCTGCTGCCGCAGGAGGATTCAAGAGTCTTACTGCAAAATCAGTAGCCAATGTGGCTGATTGGTTGAACCAATCTGCTTATCAGATCATCGCAGAACACCCAGAGTTTTCCGTAATGTACTGGCGTGTATTTGCTACCGAGACAGGAAATAATTAATGGCACTTGATACAGATAAAGATGGCATTCCGGATTCAATAGATCCGCAGCCAAACATACCTGATACCAAAGCACCTGTAATTCAGGCACCTGCTGCCGGCAATCCATATGCTTCATCTTCTGCATTTCCTGCAAAGGGAACAAATGTTTTTAGACCCGGTGTTACTTACACCGATCCGGTTACTGGTAAGAAGGTTGATGTAACAGGCAAGATATACAAAGCCCTTTATACAGCAACCAACGAAGAAGCAATGTTTATCAAGAATAGCGATCTTGCTACCTTGCAAGATCAGAACCAAATTAAGTCTCTTTTGGTTGCAGGTGGTTTTCTAGATAAGTCTGCTTTCCAGACAGCATACTGGGGTCAGAAAGATACTGAAGCATTTCGTGAATTACTTGCAGAGGCCAACTCTGCTGGCGGTCTTACTTATCAAGAGATGCTTGCCAAGATTGCATCGGGTGAATTAAAACGAGGTGCAACTGGCCCAACCAAGAGCATTGCATATAATATTTCTGATCCTGCTTCAGCTCGTGGTATTGCTCAGAATGGTTTACGAGCAATTCTTGGTCGTGATCCTTCATCTAAAGAAACTAAGATGTTAGTCGAGGCATTAAATATTGCCGAGAAAGCAAGTCCATCTGTCACTACACAAACCATGACAGCACCGGGAGTTTATACCTCTACCACTACAGGTGGTCTTGGTGCAGTAGGTACACAGCAAGTCATTGAAGAAGCAATTATGGGAACACCTTCCTTAGAAGCCGAGGCTGTAGATAAGAGACTCAATGGATATGGCGACATCATTGGCAAATTGGCAGGTGAGTTCTAATGGCAGAAAAGCTTAATATTAATGAACTTTTAGCCCAAGCTGAAAGAGTTCGTGCAGCTACTGCTGCCGCTACTCAAAAAGCCAAAGAAGCAGCCGAGGCTGCCAAAATCGATACCAGAAATAAAGAAGCTGCAAGAGGGTTTAATGTTTCTGCTACTCGTCTGGTTCCTCAACTTAATGAGCTTAAAAATCAAATTACTCGTGAAGTAGCCCTTGTTTCATCAGGTACAAGAAAACCTGCCAACCTTAAATCATTAGTTGATAAATACAATAAATTAGTTAATGAGCAAGCAGATCTTATCAAGAAATCAACCGACATATCTAGCGGAGTTTTAACATTAGATTCCAAAGGTAAACTTGTATCAACTGGTAAAACACTTGATACAAAGGTTACAGACGGTGGCGTTGCAATTGGTGATAGACCATTCGGTGGTCAGCCAATTATTCCACAGGTCACTACTCTAGACACAGAGCAATCTGTAGTTACTGATAACCAAGGTAATAAAGTTGTTAATAATAAGGGTAGTGGTAAAGATACTTATGCAGGTAGTGGAACTAAGAATAAGCCACTTACCAAAAATGGTAGCCCATTTACCGGAACCTATAATGGTAAAAAATACAACAATGGAATCCTTGCTACAGCTACTACTGAAGAAGGCACAGGTTTAACAACAAAACAAGAGTCAACTCTTGGAACTTATGGATCAAAGTATCTACTTGAATACTTCAAGGCTAACTATCCTACAATCTATAACGATCTAATCAAGTTTGCTAAGGCTAATGAACTACCCGGAAATGTTGAAGGGTATCTTCGTAATACTGCTTGGTATAAAGATGTTAATCAGAGAGTTAATGCAACAATAGGTGGCTATGCTTTATCTAATGGTATTACCTTAACCAAAGAAGAAGAGACCTCTTTCAGAGATAAGCTTCTTGCAAAGGTGGTAGACAAGGATGAAGTTCAATATCAGATTCGTCTTAAGTCTATCGAGAAGTATCAGTTAGAAACTGTCAAGCCAGACATTGCTCGTGCAATGAAGGCAGGTCTTGACTTTGATAGAGCTGCTGCTGACTATATCCAGACTTATACTAAAAACTTTAATATGGCTGCTTCACAGTTCTCTGTGAATGATCCTTTATTCCAACAGCTATTAACTAAGTCTACAAACCTTGCAGACTTCGAAAAGGGTATCCGCAAGACAGATAAGTATCTATCTCAGCCACAGGTTCAACAACAAATCAATTCAAATAAATTGATGGTGCAGACTAAGTATCGTCAGTATGGTCTATCCATTACTGATGAAGCAGCAACTAATCTTGCCAAGAATGTTTTCCTTGGAGATTCTAGTAATGAGCAGATTGATGAGAATCTCCGTCAACAAGCTGTTGCAGCTTTCCCTGCTTTCCGTGATCGAATCCTTAATGGAGAATCTCCGTTGGCTATTGCCAGCCCATACATCCAAGCAATGGTTCGTATTCTGGAAATTCCAGAGGGTGGTATAGATCTTGAAGATCCTACAATCCGCAAGGCTATGCAGGGTAAGGCAATTACAGATGCTAAAGGTTCTACAACTTCTTATGAGACAGTTCCTTTATGGATGTTTGAACAAAGTCTGTTTAAGGATAGTCGTTGGCAGTTCACATCTAATGCTCGTGGTAAGGCAGACACAGTTACATTACAACTCAAGGATATGTTAGGACTATAACATGGCAGAAAAAGTAAAGGTTAAAAGCGGTCAAACGCTTTCTAGTATAGCTAAAGCAAACAATACTACAGTCTCTGCTTTGCTTGATGCCAACCCTAAACTAACTAAACAAGCTAAATATAATGATGGCAAAACCTTGTTCTCAGGAACAACAATTACAATTCCAGATGCACCAAAATCAAGAAATGTTCCATTGGGTGTAACTGCTGAAGCAGCAGGAACTCCAACAGGAACTCCAACAGGAAGCCCACTTACTACCCCGGCATCAGAAGGTGGGCAATTTACTGGCCCAATACCAGTCGGTGCAACTAGAACAGAAACTGGTTATACAACAGCAGATGGAGAAGAAGTAACACCAACTTCACCATATACATATGATCCAGTATCTGGAACATTTAAGCCAAACTTTCCTGCAAGTAAAACTGGTAAAAAAGAAGTATCTCGTGTTAAAAATCCCGATGGCACATTTACAGTTACATATGATGATGGAACTACTGAAATCGTTGGAACTCCAACAGGTAAAACTGTTACAAGAACTGAGATTCTTGGATCTGGTGCCAGTCGTGTAATTCGTACTTATTACAGCGATGGAACATTTATAGATACTCCAGCACCAGATACTACACCGCAAGGAATGAGTGCAGAAGATGTGCAGAAAGCTATTGATGCAGCCCTTGCAAAATCAATGGCTAGTTTTCAGGCACAACTTACTGCTCAACAGAAAGCT
>Ga0194129_10007055_pt1 | contig 13524 bp, 14 predicted proteins | sample TA2KigCa35mmetaG_FD_150862 | JGI IMG/M metagenome (GOLD analysis project Ga0194129, IMG submission 150862) | Freshwater microbial communities from Lake Tanganyika, Tanzania - TA2015038 Kigoma Deep Cast 35m | ecosystem: Environmental > Aquatic > Freshwater > Lake | place: Tanzania: Lake... | reverse complement strand
ACTTAAAATGTCCTTACCATATATGCTCACATTCAGTTCATTATACAGAATAAATTTGTTACGATGTCAGTCACACACTAGAGTTATGATAAGAGTTATTATTGACACGAATACATTGAACCCATTTGTCGTCACAATAATACAAACCGACACAAATTAGACACAAATTTTGACAAAAAATACCACGACACAATTTGACTGCTAATTAGATGTTAAATATAAACAACTAATTAACAAATTGATATTATATGTAATTAAATTTTTACCCCAATTTACACTCAATGTAGCACACTAGTAATCGTAAAAAATATAATGTGCGGCTATATCGATATCAGTATGACGTCAATTGACGTCAAATTCGCTACTATATTTAGGGACATTTTTGAAAGTTTTCAAAAATTAGCAAAACAATAGTTTTGCGTCCCTAAATATAGTCCATAAATCGTGTAAAATTATTTTTTTGTTTTTAAAACTTTCTTTTTTTTATTTATTACATCTTCATTTAATTCCACTTCTATCTTTTCTTCTACTACTTTATTCTCTCCAAAATTATTCTTAAACTTTATTCCTTTTATATCAAAAGCTGAATTCGAATTTTTATTTTTAATAGTTATACTTGACATTGGAACCTTTGATTTTATAAACTGTTTAAACTTTTCTGTTGTTATTTCAAATTCTTTTAATATATCCTTGTTTTCTTGTCTAAACTTAAACCATAAATCAGTTGAAACTAATACATCTTCTCCATCTATTATTTCTATATTTTCTCCCCACCATTCATCAAAGAGAGAAATATTTGACATAATTAGTTCATTTGTTTCATTCTCTAACATACTCTTCAATTCATCATCCATAACTTGAACTAAATTCTTTGTAGCATTTATTGATGTATTTATCTCTCGAATATTTTTTCGCAAATTTCTAAGTTTATCCATAAATTTAAAACGTTCATCTTTTAACTCATTTAATTCCTCTTCATCAACATTTACTTCTCTTGTAAAATTACTCAGCTCTTTACATGTAAACCAAACTATACGAAGTATCTTTGTCGGTTCTTCAAAGCTTGTCAAATTATTTATGTATACCAAACACTGCTTTGTGTTTATCCATTCATACATTATTGGTGCTCTATCATATTTATCAATTGACGTATTGAGAGAAACTAGCCACCCAAATTGTAGATGTTCATTCTTGATTAAATCCTTTTTAATTTTCTCTCGCTGATCATTCGGCACCTTCTTTTTATAATTCTTTGCGTCGACTAAAATATCAAATTCTTCGAAATGTAAATGAAAATCTCCTTGACCACCTTGTGTATGTTTATCTATAATTTTAAAACCTTTAAAATCTATAAATGTATTCGCATAATCTTCAAACTGCTTTTCACCTTCTGAACCTTTGTGACTCGTGCTTTTACTTGATTGTTGAACAAGCATTTTTTCATAAACGTCAGTCATTCTTTCTACCTGTTTTTCTTTCTCTCTATACATCAAATCATACTTTTCTTTTGCTTTGTTTATAGCCTCTTGGAGAGAAGAAGAATTGTCTTTCTCAAAAGTTGTTATTTTATTCATTGCCATTTCTAACTTTTTATTTAACTGTTCTATTTGAGATTCATACATATTTGCTATTTTTTCTTGCATTTTGAGGGAAGTTTCCTTTTCTATTTTTATTGCCATATCTAAACCCTCTATATCCTTTTTAAAATCATTTTCTATTTTTTTATAAACTTCATTATTTGTTAAATTTATAATTCCTTTTCTTCCTTCCATTAAAGAATCACTTCCAATTTTTAACATTAAATAATTCTCTTCTGGAGAGAACGTATTAATTATATCAGGTAATTGATAATCACTTGGTATAGTTATGCTTAACACTTTTAGTGCCATTTATAAATATTACAAAATTACGTTTATATTATATTTTTATATCATATTTACATAATATAATTTTAGTTCAATTAACAAATAAAAAAATTGATTTAATAATCATTTAAAAATATATTTATAAATAATTATTATGCAGCAACAAAAACTAAGTAAGTTCTTTCCGGTTAAACTAAGCAATAATGAAAAAAATAAAAAATGCTTTATTTACGATCCAGATAACTATAAAGCATTTTTTGAAAATAAACCTAATGATGATGATGTATTCTTAACGATAAAATCTAATGTTAAATTATATTATCGTTTGCCAAGAAATAAAAAAACATTTATAATTCCGACAATAGAAACTAAATTCGGTGTTCCATTATTGAAGTCTAATTTACAAAAAGCGGTAAGGCGATGTCAAACTCAAATAGCAATTAATTCTGCGTTAGCAATAATTCAAAAAGACCCTATTGAATTATTAAGAAGGTTACCTGTTATTTATATTGAAGATGTGTGCTTAATGGATTCTTATTCTATTCCAGTTTGGTTAATGATGGCAGAAAAAGAACACACATTAAATACAACTGATATTGATATTTTACTTAATATTGTAAAAAATTTATGTGAATGTAATATTTATTATGATGAAAACTCAGCACGTTTATCCGACAAAAAATTATTTGACTTATCACATAAATCTTTACAGGATTTTGAACATAAAGACCTACTTTTATCACTCTTCTATAGAAGTCAATATGGTGGGTTAAAAGGTGATATGATAATGTTAAAAAATTCTATTTATTATTATTCGGCAAGACCTCTTGAAATTCAAAAAACAAAATATGACAGTATTAATTATGAGACCTTCAATAATGTTCTAGAAATAATTCCAGAGGCAATTGATTTTCACCCATTTCCTCAAATGATTACTATGCTGGTAAAACAAACTAACTTAGACAATAATGATATTAAGATGAGTATATGGTTTTCTGAATCAGGATTAAACATTAGAAAACCTTTTACAATTGAGAACTCGAGAGAATATACAAATAAAGAAACTTGGAAAATAATTAAATATAAATTATCTAGAGTAAGATGTATGTTGCTTCAATAATAAATAGTGATTTGTCAGCGGTAAATTAACTTTAAGTAATGTAAAAAAATTTTAAAAGAAATTATAGAAATCAATTATAACAGTAAATTGAGAGACATTTTGTTTGGAAGTATTCCAAAAAAAATGCTAGAAGTATATGTTGAATACATAAAAAATATTCCGCACGGCAATGTTTCTGAAGATATAAAAAAAAATTATAAAGATTGTAAAAATAAAATGCAAAAAGAATACAATATGAAAATAAATATATCACCTAAGGTTGATTCACGTAACCAACGAAGAGTTCAGTGTTCTATTCCAAAACTAGATCAATTATTAGAACTCTATCCAGAGTTTATATTGTCCAGAACAAAAGACCCAATTGTCCGTGGAATAACAATCACAAATGCGATTGAATCTGGACCAAGAGTTAGAAATTAATATTTTAATAATTGATTAAATTGTTCAATTAATTCTTGTTTAGAAATTGATTTTGGACCAACTGTGTTATCTGTGTCAAATTTTATATTATTTAATTGAGCAAATAGTTCTTTATTTATTTTTCTTGTAAATTTAATGAAGTAATGTGATTGAATACTTTTATCAGTTGTGTCTGTTTCTATTTTTCCAGCATAAACGCCTACACGTCTAAATGAAATATCGTGTGGTTCTGTTTTATCCACAAACATAAAATTTATCGGTTCTAGCTTATCTTTTTTAACTCTTTGTTCTGATTTTTTTTCCCAAATTTGGAAAACACAAGGAACGTTATATTCCTTTCCTTCTACTAAAAATGAATTGAAAGGCAACTCATGTTCAAGAAGTAAATGAAAATTTAACGGAAAATGTTTTTTCAAACTGTCCTTTTTAAAACTCTTAGGCAATATAAATGAAATACTGTCACAATATTCACACGATTTTTTTATGAAACTTATTGCCAATGACGACTGTCTCCCAAAAGGCGGATTTCCGATCACGTGAGTCTTTCTATAATTTAACTTAAATGATGTATCTAAATTTAAATAATCCTGTTTTTTTATTTCTTCATTTTCAGGTTCCAAATCTATAAATAAATTATTTTTTGTTATTTGCTTAATTACATTAATAAAAGCTCCATTACCTGCGCTTGGTTCAATTACCATATCATTTTCATAATCAATGTCTAAATATTGTTTAATTAAATTAAAACAATAATTAACTGCTTTATCATTTGTATAATATTTATCAATTGTGTTTCTTTTTAATCCAACTTGTTGCTTACTCATTTTTAATCGTATAATTATACATTATATTAATTTTTAATATCAATTTTATTATAAATTATTTTTTATAATCAATACATTTATTTAAGTTAATTTTCAGAATATTTTTCAATCGTAACGCATTTTGAAATATTATGTATTATTTTATTTTCTTTCTCCAAATCATTATTGCCAGCTCCACCCATTGCCTCTAATCCTATTCTATTATATATATCTGATGTTCTAGATGATGAATCTCCATAATCTGGATGTTTTGACCTATACTGAGGTAATAGCCTTATGTTTTTATCAGCAACATTTTTTATCATTTTTCTTAGTTTAGTATTGTTATCGTCTTCTTTTTCCCATTTATCTGCGTCTTTTATATACATTGTTTCTCTCTTCTTGTCTGTACAATGAACCGGCCTTTGTGTAACATCTAGTGCCTTCAAGTTTGTAGTGATAATATTTGAAATTCCTTGGGCATAACCTAGTTCGCCCACTTTTTCCAAATCAGACAACTGCAACTTAATAGAATTCACAAAATCCATTATGTTCATAGCATCTTTACACGTCTCATTTAAAAAGAACTGTAAGTTAAATGTTTTGTTGTTATTGTTGTTATTACTGTTATTGAGAGAATTTGTGTTTACATTTGTATTGTTTGAGATGCCATTTTTAACTAAGTTATTTATTGTATTATTTTGCTCCAATATTATTTGTTTCATTTCTTTGTTATCTTTTATTAATTCCATTACCAATTCTGGTGTTATAAAATTAAAAGATTGTTCAGATATAACATTATTTGTTTTATTAGTATTATCATTTACAGCACATATTTTTTTATGTCTCCATAACCCTGTTCTTTCTTTATAAATTTTTCCACATTCGCAATTATATGTTGTGGAACTTTTTTTGTTGATTTCTGTTGATAAATGTTGATAATCTGTTGATTTTTCGGCATTTTGATGTTTTAGTGTAGTTATATGTCTGTCATATTGACTTTTTTTGCTTGTAGAATAGTCACACATAATACAAACAAAAGTATTGGAACTTTTTGGACCGGAACTTTTCAACATGGGTCTATATATTATCAACAGAAAAAGTTCCTAAATACTTTTCCGCAAAAAATATAAAAAATTTTATGGTCTCAACATAAAAAATATCGTTTAATTTGTGACGATAAATTTTCAACATCGACATAAAATTTTTCGTCAGTAAGAAGTGTTTTTGCTTTTCGAAAATGGACATTTTTTTTGTCCATTTTTCAAAAGTTAAAATACTTTTCGTTTTTTTAATAAATTTTTTTCACTTCAGGTGTAGGGACATTATTTTTATGAAAAATCAATGAATTTAAAGAATTTCCCTTCATTATGTAGTGTTTCCGTCTTTAAGTAGCCAAAATATATATTATAAATTTAAATATAACAGTTTAAATTTATAAATAATTCATATTGATATAGTATAAGACAAAATGGACGGATTAGATTTAAATATAGACGATTATAATTATAATGAATTATTAAATATATATGGCTTAACTGACATAAATGATAAAAATATATTACCAAGAATGGACGATAAATTAATTACCGTTAAAAAAAAATTTCCGTCAAATATTTATGACTTTTATTTTAAAACCCATAAAATAATAAGTGTATTACATTTATTATACCAAAAAAATAAAATACAAAATTTAAATGAAATTTCAGATTGTATTAAGTATATAAAATCTATACATTTATTTGAAAAAGAAACAAATGAAAATTTAGAAAATCAATTAACAAATAATTTATTAAACAATAAAGACAAAGAACTTATTGAAATACCTAATAATCCAGTTGGAATAGCAAATAATAACACCAATATTGTAGTTGATAATTATTCAAATGACTTAGCACCAGGTAACTTAAACTCACTAAAACGAATAACACAGAAAATGAATCTAAATCTTAATAGCTGTTTTAGAGATAATTATGGTAGCACTACATCAAGTAATTTTAATTATACGATTCCAATGGTAATTAGAAACGTAACATCAATACGATTAGCGTCAATTGAAATGCCGTGTTGCTGGTATCCTTTTTATGAAAATTCATTTACCATCGAAGTAACGATATCAAACGTAACTACCTCTTATACGATCACTATACCTAACGGCAATTACACAGCCAGTCAGCTAGAAACTTATTTAAATTCAACATATTTTTATGGCTCAACAACGCCAACAGATTTATCCCATATAGCATTCACCATAAACGAAAATACGTGTAAATCTAATTTTGAGGTAATTAGCACAGCACCAGCTAACTATTCATTTTCCATTATATTCAGTTCAACAAATAATATTTATAATATGATGAAAACAATTGGCTGGAATTTAGGTTTCCGACAAGGCAGCTACACAAATATAACTACATATGTTCTCTCGGAAGGATTATACGATGATGGTTGTGATCGCTATATATATTTAGTTGTTAACGACTATCAATACAATTCAAACGCATCAAATATAGTGGGATTAAATGAAAGTATAATAGAAGACAATATAATAGCCAAGATTCCGATGGTTTATGGCAAATTATCACTAATAATAGATGATGACTGTAATCCATTGACAAAAACTAGGAAATATAATGGTCCAGTTAACATAAGGAATTTACAGATAAAACTTTTGGATAAATTCGGAAACGTAATAGATCTTAATAATATGGATTTCGGTTTCACATTAGAATTAGAACTATTATATGAAGGGTTTAATTTTAATAACATAACATTTTAGATTTAAAGATAAACATATAATATATTTAATGTCATATGTTTATTTATTGGTATCAACAAATGGTAATACTTATGTAGGCGCAACAGTTGATTTAAATCGTCGTCTTAGACAGCATAATAAAGAAATAACAGGTGGAGCACACGCAACAGGAATAAAAGTGGCACAAGGTGAGACGTGGACAAGAGCTGCACATGTTTCGGGATTTCCAGATTGGCAAGCGACTCTTCAGTTTGAATGGCGTTGGAAACATTTATCACGCAAATACCCGAATAAAATGAACCCATTAGAAAGAAGAATGATGGCGCTAAAAGATTTGTTGGAATTACCGCAGTCAACAAGTAAGGCTAAACCATTTTCAGAGTGGGAAGCACCACCGGAAGTACATTTGGAAACGCATGAAGCCAAAAAGTTTTATGATAATATATTTGTGAAAACAACTTAAAGAAAAATAATATATTTGTAAAAACAACTTAAAGCCCAATTTACGTTCATTTATAAAATTTTTACAATAAATATAACTTATATGGACGCTATTTACATACCTGTCTCTATCGGGGAAATATTCGATAAAATAAGTATTTTAAAAATAAAACAAGAAAAAATAAAAGATCAAAACAAATTAATATTAATAGAAAAAGAAATGTTTTTATTAATGAATTGTGTAGAAAAATTAATACAAAATGATACTGACAATAAATTACAAGAAAAGATAAATAATATTACTACGATCAATAAAAAATTATGGGATATTGAAGATAAAATTAGAGAGAAAGAAAAAGACAAACAATTTGATAATGAGTTTATTAGTTTAGCCAGAATGGTTTACATAACAAATGATGATAGGTTTAGAGTTAAAAATGAAATAAATAATATGTTTTCTTCGGAAATTAAAGAGGTAAAAAGTTACAGCAGTTATTAAATTTACAGCAGTTATTAGATTTACAGCAGTTATTAAATTTATTATCTATTATCTATTAATTCATTTACGCTTTTTTCTATTTTTGGCAATATATATTTAAGTTCTTTATTTTCTTCCATTCTAAATAACTCAACTGAATCATACCATACTTTATCATTATTATTAAACCATCTCCAGTCTGTTATGTGACCCAACATTAAAAATGTTTTTACTCCTAATATTCCAGCTAAATGAACAATAGATGTGTCAACTGTTATCAGTAAATCGATATTTTTTAATATGGATATAGTGTCAACAAATGGACTATCAATATCTATATCATAATTAATTATTTTATTACCGAATGAACAATTATTTAAATCATCTTTAATTTCATTAAATTTATGTAAACAAATTAAATCTATGTTTAAGTCCGCTAAATTTTTAAATTCTTCTAGCGCAATTTTTTTTTCTATGTGTGTATCTAACAGACCCTTATAAAAAAAACCAACTTTTAGTTTATCACTTTTAAGTTTTTCTCTCCAAAGAGAAATATTATTGCTATCAATTTTTATGTAATTTTGATTATTTGGTTTTATGCTATCTATTTTTAACATATAAGGCAAAGACATAATGTAAAATTTATAATTATATTTAAAAATATTCGGTAACTCCTTTACAATCGATATGTTGTCATATTCATTTAAAATATTAGAAACTGTATCTTTACAAAAGTATGTTATCTTCATATTTGGATTTAACTTTGACAATTCTATAACAAATCTGTAGTACTGAATATTATCGCCAATTCCTTGCTCATACAGTATGAGCAATTCGTTACATTCAGTTACGCCATCCCAATAAGGAATTTGCGGTATTTCAATCCGTTCCTTTAAGCCAGTTTGTTGATTAATGTCATTATTTTTTAATCTATAGTCATAAAGTCTGAATCCATTTTTAAAATCTTTTTTTGCCAAATAAGAAAATGATGAAGAATATATTAAACTATCGCTATTGTTAAATTTAATTGAATCATTATAATACTTAATTGATTTATCATATTCTTTAAGGCAAAAATAAAGAAACCCAAGATCTTTATTCACCTTTTCACAATTATTTAACCTTAACGATATTAGCGAATTAATTTCTGACAATTTATATTCTCTAGTATTAAAGTAACATGTCGATAAATTATCGTAAATTTCGTATATGTCATTTTTAAAATGAAGTGTTTTTTTAAAATACTCAATGGATTTGTTATAATTTTTTAATTTGTTATAACAAACTCCTATTTGGTTTAAACATATAACTGTATTTGGTATATCTTTTTTAGGAGTTAGATTAAGTAATTTTTCGTAATAAATTATTGCGTTTTCATTGTCATTTATATTTTCATATAGGTTTGCTAATTCTTTTAAACTTTTTAAATGGTTTTGGTCAATTTGTAATGCCTTATGATAATTTTCAATGGCTTGAGAATATTTTTTATTTATATTACATTTATTGGCTTTTTTATAAAAGTCTTTTGCATTCATATAAAATGTATAATTTTTATATTTATATATTTTACGAAATTATTTATATCTTTATATTATTTTTTCAATAATCCCTCCATAACTTTTAGTTCATCTGATTGATTTTGAATTATAGTTTTAGCGAGTTTAGCGATATCATAATTATCGGTTTTCTTTAAAATTTCTTGACTCGTTAGTAAAGCCATAGAATGATGCTCAATAATACCTTCTAAATATTGTTTATCATTAATGGAAATTTGCTTTCGGTATAAATACACAAATACAGCTAATAAAGCAAATAAAATGGCATACAAATTTAGACTTAACGTATTATATTGATGGTCGTGCATCATAACTTCAATTAAAACCATAGATAAAGCCATTATTGTCGCTAGGTAAGCCTTACCAATATTATTTGTTATATATGTAAGTTTGTTAACCATAATAGGTGGCATTAAAAAATACTGTATAATAAAACTTGCGATAAACATTATGATCATTGTATTTGTCAACTTCATATTATATAATAACCATTTAAAATAAATTTAGATATTATATAAAGTATAGGGATGAACGATAAACAAGAATATTCTAGTCTTTATTCTGAAGAATTAGATGAAGAAATAAATATAAATGAAATAAAAAATAGTATAAATTCTTCTTTAATAGATAATTTGAGTAATAGTATTGAAGAGAATGTGAGAACCGCAAATTTTTATAAATATTTATTCATTATTTTATCTATTTTAACCTTATTTTTATTGGGTATTATCTTTATTTTTATAATTTATAAAAAATAGATATAAAAATAAAGGTATAAAATACATATTATAAATATATGACAAGCTTTATAGCATATTATATGATAAGTGTAGGCTGTTCTTTTATTTTATTGGGCATTTGTTTAGTCGGAATAGGAATTGAGCTAAGTTCAGCAAAACGAATTTTCTTTTAATTTCTTTTAATTTAATGACGTCTTGTTTTTTTATGTCTTAAACTTTTTTTATGGTTTAGTGTCTTGTTACGTATTATTTTTTCTTTGTTACCTTTTTTTCCGCATTTCTTAATAAAACTTTTTATACTTTCCTTTTGATTTAACATCATATCTACTATATGCTGAAAATAACAACGAAATTGTGGTCTCATTTTTTTAAGTTCATCAATGGAGACCCATTTAATTTCAGCTTTTTCAAATATTTTAGATGTCTTTAATATTTTTGGTTCTAATCGTTTTTGTAAAAATCGCTGATTATTATTGTAGTAATAAGGCAACCATTCATTATATTCAAATGGAAAAATATGCATGCGATATGTTTTGTGTCCATCTGTTTTATGGTCAATATTATATGTTCCACATCTACGTAACATTTTACGGATATCAGTGTCATTGCCTATAAAACCTGTAAATTCCTCACCTGATTCTCTTACGGCTGTTTCTAAAAAGGATTCATCATTATCGGTTCCACCACCAAAATCAGAGAACCCAGGTGCGGAATCTTCATATTTCCCTTCTTTACCGAATAAAAAATATAATTTTCCTTTATTAATTGTTGTTGGTAATATTCCTGCTCCCATTATATAAAATAATAATATTATTTTATATTATGAATAAAACAAGGAAACATTATAACCATAAAAGAGATACAAAAAAAACAAAAGATAAAAAAAAGACCATAAGAACACGTATTAAAAACTTATTATTTGTTCATAATACAACACCTAAACAAATACGTAAAATTAGCCATAAAATCGATAAAAATCTTAAAACAAAAAAGGGTTCTTATTCTCCAACCGTTAATAAGGAATTGGTAACACTTAAATCAATTGAACGTTCTGATTTAATGGATTGTAATACTGAAACAGCATTTAACTTAAAAGAACCGCTGCAAATAGGAATTAACGGCAAATGTTATTATTATTATATGCCAAAAGCTACTGAATTTTTATTAAATAATTTATCAGCAAATAAACATATTAACGTAAACAAAATTGTTCCACCGATTCAGTCTCAATCCAATTGTTGGTTTAATACAATGTTTGTGACTTTTTTCGTAAGCGATAAAGGTCGCAAATTTTTTCATTTCTTACGTCAACTGATGATTGAAGGAAAACAGATTAATGGAACCGCTATTCCGGAAAAATTAAGAAATGCGTTTGCTCTATTAAATTTTGGTGTTGATGCTTGCCTAACCGGAAATGAGTTTGCTTATAAAATAAATACAAATAATATTATACATCAAATATATAAGGCGATCCCAAAGTCATATAAAATAAAATATCCTTATATAGTTGATGTTGATGAAGCAGGTAATCCTTTACTTTATTATATCAGTATCATAAATTATCTACATAATAGCTCAATACAATTGTTATTCATTAGAGATGTAAATAGTGGATGGAAAGATATGGTATCGGAATATGTCCATAAAATGTCACATTTACCACATATTATTGTATTTGAAGTTTATGATGAAGTTGCGTCAGAATTCAATAAAAAACCCATTTCTTTTTCGGTAAAAGATGCGAAATATGAAATAGATAGCGCAGTAATACGCGATATTTCAAAACAACATTTTTGTGCTACTTTAACATGTGAAGGTAGACAAATGGGTTATGATGGAGCAAGTTTTCATCGCCTAGAGCCTTTACAATGGAAAAACAAAATGAACACAGATATATCGTGGGAGTTCGAAGGCACAAAGGATTATGATGGAACACCACTTAAATGGAATTTTATGAAATCATACCAACTTCTTATGTATTATCGGGTTATCTAGTATTATTTACTATTTAATGAAAATAATAATAATATTTATTTTCATAAAATAAATATTATTTATATGTATAATGTCTTATACGGAAGGATATATTGTATATAATTTGGATGGAGGTGCTTTTACTGCTTCTGTCATAGGTAATGTGGGAAATGCTAATATACCAATTAACACAGATTTAGCTATACCGAGCCAAATTACAGTAAATAGTGTTACATATAATGTTACACTCATTAATAATTCTGCTTTTAGCGGAATAACAAAGATTACTTCCGTAACAATTCCTTCAAGTGTTACAAGTATTGGTTCAAATGTTTTTGAAAACTGTACTGGTTTGGTTTCAGTAACAGGCGGAACAGGTATAACTACCATTGGAGCATCTGCTTTTAGTGGTTGTTCAAATTTACCAAATGTAAATGGTTTTTCAGCTATCCTTTCTATTGGTGCTAATTCTTTTCAAAACTGTTCTAGTTTAACTTCATTTACAATTCCTTCAAGTGTTACATCCATAGGTATAAATGCTTTTGGCGGTTGCTCAAGTTTATCAAGTCCCATAACAATTCCTTCTGGTGTTACAACAATAAATAATAATACTTTTTTAAACTGTTCTAGTTTAACTTCAATTACAATTCTTTCTGGTGTTACATCAATAGGGTCTTCCTCTTTTAAAGGATGTTCAAGACTAACATCTTTAGAAATTCCTTCATCTGTAAATACAATTGGTGCAGACCTTTTTGATAATGACGTTTCATTAAATTCAGTAATAATTCCTGGTAGTGTTACAAATATTGGGTCAACAATTTTTACAGGATGTACTGGTTTAACATCAGTAACTTTACCTTTTAACGGAAGAACTATTGCTACATTTGGAATTGATAATACCTTTACAAATTTAAAAACTATAAATATAGCTCATGGTACCACAAGTATTAGTAATTTTTGTTTTAAAGTTAATGTTTCTATATCATTTCCAGGATTAACTTCCGTAACAATTCCTTCTAGTGTTACTAGTATCGGACAATCAGCATTTGAGAATTGTACCGGATTGGTTTCAGTAACAGGCGGAACAGGCATAACTACCATTGGAGCATCTGCTTTTAGTGGTTGTTCAAATTTACCAAATGTAAATGGTTTTTCAGGAAATATTATTTCTATTGGTGATAATGCTTTTAACGCTTGTTCTAAACTAACTTCATTTACAATTCCTTCAAGTGTTACAAATATCGGAACAACTATTTTAAGTGGTTGTACTGGTTTAACATCAGTAAGTTTACCATTCGATACAAAAACACTTACTGATTATGGTGTAACTACTAGTTTCACGAATTTAACGAATGTAAGTGTTGCTCCT